>ENA-UZXB01004975-UZXB01004975.1-metagenome-genome-assembly--contig:-Day-2-1m-contig-4975_pt1 | contig 34009 bp, 29 predicted proteins | sample MGYA00260339_ERZ794899 | MGnify/ENA metagenome assembly ERZ794899 | reverse complement strand
GAAATATCCCCGTTGATTGAGACCTCTCTGTTTTGGTGAATAGGCATGGGATTGGTTATGGAGAAGGTTTTGCCTGTTGTAAAACTCCATACAGCAGACGTTGCCAAAATTTCTTCGTTATTCAATGTTTCTACTTTCCAATAGTACTTCGTATTTTCTTCTAAATCACTGTAACTGTACGATGTATTACTCCCGATATCATTTACTTTCACGGGGTCCATGTTTGTATCTAGATACAGTTTGTAAAAAACGTCATTCGGAGTGTTTGCTCCTGGTCTAAATGAAATATCCCCATCGCTAAATTCTATATTGATGGATTGATTTATTGGAGTTGGATTAGTAACCGCTGCTACAATATTTTCCACAGCGTCATCTTTACTACAACCTACTATTAAAAACAAGAAGGTGATTTTAATTAGATATCTTTCAAACATACAACAAATTTAATATCGTTCAAATCTTAGTTATTATAAATTGTAAAATTACAAAATATAGTGAGAATTTAATCTTCAATAGCTTCTGTTTTTGTTTCAACCCATATGCCTACAAACAATTATATTTGTCATTAAAAAACAGATTCTTTGATAAAAAAATTAACATACATTATATTCATTTTGGGATTCCTTTGTAGCACGACGAATTGTAGCACATACAATGGATACAACAATAAAAAATCGAATCAAAGACAAATCGTTTTTAGACAAGTAAATTTTCTAACCATTGCTTCCTATAACATATTTAGCTTGGGCAATATTGCCGAAAAATACAAAATAACAAAAGGAAGTTATACGCAAGATAACATCCCTCAACGGATTCAAAACAATGCACAGGTCCTGGCCCAACGAAATTTAGACTTGATTTCTATTCAGGAAGTGGCTACGGGAGACCCTGGCGAGTGGGCTTTGAGAGATTTGACCTATGAATTGAACACAAAACACAAAAAAAGTTACAAATGGTTGCTTAGCAAGCCTATAGGACGAGGTTTTGGATTTACAGAATCCATTGGATTCCTGTACGACTCCCTAAAAGTATTTACGGATAAAAAAATGAATAGCATTCCATCCAACGGCGGGCGTAATTTTGTGAAATGTTCTTTCAAATCTGTAAATTTCGACTTTACTCTAATAGGCGTTCACCTGTCATGGCAAAATAGCGCCCACAGAATTGCTGAATTTCAAAAAATAGACACTATTTTACATCAGCCCACAGACTATTCTCATGACCCTGATCTAATTATTCTTGGTGACTTCAATAGGTTTGGAAACAGGCAAACAGCGGTAAAAAATATAAGACATGCTCCTGAAAAAATGTTTTGTCCAAATATTGACTTTTGGGACCCTCAATTCAATAAAATAAAACAAGTAAACCGTCGTTCAATTCAAGGCAAAAAAATTCCTTCAGAGGACCCACAACTACTCTCTACAACGGTTTCGGACAATCATATGGTTTACGATATGATTTTATGTGCGTCCGATGTCAAAGAAGAATTTCATACCCCTCTCTCAAAAATCAAATACAATGTAGATTTTGGAGTGATTGCATTCGATCATCCTACATCTCCCGATTTCATTCCCGCTTCTCAAAGTGAAAAAATCAAAGAGCAATGGTCAGATCACAGGCCTGTATGGGTACGTTTCAAAACAAATATGGCCACAGAAGACACCCATTGATTTATCTTTATTGTTTGCATCGTTCAGCAACGCTATAATACACTTTTAGATCAGAGTAACTCTATGATTAAAAGGTGTACAATGTTGTCACGACAACACCTTTTTGTTCTCCTAAATCTATGGAAACAACTTCTTTCCAAGCTTTCACTTTTAAATAAAACGGGGCTTTTAAAAGATCGACACCACTCTTTTTTTTAATCCGAATTCCTTGACCTGAAATAATATCTACATTTGCTATAAAATCGTCTTGAGGTAGATGTTCTGTAAGTACTACATATTTAAAACCTTTCAGTTTTTGAACTATTTTTTGAATTTCAACATTGGACAAATGTTGCAATACTTGTCTGACGATGGCACAATCTCCACGTGGCAATTCGTCCTCTGCAATATCCAAACAATGGAATTCTAAATTTTCAAAGTGAAATTTTTTTCGATTGAATTCTATAAGATTTTTCGCAATGTCTATCGCGTAGTATTTTTGAGCAAAGGGTACCAATTCTTTTCCTACATTGAAATCTCCACAGCCCAAATCACACACCACAAGTTTCTTCTCAAAAGATACCAAAAAAGAAATAACTTTCTTTAAATAGGGCTGAACAAGTTCTGGTAAATGCGATCCCTCTCCCGAATAAAAATCGGAGGCACCCCTACCCCAAAACTTTTTTTTATACACCTGTTCCATTGCCTTTTTTGTGGGCCAAGGTTTCTTTATTTTTTTCATTTTTTAACAACTGATACTGTCTCAATATACAATTCTGAAGTGACAAAATTATCTTTCCAACTTTTTAAATAAAAATTGGAAACTATAAAAAAAGCCCGCGTCAGAGACACGGGCTTTTATTTCTATCTTTTTATAAAGAATTACTTTACCAACAACTTGTGAGAAGGTTTGAACTTCGTCAAGTTGATTCCATCTACTGCGGCTTCATATTCCGCTATGTTTGGAGTTCTTCCCAAAATGGTAGACAAAACTACAACGGGTGTCGAAGACAATAAAGATTCTCCTTTTTTCTCTTCTCCATCTTTTACCACTCTACCTTGAAACAAACGTGTTGATGTCGCCATTACTGTATCACCTGGCTCTGCCTTTTCTTGGTTCCCCATACAAAGGTTACAGCCTGGACGTTCCAAGTACAACATATTTTCATAACTTGTTCGTGCAGTTCCTTTCGGATCGCTATCATCAAATTCAAAACCTGAATATTTTTGCAAAACTTCCCAATCTCCCTCAGCTTTCAACTCATCTACAATATTGTAGGTTGGAGGCGCGACTACCAAAGGAGCATTGAATACCACTTGTCCTTGTTGCGCTTCGATATTGCCTAGCATTTGCGCCAATATTTTCATATCACCTTTGTGAACCATACAAGATCCTACAAAACCAAGATCTACTTTTTTAGCACCTCCGTAAAAAGACAAAGGTCGAATAGTATCGTGGGTATAGCGCTTCGAAACATCTTCGTTGTAAACATCTGGATCGGCAATCATAGGTTCTACAATCGCATCTAAATCTACCAATACCTCTGCATGGTATTTTGCATTTGCATCTGGTGTCAAAGCAGGATTCTCACCTGATTTGATCTCTGCTATTCTTCTATCCGCAATGGCAATTAATCCTTTCAAAACCTCTTTTTCATTGTCCATTCCCTTATCAATCATGATTTGGATTCGACCTTTGGCAATTTCTAAAGATTCGATCAAAGTTTCATTTTCAGAAATACAGATCGAAGCTTTTGCTTTCATCTCTGCAGTCCAATCTGTAAATGTAAATGCCTGATCCGCTGTCAGTGTACCAAGATGAACTTCAATTATTCTTCCTTGGAAAACATTGTCACCTCCAAATTGAGCGAGCATCTGTTGCTGTGTGGCATGCACTACGTCACGAAAGTCCATATAGCTTTTCATCTCTCCTTTGAAGGTTACTTTTACAGATTGAGGAATCGGCATGGTCGCTTCTCCCGTAGCCAATGCAAGAGCCACTGTACCCGAATCTGCACCAAAAGCAACCCCTTTGGACATTCTTGTGTGTGAATCTCCTCCAATAATAATTGCCCAATCATCGACGGTTATGTCATTCAATACTTTGTGAATTACATCAGTCATGGCATGGTATTCCCCTTTTGGGTCACGTGCTGTGATCAAACCAAAATCATTCATAAACTGCATCAATCTCGGAATGTTTGCTTTTGATTTATTGTCCCAAACGGAAGCTGTATGACATCCAGATTGATAAGCACCGTCTACAATTGGAGAAATTGTAGTTGCTGCCATCATTTCTAATTCTTGTGAAGTCATCAAACCCGTAGTATCCTGAGAACCTACGATATTTACTTCTACACGAACATCAGAACCCGCATGCAAGGTTTTTCCTGGAGTGTTTCCTACAGCATTTTTATTGAATATTTTTTCTACTGCCGTCAAGCCTTGTCCTTCTAAAGAAATTTCTTTTGAAGCCGCGTATACTTGAGGTACTTCGATCCCTAAAATTTTTGCTGCAAATGTTTGCAACTTTTTACCAAAAACAACAGCGTAAGAGCCTCCTGCTTTGATAAACTCCATTTTTTGAGGGGTCAGTGCTGTGGAAATATCTTTGAGAACTTTGTCCTCAAAGTAAAGTTTCTTTTCTTTTGTATTGATCGTAAGAACCGTACCTGTCGCTACAGAGTAGGTTTGCTTTAGAATAGGATCTCCAGCTTCGTCAACAATCGTGTTTCCATCAGCATCTTTTTGTTTGACCCAGTTTTGAAGATCGATACCAATACCACCTGTAACTCCAACAGTCGTTAAGAAAATTGGAGAAATACCGTTGGTTCCTGCAATAACCGGCGCGATGTTGATAAATGGCACATAGGGACTCGATGGAACCCCTGTCCACAAAGCTACATTGTTTACTCCTGACATTCTTGAAGATCCCACTCCCATGGTTCCTTTTTCTGCAATAAGCATTACGCGTTTGTCTGGATGTTGCTGCTTCAATGCCAACAACTCATTTTGCATGTTCTTGTTGTGTTCAAACAAACACTGACCGTGCAATTCTCTATCGGACCTTGAATGTGCATCTGCACCTGGTGATAACAAATCTGTGGAGATGTCTCCTGTTCCAGCAATAAACGTAACAATTTCGATTTTCTCATCGATTGCAGGAAGTTTCGTAAAAAATTCTGCTTGCGCGTAACTTTCAATAATATCCTTTGCAATTGAATTACCTGCTCTGTAAGCAGCTTCTAATCTGTCCGTATCAGCTTCGTACAAAAACACCTGCGTTTTCAAAACTTTCGAGGCTTCTTGAGCAATGAACTCATCATTTCCTAAAGCAATGTCTAACAATACCTCGATAGAAGGTCCCCCTTTCATATGAGACAGCTGCTCGAATGCGAAAGCAACGCTGATTTCTTCAACAATTGATTCTCCAAGAATGATTTCCTTTAAGAAAGCAGATTTTACAACTGCTGCACTCGTAGTACCAGGCAGTACATTGTAAATAAAGAATTGTAAAGAATCTGCGCGGTACTTGTTATTAGCATCTTTTATTTGTGCTATAATTTCGCTTAACAATTCAGCTCCATCAATTGGTTTCGGGTGAAGCCCTTGAACTTTTCTTTGTTCAATTTCTTGGATATAATCGTTGTAAGTGTTCATAAATATTTAAAATATAAAGTGTCTCGGCACTGATCTGCAATATACAGATTGCGCTTGTATTTCTATTTGTTAATAATCTGTGCGAATTTACAAAATATCCCTTGGATTTAAAAGAGGCCAAGCTTTTGAATAACTGTTATATAGGAAGATAAACGAGATTGAAATTTTATGTTTGTTAAAATTACACAATTGTCAATATATTTTTCCGAAAAATAACAATGTCACAATATTTTACTCTTACAAAATAAACGAAATAGAAATTTTCTTTTCGAAAGATCTAAAATTGAAGTCAATTGAACGCTGTAAAAATATTGTTTTTAAAATAAAGTAGGCCTGTAAGCCGAATTCTGTTTCCGTCTAGGACGGCTCTTATCATTTATCTTGTTCCAAAATTACTTTTGGAATCTATCTGCCTACCCCTTGGAATCGGGCGAGTAGCCCTCAATCTCCAATGTACATGGCATTGCATCGCATAGAGTTTACCTGGTTTCACTACAGCCGAACTGTACTTGCTTTCTGTTGCACTTGTCCTCAACTTACGCTGGACGGATGTTATCCGCTATGCTACTCTGTGATGTTCGGACTTTCCTTATTTGTAGTTGCTTGTATGCAACACAAAGTGATAAGACAGCCTACTTTATATAAAAAACCCACTCATGAATGAGTGGGAAAATTGCTATGAAAAAGATGTTGCTAAATAGATTAACAACAAATCAAAGTTACTCTTTTTTTTGTAGAACAAAAAATATATTTTAGGAAAACATATCCTTTACTTTCTCAAAAAAAGATTTGTCTGTTTTGCTCGGATTTGGGACGAAATTTTCATCGTCTACCATTTCCTCAAAAAACTTTCGTTGTTTTTTATCCAATACTTGTGGTGTCCAAACATTGACATGCACCATCAAGTCTCCTGTTCCATATCTTTCAATATTAGGCAATCCTTTTCCTTTTAATCGAAGGATTTTTCCCGATTGCGTGCCTGGTTCAATCTTAATCTTCACCTTTCCTGTGACTGTTTCTATTTCTTTCGATGCACCGAGTGCTGCTTCTGAAAAACTCACGTACAAATCGTAATGCAAGTTTGTCCCTTCTCGTTTGAGTTTTTCGTGCGGAATTTCCTCTATCACGACCAACAAATCTCCTGGTATGGCATTGTTTCCTGCAGCATCGTTTCCTTTTCCTGCCACTTTCAATTGAATTCCTTCGGTAACTCCTTCTGGAATATTGATGGTAACGGTTTCATCAGAAACTACCAAACCTTGTGCGTCTGCACCGTTTGGCTTACTGCTGATAGACTGCCCAGATCCATTACATGCGGGACAGGTAACTGCAGTTTGCATTCTTCCCAACATGGTATTTTGAACACGCATAACTTGTCCTTGCCCGTTACAGGTGGAACAGGTCGCATATCGTACTCCTTTTGCTTGTACTTTTCTACGAACTTTTACTTTTTTATCCACTCCATTGGCAATTTCTTCCAAAGTCAATTTGACCCGAATCCGCAAATTGCTTCCTTTCGCTCTGACAGGTCCTCGCGAACGACGGCCACCACCAAATCCACCTCCAAAAATATCACCAAATTGGCTGAAGATATCATCCATGTCCATACCGCCACCGAAACCACCGAAGCCACCGCCAGCGCCACCTTCGAATGCACTGTGCCCAAATTGATCGTATTTGGATTTTTTATCAGCATCGCTCAATACTTCATAGGCTTCCGCCGCCTCTTTAAATTTCTCTTCAGCAGCCTTGTCATCCGGATTCTTGTCAGGATGGTACTTTACAGCCATCTTTCGATACGCTTTTTTAATTTCTGAAGAAGATGCAGATTTTGACAACCCTAACACCTCATAATAATCTCTTTTCGCCATAATGTATAATTCTTTCTAACTGACATGTGTATTCTCATACAGCTATCACCTGGTGTTTCGTTATGCTTGTCCAATTACCACTTTTGGATAACGAATTGTTTTATCTCCTAATTTGTAGCCTCTTTCAATCACATCAATGATTTTTCCTTTCAAATCATCAGAAGGGGCTGGAATCTGTGTAATTGCTTCGTGTGTATCAGCGTCAAAGAGATCGCCCGCTTTTACTTCAATTTTCTCCAAACCTTTTTGTGCCAAAGTAGATGCCAATTTATCGTTGATCAACTGCATCCCTTTCAACAACTCCTTGTCTTTGACCTTTTTGATCTCCGCTAATCCTCTGTCAAAATCGTCCAAAACAGGCAGTAATGAAGTTATGATGTCTTGACCTGCAGTTCGATACAGTTCTATTCGCTCCTTCGTTGTTCTTTTTTTGTAATTTTCAAACTCTGCGAAAAGGCGTAAATATTTTTCTTTTTCCTTTTCGAGAACTTCCTCTGGACTCGCCTCCTTTTTTTCCGCTACCGTGTTTTCTTCCACTGTTGCATCTTTTGTCTGCTCAGCTTCGTCTTTTGTTTTCTCTTCTGTACTCATAATGCGTTTACTTCTTTTAATATATATGGTGGAAGCAACAATGCTGCCAATCCCTTTTTTCTGTCAAAATGTCACGGCGCAAAATTAGTAAATTGAAACAATAAAAAACAGGGATTTCTACAAATAAAAAAGCCAGCTAAAATTTAGCTGACTTTTATTTATTTTTACACGTATGTCTCAATCATTAATCCGTTCAATTTTTGCTCCTAAAGCTATCAGTCTTCCTTCGATGTCTTCATACCCTCTATCAATTTGATCGATGTTATGTATGGTACTCGTTCCTTTAGCCGAGAGTGCAGCAATCAAAAGAGAGATTCCTGCTCTAATGTCAGGAGACGTCATGGTAGTCGCTTTCAAAGCTGATTGATGGTTCATTCCTATAATCGTTGCTCGGTGCGGATCACACAAAATAACTTTGGCCCCCATGTCTATCAGCTTGTCTACAAAAAACAAACGACTTTCAAACATTTTTTGATGAATCAAAACAGACCCTTTTGCTTGGGTAGCAACCACCAACACAATACTCAACAAGTCAGGAGTAAATCCTGGCCATGGTGCGTCAGAAACTGTCAATATCGACCCATCAATATAGTTTTGGATTTGATAGCTCTCTTGGGCTGGCACAAAAATGTCATCATTTCTTTTTTCTAGTTGTATTCCGAGTTTTTGAAACACACGTGGAATAATTCCCAAATCTTTCCAACTGACATTTTTAATGGTCAATTCTGACTTTGTCATGACTGCTACGCCAATCCAACTACCGATTTCAATCATGTCTGGAAGGACACGGTGCGTGCAACCGTGCAATTCTTTTACACCTTCAATAGTAAGCAAATTAGATCCTACCCCAGTAATGTTTGCTCCCATACGATTCAACATTTTTGACAGTTGTTGAATATAAGGTTCGCAAGCTGCATTGTAAATAGTAGTTCTTCCTTTTGCCAAAACAGCAGCCATTAAAATATTCGCTGTACCTGTCACTGATGCTTCGTCCAACAACATGTCTGTTCCTTGCAACTCTTCTGCCTCTACACCGTAAAAATGTTCCTCTTTATTGTAGCGAAATGTAGCTCCTAAATTGATAAAACCTTCAAAATGAGTATCCAATCTTCTTCTTCCTATCTTATCTCCTCCAGGCCTAGGGATATACCCTTTCCCAAAACGAGCTAACAAGGGGCCTACGAGCATAATAGAACCACGTAAAGAACTACCATCTCTCTTAAATTCTGAGGATTCTAAATATTCTAACCTCAATTCATCTGCTTGAAAAGTATAGGTATTGACGTCGTGTTTCTCTATTTTGACACCCAACTGCCCCAAAATAAAAATAAGTTTATTGACATCGATGATATTCGGAATGTTTTCAATTCTTATTTTCTCTGGAGTCAAAAGAACGGCACATAGGATTTGCAATGCTTCATTTTTTGCGCCTTGTGGGTGAACGTCACCTTTCAATTTGTGACCTCCTTCTATTTTAAACGTTGCCATTAATTATTTTTTTATTTAAAATCAATTTTGAAACTCTTATTTCTGTTTGTTCTTTTGATTTCTGTGATTCTTATTGGAATTTTTATTTCTATTATTTTGATGCTTATGTTGACCTCTACCGTTTGTTGATTTTTTTAACAAAATTCTACTTTCGGCAAGTGTTTCATTTGTCTTTGTCAAATCAATCTCACCATTAGAGAGCTCTCTCAAATGCTCAAAAATCACAGCATCATCGACTGTATCCTTGTTCCAATTGAGGTAACATTTTTTCATATGATTGGCGATGTTAAAAATCAGCGCCGTTCTCAATTCTCCATCATCCCAAGACAAAGCCACTTTGATCATGGTTTGAATATTATGCCCATAAAAACGGTATTTCGAAGCAAGTTTGGGATACGCCAAAGGTTCTGGTTTTGCCTGCAATTCTTCCTGGTCTGGTGTGCCAAAAGGAGATTCTATATTCAATTTAAAATCAGACATGATAAAAATCTGATCCCACAACTTGTGTTTGAAATCGGGCACATCACGCAAGTGAGGTTGTAAATTCCCCATCACATCTACGATAGCGTTTGCCATTTTTTTTCGTTCTTCTTCACTATCTAAACTGATGCAGTGGTTCACTAATTTTTGAATATGTCTCCCATATTCAGGGATGATCATCAGAGAACGCTCTGAATTGTATTCTAAATTTAAATTCATTGTATCCAATATATGTGTTTGCTAATAGGCTCTTCTCTGTAAGAAATATTGCTCGAAAAAAAAATCTCTCTTGAACTTTGTAAAAAAGGCTGTAAAATGTGAGTTTTGGCTCGCAAAGTAACCAAATAATTTTAGTTGACAAAGCAAAAGGTCTATCTTATTTTGCCAATAATGCTGCTCCAACAATTCCAGCGTTATTTTCAAATTTAGCAGGAACAACTTTTGTTTCAACGGTTATTCTATCTTGAAATTTCTTCATTTTTTTACTTATCCCGCCCCCTAATATAATCAAGTCGGGTGAAAACGTCTGTTCTATAAATTGCAGGAATTTGTCAAATCTTTTTCCCCATTTTGAAAAAGAGAGCGCGTCTCTTTTTCTAGCGGAATCAGCAACAAACAATTCAAATCGCTTGTAATCCTTATAAGGAACCAATCCTAATTCCGTGTTTGGAACCAATCGACCATCGGTAAATAGACCTGACCCAACTCCGGTCCCAATCGTTATAATTAGAACAACTCCCTTTAAATGTTTTCCTTCACCAAAAGTTATTTCAGCCATTCCTGCGGCATCGGCATCGTTGGCGATTGAAAATTTTAAGCCTGTTTTTTCTTGAAACAAGTCCTCTACTTGCAAACCAATCCAAGATTTGTCAATGTTGGAGGCAGACCGCGCTTTTCCATTAGAAACAATTGCTGGAAATCCACATCCTACTTTTCCTTTCCATCGAAAATGATCGATCAATTCTTTGATTGTATTCGATACTGCCTCAGGCTTGGCTCCTTTGGGAGTGGGTATGCGATGTCTCTCAGAAACCAATTCGCCTGTGTCTACATTTACAATGGCCCCTTTTATTCCTGTTCCTCCAATATCAATTCCTAATATTTCCATAGTTGAATAGTTCGTACTGCTAAATATCGGAAACCTATTTCAATACCACAAGAAAAAAAACCGAACTTAAAAAAATGTTTTTTAAAGTCAAAAAACCCTTGAAATTTTTACAATCTTTTGGTTTGTCAACTAAAATAGTGTTTGTACTTTTGCCAAAACCTAATATCAATGAAAAACACCAAATACGTTTTTGTAACAGGAGGCGTAACTTCATCACTAGGGAAAGGTATCATCGCCGCTTCTCTTGCAAAATTACTTCAAGAAAGAGGTTACTCTGTAACGATTCAAAAATTAGATCCTTATATCAATGTGGATCCGGGTACATTGAATCCCTATGAACACGGAGAGTGTTATGTTACAGATGATGGAGCAGAAACAGATTTAGACTTAGGTCATTACGAGCGTTTTTTAAACATCCCAACTTCTCAAGCAAACAATGTGACTACTGGCAGAATTTACCAGTCTGTCATAGAAAAAGAGCGCAAAGGAGAATTCTTAGGAAAAACAGTTCAAGTCATCCCCCATATCACGAACGAAATTAAGGAACGTATCCAGATACTCGGGAAAACAGGGGATTACGATATTGTAATTACGGAAATAGGCGGTACTGTCGGAGATATTGAATCCTTGCCTTATGTGGAATCTGTGCGTCAACTACTTTGGGAATTAGGAGAAAGCAATGCCATTGTGATTCATTTGACCTTGATACCTTATTTAGCGGCGGCTGGGGAATTGAAAACAAAACCTACACAACATTCCGTAAAAATGCTTATGCAAAGTGGAGTAAGCCCTGATATATTGGTTTGCAGATCGGAACAGGTAATTTCTGACGATATCAAAAGAAAATTAGCTTTGTTTTGCAATGTTAAAAAAGAAGACGTTATTTCGTCACTCGATGCGGAAACCATCTATGATGTTCCAAACCTAATGTTTTATGAAGGTTTGGACAAGGTTGTTTTGAAAAAATTAGACCTCTGTGACAACGATCAACCAAAACTCGTCGATTGGAATAAATTTTTGAACAAACACAAAAGCCCCAAAAATAAAATTAAAATTGGACTGATTGGAAAGTATGTAGAATTGAAAGATGCTTACAAGTCTATCACAGAAGCTTTTATCCATGCCGGTGCTGCCAATGAAGTAAAAGTAAAGGTTCAATGGATCCATTCCGAAGAACTCACTTTAGAAAACATTCCAAAAAAATTAGACGGTCTTGACGGTATCTTGGTCGCTCCAGGTTTTGGACATAGAGGAACCGAAGGAAAAATTGATGCGGTGCGATATGCACGAGAAAACAAAATTCCATTTTTAGGAATTTGTTTGGGTATGCAAATGGCGGTCATTGAATACGCAAAAAATGTAGTAGGTATTAAGGACGCAGGATCTTTAGAAATGGATGAGAGCTGTTCTAACCCTGTTATCAATCTGATGGAAGACCAGAAGAACGTTACCGACAAAGGAGGAACAATGCGCTTGGGGGCTTGGGATTGTGAAATTTCAAAAAACTCCAAAGTATACCAAGCCTACAAAAGTGAATTGATCTCAGAAAGACACAGACACCGTTATGAATTCAACGATGAATACCGAAAACAAATCGCTGATGCTGGTTTGAAAATAACGGGTGTAAATCCGAAAACGGGATTGGTGGAGATTGTTGAAATTGAAGAACACCCATGGTTTGTAGCAGTTCAATACCATCCTGAATATAAAAGTACGGTGTTGAAGCCACATCCTTTGTTTGTCGATTTTGTGAACGCTGGATTGAAGCATTCATTGCAACAATCTTAAATTTAACTTCAAACAAACTACTAATTAGATTTTGACTAGTTTTGCACTCGTGAAAATCAACTATTTTTAAGAGATTTCAATAATGGAAGAAAAAAAATTTGATGCCAATTCGATAATTGGATTTATATTGTTAGGAGCAATCATGTTTTGGTATATGTACACAAACCAGCCAAATCCTGAAGCGGAACAAGTACAAAGCTCAGTAGAAAAGGTGGACAACAATGCCTTGGAAACAAGTACTTCTGAACTTGTAAGTTCAAACGAAGATATTCTCGACGCTGCTGCCTTGACCGAAGCCAAACAACGTCTTGGAAGTTTTGCTTACTCTAGTAGTCTTGGAGTTGCGGCCGAAGGCACCACTGTACTTGAAAACGAAGTTTTAAAATTGACTTTTGCACACAAAGGAGCACAAATCACCGAAGCGCTGATCAAAGATTACAAGACCCACAAAGCCTTGCCTTTGCACATCATAAAAGATGCCAACACTTCCTTTAATATCAATTTTGGCACAACAAACAACCGTATTTTTAACACCAAAGATTTGGTGTTTCAACCTGAATTATCAGAGAATGGAGAAAAAACGGTACTGTCTTTGAAGCTAAAATCTTCGGAAAATGAGTTTTTAGAATACCGTTACGAATTAAAACCAAACGACTATATGATTGGTTTTAGCGTTAGATCTAACGGATTGAGCACAGTGATTAATAGTAGCGCTCCTGTACAATTGGATTTCGGTCTGAAAAGTTTTCGCCATGAAAAAAGCATCAAGTACGAAAATCAGAATACGGCATTGTACTACGAAAAAGAAGATGGTAAGATGGACGATCTTTCCATTGCCGGTGAAGATACTGAAGAAGAAGAAAATGTGGATTGGTTTGGCTTCAAGCAACACTTTTTCTCTACAATTTTATTAACGGACAACTCTTTCAAAACAGCAAAACTAACTTCTCAAACCTTGTTTGAAGACGAAAGCACAGACTCTTTGTACACCAAATATTTCAACGTACAAGCTCCTCTGGCATTAACAGGAGGAGAATTGAACTACAACTTTCAGCTCTATATAGGCCCCAATGATTACAACGCACTGGCTACTTATGACAAAGGAATTGAAAATGTAATCGAATTGGGTTGGGGTATTTTTGGATGGATCAATAGAAACGCTTTTATCCCATTGTTTGACTTGCTAGGTGGCGTTATTAGCAACTACGGTCTTATCATCATTTTAATGACTATTGTTGTACGAATCTTCATGTCTCCGTTGGTATACAAATCCTATTTGTCAAGTGCTAAAATGAAAGTTTTGCGTCCTGAAATGACGGAAATCAATGAGAAATATCCAGGGAAAGAGAATGCCATGAAACGTCAACAAGAAACCATGGCACTGCAACGAAAAGCGGGTGTTAGCATGTTAGCCGGATGTATTCCTGCACTGCTACAAATGCCTGTATTCTTTGCGCTGTTCCGATTTTTTCCAAGTGCCATTGACTTGCGTCAAAAAGGATTTTTATGGGCGGATGATTTGGCTTCGTACGATTCGGTATACAAATTACCTTTTAACATTCCGATGTACGGAGATCACATCAGCTTGTTTCCTATCTTGGCTTCCATTGCTATTTTCTTTTATATGAGAATGAGCCAAAGTCAACAAATGAGTATGCAACAACCGGCTCAGGAAGGAATGCCTGACATGCAGAAAATGATGAAAATGATGATGTATTTCTCCCCTGTAATGATGTTGGTGTTTTTCAACTCGTATGGTGCTGGTTTGAGTTTGTATTATTTCATTTCCAACTTATTGACCATTACCATCATGCTGGTCATCAAGAACTTCATCATTGATGAAGATAAAATACACGCACAAATACAAGAAAACAAAAAACGCCCTGAGAAGAAAAAAAGCAAGTTCAGACAACGAATGGACGAAGCTATGAAACAGGCGCAAGAGCAACAGAAACAGCAGCAGAAAAGAAAATAACAACTTTTTTACAGACTAAAAATCCCAACCAAATTCGCGTCATCGTGTTCTTTGGTTGGGATTTTTTTAGTTCATTATATCACAGTAAATGTAGTTTTTTAATTTCTTGCGCCCCCAAAGCATCGTTCATCATTCCAATTATTTTTTCTTTTCCATAGCTCAACTCTTCTCGCAACACAGATGACGAAAGTTTTACGTAAAGAGTTGTCCCCTTTAATTCCACTTTTTCAGTGTAGGAGACTACTCCATTTCCCATCAACTGTTCCCAACTTTCTTTTACAGAGATTTTCTTCATTCCTTTGGAAAGATTGTTTTCTTTGATAAATGACCCCATCAAATCTTTGATAGCTATGGATTCGTTTTGTCTTTTTGCCATGTTATAGTGTTGTGTTTTACCTTTCGTTCAACCTACGAAAACTACAATTGGAACATTTGGTACGATTTGTTTATTGTTTTTACAACTTCCTCTGTTCGCCCTGCGTGTGTATCCGTTATAAATATTTGTCCAAAATGATCTTCATTTACCAAGGAGACCAATTGCGCGACACGTCTTTCGTCCAGTTTGTCAAAAATATCATCTAAGAGTAGTATCGGTGTCACCTCCGATTTTAATTTTATGAAATCAAACTGCGCAAGTTTCAAAGCAATTAGATAAGACTTTTGTTGTCCTTGAGAACCGAATTTCTTCATCGGAAACTCTCCGAGTGTAAATAACAAATCGTCTTTGTGCACTCCAACGCTTGTATATTGCAGCACACGGTCTTTTTCAATAGCACCTTCCAACAACTGCTCAAAAGAGGCCTCTTCTAACTGCGATTTGTAGATGAGATTTACTTGTTCTTTCCCATTAGATATCGTTTGATACCTTTCGTTAAAGATAGGTATAAAGTCTTGTAAAAACGTTTTTCTTTTTTCAAATATTTCCGTGCCGAAACGCACCAACTGTTCGTTGTAAATATTCAAATTAATCGCATCAAATGTTCTATTGGCCGCAAAAAATTTCAGCAAAGCATTTCTTTGTGTCACCACCTTATTATATGACAACAAGCTTTTTAAGTACTGTTGATCTTGCTGAGCAATCACACCATCAATAAATTTTCTCCGTGTATCACTTCCCTCTACAATTAAATCTCTATCGGCAGGAGATACAATAACCAAGGGAAATTGACCGATATGATCCGAAAATTTATCGTACACCTTTCCGTTGCGTTTGATTATTTTTTTTTGCCCCTTTTTCAAACTACAAACAATCGATTCTTCTCTATCTGTCATTTGATAATCTCCTTCTACCATAAAAAATTCCTCACCGTGCTTGATATTCTGAACAGCGACAGAATTGAAATAGCTTTTTGCAAATGACAAATAGTAAATGGCATCCATTACATTGGTTTTACCGACTCCATTATGCCCAACAAAACAGGTGATTTTGTGTTGAAAATCAAAAACTTTACTCGATATATTTTTATAGTTTACAAGGGATAACTTTTGTAAAAACATAGTAATTGCATTCCTGTGAATATGAATGTGCAAATTATTAAAATTTTGCCGAAAAGAGCCTTTTAAAATCCAATTAAAAAAACTATTTTTGCTACCCTGTGATTTAAATATGACTTTTTAGGACGTCTAAAAAGTATCGTATTACAAATTTAAATTTTAAGACACGTAGAAATGGCAACATACAAAAAGAAAGGTCAAAAAAAAGTAAAAAACACACCTATTGAGAAGGTAGAAGATCAAAGTACCACTGCAGAAGTGTTCAACACTTTAGACGAGACTGCTTCGAAATCAGAGGAATGGATCGAAAAAAACCAAAAACCTTTGTTTTACAGCCTTGTTGTTATTGCCTTGGTTATTATGGGTTATTTGACTTATAACAATTATGTAGCCGCCCCTAAAGAGCGTGAAGCAGCAAACGAATTGGCTTTTCCAAAAGAAAACTTTGACAAGGCCATCAATGCAAGCGCAGAGGCAGACTCCATTTTCTCATTGTCATTAGAAGGAACGAATGGAAAATATGGTTTGGTAGATATTGCAAACAAATATGCTGGCACAAATGCAGGCAATCTCGCAAACTATTACGCAGGTATCGCTTACCTTGAGCAGAAGAATTACAAAAACGCAATTGCTTACCTCGAAAAATTCAACTCTGACGATGCTTTGTTGAAAGCTATTTCACTGGGTGCTATTGGAGACGCTTTTGCTGATTTGGATCAGGAAGAAGATGCCTTAGATTATTATGAAAAAGCTATCAATACCAATACCAATAGAGCAACCACGCCTTTGTATTTATTCAAAGCTGGAAACACAGCTTTAAGTATAGGACAAGCAGACAAAGCGCTTTCTTTTTTTTCGAGAATTAAAGATGAATTTTCAGCATCAGACCTAGCCAAGAATATTGAATTGTCTATCAACAAAGCGAAATATTCAAAATAATTTTTCAAAGAAGTACAAATCTTTCATCAATGGCGACAACCAACTTATCTGATTACGATAGAAACAAAGTACCGAATTCCGAAAACTTTCGTTTTGGAATCGTCGTTTCTGAGTGGAATGAAACAATCACAGAAGGTTTGGCTCAAGGAGCTATCGAGACTTTTGTAGAAAACGGTACCGCTAAAAAAAACATTGAAAGATGGAATGTTCCTGGTAGTTTTGAATTGATTTACGGTGTCAAAAAAATGGTGGAAACGCAAAATTTAGATGCGGTGATAGCTATTGGAAGCGTTGTCAAAGGAGAAACCAAACATTTTGATTTTGTTTGTGACGGCGTTACTCAAGGAATCAAAGACATCAACCTTCAGCAAAACATACCTGTTATTTTTTGCCTTTTGACCGATGACACAATGCAGCAAGCAATTGATAGATCTGGAGGAAAGCATGGGAACAAAGGGGTTGAATGTGCTGTAGCCGCCATCAAAATGGCGGTACTAAAAGATAGTGCTCACACCAAATAATAGGACTTGCATTTCCCTATCAAATGTTGGAATATTACAAAGTTTATTGTAAAGTTGTATTCGTCCAAAAATCTTAGGATATCCCTTTTTTTCAAACATTTATTTCTGTAATTTTGAGAGGTACACAAAATCATCCATTATGTTAGGGACACCTTTCAAACAGAGAGCGCATTATGTTTTCAATTACAAACCTCGGTATTACAACGACCGCAAGGAACGTTTGGAAAATTTGAGGCGTAAATACGACTCAAAGGACTCTAAAACGCATACAGATTATAACATCACCCTTTCCAAAAACAATCTAAAAAAAGACTGGGCCAAATCCAAAAGCAATGGTTCGGATAGAAGTACGAGCAAACGTTTGGCAATTATCATAGCCCTACTCGTGGGAATTGTCGCTTATATTTTTGAATTACACAAGCTTATTTAATGTCAGACATCATACAATTACTCCCCGACCATGTCGCCAATCAAATTGCCGCAGGTGAAGTCGTACAACGCCCGTCATCGGTAGTGAAAGAATTGTTGGAAAATGCGATTGACGCAGGGGCTACTCATATCAAACTCACCGCAAAAGATGCAGGAAAAACTTTGATACAAGTCATAGATGATGGCAAAGGAATGAGCATAACTGATGCTCGCTTGTGTTTTGAAAGACATGCTACTTCTAAAATCAAGGACGCACAAGATTTATTTCAACTCAATACCAAAGGATTTAGGGGTGAAGCCATGGCTTCTATAGCTGCGATTGCTCATGTCGAGCTTAAAACAAAACAAGAAAACGATGAATTGGGCACTTGTTTGAAGATCGAGGGAAGCAAGTTAATTTCCCAAGAGGCCATTGCAACCGTAACAGGAGCCAACATAAGTGTTAAAAATTTGTTTTTCAACATTCCTGCTCGTAGAAATTTCTTGAAATCAGACAGTGTTGAAACAAAACACATTGTCAATGAATTTCAACGCGTGTCTTTGGCACACCCTGAAATTTCCTTTTCTATGCATCACAATCAATCTTGTTTGTACGATTTGAAAACAAGCAACCTCAAGCAACGCATTGTGGGGGTTCTGGGAGGTAAAACGAATGAAAAACTGGTTCCTATTGAAGAAGATACCGACGTTGTTTCCATCAAAGGTTTTGCTGTAAAACCAGAATTTTCGAAGAAAAAAAGAGGGGAACAATTCTTTTTTGTCAACAATCGATTTATCAAAAGTTCCTATCTCCATCATGCCGTAGTTAGTGGATTCGATGGACTCCTAGGAAATGGATACCATCCCTCCTACTTTATATATTTGACGGTTCCAGCAGAAAGTATTGACATCAATATACATCCTACCAAGACAGAAATAAAATTCGACAATGAAAAAGTGCTGTACGCAATTGTAAGGGCTGCAGTAAAACACAGCTTGGGACAATACAACGTTGCTCCTATACTCGATTTTAATAGGGATGCCTCTATGGACACACCTTATGCCCTTAGCGGCAAAGAACACAGTGCAAATCCTAAAATTACGGTAGACCCTCATTTCAATCCTTTTGAAGAAAAAACAACATTTCCATCCAAACAACGTCCTACTTTCAAAAAAGAAAGAAATACCGAATGGGAATCCTTGTATACAGGTCTTGAAAATACAGCACCAGAAACCACACAGTCTGAATTTTCATTTGACACAATGATTACTGAAAAAAAAGCAACGGGAAAAACTTTTCAAATACACCGAAAATATATACTCAGCACTATCAAATCAGGTGTGGTGTTGATTCATCAAAATCTTGCGCATCAAAGAATCATGTATGAATTGATTTTAGAAAACATCACTGTCAAAGAAGCCCCTAGTCAGCAGCTGTTATTTCCAGTGGAGCTTTCTTATTCGATATCCGATATCGAATTGATCAAAGAACTCAAAGAGGACTTGGAAAATACTGGTTTTGTAATAGATCGAATCACAGAAGAAACCATTGTGATCAAAGGCATCCCAACGTCTATTTCAGAAAGTCAAATAGCAATTGTTATCGAACAACTTTTGGACGATATCAACGCAGAAGTCCCCGAGACTAGTTTTAGTCAATTGGATATCATTTCGAAATCTTTGGCAAAGTCATTGGCGATCAAAACAGGCACACTTCTCTCTGAAAAGGAACAGGAACAATTGGTAGACGATTTATTTTCTTGCAAGGAACCTTCGGTATCTCCTTTTGGGAAACAGATATTTGAAACTTTGTCACTTGGAGAAATAGACAAACTATTCACTGCTAAAAATTAACTATGGGAAGAATTACTGAAGTTATTAAGCACTTGATCATCCTCAATATTCTTTTTTTTATCGCCCCGCAATTCTTGCAAGGCATTGATTTCGGCAACTTGTTTGCCTTGTATTTTCCTGAAAACCCTCATTTTGGTTTTTGGCAATATCTCTCTCATATTTTCATGCACGGTGGCTTTTCTCACATACTGTTCAACATGTATGGTTTGTGGGCATTTGGAACTCCCTTGGAACAAATATGGGGTAAAAATAAATTTCTTTTTTTCTATTTTTCAGCAGGAATTGGGGCTGGATTGATATACAGTGCTGTCAACTATTATCAATTTCAGGGAATTTACGAGCAATTGCGAGAAATCGGACTTTCTGCCTCTGAAATTCAAGGCATGCTCGATACTGGAAAGTATAACAATGCTATCGTAACATTGTCTCCTGAGGTTTTGAGTGAGTTTTATAGTTTGTATCATACACCCGCCGTGGGAGCTTCTGGAGCCGTGTATGGTGTGTTGGTTGCTTTCGGCATGCTTTTTCCTAACGCAAAACTAGCACTGATCTTTTTTCCCGTTCCCATTGCAGCAAAATATTTCATTCCTGTGATGCTGTTGGGAGATTTATTTTTTGGGGTTACCAAGTATTCTATTGGGAACATTGCGCACTTTGCGCATGTTGGCGGAGCTTTGATTGGTTTTATAATCGCATGGTATTGGAAAAAAAATCAATTCAATCGGTGGGATTAATGCGACCACTACAAATATCGAATTTTGTGTAAATTTAAAATATGAATTCACTCTTTCAAAATATTCAATATAAATTTAAAAAGGGGACAGTTGTCGAAAAAACAATCTATACCAATATTTTTATTTTTATTGCCATGCATGCCATAAATGTACTTGCATTTTTGTTCAATACACATGAAAATTATATTTACAATTGGTTTTCAATGCCTGCAGATCTACACCTGTTTATCACACGACCATGGTCGTTGATTACTTATGGATTTTTGCATGGGAGCTTCTTGCACATTCTTTTCAATTTGGTATTTTTATACTACATCGGGAATTTATTTTTAGAGTATTTCACCGCCAAACAATTTTTAAATTTTTACCTCTATGGAACGGCTTTTGGGGGACTTCTCTATGCCATAAGTTTCAATTATTTTCCCGTTTTTCACGGTGTCAATGCAAGTCTTGTAGGAGCATCTTCTGCCGTTTCTGCAATCTTTATTGGAATTGCAACCCATATTCCAAATTACCAAATCAAACTTCGATTCATTGGTTATGTAAAACTATGGATTTTAGCACTTCTGTTCCTAGTATTTGACTTGATACAATTACCCAATGGGAATTCAGGTGGACATCTCGCTCATTTAGGTGGTGCGCTTTATGGGTATTTCACCATCAAACAAATTCAAAGAGGAAAAGTAAATTTGTCGCTCTTTTCAGGCTTGTTCAAAAAGAAAAACGACTTAAAAACAGTTTACAAATCAAAAAGTAAAAAGACAACTTCTATTCAAAAAAACAACCAAGCGAAAGTGGATGCTGTCTTAGACAAAATTAGTAAATCCGGATATGAATCCCTCAGTCAATCCGAAAAAGATCTACTATTTGACCAAGGAAAGAAATAAACGAAAATATGAGGAAACTATCCTTCCCAGATAAAATAATATTCTTACTCAATTCAATTTTAACGCTGGCATTGTGTCTTGCGTTTCTACTTCCTTTTTTGTCCCCAAAACTATTTCCGCAGATAGCTGTTCTGGGATTAGTCACGGCACCTCTTATTTTGGTAAACATTTTATTTGTCGTTTATTGGTTGTTAAAACTGAAAAGACATTTTCTCCTCTCTTCGTTTGTTTTAGTTTTGGGTATTCATCATTTCAGCGCTTTGTTTGGCTTCTCAGAAAAACAGGTGTTTTTGAACGATGACTGCAAAATCATGTCTTACAACGTACGTCTATTCAACGCCTACAAATGGTCGACCAAAGACAGCTTGAATTATAAAATCTATGATTTTATAAAGGAAAAAGATCCGGATATCTTAGCCATACAAGAATTTTATCCTGAAAAAAAGACTGCGATTCATTACCCTTACCAATACCTTGAAAAAAACCCAGGAAGCAAGGCTTATCAGGCCCTCTATTCCAATTATAAAATTACAAACCAAGGATCTTTAGGCTTTCAAGATTCTGGAAACAATGCTATTTTTATCGATGTTCTCAAAAATCAAGATACTTTACGAATCTACAATGTACATCTACAATCTTTCAGCATTGATAAAAACGCAGAAAATTTTGGAGAAAAAAATTCCGAAAAATTACTGAAAAAACTGAGTGTCTTTTTCAAAAAGCAAGCAGTACAAACCTCGATGATTGAACAACATGTAAAATCCTGTCCTTACAAGACCATTATTACGGGCGATTTTAACAACAATGCTTTCTCTTGGGTTTACCGAAAACTGGCAACCGATAAAGAAGATGCTTTTATCAATGCCGGCAGTGGATTCGGAAAAACTTTCGATTATTTTTTTCCTATGAGAATTGATTTTATCTTGGTAGATGAAAGCATCACCATAAATAATTTCAAATCCTACCCCGTAAATTATTCGGATCATTATCCGATAATGGCGCGTGTGAACATCACGAATTAATTTTTAAGACGCTGAAGCAATAAAAGTAAAGGATGCTTTTCCCTTTGACATTTCCTAAAGAATTCTAAAATAAAATACCCTTTATGAAGAATCATAAAGGGCATTTGGTTTGCGATATGGCAAAGAATAACAATTATTCTACTACGATTTCAAAACTTTCTTGAATGTCTGTTTCACCACCCGCATCGTCAAGACCTGTATTAGGTTTTGTCGGTTCGTGACGCAACGTAAATGTTAGTAGTCCTGAACTCGCATCACCAGCAGTCAATGTAAACGCTGTCCCCAAAGGATTGTCTGCACTGTCAAAATTACTATATGCAATGGTTACGTCTAAGCCATCACCTATCGTGAAGAAAAATTGATGATCCAAGCTTTCTTCTTCCACTTCTTCCGTAATATTTTCGGCTGGATTTTCTGTTTCGTTTTCCAACAAAATAGTCCCGTTGTAAGTGACACCAGTAACTAACTTTCCAATAACTTCAATAGTGGGCTCATCCGGACCATCCCCATCCAAATCTTGCGTCTTCAAGGTAACAGTAGAAGTTCCGTCATTATCTGGCACAAGAGTAACAGTCATGGTTGTTATTATTTCTTCCTCATGGATAACTTCAGGCAAATCATCGTCATTTGAACAAGATGCGAACGATAGAGTTGCTAAAATTACTGTTGCTAAAATTTTTAAATTTTTCATTTTTTTTTTGAATTTAAAGATTAATAATTGAATTTGACATTTAATAAAACGTTTCTTCCTAAATCGTCGGCGTAATAGCGCAGACGATTCAGGTTATTTCGGTAGGTTGTGTTCAACAAGTTAGTGACAACGATACCTATTTTTACTTTTGATTTTTTATTGATTCGAAAATCCATACTCGATTTGAAATTGAGTAAATGATAGGCATCAGGTGTTGCACTTATAGCAACTTCTTTTGTAGCACCCAATCCTGGAATAAATACTTGAAAATCATTATCGGGATATTCATTTTGACGGAATACATATTCACTTTGTACTGCCAACCTTAAATTAGAGAAGCTTTTATTTTGATACACAAGCTCGTTCTTGGTATTTACAGGAGGCATATTTATCAAGGGCTCTTTCCTTGTGCGGTCGTACCCTCTTACCCATGAAAATTGATGCTGGAATCTTAATTTTTCAGAAAAAACATAAGAAGCGTCCATGTCCAAACCTAAAAGTTGTGCTTCTGTCTGTCTGTATTCCCATACCTGAAAACTACCTCTTAGATCCTTCTGAATCCCGATGGGCTCTATTAGGATAAAATCGTTGATGGTATTTATAAATGGACTTATATAAAAGCTCCATTTTTCATTTTCTTGTTGAAAGGTCAATGTAAATTTAGAATCAATTTCTGATTTAAATCTTAAATCACCCAATTCTATACGAGATGCGGAATGATGCAAGCCTTCACTAAATAGTTCCGAAGGATTGGGTGCGCGGGATGCCAATGAATAGTTCAATAAAAACTTAGAACCTGCTCCCGAAGAATAGACGACACCTATGGTTGCAGAAATATTGTAAAAATCAAATTTCGGATTGGTCAAAACCTGAGAATTAAATTGCCCATCCACCGTTTCAGGTATCACAATTTCAGGGAAGAGTTTGTCGTAATTACGCGATTCCCAAAAAGAGTTCCGATAAAATTTAAAAGCGTTCATATGAACAAAATCAAAGCGTCCTCCAGCTTCCAAAAGCCAATTATCACTCCATTTGTATGTTGCAATACCATAAAGGCCCAAATCGTATTTGTTATAATCAGGAATCAGTCTTAGGAATCCCGTATCAGGATCAGCAAAATTGTTTTGATACCTGGCCATAACACCACTCTTTACATTTGTAGCGTCATTCAATCGAGCATCTAAATCCAACATCACACTGTGCGTATCCAATTGCAAATCTAGCGAGGCATCGTCCTTATCCTCGCCACGTCTGATATCAAACTCCAATCGTTTGTTACGCTGATAGTCATATTGAATGCTCAATTTCCCAAAATCATGGAACTTTCTAAACCCTTTTACACGAGCCAAATGATGTGTGACATCTTGTTTTGGTGTATTAATATCGTAGGTAAAATTATTTATTACTAAAGGTTTATCGCTTTGCAAAGCTCTGAATAGATCCTCCGATCCTCCCATGTGAGAAGCTCTTAAAATTCCCATTTTATTCCTGTAAATAGAATAGTAAACTTCAAAACCATGATTGAACTTATTGAGACCGAATTGCAAGGAAGCGTTGCGTTCAAAACTCCCTGTATTACTCAATACATACGCTGGTGCTTCAAAATCACCAAAACGTTTCAATGTTCCCTGCACAGTAGTATACCAGCCACTCTGGTAACTTTTTGTCAATTGGGAATTCATGGAAACTCCACGTCCATTTGATACTGCCGTTGAGGAAAATTTTCCATAGATACTATCTTTTACAGGTACTTTCGTGGCTTCTGCGACAATCAATCCTCCAATAGCATCTCCACCATATTGCAATGCTCCGGCGCCTTTTATCAAAGTCAAATTTCCTACTGAATTGATATCTATGTTTGGAGCATGCTCTGCTCCCCATTCTTGATCTTGAACACGAACTCCATTGTTGATGAGTACCACACGACTACTGTGCAATCCATTGATCATTGGCTTCACAACCAAATTTCCAGTATTTAAAGAAGATACTCCACTCAAACTATTCAAAGCGTCTCCGATGGATCCGCTACTAAAACGTTCCAAATCTGATTTTGACAAGGTGTTTTCAAAAATGGTTTTGGTGGTACTTTTGTATGCTTTCCCAGAAACAATGACTTGGTTCAATTCCTCTAAATGATGCTCCAGCTTGAAGGCCTTGCTTGTATCTCCCTTTACTTCCACTACAAAACCAATAGTACGACATTCCGCATGAGATACTTGAATCAAATATTTATCATTGCAAAGATTTGGAATTGTAAATTTTCCGGCAAGGTCAGTAACAACAACTTGTTCAGTACTCTCAACTATAAGTACCGCCCCTGCTAGGTTCGACCCATCATGAAGATCCACAACAGACCCAAAAAGTGTACTGTTACAATTTTGTGAAATAGAGGCAATACTGCAGAAAAGCAATATCACAAATGTATACGCGCGCATATATATTCTTAATTAACATTCTAAATAGTGTTTATTGATTAAGAAAAAATAGGGGGCGCCCGAAGCCTTGTGTTTGTTTTTTTAAAAAAACAATACTGCTGAGAAGCAAAGCTTACTTTTAATTTTAAATGGACACTTGGGACAAACAATTCAGGAAACTCTGTCAGATCATTGCTAAAACTTGCCAAGTGAAAACTACAGGTATCACATTTGCTTTCTGTTTTATGCAAATGAGTGCTTTGGTCATTACAAACAATGTGTTCGTGATCTTCGCACATGTGTACCAACTTAACGACAGAAGGCATCATCAAAGCTATCATTAGCAATAATGAGGATATTCTTAAACCAAGTCGTTTTTTGTGATCCATTTTGTATTAAAAGCGCAAAGTTAAATAATTATTACAAATAACACGTTTTATTTTCTCAAAATCATTTGTTTTATAAAAATTCACAACCTATGGGATTGATATTATTTACACAAACAACAATCTTACAAATTATTCTCAGCTCTTATTTTATTTTCAAAAAAATAGTTCTATGAGCAGATTCAAAAACAAATTGAATCTCTTGCAGACTCAAATTCTAATTGTTAATTTTGATTATTGAACAAGTATACCTGAAAAACAAAAATCTATAAATGGTAGAGACCAAAAGATTGAACAAGGCGATTTCTGAGACCGGATATTGTTCCCGAAGAGCTGCCGATAAACTCATTGAAAATGGAAAAGTCAAAGTCAACGGAGAAACCGCTGGATTGGGGGTAAAAGTAACCAAAAATGACACGATTACGGTCAACGAGCAAGTCATTACCAAGGAAGTGAAGCCTATTTATTTGGCCTTCCACAAACCAATTGGAGTTACCTGCACCACGGATACAAAAATCAGAGGAAATATTATCAGTTATGTAAACTATCCAGAACGTATTTTTCCGATTGGGCGACTTGACAAACCGAGTGAAGGTCTTATTTTTTTGACGAATGACGGAGATATTGTGAATAAAATATTACGTTCCAAAAACAACCACGAAAAAGAATATATTGTGAACGTTGATAGAAAAATCTCAGAAGCGTTCCTCAAAAAAATGGAAAATGGTATCCCTATTTTAGACACCATAACAGATACTTGTAAAGTTGAAAAAATAAATGATTACACCTTTAGAATCATCCTAACGCAAGGTTTGAACCGACAAATCAGACGCATGTGTAATTACCTAGGTTATGAAGTTCAGAGTTTGAAAAGAACGCGTATCATGAATATTTATCTCGACAAGCTCAAACCCGGAAAATACCGGTCTTTTACTGAAGAGGAACTCCGTACTATCGAGCAATTGGTAGGTGCTTCTAGCAAAACGGAAGAAGCTTCTTAAAAGCGTGATGACAACGTGAAACAGTGAACTCCAAATATACAGCCCCTCTATACTTCACAAACGAACATAAAAAAACTGCCTAGAAAACTAATTTTCAGACAGTTTTGATCTCTTTTTTATTTTACCTATTTCGCTACATTGACAGCACGCGTTTCACGTATAACTGTCACCTTTACTTGTCCAGGATACGTCATATCATTCTGAATTTTCTGTGATATACTAAAAGACAATTCTGCAGCCTTGTCATCATTTACTTTGGCACTCTCTACAAGTACGCGCAATTCTCTACCGGCCTGTATGGCATAGGCCTTTTGAACTCCTGTGAACCCGAAGGCCAAGTCTTCCAAATCTTTCAATCTTTGAATATAAGAATCTAAAACCTGTCTTCTTGCCCCTGGTCTTGCTCCTGAAATAGCATCACAAACTTGGACGATCGGTGCATACAAGGATTTCATTTCAATTTCATCGTGGTGCGCACCAATAGCATTGCATACATCTGGCTTTTCTCCATACTTTTCAGCCCATTGCATTCCTAGTAAAGCATGAGGCAATTCTGTTTCCGTATCCGGAACTTTTCCGATGTCATGCAAAAGACCTGCTCTCTTTGCTACTTTGGCATTCAATCCCAGTTCCACTGCCATAATCCCACACAAATTTGCTACTTCTCTGGAGTGTTGCAATAGATTCTGACCGTAAGAAGAGCGGAATTTCATACGTCCTACAGTTTTTATCAATTCTGGATGCAAACCGTGAATTCCTAAATCCACAACAGTACGTTTTCCAACTTCAACAATCTCTTGATTGATTTGTTTTTCTGTTTTATTTACAACTTCTTCCACTCTCGCCGGATGAATACGACCATCTGTCACCAATTTGTGCATAGACAAACGCGCTACTTCCCTGCGTACTGGGTCAAAACAAGAGAGAATAATGGCCTCAGGAGTATCGTCTACAATAATTTCAACACCAGTTGCTGCTTCCAAAGCTCTAATGTTTCTCCCTTCGCGACCAATGATACGTCCTTTCACATCGTCGGATTCCAAATTAAACACAGACACACAATTTTCAATAGACTGTTCTACGCCCACTCGTTGTATCGTGTTTAAAATAATTTTTCTTGCATCCTGTTCAGCAGTCAACTTCGCCTCCTCCATGATGTCTTGGATATAAGACATCGCATCTGACTTGGCTTCCTCTTTTAAAGAACTTACCAATTGTTCTTTGGCTTCTTCTGCAGAAACCCCAGAAATTACTTCCAATTGTTCCACTTGTCTTTTGTGAACCTTTTCGACTTCTTGTTGTTTTTTTTCTAACAACTCCAATCGATGCTCGAAATCCGACTCTTTCGTCTCCAAGTTTTTGTTTAGCTTCTTATTCTTATCCAGTGTAGAAGACAATTGAGATTCTTTATCCCTCAATCTTTTTTCTATGTCAGAAATCTTTTTTTCTCGTGCTAGAATTACTTTTTCATGCTCTGATTTCAATTCGATAAAACGCTCCTTTGCTTGTAAGATTTTATCTTTCTTGATCGCATCCGCCTCCTTGTGCGCTGCTTTGACACGACTCGAAGCCGTTCGCTTTGCATTCCTTACAATTTCTGAGCCCCTCTTTTTGTTGAGTATCTTTGTGATTATCAATCCAATGACAAGTCCTAAGACACTGCCAATTGCTATATTTATTATTGTGGTTGTTTCCATGTGTATCAAATTATATATATAAAAAACCTACATTAGTTGGTTTATATAAACTCCCAATAAACAAGTTTAGGACTAACTGTTAGCTCAAAAATCCGAAGAAATCGGCACGCTTTTACTAACAAGACTCATCCTTTTTAATGGAATCGCGTTGAGTTTATCAAACATTAACCAATGTAGGCAGTACTGTTTTCTAATAAAAAATATCAATCCAAACAGGAATCTAACAAGAGATGTATTTGGTTCAATTTATCTTCTGCTTTTGAAAGCTCTCCATTCTTAACAACAGACATAATTTCTAATTTCGAAGCAAATTGCAAGGCACACATCGCCAAAACATCTTGCTTGTCACTTACTGCATAATTCTGTTCAAATTTCGAAATCAACGAATTGATTTTTTCGGCAGCTTTTCGGGTACCTTCTTCCTCTACTTCGCTATTTACGTGCAAAGGGTAAGTTCGACCTCCAATAACTACTTTTATTTTGAACTTATCTGCCATTATTTAAAGAACTTTATTGATCGAGCTTGACTATACATTTGTCAATTTCACGAATCAAAGCATTTATTTTTAGTTTGGTTTCTTTACTATTTTCCTTACCGCCATCAATAGTTTTTGCAATTTTTAACAATCTGTACTTTTCACGTTCTTGAGTCAACTCTTCTTCTATCAATGCTGTTTTTAGTTGGGCTTTTTCAATATTTGTCAATAAAATATCATTTTCCTCCTTTAAAAACAAATACCGCTCTACAAGATCGTTGAACTTACTTTCCAGCAAACCAATCGTTTCCAAAAAATCACTCATTCACACTTAATTACAAAAACTAGTATTACAAAGTTAACATTCCAAAGTTAAAATACAACAATTTCAGCAGTTATTTGAGAATATCTTTTCCAAGAATAGAAGGCCTTGTTCAAATTTTAGATTCTCTGTAAAAACTACATAAATATTCTTATTTTAGCTTTCAAATCAAAAAAATTGAAAAAAACAACCCTTTTTATTTCTTGCTTACTGACAGGGATGTCCGTCGTTTTTGGACAAAATATCTACCCTGAGGATTACTTCAATCCTCCTCTAAAAATCCCTATGGTGTTGGCAGGAACATTTGGTGAATTGAGGACTTCTCATTTTCACTCTGGAGTCGATTTTAAAACACAAAATATGGAAGGGTTACCTGTATATGCAGCAGCAAAGGGCTATGTATCCAGAATAAAAGTTTCTTTATTTGGCTATGGAAAAGTGATTTACGTTACACACCCAAATGGATATACCACCGTGTACGCTCACATGAAAAATTTCAATCAAAAAATTGACTCTTTTCTAAAGAAAAACCAGTACCAAAATGAATCCTATGAAATTCAACTCTTTCCAAAAAAAAACCTCTTAGCCGTCGAAAAAAACGAAGTGATTGGTTATTCAGGAAATTCAGGAAGCTCATCCGCTCCTCACCTTCACTTTGAAATCCGAGACACAAAAACCGAAAAAATCATCAATCCAATGCATTTTGGCCTGCATCCATCTGATCATAGAAAACCAGTCATTGCAGGTCTAAGAGCAATGGTTCTAAACGATAGTTCTCACGTAAATTCAAGCGGTGTATCCATTCCTCTTCAACTCAAAGAAAAAGGAAAAGGAACCTATTATTGTCCACCTATTGAGGCTTATGGAACCATTGGCTTTTCCATCCATACTTTCGATCAACAAGACGCTGCTCTCAATAAAAATGGGGTTTACAAAGTAGAGATGTGTGTCAACGGTAAAACTTTTTATGCACACAAAATGGAAACGTTTTCCTTTGCTGAATCAAAATACATCAATTTACTGATAGACTACCCTTATCATTACCGTCATAAAAAAAAATACCAAAAGACATATATTCATCCAAAAAGTAATTTGAGTATTTATAAGAGCACCAATGAAAAAGGATACCTATTCATCGAAGACAGCATTTCTTATGCCATCGAAATCACAATAAGTGATTTTGCAGGAAACACATCCAACATCAAAATTCCAATTCAAGGTAAAAAAACAATACCACGAATCACCCCGTCCCCGAAGACAACCGAACATCTTATTCGAGCCGACCAATCATACAAACTCAAGACAAAAGAAGTCGAGGTTCTTTTTCCAAAAAACAGTTGTTACAATAACTTTTACCTTCATTTTGAAAAAGAAGAAGATAAATTTAAAATCCACGAACCCTCTGTCCCAATGAGAAGAGATTTTGAAATACGCTTCAACGTTCGAAATATCCCGGACTCAATTCGAAAAAAAACCTATATCGCTGCGGTGGCAAAAGACAAGTATTTCAATTATTGTACTACAAAAAAAACAGACAGTATTTTTAGTACCGAAACAAAATCTCTAGGAACTTATCAATTGTATCAGGACTGGAAGGGTCCGAACATCTACAATTGCAACTTTTACCCCAATCAGAACATAAAAAATTTCAAGGAGCTCAGTATTCGCAGTGTGGACAAACTTTCGGGAATAAAATCCTATCGCGGAGAAATTGACGGCCAATGGATACTCATGGAATACAACCCAAAAACACATATCTTTATCCATGACCTGTCTGACAAAATATTAAGTAAAGGAAAACATTCCTTTACCTTTGTCGCAGAAGACAATGTTGGCAATACATCTTTGTATTCTGCGTTATTTTACACAAACTAATCTTTAAATATCTATTTCTTGCAAAAATATAGTTTCCTGTTTTTTCTTCTTTTCACAAGTCAATATTTGATTGGACAAAAAGCATACATCAAAGGAACGGTTAGAAACAACCAACGGAATGCAGTTCAAGGAGTGAGCATACGTTATGACGACGCAAACGGGACTACAACCAATTCCAAGGGAGAATACTTTTTAAACATCCCTGCCAAGGAAGAAATTGTATTGACCTTCAGTCATGTTTCCTATAACCATCTGTACAAAAGAATAAAAGTTCCCAAAAACAGAACGTTTCGCTATTCACCATTCATGAGTCTGAAAACAGAGGAAATTGACGAAGTGACCATTCAAGACTACCGCAAAGCGTCCCAAGGAATCACCAATATCAAAGCTCGGAAAGTAAAAAACATACCTGGGCCAACAGCGGGTATCGAAAACTTATTAATGACCTTTGCAGGAGTTAATAACAACAATGAATTGAGCACGCAATACAACGTTCGAGGAGGTAATTTTGATGAAAATCTAGTCTATGTAAACGGCATAGAAGTGTATCGCCCCTTTTTGGTACGCTCAGGACAACAAGAGGGTCTCAGTTTTTTAAATATTGAAATGACGCAGGACATTGATTTTTCTGCGGGTGGTTTTCAGGCAAAGTATGGAGACAAATTATCCTCCGTATTAAGTATCACCTATCGAAAACCAAAAGAAACTGCCACACACGTCAATCTTAGTCTTTTAGGAGGTAGTATTACGCATGAGGGCAGCTTTTTACAAGATAAATTGTCTGCTATAACAAGTGTTCGTTATAGAGACAACCAATTACTCGTAGACACCAAAGATACCGAAACAAATTACAAACCTGTTTTTGCAGACATTCAAACCTTTTTATCCTACCAACTTGATAAAAAATGGAGCATCGACTTCTTAGGAAACCTATCCATAAACAAATACAACTACCAACCACTCACAAGAAGAACTCAGTTCGGGACATTGACGAATCCAATTGAACTTACAGTTTTTTACCAAGGAAACGAAAACGATCAATTCAACACCTATTTTGGAGCCTTCAATGCAAACTACGTTCATTCGGATCACATAGAAATTAAGATTACCGCCTCTGCATACAATACTCAGGAGGAAGAGTTTTTTGATATTATTGGTGCTTACTCTTTGAATAAAATTGACACAGATCAAACGTCTGAAGATTTTGGAGAAAAAGAATTCAGTCGTGGTATTGGAGGACAAATCAATCATGCTCGAAACGAGCTCGACGCGCTCATCAAAAATGTAAAATTGCAAGTATCCTCAAAAGAAGGTGACAACCATTATGAAATGGGAATTAAAATTCAAAAAGAAAATATAAAAGAAAGCATCAATGAATGGGAAGTAATTGATTCTACTGGATTTGCTATCCGCCCCCCCAGTCATTCCCCATCAAATATTGAGCCGAGAGTACCTTACTCAGGACCAATAGAACCTTATCAATCAATACGCGAAAACAACGATGTATCTATCCATAGGGTGAGTGGTTTTTTCCAATGGAGCAAAAGAACCACCTGGAAGGAAAATGATGTTTGGTTGAATCTAGGAGTTCGCGCTCACTTCTGGAATATCATCTCCGAAGGGTTTACTTCAGAAAATCAAAAAACATTGAGTCCTAGAGGGCAAATTTCTCTCAAACCTAATTGGGAAAAAGACATGCTCTTTCGACTGTCTGGAGGTTGGTACCATCAACCTCCCTCTTACAGAGAGCTCAAAAATTATTCAGGTAAAATCAATCCGAAGGTAAAGGCCCAAGAGTCTTTCCATTTTGTATTAGGCAACGAATACAGCTTTCAACTATGGCAGCGGCCTTTTAAATTGACTACCGAAGCTTATTTCAAAAATTTATCAGACGTAAATGCCTATACAGTAGACAACGTTAGAATTCGTTACAGAGCAGACAATGTTACTACCGCAACTGCAAGTGGTCTTGATGTCCGATTGAATGGAGAATTTGTTCCAGGAAACGAGAGCTGGGTAAGTGTTGGTTTTTTAAAAACGTCCGAAAACATTAACAATCGTGGCAACATTGCACGTCCAACAGACCAACGATTTAAATTGGGAATTTTATTTCAAGATTATGTACCGAGCATTCCAGATTTTAAAGTCTATTTAAATTTGGTATACAACTCTGGACTGCCAGGAGGAAGCCCTTCCTATAACGATCCCTACAAATACCAAAGTCGTTTGAGCTCCTACAAAAGAGCCGACATCGGTTTCTCTTATATACTCGTTGGAGAAAAGAAAAAATTCGATCGTGGATTCCTTGGATATTTTAAAGAATTGAATGTGGGTATTGAAATCTTCAATCTCTTTGATATTCAGAACTCGAATACAAATACATGGGTTCGTGATGCTTATAGCAAACAAATTTACGGCATTCCAAACTTTATGACTAGCAGAGTCTTTAGTGCAAAAATAGCCATGAAATTTTGACCGCTCAGCGCTATTCTACAAAAGTAAACCGTCGCGATTTGTTGTATTAGAAACGATTCCAATAGCCCAACCTTTCTTCTATTACCTTTCCAGAAAACCTCAAAACGACATTCCCAAGACTTTTTCTATTTGTTGTATTTCTGAATCTGATAGTACCTAATAAAAAAAGCCTTTATCGTTGAGATAAAGGCTTTGGATTACTG
>ENA-UZXB01002304-UZXB01002304.1-metagenome-genome-assembly--contig:-Day-2-1m-contig-2304_pt1 | contig 34277 bp, 29 predicted proteins | sample MGYA00260339_ERZ794899 | MGnify/ENA metagenome assembly ERZ794899 | reverse complement strand
GAGGCGTCTGTGCAGCCGCCTGAGCAGCCTGTGAACAAGGCGATCGAGGCGGTGAAGGATCCCGCAGCACAATCCGAAGAAATAGCGGATGCACCTGAGAAACAAGCTATAGATACGGATGAAACGCCACCAGAAACAGAATCGGCGCTCGAAAGTGGCGCCCTTGCGGGCAGCGACAGCTTGGTCGATCAATCGCAGGCTGAGGCAGCCAACGATTCGCCGACAGATCTAACGCCCGCGCAATCCAAAGCTGAAATCGCTGCGGAAGAGACGCGGGCTACAGAATCAACCAAAGCGCCAGAGGCCACCGGAGAAGAGGCGGAGGGTGCTGCCGAAGAAGACGCCGCTGCTGGTGAAGCTGAGGCGCTCCAACCGACCGGCGCGGCTGGATCACAAACTGGCGCGGCGAAAACCGCCATTGATGATGCGGCAACCGAACCTGAGAATCTGCAAAAGCGACCCGCGGCAGAAGGTACAAATCAAGCAGAGGCGCCCGTCACACAGCCTGCCGCTGAAGACGTGGATGCGACAATATCCGCTCAGACGCGCGAAGAGACCGCACAAGCCGCCACCGAAGAGGCGGCAGACTTGCCGGCGAAAGAGAAAAAACCCTTGGCTAGGATGCCCCAAATTGAAACCATTCGGATTGAGGCAGATGGTGCCGTTTTGATCGCCGGTTTGGTCGACCCCAATCAAGCCGTTGATGTGCTGGTCAATGATGTCGCGCTACTCACGCTTTACGCAGATGGATCTGGGAATTTTGCAGGTTTTTTTGATTTGCCCTATAGCAGTGAACTGCGCGTCATTCGGCTGCGCGTTGGGACCGCTGAGGCCTATGTGTTTTCCGATCAAGATGTTTTGGTCTTGCCCACGCAGATTGCCGCGCCGTTGCCAGAGGCGATCGAAACACCTGATGAAGCGGACATCGAGCTTGCCGAAAACGCAGAGGCACCCCCTGAGGCGACCGCATCCGAGCAGAGCCAGGCAAATGAGACGTTGCAAGGCGGTTTAGATCTCAGCGGCCTATCAACCAAAAGCAGCAGCGCGGCGTCCGCTGTAGAGGGTGAGGACAACGATAACCAAAGCGCCTCGGAAGGCGAAACGACCGAAAGCGCGCGCGCCGATCTCGAAAGCCCCGAGGTGCAAAAACCCGCTGACGAATCCACGGCAAAGGCTACGGAAACGCCAAAAATTGTAGATGCTAAGCCTGAAGAAACTGCGTCTGCGCAACCCCTATCTGAGGCTCCGGCCAAAAGCTCGGCGGATCCCGCTGCGCCGCCCAAAGTTTTAATCGCGGATAAAGACGGCGTTCGTGTTGTACAATCCGATGATAGCCTTGACCAAGACGCCATCGCTTTGGATGCGATCAGCTATGATGAGGATGGCCAAGTTATGCTGTCTGGTCGCAGCAACCCAATGGCTTATCTAAGGATTTATCTTGATAACGCACCGGTTCTTTTGGTGCGCCCGGATGATGATGGCAACTGGAAAACCTTGCTCAGCAACGTTGATCCGGGGGTTTATACGCTGCGTATTGATCAGGTGAATGCGGCGGGTAAAGTGATTTCGCGACTTGAAACACCTTTCAAAAAGGAAAGCCCGCAAAAGCTTCTTACCCATCTCCAAGACACCAAAACCGAGGCGCGGATAAATGTGGTTACGGTGCAGCCTGGATATACGCTTTGGGCGATAGCGCGCAAACGTTATGGGCGGGGGATTTTATACGTGCGGGTGTTTGAAGCCAATCGTGATAAGATCCGTGATCCTGATTTGATCTATCCAGGGCAGGTCTTTGATCTCCCCGATTAAGGCGTTTCGAATAGGTCTGGCAGGCCTCTTCTGGTGAGAGCTGTACCACGTGTTGAGAAACGGTTCACCAAAACCGTGTTAAAGGATATGTTCCATGTCACCCAGCATAAAATCTGACCGAGAGCTTAATCAGGAAGAAAAGCGCTCGGCTCTGCGCACCATCCGGCGCGTCGGCCCCTATCTGTGGCCGCGGGATAATTCAGCGGTTAAAACCCGCTTAATCGTATCGATGCTGTTGCTGGTGCTGGCAAAGCTCATTTCGGCTGGAACGCCTTTTTTATATGGATATACGGTTGATAGTCTGGTGTCGCCCGACGCGTCCTTATTCGTGATTGGTGCGATTGGATTGATTGTTGCTTATGGACTGGCGCGGGTGCTTAGCAATGGCTTTCAGCAATTGCGCGATGTGGTATTTGCCCCGGTTGCGCAGCGCGCGCTGCGCTCATTGGCGCTGGAAACATTTCAGCATATTCACAATCTGTCGATGCGCTATCATATCACGCGGCGCACGGGTGGCCTTAGCCGGATTATCGAACGGGGTGTCAAGGGCGTTGAGTTTCTGCTGCGCTATTTGGTGTTTTCAATCGGTCCCTTGGCGTTAGAGCTGGTTTTACTTTCGGTCTTTTTGCTGTGGAAACTGGATTTATGGTATGTTTTGGTGCTGTTCGGCACGATTGCGGTCTATGTTTGGTTTACCTTTAAAGTCACCGAATACAGGGTGAAATTGCGCCGAGAAATGAACGAACAGGATACAGATGCGGCGCAAAAAGCCATCGACAGCCTGTTGAATTTTGAAACTGTTAAATATTTTGGCGCCGAAGCGCGCGAGGCAAAACGCTATGATGCGGCGATGGCCGGCTATGAAGCCGCTGCGTTGAAAACCAGTTATTCGCTGGCGGCGTTGAATTTTGGCCAAGCGCTTCTGATCACGGCTGGATTGACGATTGTGATGGTGATGGCGGGCTTACAAGTGCGCGCTGGTGCGCTCACCGTGGGTGATTTTGTGATGGTCAACGCGGTGATGATCCAAATCACCATGCCGTTGAATTTCTTGGGCACAGTGTATCGGGAAATACGTCAGGCCTTGGTCGATATGGGGCAGATGTTTGATCTTTTAGAGCAGCCAAAAGAAATCACCACGAAGCCGGGAGCACCTGATCTGAAGGTCACCGGGGGCAGCATTTCGCTGCGCAATATCGCATTTTCATATGAAGCGGGTCGGCAAATTTTGCGCGATGTGTCGCTCGATATTCCAGCCGGTCAGACCGTTGCAATTGTGGGCTCATCCGGATCGGGAAAATCAACCATTGGACGACTTTTATTTCGGTTTTACGATGTCACGGGGGGGGCGCTCAGCATCGACAATCAAGATGTGCGCGATGTGACGCAAAGCAGTTTGCAAAACGCGATCGGAGTGGTGCCGCAAGACACGGTGCTATTCAATGATAAAATTCTATACAACATCGCCTATGGGCGCGATGGGGCCAGCCGCGCGGATGTAGAGCAGGCCGCTCGCGATGCCCAGATTCACGCGTTTATCCAATCTTTGCCCGAGGGGTATGATACCGTTGTAGGAGAGCGCGGGCTGAAGCTGTCGGGCGGTGAAAAGCAACGGGTAGGGATCGCGCGTACGCTTTTGAAAAACCCTCCTATTTTATTGTTGGATGAAGCCACAAGCGCGTTAGACAGCGAGACTGAGCACGAAATTCAAGGCGCTTTGGCGCAAGCGGGCCTTGGACGCACGGTGATTGTGATTGCGCATCGTCTGTCAACCGTCGCCGAAGCCGATATGATTGTTGTGCTCGAGAATGGGGTGGTTGTTGAAACCGGCAGGCATGAGGCATTGCTTGCCAAAGCCGGCCGCTATTATGATTTATGGATGTTGCAAAGCGCTGAGCAAGACAGCGATCAACGCGCCCAAGCGTGAGGCTGCTTGGGTGAGCGGAGGCACGCGTCGGTTTTGCTGGGTAAGCTGACGGAATGGCATTTCGGCGCACCGGCTTGGCGCGAAAAATACCTCAATTAGCTGCATATAGCGTTCCCGCTTGATCACGCGCGCTTGGTTGCCCAAGCAGCGGCGTTTGCAACGCTAAAGGCACCTTTCTCAGGTGCAGCCCGCCTTACTCGGCGGCTTGCAATCCATCAGCTGATTTGCCGGTCGCGGTTTTTTTAAGCTTTTGGGCGACGGGCGTATCGATGAGGTCATCCCAGATAATTTCTGGTTGTTTGAGGCGTTTTGCCATTCGATTAAGCGCCCAGTCGCGCGCAATATCGGCTTGCCGTGACACGCCGAGCACGGCCAGCGCCCGCGCGATCCAAACGATATAGGTAACCACCCAATAGCGCGCGGCCAACAAAGAGGGGGTAAGCAGCAAGGTGAGAACCGTCGCGATACCCAGCCCGAATACCACCGCCGTGGCCAGTTGTTTCCACCAAAGCGCGGTCGGGCTGTCGATAGAATAGCCGCCATTGATAAAATCAAGGCTCAGCCCAAACATCATTGGCGCCAATCCGGCCATGGTCGTGATGGTGGTGAGCAAAACAGGTCTGATGCGCTGTTCGGCGGTTCTGATAATGGCTTCGATGCGCGGCATATAACGAGAGAGTTCTTGGTAGGTGTCGATCAAAACAATGTTGTTATTCACAACGATGCCCGCCAGGGCAACGATTCCCGTACCGGTCATGATGATCGAAAAGGCCTGCTGCATCACCAGCATCCCAATCAGAACGCCAACCGTTGATAACACCACGGCCAGCAACACGATGAACGAATTGAAAAAGCTATTGAACTGCGCCAGTAGAATAATGAACATCAAGGCCAAAGCCGCGATGAAAGCTTTCGATAAAAACGCTTGGCTTTCGGCTTCATCCTCTTGATCCCCGGTCCATTCCCAACTGACACCTGGTGGAAGCGGGTTGGCCTCTAAATAGCGGGTAAGAAAAGCAATCCGTTCATTGGCATTGATCAAAATGTCTTTTTCAACCCCAGCGGCGTCCGTTTCACTGCGCGACAATCCGGGCAGTACGCCGGCTTTGATGTCAAAATACCTTTTTTGATCAATGCGATTGATTTCGGCCAGTTTTTGAACCGGCTGGCGGGTGATGAAATTCGACAGGGGCACCAATCCCTCGCGGGTGCGCAATTTTAAACCGTCAAGCGTGCTGAGCACGCGGTCTTTTTCGGGAAGGCGCACGCGGATCTCAATTTCTTCATCGCTGGTTTCCACACGCATCGTATCTAGCAAAATTCCGCGGGTGACCAATTGCACCATGGCCCCAACCGTGGCCACATCGGCGCCATAGCGCCCTGCTTTTTCAACATCGACGTCAATTTGCCAATCAATGCCGGGCAGGGGCCGCGTGTCTTCCACCAAAGTCAGCCCTTCGGTTTGGTCAAATACGTTTCGCATTTCTTGCGTGACGCGCAGCAATTCGGGCCAATTATCCCCCGTAAGCCGCAAATGCACCGGTTTATTGCTGGCCGGTCCGCGCTCGATCCCGAGCACTTCTATTTGGATGCCCGGCAGCTCTTCAAGCGCTGCTATCAGCTCTTTCATGATCAGATTGCCGTCAAGCTCGGGGCGATCCCGGCGGTTTTCCCATGGGATGGTTTCAAGCTGAATTTGCGCAATCGTGTCTTTGGGCTTTTCAGCGCCCGAGGTGTTTTGATTTAACCCACCCGCCCCGGCGAAGGCAAAAACTGATTCAACCCCCGGATGGGCCAGAACGATTGCTTCAGCTTCTTTGAGAATCCGGTCTTTTTCGGGCAAAGACAGGTTGCCGCGGGCCTTCACATAAACAATCGCTTGCTCGGGTTCGGATTCGACGAAAAATTCCACCCCTCGATTGTTTTCGCCAAAATACTCAAAGACCGAAAAGGCAAAGAAAAACACGCCGAAGATCATCACCAGCGGCATTATCGGGTTCGCGACCATCAGCTTAACCAAAAATCCAAAATTGGTACGTCGATAGCCTGAGCGTACCTTTTTTGCTGCGCGGTGAATTTTGGCGGCGCCCATGGCGACCGAGGCGGCAAATGCCGCCAAAAGGAACATAAGCGCTCCGGGCAAGGCTGCCAGGGCGCCCATACTGGCCGCGTCTAGCCCAAAAAGATAATCTGGATTGACGGTTTGCATCGCGCCAAGGAACATCGCGTAAATGCACACAGGCACCAAAGCCGCGCGCAGGATCCAAGGCAGGCGCGCGCGCAGCACCGCCGCCGCGCCATCAAAGCCGCGACCCATGCGCCCTGACACCCCCCCGACCACCGGCAAATAGACCAAGGCAACGATCAAAGATGCTGAAAGAACAAAGATCAAAGTGACGGGTAACATGCCCATGAATTGTCCAGGAACGCCCGGCCAAAACAGCATTGGCAAAAAGGCGCATAAGGTTGTAGCGGTTGAACTGACCACCGGCCAGAACATGCGTTTGGCGGCCTCTACATAGGCGCGCATTGGCCCTTCGCCTTCGGTGATGCGCTTATCGGCATATTCCACCACGACGATTGCCCCATCCACCAGCATGCCCACCGCCAAAATAAGGCCGAACATCACAATGTTTGAGATCGTAATGCCCATAACCGCGAGCAGAACGAAGCAGAGTAGAAACGATGTGGGTATTGCAAAGCCCACCAAAAGCGCGGCCCGCGTTCCCAAAGATGCCAGCACCACGATCATCACCAAAGCGATGGCCGTGAGCACCGAGCCTTCAAGCTGCGACACCATGCTGGCCACCACGCGCGATTGATCGTTTGAGCTACCAATATCCACCGCCGCGCGCAGCTCTGGGGGCCAGGTAGTCTCTGCTTCTTCAATCAGGGCGCGGATCGCCGCGGCAGTTTTGATTAAATTAAAGCCTTTGCGTTTCACCACTTGCAACGCCACGGTTGTTTCGCCGTTATAGCGCGCGGTTCCCACGCGGTCTTCAAAGGTCAGACGAATATCCGCCAAATCGCCCAGCGTGATGACGCGGTCACCATTGGTTTTGACGGGCAAATTGTAAATATCGCGCGGCTCGTCAAAGCTTGAGGGGATCTTGACCGAAAACGAACCTTGCGCGGTATCAACTTCACCCGCAGCGATCAATTGGTTGTTGTTACGGACCACCGAAATAAGCTCTCCCGCGGTGACATTATAGGCCTCTAACCGCAACGGATCGATCACAACTTCCATCATTTCCTTGCGATTTCCGGCGATCACCGCCTCTAGAACCGCATCCATACCTTCGATCTCTTCCTGTAGATCTTCGGCGATGCGCGTCATCGTGCGCTCTGGCACATTGCCGGTAAGATTCACGATAATGATCGGAAATTCAGAAAAATTTATTTCATTGATCGAATATTTTTCGGCGCCTTCGGGAAACAAAGCTTCCGCCGCATTCATCGCATCGCGGGCATCGGCCATGGTTTTGGCTTTATCCCAGCCAAATTCGAATTCGATTGCCACACCGGCATAGTTTTCCGCGGCGGTTGCGGTCATTCTTTTTAACCCGTCCAGGTCCGCCAATTCGGTTTCTATTGGCCGCACCAAAAGCGCTTCACTATCGGCGGCGGAAATGCCCGGAAAAACCACCGAAACGAACAGCACGGGGATTTCGATGTCGGGCTCGCCCTCTTTTGGCAATGTGGTATAGGCAAAAATGCCCGCCGTCAGCGATAACGCAATCATCGCAAGGATCATGCGGGCGCGTTCAGCGGCCCAGTCAACGAGGCCGGTCATTGAAGAGCCTCACGATAGCTTGGCGCGACAAGAACGCCGCTATTCACGTATTCCTGGCCCACCAGAATAACCGTTGCTTGATTTGGCAAGCCTTTCAACCAAGCCCCTTCAGCGGTATCGCGCAACAACGTGACGGGGGCGAAATCAGCCCGGTTTTTTTCGTCGATGAGGCGTACGCCTAGGCGCCCGTCATCGTTCAGCGTCAAGGCAGATTGGGGCAGTAAATGCGCCATTGTCCCCTCTGAGGCCACCATAATTTCCGCTGTTTGGCCATCGCTTATGGACAAGTTTGGGTTGGGAACATCAATATCAATTCGAAACGTTCGGGTGAGCGTATCGGCCGAGCGCGATACAAAGCTCACTTCGCCTACCACCTCTTGACCCGAAATCAGCTTGCTGCGCGCTTTGGCCCCCAGCGCAACGCGGGCGATATCGGTTTCGGGGACATATCCGACCAGTTTGATAGGATCCAATTGGATGATCGTGGCGCATAAGGCACCGGGCTGCATCAGACTGCCCAGCTCGGCACTATCGGTTTCAAGAAGGCCTTCAAAGGGGGCCTTTAAGGTTAATTTATCAATCTCTTGCTCGGCGACCGCCACGCCAGCTTCGGCGCTTTCAATCAAAGAACGGGTGGTGCTGAACGCCGCCTTGGCTGCCGCGATGCGCGCTTCGGCTGTGCGCATACTGGCTTCTGCTGCCGCAACACGGGTCTCCGAGGCAAAGCCGCCTTTTGATAGCTTTTCGGCCGCATTAAGGTTGATTTCGGCTTCTTGCTGCTTGGCTTGTGCTTCGGTGAGGTTCGCCTGATTGCCCGCAACCTTGCCGCGCGCCTCGGCCAGCCGTGCCTTTGCATCTGTGAGCTGCGCGTTGCGGGTGCCGGGGGCCAGTTGACATAGAATATCGCCTTTGGTTATTTGGCTGCCCTTGCGTAACGGCTCCGAAATTATTTGACCCGTGGTTTCTGCGCGCAGTTCGACTTGCCGCGCCGCCTCGGTTTGCCCGCGTAAAATCACCGCGCTGTCTAATTCAACGGCTTGGGATTTGATTGCAATCACTTTGATTGCCAGATCCTGCTCGGCTTCTTCACCCTCTTGCGCCTTTTGCTGCGCTTGTGCGGTGGCTGGCTGTTGGGTTTCAGCGATGTTTGTCAGCTCATCGCCGGGCGTCACCTTGGCGGCGTTGACCTCTGCCTGATCGGTGGGAAGGGCTGCATCGAGCAAGGTTTCAATTGGGGCCCCTTTTGAGACTTTAATGACCGCGTCGCGCTCAAAAACCAGCAGATATAGCGCCCCTGCTACAATAATAGCGGATAATAATGATATCACGCGCATACTCAAAAACTCCTACTTATACAGAACACTCAAAAGGGCCAATGCATGGTTTATATCCTGTGCAACACGGTATTTAGACCTTCTGATTGCAAATAGGCCTTTGTTATACATGTTGCAAGGTTTGCGCCCGTCTTTCGCTCTTGGCAGTTGCCAGAAGACAAGGTAAGACGAGGCGGTGAAGAAAAAAGAGGCATATTGTGAGTGAAACCGACAGTTTTATCGATGAAGTGAACGAAGAGGTCCGTCGCGACCGGCTCTATGCGGCGCTGCGCCGGTATGGCTGGATTGCTATTGTGGCGGTTCTGGCTATTGTCGGCGGGGCCGCTTTCAACGAATATCGACGCGCGTCGGATCTGGCGCTTGCGCAGCAGCGGGGCGATGCGATTTTGCAGGCTCTGGAATCGGATACGGGCGAAAGCCGGAGCGCCGCGTTGGGCGAGATTGCAACCGAAGGCAGCGCGGTTTCAGCGCTTGTGGGCCTGTTTCGGGCGAGCGAGCTGGTGATGATGCAAGATCCAGCCGCGGCCTCGGATGTCTTGGCCGCACTCATAGGCCAAGAAAGCATCTCGGGCGACTATAGCGATTTGGCTCTGTTCAAACAGCTGCTTTTGGAAGGAAGTGGACTGGATGCATCAGCGCGCCGCTCTGGTTTTGAGCAATTGTCAGCTGCGGGCAATCCTTTGCGGCTGCTTGCGCAAGAGCAATTGGCGTTGTTGGATCTTCAAGAGAATGACGAGACTGCAGCCGTAAAGCGGCTAAGAGATTTGTTGCAGGATGCGGAGATGACGCAGAATTTACGGCAACGGTTAGGCCAACTGATGGTTGCGTTGGGGCAAGACCCTAACGCACTGGACGGTTAAACTGGTGGCCGAGCAGTGATGCAGGTAATCCGCCATAGGTTCGGTATAATGTCAGCGCTTCTGTGCAGCATTGTGTTGGCGGGCTGCAGTGACCGCGAGGTCATCTTGCCGGGCAAGCGAGAGCCGATATTAACCTCAGAGCCATCGGCAACTGATGGTGCCGGCGCCCTAGCGGCCCCCAAAGCCTTCGCGATGCCAACGCAAAAAAACAATGTGGCTTGGCCGCAAGGCCACGCAAGCCCATCTACGCAGGTTGTTCATGCGGCCTTATCCGCGGCACCAAAGCCGCTTTGGGCGCTTAGTGTTGGAACCGGCGATCGGGCTCGAAACCGGATCACAGCAGATCCGATTGTGGCCGAAGGCATCGTTTTTACCTTGGACAGCCTCTCTGTGTTGACCGCAACATCCGCCGCCGGACGCCGGCTTTGGTCGCGTGATTTGACGCCGACCTCTGAGCGCGCGGGCGATGCTGATGGTGGCGGAATTGCTTATGGCGATGGTGTTGTTTTTGTGTCCACTGGGTATGGGGTGCTGCATGCGCTTGATCCCAAGAGCGGCAGCGCGCTGTGGAAGCAAGAGCTCAAAGGCTCGGGCAATGGGCGGCCCAGTTATTTTGACGGCGTTGTCTATTTGGTCAGCCAAGATTCGGTGGCTTGGGCGATCGAAGCTGCAACCGGGCGAATTCGCTGGCAATTGGACCATCTGAACGATGTTAATAATATGAGCGGGTCAACGGGGCCTGCGATATCGGAAAAATTGGTAGTATTTGGCTTTGGTGCGGGGGATTTACAAGCTGCCTTTCGGGGCGGAGGCCTGACCCTTTGGAACGCGACCTTGGCCGGTGGGCGCAGTGGCCGCGCGGTGGCTACGATTGATGATATCGCGACAAGCCCGGTGATCAGTGGTTCGACAGTTTTTGCAGCGAACACTTCGGGGCGGATTGCCGCGATGCGCCTTGATAGTGGTGCGCGTCTGTGGACAGCGCCTTTTGGCGCTAGATCGCCACTTTGGCCGGCTGGAGGCTCGCTGTTCTTTGTGAATGACTTAGGTCAATTGATGCGGTTGGATGCAACCGATGGCTCAAAAGTTTGGTCGGTTGATTTACCTGGCTTTGTGTCACTGGCGCAAAGAAAAAGCAAAGATGTGGTGACGCATCACGGGCCGGTTTTGGCCGGTGGGCGGTTGCTGCTTGCCTCGGGAGATGGGTTGTTACGCCAATTTGATCCCGAAACCGGCGCCGAGCGCAGCGCCATCCGCCTTGGATCGGGCGCGACGGCCAATCCGATTGTTGCCGATGGTATCCTGTATATCTTGTGCAGAGATGGTAAGTTAAGGGCCTATCGCTGAACCACTAGGTGGTGTAACAGCGTTCAGGCCGCTTTTTGGAGCAAAAAATGAGTTTTTCACTTGCCATTGTTGGCCGACCCAATGTCGGTAAATCAACGCTGTTCAATCGCCTTGTTGGCAAACGGTTGGCGTTGGTTGATGATCAACCCGGGGTCACGCGTGATTTGCGCGAAGGCGAAGCGCGTCTTGCCGATCTGCGCTTTACGGTGATTGACACGGCGGGTCTGGAAGAAGTGACCGACGATAGTTTACAGGGCCGTATGCGGCGCTTGACCGAACGCGCTGTGGATATGGCGGATATCTGTTTGTTTATGATTGATGCGCGCGTTGGTGTGACCCAAACCGATGAAATGTTTGCCGATATCCTGCGAAAACGCGCGAAACATGTGATTTTAGGTGCCAATAAAGGCGAGGGTTCTGCCGCAGATGCTGGTGTTCTTGAGGCTTGGGCTTTGGGTCTTGGCGAGCCATTGCGCTTATCGGCTGAACATGGCGAAGGGATGACCGATCTGCTTAGATGTTTGATGCCATTGGCCGATGACTTCAAAGAGCGCGCGCAGGATGAGGCGGCCGAAACGGATATTGATATCGAAGAATCTGACGCTGAGGATGCGTATCGCGCCCCCACAGCGAGCAAGCCGTTGCAAGTGGCGGTTGTCGGGCGTCCAAATGCTGGAAAATCCACCCTCATTAACCAGATTTTGGGAGAAGATCGTTTGTTAACCGGCCCAGAGGCTGGCATCACCCGCGACGCGATTTCGCTACAAATTGCTTGGGGCGGCGTGCCTATGCGGGTCTTTGATACCGCTGGCATGCGCAAAAAAGCGAAGGTTCAGGATAAGGTCGAAAAGCTATCTGTGAGCGATGGATTGCGCGCGGTGAAATTTGCTGAGGTTGTGGTTGTTTTATTGGATGCGGCGATTCCCTTTGAGCAGCAGGATTTGCGGATTGCAGATCTGGCAGAACGCGAGGGCCGCGCGGTGATCGTGGCGATCAACAAATGGGATATCGAAGATCAAAAGCAGCAAAAACTGAAAGATTTGAAAGAATCCTTTGAGCGCCTTTTGCCTCAATTGCGCGGCGCCCCCTTGATCACAGTATCCGCCAAAACAGGCAAAGGCTTAGACCGTTTGCAAGCTGCGATCATGAGCGCGCACCGGGTTTGGAACCGCCGCGTCAGCACCGCGAACCTTAACCGTTGGTTAAGCGGCATGGTAGAGGCGCATCCCCCCCCGGCACCTAATGGGCGCCGGATCAAATTACGCTATATGACCCAGGCCAAAACGCGCCCTCCGGGGTTTATCGTAATGTGCTCGAACCCGGATAAAATGCCGGAAAGTTATTCCCGCTATTTGGTCAATGCGTTGCGCGTGGATTTTGACATGCCCGGAACGCCGATCCGGCTCACTTTGCGCTCACAGGCGGATAAAAACCCCTATAAAGATCGCAAGAAATCTGCGCCCTCGCGCTTGAAAAAACATTTGTAGCGATTGGCGCTGGCGGCGCCTATATCAGTTGGCCTTCAGCACCTAGACTTGTTTTCCCGCCCAGATAGGGATGCAGCACCGCCGGCAATGCTACCGATCCATCGCTTTGCTGGCCATTTTCAAGCACGGCAATCAAACAGCGCCCCACCGCCAGTCCAGATCCATTTAAGGTGTGCAAAAAGGCTGGTTTACCGCCCTCGGCGGGTTTGAACCTTGCGTTCATACGCCGGGCTTGAAACGCGCCGGTCGTCGAAATCGAGCTGATTTCGCGATAGGTGTTTTGCCCCGGTAACCAGGCCTCTATATCATAGGTGCGCTTGGCGCCAAACCCCATATCTCCAGTGCAGAGCAGCATGGTTCGATAGGGAATATTCAGCTGTTCCAGAAGATCTTCGGCGCAGCGCAGCATCCGTTTTTGCTCGTCATCAGACCTCTCTGGATGGGTGATTGACACCATTTCTACTTTTTCAAACTGGTGTTGGCGCAGCATGCCAGAGGTGTCTTTGCCCGCGCTGCCCGCTTCAGAACGGAAACAAGCCGTATGCGCTGTCATCCGGATCGGCAACGCACTTTCATCTAATACATCGCCTGCGACAGAATAGGTTAAGGTGACCTCTGAGGTGGGAATCAGCCACCAGCCATTGGTGGTTTGATAGCTGTCTTCCCCGAATTTGGGCAGTTTATCCGTGCCATACATAGCGTCATCGCGCACCAGAACCGGGGTTTGCATTTCGGTTAACCCATTTTGATCCACATGCGTGTCGAGCATGAATTGCGCCAGAGCGCGATGAATTCGCGCCACGCCCTTTGACAGGTTCACAAACCGGCTACCGCTGGTTTTCGCCGCTGTTTCAAAATCCATAGCTGCGGCAACCGCGGTGATATCGAAATGCTCTTTTGGCGCAAAAGAAAACGCAGTGGGCGTGCCCCATCGAGCGATTTCAACATTCGCGGTTTCATCGCGGCCTTCGGGCACATCCTCGGCGGGCAGATTGGCAATCCGGGCCAAGCGATCGGTCAATTGCGCATCTAGATCTTTGGCCGCGTTTTGCATCGCGGCAACCTCGGCCTTTTTGGCGGCAACCAAGGCCCGCAAGCGCTCAAATTCGGCGTCATCGCCGCGGCCCTTTGCAGCGCCCACCTCTTTTGAGGCTTTGTTTTGCTCGGCCTGTGCACTCTCTGCGGCCTGAATTCTTGCGCGCCGCGCCTCGTCAAGCGCCAAAAGGTCTGAGGAAACCGGTGCATCGCCTCGGCGCGCAAGCGCGGCATCAAACGCACTGGGGTTTTCACGGATGGTGCGAATATCGTGCATGGCAGGCTTCCTTTGGTTCGTGACTCGCGTGCCCGCTCTTATGCACCAGTTGCGCGGCCAAGTGTAGAGGGGTTTGAGGATGTATTTGTTCAAGTTCTTGCGCTTATGCGGGGCCGATCCCTTGCAAAGCGTTGGACCAGCGCATAGGTTCCGCCAAACACGCAGCCAGACAGGAAATCATTATGGACGCCATTGCTCAATTTGTACCGTTAATTCTTATTTTTGCGATCATGTATTTTCTGCTGATCCGCCCGCAGCAAAAGAAGGTGAAAGAACATCAGGCGATGGTTGGTGCCGTGCGCCGCGGGGATCAAGTGGTCACGCAAGGCGGCTTGATCGGAAAAGTGACAAAAGTAAAAGAAGACAATGAGCTCGAAGTTGAAGTTGCTGATGGTGTGAAGGTCAGAGTTGTGCAAAGCACGCTTGCCGATGTGCGCAGCAAAACAGAGCCCGCGAATGACGCTTAAGCGCCGATAAAGCGTTTGACGATCGCAAAAGTTTAGAGGGAACCGACTATGTTACAAATTGATCTGTGGAAACGGATCGTTATTTGGGGGCTTTGCATTATCGGTTTGTTCCTTGCCCTCCCGAATGCGTTTTACACCCGTGTTGAAGGCTATAATGATACCAAAGCTGGGTTGATATCTGCCGAGTCCGCGCAAGACAGCTTCGCCTGGCCAAGCTTTTTACCCGCGTCTTTGGTGAATTTGGGTCTTGATTTACGCGGCGGTGCGCATCTTTTGGCGGAAGTTCAGGTTGAGGATGTCTATGCGGCCCGCATGAAAGCGCTGTGGCCGGAACTGCGCGATGTGTTGCGCGCTGAAAGGGCAAAGATCGGCACGATCCGTCTGCAAAAAGGTGCCGCCGATCAATTGCGGGTGAAAATCTCACAAGCGGACCAGACTGCTCATGCGGTTTCTGCCGTAGAGACACTGAGCAAACCCGTCGTTTCTCTAAGCANNTGCCGGTGCGCGTGACCTTGAGGTCACCAGCGATGGCGATACCGTGATTGTTACTCTGTCCGAGGCCGAGCGTGCGCTCACCGATCAGCGCACCTTGCAGCAAGCTTTGGAAATCATCCGGCGCCGCGTTGATGAAGTGGGCACGCGGGAACCAACTATCCAGCGCCAAGGGGCCCGGCGGGTGCTAATTCAAGTGCCGGGCATCGGCTCGGCGTCAGAATTGAAAGATTTGATTGGAACAACCGCGCAACTGACCTTCCAGCCGGTGATCTCGCGCAGCGGCAATCCTGATGTTGATCCAGGATATGGCAATGAGGTGCTGCCCGATCTGACCGATGCCGACCAGTTTTATGTGCTTGAAGCGGCCCCCGTTGTGACAGGTGAAGATCTGGTTGATGCGCAGCCTAGCTTTGATCAAAATGGACGTCCTGCGGTAAATTTTCGTTTCAATCCATCGGGCGGGCGCCGCTTTGGGGATTATACGGCTGACAATATTGGTAGCCCTTTCGCGATCGTTTTAGACGGCGAAGTGATCAGTGCGCCAACGATCCAAAGTCACATATCCGGAGGCTCTGGGATTATCACGGGTAATTTTTCCGTTGAAGAAAGCACCAATTTGGCGGTGCTATTAAGGGCAGGCGCGCTGCCCGCAGGGTTGGAGTTTTTAGAGGAACGCACGATTGGGCCTGAGCTTGGCGCCGATAGTATTCGAGCTGGTAAAATCGCCTGTATCGTTGCGTTTGCGGCTGTACTGGTCTTCATGGTTCTCAGCTATGGGCTGTTCGGCTTATTCGCCAATGTGGCCTTGATCGTGAATGTGGGTCTGATTTTCGGACTTCTTAGCCTGGTCGGCGCAACGCTGACCCTACCCGGGATTGCGGGTATCGTGCTGACCATTGGGATGGCGGTAGATGCGAATGTTTTGATCTTTGAGCGCATCCGAGAAGAACTTGTATCCGCCAAAGGCCCCGCGCGTGCGATTGAATTGGGCTATGAAAAAGCCCTGAGCGCCATCATTGATGCAAATATTACAACCTTTATCACAGCGGTCATTTTGTTCGTGATGGGATCGGGTCCGGTACGTGGCTTCTCAATCACGCTTGGCTTGGGTATTTTGACCTCTGTCTTCACCGCAATCTTCGTGACCCGCCTATTGGTGGTGATGTGGTTTGAGCGGCGTCGACCCAGAACATTGGAGGTGTAAAAATGCGCCTAAGACTCGTTGCTAAAAATACAAATTGGGATTTTTTCGGGAAAACCAAAATGTCGCTGGCGGTGTCTGCGATCTTACTGATTGTTTCTTTGATCTCTTTCTTGATGCAAGGATTGAATTTCGGAATCGATTTTCGTGGTGGCACAACGATCCGGACCCAAAGCGCGCAAATGGTAGATGTTGCGGCCTACCGCTCTGCCCTGGGACAATTGAACCTGGGCGATGTTACCATCTCTGAAGTCTATGATCCCAGTTTCCAAGATGATCAAAACGTGGCGATGATCCGCATCCAAGCCCAAGATGGCGAAGAATCCGTGTCTGCCGATATCATTCAAAATGCCTTGGCAGCGTTGCAAGGCGAAGCGCCTGATATTGCGTTTGTTTCGGTTGAAAGCGTGGGGCCAAAAGTGTCGGGTGAGCTGGTTCAAACAGCCGCTTTGGCAGTGATTTTAGCAATCGTGGCGGTGTTGATTTATATTTGGTTGCGCTTTGAGTGGCAGTTTGCGCTGGGCGCTGTTGCGGCGTTGGTGCATGATGTGTTGCTCACGATAGGGGTATTTTCGGTGGTTCAGATCAAGTTTGATTTGGCGATTATTGCGGCGTTGCTCACCATTGTTGGATATTCACTGAATGATACGGTGGTGGTGTTTGACCGCGTGCGCGAGAACCTGCGTAAATATAAGAAAAAAGTTCTGCAAGACGTTTTAAACCTGTCTATAAATGAAACGCTGAGCCGTACATTGATGACCTCTGTCACAACTTTGCTAGCGCTGATCGCGCTTTTTGTGTTGGGCGGAGATGTCATCCGTGGGTTCGTTTTTGCGATGATCTGGGGCGTTTTGGTGGGCACTTACAGCTCGGTATTCGTGGCCTCTGTGATGCTGTTGCGCCTTGGGGTAAAGCGCGATTGGTCTAAACCCAATGCTGAAGCAGGGACACAGGTGCCCCAATAATGCTGTCCGCCGGGCTCGCCGAGGCGGTCGCGTTAGATGGGTTGATATGGCTGGTCTTGGCCGCGTTTCTGGCTGGTTTGATCCGTGGCTTTTCAGGGTTTGGTTCTGCGATGGTTTTTCTTCCGGTTGCAGGGCAATTTGTATCACCGATCTGGGCGCTCTCGATTTTGGCGGTGATGGATTTATTCGGGCCTTTGCCCTTATTGCGCGCCGCGAGCAAGAAGGTGATGCGCGCCGATCTATTTCGCTTGATCTCAGCAATGCTGCTTGTGCTGCCGCTGGCGCTTTGGGTGCTCAGCCGCAGCGAGCCAATTTTATTTCGTTATCTGGTCTCGGGCTTGACACTTGCCTTATTGGCTTTGCTTTTAAGTGGGCTGCGTTTGCCTGCTAACCTGCCCAAGCCGCTATTATATATGGTGGGAGCTATTTCTGGCGCGACGGGGGGATTGGCAGGGCTGCCTGGCCCGCCGGTGATTTTTTATTTTATGGCCAGCCCTTATGCGGCGGATCGCGTGCGGGCCAATACGTTGATTTATCTATTCTCGTTTGATGTTTTAATCTTGATGGTGATGATTTTGGGCGCATATCTGCAGTTTGTTCCAATTCTCATCGGGCTGATGCTGGCCGCGCCCATCGCTTTGGGCAATTTGGCAGGAGCCAAGATTTTCAATCCCGAATACGAAAAGCTCTACCGCATCATAGCCTTTTGTCTGATCGCATTTTCTGCCATACATAGCATGCCAGTTTGGGAATAGGGGCGCGCCATGCGGTTAAATGAAATCAGTTATAATGATGCCAGCCCGATTGATGGGTATGGGCCGGGCTTTTTTCGCGTTGGCGGCAAGGTGCATCATGATGCGCTTTTGCTCAGTGGCGCGGGCACCAGCGCTTGGGCTGGTTTCGAAGATGTGGTTCAAATTCTATCACTGGCGGGTCAAATAGACGTGCTGCTTGTTGGGACAGGGGCAGAAATCTCATACATCCCGGCCGATTTTCGCAGGCCCTTGGAAGAGGTTGGCATTGGGGTTGAAGTGATGAGCAGCCCGTCGGCCTGCCGGACATATAATATTTTATTGTCCGAGGGGCGCCGCATTGCGGCCGCGCTTTTGCCCGTGGATAAGGCCGATCAAGCCGCTGATCAGATTTAAGCGCCATGGCGGTGTCGGAAAATCCTATTTTGCAAGTAGAAGATGTCAGCGTGGCGCGTGGTGGTCAGCTGTTGTTGAAACATATAGCCTTTGCCGTTCAGCCGGGCGCCGCCTTAATTTTAAAAGCGCCAAACGGCTTTGGAAAAACAACTTTGTTGCGCGCCCTTGCTGGTTTGCAGCCAGTGCTGTCAGGGCAGGTGCATTTGGATCCCGACACAGCTGTTTACGCCGGACATACGGATGGTTTGAAGCCCACATTATCGGTTGCGGAAAACCTACGCTTTTGGGCAGATATTTTTGGAACGCAGACGATCACGGATAGCCTGAGGCTTTTCGGATTAGAGGCGCTGCAGACGCGCCTAGCAGGCAGTTTATCCGCGGGGCAGAAACGCCGCCTTGGGCTGTCACGCCTGTGGCTTGCCAAAAGGCGCGTGTGGTTATTAGACGAGCCGACCGTTTCGTTGGATCAACAGGCGGTGGGGCAATTTGCGGCTATGGTTGGCGCGCATCTTCAGGCAGGGGGCGCGGCAGTTATTGCCACGCATATCGATCTGGGCTTGGATGCGCGGGCGCAAATCTTGGATTTGGCACAGTTCAAGGCCAAGGGCGCAGCGCTGGAACGCGCAGATGAGGCTTTTTTATGAAGGCGCTTTTGCTGCGGGATCTTCGGCTATCAATCCGAGCCGGGGGCGGTTTTGGGCTTGGTTTGGCGTTTTTCTTAATTTTGATTCTATTGGTTGCCTTTGGGCTTGGGCCAAATCCGGCATTGCTGTCGCAAGCGGCAGCCGGATTGTTGTGGCTTGGGGCTTTATTGGCCTGCTTGCTGTCGCTCGATCGCATCTTTGCTTTGGATTTTGAAGATGGGTCTTTGGATTTACTGGCAACCGCACCCATTCCCTTAGAGGCCGTTGCAGCTGTTAAAGCCCTGGCGCATTGGCTGACCACCGGCTTGCCACTGGCATTCATTGCGCCCCTGCTTGGTTTGATGTTGGATCTGCCGGTTGCAGGGTTTCCCTGGTTGATGGGCTCTTTGCTGCTGGGCACGCCCGCGCTCAGTATCATCGGCACTTTTGGCGCAGCATTGACCGTAGGGTTGAAACGCGGCGGGCTGCTCTTGTCACTTTTGGTTTTACCGCTTTACGTCCCGACGTTGATTTTTGGCGCAGAGGTGGCGCGGCGCGGGGTAGAGGGCCTTCCGCTTGCCACGCCGGCGCTGCTGCTCGCGGGTATTTCGTTGGTCTCGATGGCATTGTTACCGATCGCGGCGGCGGCGTGTTTGCGTATCAATCTGCGCTAATCACAAGCTGTTTATCGGCAGCTTGCCACGCCGCGTTGCGTGGGCAGGCTGCCCGGCAGGCTTGGAAGTCCCGGCAGGCTTTGCAAGCCCGATTGACCTGCTTGACCTAGCTACTCCATTTGCGCTGTTGGGGTAGAGCGGGAAATTGCTTCTTCTTCTGCGTTCATTTCTGCTTCAATCGATTCAAAAAGCGGCGTGCTCATATAGCGCTCGCCGGTATCTGGCAGCATGCATAAAATCACCGATCCCGCTTTGGCGCTTTGGGCAATTTGCATCGTGATGGCGAAGGTCGAGCCGCCTGAAATACCCGTAAGAATACCTTCCTGTTTGGCAAGTTTTTGTGCCCAGGCAACCCCGTCAGCGCCATTCACGGGCAACAATTGGTCATATGATTTTTTATCAATGGTTTCTTGCAGAACAAGTGGAATGAAATCGGGGGTCCAGCCTTGAATGGGATGGGGCTCCCAGGCGGGATGGCCGTTTTGTGGCGCGCCATTTGCGTGCCGCTCTTGCGCGATATCGCTGGCCAGTAAGGCAGCATTTGCCGGCTCGGTTAAGATAATCTTGGTTTTGGGCCGGGCGGATCTCAAGCCGCGCGCCACGCCCGAAACCGTGCCACCCGTGCCATAGCCCGTTACGAAATAATCCAGCCGCTCATTTTCAAAATCAGCGATGATTTCGCGGGCGGTGGTGTGCTCGTGAATATCGGCGTTGGCCTTGGTTTCAAATTGCTGCGCTAAGAACCAGCCATTGGCTTTGGCCAACTCTGCGGCTTTATTATACATGCCCATGGCTTTTTGTGCTCGCGGTGTCAGCACCACTTTTGCACCTAGCATGCGCATCAGTTTGCGTCGCTCAATTGAAAAGCTATCGGCCATGATAACCACCAAAGGATATCCCTTTTGAGCGCAGGCCATCGCAAGGCCGATGCCTGTATTGCCGCTGCTGGCCTCTACCACTGTTTGCCCTGGTTGCAACCGGCCTTCGCGTTCTGCAGCTTCCAATATATTCACCGCCAAACGGTCTTTTACCGATCCTGCCGGGTTAAAAAATTCGGCTTTTACGTAAATTGTAACGCCCTCGGGCGCCAAATTATTGATGCGAATGCAAGGTGTGTTGCCGATCGTGTCCAGAACAGAACCATATAGCTGGCCGCGACCATTTGTACTGCGGATTGTCATGTTATTTCCTTTTTTCCCTAGGCTATTCTGCGCCGGTGAAGTTGACAACATGAATAGTTTTGCGGGCTTGCAAAAGAAACAGCGCTGCTGAAATATTCCGCTTTGATGCGCCATCAGATATTCATATTGGGGTCTGGCAGCGGGTTTGAAATTATCTTAAGGTTTCTCAGGCCGCTAACGCCAAGAAACAGAAACCGTCGGCTTGTGCCGGCGTCACAGGGATAAAGCCCGCCGTGATAGGATGGAAATAAAATGTCACTTTGGGAATATGCGAACCCCGTAAAATTTTTGGGTGCCTCAACGCGAATACTGCCATTTATTGCGATTGGGGCCGCGGCCTGTTTGAGCATTGGGCTGGTATGGGGGTTTTTCTTCACGCCGGATGATTATCGCCAAGGCTCGACGGTTAAGATAATTTATTTGCACGTACCCTCTGCCTTGATGGCGATTAACGCGTGGTTCATGATGCTTGTGGCCTCGTTGATTTGGTTGATCCGGCGTCATCATGTAAGCGCTTTGGCCGCCAAAGCGGCAGCGCCGGTGGGCGTGGCGATGACGTTGATCGCCTTATTCACCGGTGCAATCTGGGGCCAGCCGATGTGGGGCACATATTGGGCTTGGGATCCGCGGCTCACCTCATTTTTAACCTTATTCCTGTTTTACCTTGGCTATATGGCGCTGTGGCGGGCGATTGAACGCCCGGATACCGCGGCTGATCTGACCTCTGTTTTGTGTATTGTGGGATCCGTCTTCGCGGTTTTAAGCCGATATGCGGTTAATTTTTGGAGCCAAGGATTGCACCAAGGGGCATCTTTGTCATTGGATAAAGAAAAGCATGTCTCGGATGTATTTTACCAACCTTTGCTGTTTTCAATCGCGGGGTTTGTTCTGCTGTTTTTGGCCTTGGTGTTGGTGGGCACGCGTACGGAAATTCGATTGCGTCGGGCGCAAGCCCTGCGCGCGCGACAGGAGGCAGCATGATGCCAGAGCTTGGAAAATATGCAGCGGCAGTGTTATCTGCCTATGGGGTGTCTTTGGGTATATTGGCGCTTTTGATCTTTGGAATATTGCGCAGAAATACGCGTGCTTTGGCCGAGTTAGAGGCCGCTGAAAGTCAGCGTGATGGGTAAAACCCCTTGGTTGCTGTTTCTGCCGCCGCTGATTTTCTTAGGATTGGCGCTGCTGTTTTACACCGGAATGCAGCGAGAAGACCCGAACCGCTTGCTTTCGACGTTGATTGGCCAAGCTGCGCCGCCAATCACGCCTGCGCGCTTATCGAATTTTCCAGAATTTGAACAAAGCCAGCTGATTTCAGGTGGCGTAACCTTGGTGAATTTCTGGGCCAGTTGGTGCCCGCCTTGCCGCGCCGAACACCCCAAACTGCTGGAAATGGCGGGGGCCGGTATGCCAATAATAGGGGTGAATTTCAAGGATGACGCGGGGAATGCAGCCGCGTATCTGGCCAAGGACGGTAATCCGTTCCGCGCGGTTGCCTTCGATCCTGCGGGGCGCACTGCGATAGATTGGGGGGTCACCGCGCCGCCAGAAACCTTTATTTTGGATGCAAAAGGCACCGTGCTGTTCCGCTTTGCAGGGCCTTTGGTCGGAAGCGATTATGCGCAGCGGTTTGTGCCCGCCTTGCAGCAGGCGCTGGGTCAATAAGCCAGTTTGCGCCAAAGCGGCCGACTTCGTAGGCAAAGTAAAAGAGGCTGGTCTTGCGCGCTGTCATTAGTGATTATTGCAAGGAAAACCCGCGGCAGCGCTAAAGGCCCCGCCGCGGACAAAATTTAAGCGGCTTTCGCCAAGTTTCTCAGAACGTAATGCAGCACGCCGCCATGCTCGATATATTCCACTTCAATCGCGGTATCGATCCGGCATTTCAACGAAATTTCTTTCACGCTGCCATCCGCGAAGGTGATATGGCAGGGTAATTCCTGCAAGGGTTCAACGCTGTCCAACCCTGTGATTGTAACGGTTTCTTCGCCGGTTAAGCCCAGCGATTTGCGCGTGTCTCCGTTGGTGAACTCTAAAGGAATAACGCCCATACCAACCAGGTTTGAGCGGTGAATACGCTCAAAGCTTTCCGCAATCACGGCTTTTACGCCGAGCAGGGCCGTGCCTTTTGCCGCCCAGTCGCGGCTTGATCCTGCGCCATATTGTTCACCGCCAAACACCACCAGCGGGGTTTCGTTATTTTGATATTCCATCGCAGCATCAAAAATAGCGCTTTTCTCACCATCGGGGCCTTTGGTATATCCGCCCTCAACCCCATCAAGCATTTCATTCTTGATCCGGATATTGGCAAATGTGCCGCGCATCATGATTTCATGATTGCCCCGGCGCGAGCCATAGCTGTTGAATTCGCGCACGGGCACCTGCCGTTCGATCAGGTATTGACCGGCGGGGGTGGTGTCTTTGAACGAGCCCGCCGGACTGATGTGGTCGGTGGTGATCATATCGCCCAAAATTGCAAGTACTTTGGCGTTTTCAATATTCGTAATCACGCCTGGTTCCGGGCTCATGCCCTGAAAATAGGGCGGGTTCTGAACATAGGTTGAACTGGCGGGCCAATCGTAGGTTTGGCTTTGCGTCGTATCTACGCCCTGCCATTTTTCATCGCCCTTGAACACATCTGCATATTTGGATTGGAAGGCCTCACGCGTGACCGTGCGCTCGACCAGCTCTGCAACTTCTTGCGAGCTTGGCCAGATATCTTTCAAAAAGACGTCTTGGCCATTTTTATCTTGCCCCAAAGGCTCGCTTGATAAATCGATATCCATCGTGCCGGCCAGCGCATAGGCGACCACAAGCGGCGGTGAGGCCAAGTAATTGGCGCGCACATCTGGCGAAATACGCCCCTCAAAATTTCGGTTTCCTGAGAGGACCGCAGTTGCAACCAGATCCCCTTCGGCAATGGCTTGGCTGATTTCAGGCTGCAAGGGGCCTGAATTGCCGATGCAGGTGGCGCAGCCATAGCCCACCAAGTTAAACCCAACTGCATCCAGATCTTTTTGCAGATCTGCCGCTTCCAGATAGGCGCTCACGACTTGCGATCCAGGCGCGAGCGATGTTTTCACCCAAGGCTTGCGATTCAGTCCCAAAGCCGCCGCTTTGCGGGCCACCAATCCTGCTCCGATCATCACGTAAGGATTGGAGGTGTTGGTGCAAGAGGTGATTGAGGCAATAACCACTTTGCCAGAGCGCATGGTATACTCTTCGCCCTCAACGGCAATTTCTTTATCCATCGGCCGCTGGAACGTGTCTTTCATTTCAGAGCTAAAGGCGGCTTTTGCCGCGTTCAGCGCCACAAAATCTTGTGGGCGTTTGGGCCCTGAAATGGCGGGCACAATCGTGCCCATATCCAAATGCAACGTATCGGTATAAATCGGTGCGTATTCCGCGTCGCGCCAAAACCCGTTTTCCTTTGCATAGGCTTCCACTAAAGCAATACGATCCTCATCGCGCCCGGTATTGCGCAGGTAGCGTAAAGTTTCGTCATCGATGGGGAAGAAGCCGCAGGTGGCGCCATATTCTGGTGCCATATTGGCAATCGTTGCCCGATCCGCCAGCGGCAGGCGATTTAGGCCCTCGCCATAAAACTCAACAAATTTGCCAACCACGCCTTTCGCACGCAGCAATTCCACCACTTTTAGAACCAAATCAGTGCCTGTTGTACCTTCCAGCATGGCCCCGGTTAATTCAAATCCAACCACTTCGGGGATCAGCATCGAGACGGGCTGTCCCAGCATCGCCGCTTCGGCTTCGATACCGCCAACACCCCAGCCTAACACCGCCATGCCATTGACCATCGTGGTATGGCTATCCGTGCCCACCAATGTATCAGGATAGGCGACTTCATCACCGTTTTGGTCAGTATCACTCCAAACGGTTTGGGCCAGATATTCGAGGTTTACCTGATGGCAAATCCCCGTTCCGGGGGGAACAACGCGGAAATTGTTAAACGCGTTTTGGCCCCATTTCAAAAAGGTATAACGCTCCATATTGCGTTCATATTCGCGATCCACGTTCATTTGAAAGGCGCGGGGATTGCCAAATTCATCAATCATCACCGAATGGTCGATAACCAGATCAACTGGGTTCAGCGGATTAATTTTTTCTGCATCGCCGCCCAAAGCCACCAATCCATCGCGCATCGCGGCCAAATCGACAACGGCTGGAACACCGGTGAAATCCTGCATCAGAACGCGGGCCGGGCGATAGGCTATTTCGCGCGGGTTCTTACCACCATTCGCGCCCCATGTTGAAAAGGCTTTTATATCCTCTAGTGACACGGTTTTGCCATCCTCGAAGCGCAGCATGTTTTCCAACACAACTTTTAAAGCTGCGGGCAGTTTGGAAAATTGGCCCAAGCCAGCATTTTCGGCTGCCGGGATTGAGTAATAAGAGATTGATTTCCCGTTAATACTGAGTGTTTTGCGCGTTTTGGCGGTGTCATGTCCTACGACGATGGTCATTTCTTTCCCCTTCTGCGACGGTGTGGTCACTTTGCTGCCGTGCTTTTGACCCAAGTTTTACTTCTGTTCAAGGGGGCAAAAGATAGTTTGTATGCAATTGTGTACAAATTTAAACACAAAGGTGATCCGCTGTTATCAAGTTTCAATGGTCAATTGATTTTATCTGCCGTATTTTGAGTGGGTGGAATTTGGAAAAGAGGGGCCTGCTTTGCGCGCAAGAGTGTTGAAATTCTGGCTTGGGATGTGGATGGCTTGCGCAGGTTTTGCGGTTGCACAGGATAGGCCAGCCGTTTTACTCGAGCTGTTTACTTCGCAAGGGTGTTCCTCTTGCCCTGCCGCCGATGCTTTGTTTCGCGATGTTCTTAGCAAACGTTCAGATCTATTAACGCTTTCATTGCATGTCGATTATTGGGATTATATCGGCTGGAAAGACAGTTTTGCCAAGCGTCAATTTACCACCAGACAAAAAACCTACGCGCAGCGCTCGGGGCGTAAATCGGTTTACACACCACAGGTGATTGTGAATGGTCAAGATCATGTTGTTGGTTCAAACGCAACGGCGATCAAGGATGCGGTCGCGCGGGCCGCGCAAACCCCCCGCCGCGTGGTGCTTACATTGGTTGAAGCGTCGCTTGCTATTACAGCGACGCTTAAAAGCAACGTGGATGGAACCGGCGGCCCTGTAGATGTGCTTGCATTTTATTATAAACCACAAGGAAAAGTTGCGATCCAAGCGGGCGAGAATGCTGGGCAGACGTTGACCTATTCAAATGTGGTGGTTGAGATCACGCCATTGGGTGTCTGGAACGGCAAAGGGGTATGGTCAAAAACCTTTCAACGGCGCACAGATACGCAAGTTGTCGTGGTGGCGCAGCAGGCAAATCACGGCGCTGTCTTAGCCGCGGCGCGGGCACGCTGACGGTCTGGCTTCCAGCGCCTGTGAATCCAAAACCATTGCTTGGGATCTTCTTCAATGCGCTTTTCCAAACGCTGCGTAATCTGTTGCATCATTTGCATGGGCGCATCTGGCGCGACGGGCTCTTCAAACACGATGTCAAAATCAACGCCATTGGCGCGCCGTATGCCAAAAAACGGTATCACCACAGCTTGGGCTTTTAACGCGATATCCGCCACGGACGTAACGGTTGGCGCGGGTTTTCCCAAAAACGGCAGGGGCGCACCGGCGCCATCGTAAATATCAAATAATAACACCGCCATGCCGCCTTGGCGGATGTGGCGCAGCAAGCCCAATGTGCCTTTGCGGCCTTGCTCGAATACCGGCCCTGATAAATCATGCATATTTTGGGCATAATGCTTGTTGAAATAAGGGTTGGCCATCGGTCGGTATAAGCCCCCAATTTGAAACCCCTGGGCGACCAAAGCTGCCCGTGGCGCTTCGAAATTTCCGTAATGGCCCGTGACAAAAAGAACTGGCGTGCCGCTGTCTTTTGCCGCAAGAGCCGCGGCAAATCCTGGACCGGTGATCTTGGCCTGTCCCAAGCGGTTGCGAAGCGCAAGGATATCATAATTTTCGATAAATGTTCGCCCTGCATTATCGGCAGCGCCCCGCGCAATCTTCAGTTTTTCATCCGAAGGTTTATCCGGATATATGTAGTCCAAATTGGCCAAAGCCCGTTTTTGATAGCCTGTGAGGGGGGCCAGAACACGGCGCATAAACCACCCCATAAACTGCAATCGCGTTGCCAGAGGCAGGGTGCGTGCGCAGCGGATCAAGACCCGAATAGCCAAATCTGTTAGCCATTCGGCCAAGCTGCCCGTGTGCTTTGGGTTGTCTGGCATGCGATCCCTATTCTCTGTGCATGTGGGGGGTAAATCATAAAGCGCTTGGCAGGGGCAAGCTTAACTTGCGCGATTATCGCGTTTGAGCGCTGGACATTGCGGCTTCCTCTTCGCGCCGAAAGGCGATGACGCCGCTTGTCACCAAATCTTGGATGGCTTGGACAACCGCGTTCAAAGCCGCCTCGCCTTGTTCATATTGGATTGCCTTCATATGGGCGATATCGTCCGATAGGTTCTCGGCCATCCGCCGAGGTAGGTTTTCAAGGATAAAAGTTGCCGTGGCGTTGGGCCCGGTTTTTTGTGCATAGGCCAGCGCGGTTGCAAGCTCGATGGTGTTTATGCTGCGGGTAATCTGGGAAATATCGCTGGGATGGAGCCGCTTGTGAATGTCTTTAAAGGCAAACATCACCTGCCGAACCCGATGCGCAAAGGCGGGGTCGCTTTCATCGAGACCATCTAGAACATCATCGCGCAGCACTTGCGTGGTTGCGGTTAAAATAGATCCCACCCGCTCTTCCGGCGATAGCGCGAATGCGCGATCAGGAAGGTTATCGAGCTGCGCCAAAAGGCTTTGACCGATCCGTGAAATGGCTTGCGGGGTGACATGATGGGTCATTGAAATTGCATGGCTGATTTGGCGTGCGTGTTTTCCGGGCAATTTCCCCAGCAGCGCCGCTGCTTTTGACACATCCAACTTTGAAATAATAATTGCGCTGACCTCTATGCTCTCTGCCTCGATTATGGCGATCAATTCATCGATGTCGCTGATATTCAATCGATCCCAAGGGTCTGAGAATTTGCGCACGCCGGCTTCTTTGCGCAACCGCTCTGCCGTTTCAGTGCTGATTTTGCCTTCCAGCAGGTTAAGTGTTTGCGCCGCACCGCCGCGCAAATTTAACCCGATCGAGGTGACTTCGGATGAGAATTCTTCAATCACTTCTGTTAACAGATTGCGCTCAACAAATTGTAAATTAGCCAATTCTTTTGCCAATTGTGCTTGGGCGTCGACACTGAGGTCATCGACCGGTATGTCCAAGCCACTGCGCAGCATCGCGCTGACCACGATCGCGGCTTTTTCAGCCTGACTTATTACCCGCGATGACGCCGCCACCGGGTTAGAATTATCTGTTGTTGGTTCTGACACGCGGCGCCCATCGATTGTTAGGCACCCGTTTTAGCCGGAAAACGTGAAAGGAACGCTAACTTTTGCGGCCATAAACCACAAATCACCACTCACAGATTTGGCGCAGCCTGCGGTGTTCAAATACTCGGTTTACCACCGGTTTCGGGCTTGGCCCGCGCCAATCCTGCGATCAATGCGGGCACCAAGAGCGTTTGCAACCTGACTGATTGCGGCTTTAACCGGCGCCAAATACGCGGTTGAAAATTGTATCAACGTGCTTTGTGTGATAGCCCAGATCAAATTTTTCTTCTATCTCAGCCTCACTCAGCGCGGCGCGCACTTCATCATCCGCCAAGAGCTCGGTTTTGAAATCTTTATTATCTTCCCAAACCTTCATCGCGTTGCGTTGCACCAACCGATATGAATCTTCGCGGCTTACGCCGGCTTGCGTCAACGCCAAAAGCACCCGTTGGCTCATCACCAGACCGCGGAACTTATTCATATTGGCCAGCATGTTATCTGGATAGATCACCAATTTATCAATCACTTGTGTCAAGCGGTTCAGGGCGAAATCTAAGGTGATCGTTGTGTCTGGCCCGATATTTCGTTCGACCGAGCTATGCGAAATATCACGTTCATGCCAAAGCGTTACGTTTTCCAGCGCGGGCACCACGGCCATGCGCACCAGACGGGCCAACCCGGTGAGATTTTCCGTTAAAACAGGATTGCGTTTATGCGGCATTGCAGAGCTGCCTTTTTGCCCCTTTGAGAAAAACTCTTCCGCTTCAAGCACCTCTGTGCGCTGCATATGGCGAATTTCAGTGGCGATGTTCTCGATGCTGCTGCCGACAACGCCCAAAGCGGCAAAAAATGCTGCGTGGCGATCGCGCGGGATCACTTGCGTGCTGATCGGTTCTGGTGTCAGACCCAGCTTCGTGCAGACATGCTCTTCCACCTGCGGATCAATATTGGCAAATGTACCCACAGCGCCAGAGATTGCGCCCGTTGCAATTTCGGCGCGCGCGATGCGCAACCGCTCAAGGTTACGATCCATTTCAGCGTAGAAGCGCGCAAAGGTCAGGCCCATCGTGGTAGGCTCGGCGTGGATGCCATGGCTACGCCCGATGCGGATGGTCATTTTATGCTCGTAAGCGCGCCGCTTCAAGGCTGCAAGAAGCGCTTGAACATCCGCAATCAGAAGGTCTGCCGCGCGTACCAATTGAACGTTGAGACAGGTGTCCAACACATCTGAGCTGGTCATTCCTTGATGTACGAAACGGGCTTCTTCAGATCCGATATGCTCTGCCAGATGGGTGAGAAATGCGATCACATCATGTTTCGTAACTGCTTCGATTTCATCAATACGCGCGATATCAAATTCTACATCTTTGGCCCGCCAAACCGCATCCGCATTGGCTTGAGGGATCACTCCAATATCTGCCATAGCCTGACAGGCATGGGCTTCGATTTCATACCAGATGCGAAATTTGCTTTCGGGTGACCAGATGGCAACCATGTCTGGGCGGGAGTAACGAGGGATCATAAAATTTAGCCTTGCTTGAAGAAAAGATGGCTTCTTTTAGAGCTGCTTTCTTGTCGGGGCAAGGGGGCGGCTTTGCGCGCGAGGCGGGCCTTTAATGCGGGGCTCGGCCCGGTCTGTTGTCTAGGCTATGCCCATCAGTCTTGGGTCAAACGGGTAGGCCGATAGGTTCTCAAAGCCTTCAGGTGTGATCAAAACCTGATCTTCCAGCTTAATCGAAAAATCGCCCCCCTCGGGGCTGACCAAAGCTTCAACGCAAAGCACCATACCCGCTTCAAGTGGATAATCGTAAGCCCCTTCGACGAAGGTGTCAGCATAGGCAATCAAAGGCCATTCATCGCAAAGGCCGACACCATGCATCAGGCAGCTATATTTGCCCTTTTGATATTCTGGCGCCAGCTTATGGGCGTTCTTCGTTAGCTCTGGTATCATGACACCGGGTTTGAGCATTTGCATATTTTGCATGATATGCTCATGGGCGTGCTGCATAGCAGAAATCATATCTGGGCGCGGGTTCTGATCTCCGATCCACCATGTTCGGCTGATATCAACGCAGATCCCGTAGGATCCAATGAGATCTGTATCAAAGGCGAGAATTTCGTTATTTTGCACAATCCGTCCGCTGCATTCTTGAAACCAAGGATTGGTGCGCGGGCCCGATGTGAGCAAGCGCGTTTCAATCCACTCACCACCTCGCCGGATATTCTCAGCATGCAGCACCGCCCAGATATCATCCTCGCTCATTTGGCGCTGTGCCACCCCTGCGCGCGCGGTGTTTTCCATCACCGCGATAGCGGTTTCGCAGGCATGCGAGGCGCAGCGCATTGCCAAAATTTCATCCGGACCTTTGATCGAGCGGGCTTTTTCGGTGAGCTCTTCACCTTCCATTATTTCAAAGCCCTGCGCCTCTAACGCGCGCAGCCCATGCAGCATGATTTTATCCACCGCCAACCGGCGATTGCCACCCCCGTGTTGCTTGATCAATTGCCGTATTTCATTTGAAAAGGCATCGGCTGCGATATCAACCTTATCGCCACGGTCAAAATAAAATAAATCAGCGCCAGCGCGCTGCTCGCGCACCAGCGGGTTAAACTCAGATAAAAACGGGGCGTTTTTGTAGTCCCAGATCACCATATAGCCATCTGCGCAAATCAACACAGCCCGAAACGGGTTATGGCTGTTCCAAAGCTGCATGTTGGTGCTGTCGGTTGCATAGCGAATGTTTAAGGGATCAAAGATCAGTAACCCGCCGTAATCACGATCCACGATATGCTGAGTGAGGCGGTTCCACCGATAGCGCCGCATGGCTTGCAGATCGGGCAGGATCAATCCGGCCCGCTGCCATTCCTGATAGGCCAGTTGCGTCGGGCCGATTTCAACGCGATTTTGATCATTGGGCGTATTATCGCCCAAAACCGCCCCCCGCGCCGGATCAATTTTGCGCCCGTCTCGATAAACCTTTCCCATTTGCAGCCCCGCGTAAATAAAACGAATGTCTGCATTACGTTGAGTCATGGTTTGAAATGGGTCAAAAACAATTGCGACATCGCGTTTGTGCGTTTGCGACTTGCAGGGCGCGCAGTTTTGGCAAAAACTGTTCCTTATGACTGAGATTTTACAAAATGAGTTGCCTTATGACGTGTCACATCACGGCGCCCTACCGGGGATTTCCCCTTTGGCGCCGGAGGCGTGGTTGATCGTGGATGAGGCTTATTCGGCCCAAATCCAGCTGCGGGAAACTCTACTTAAACACCAGCGCGACAAAGTGTTGCGTTTAGCCCCAGAAGCTTTCGCGGCAGCGCAAGAATTGCTGGGGATGGCGCTTGGGTTTGCCACTGCCCATTTGGGATTTGAGAGACACAAAGATAGGATTATTTGCCCCGATGGTCGCTTGGTTTTGATCGATGATCAGGATCCGCTGGCCACTTTGGGGCGCGCGTTGCAAAATGATTTTTGCCTTTTGCAGCCGCGCGGTGCAGAACATCTATTGACGGGGGCCATATTATGTTTTCCCGCCAGTTGGACGCTTGCTGAAAAATTCATGCATCCTTTATCCAGGATCCATGTGCCCGTGCCGAGTTATGATGCCAATATAACAAAGCGCGTGCAGCGTTTGTTCAATGGAATTCAAGTTGGCCGGCCGCTTTGGCGGTGCAATTACCTGCATTATGATGCGCCTGACCTGTTTCATCCACGCATGGAAGCCGATCCGCGCAGCGGCGTGTCAGAAGGCGCAGGCCCTTATATTCGCAGCGAACGCCAAACCTTATGCCGTTTGCCCAAAACTGGTGCCGTGGTGTTTGGCATTCATACGTTTGTTTTGCGAAATCAAACCTTTCAGGCAGATAAAGCGTAAGCGCGGTTTCATTCCGCTGAAAATAAAAAGGGCGCCAAAAAAGACGCCCTTCTTGACCTTATACACTCATCATTTTAGCAGCTGTAATACATGCCGAATTCAACCGGATGCGGCGTGTGCTCATAGGTTTCGATCTCTTCCATCTTCAGCTCAATATAGCCGTCGATTTGATCTTTTGTGAACACGTCACCTGCCAATAAATAATCATGATCTGATTGCAGCTCTTCCATCGCTTCGCGCAAAGATCCGCACACTGTTGGAATATCGGCCAGCTCTTCTGCTGGAAGATCATACAGGTTCTTATCCATCGCTTCGCCCGGATGCGTTTTGTTTTTAATGCCGTCAAGGCCAGCCATCAGCAGGGCCGCAAAGCACAGATAAGGGTTGGCTGAAGGGTCGGGGAAGCGCGCTTCAACGCGTTTCGCCTTTGGCGATTCTGTCCATGGGATCCGAACGCAGCCAGAGCGGTTTCTGGCCGAATAAGCGCGCAGAACTGGCGCCTCAAAGCCTGGAATTAACCGCTTATAGCTGTTGGTTGAGGGGTTCGTAAACGCATTCAAAGATTTGGCATGCTTCAAAATACCGCCGATGAAATACAAGGCCTCATCGCTGAGATCTGCGTATTTGTCGCCCGCGAAGAGTGGCTTGCCGTCTTTCCAGATCGACATGTTGCAATGCATGCCAGTTCCGTTGTCGCCCGCGATGGGTTTCGGCATGAATGTGGCTGATTTGCCATAGGCCTGCGCCACATTGTGGATCACATATTTGTATTTCTGCAGCTCGTCTGCCTGTTCTGTGAGGCTGCCAAAAATCAAGCCCAGCTCGTGCTGACAGCTGGCCACTTCGTGGTGATGCTTGTCAACTTTCATGCCGAGGCGCTTCATTGTCGATAGCATTTCAGAGCGGATGTCTTGACCGTCATCGATGGGATTGACGGGGAAATACCCGCCTTTAACGCCAGGGCGATGGCCTGAATTGCCCGCTTCATATTCAGAATCTGTGTTCCACGAGGCGTCTAGCGCATCGACTTCATACGATACTTTGTTGATTGAATTTGAAAACCGCACATCATCAAACAGGAAAAACTCGGCTTCCGGTCCAAAATAAGCCACGTCACCAATTCCTGATGATTTCAGATAGGCTTCCGCTTTTTCTGCCGTGCCACGCGGGTCACGATCATACGCTTCCCCGGTATCGGGCTCAACCACAGAGCAGTGAACGCAAAGCGTTTTTTCTGCATAGAACGGGTCGACATACGCGCTGTTGGTATCCATCATCAATTTCATATCTGAAGCTTCGATTGATTTCCATCCAGCGATCGAAGAGCCATCAAACATGAACCCTTCCTCAATGAAGTCCGCATCGACTTGATCCGACATCACAGTTACATGCTGCAGCTTGCCTCGCGGATCCGTAAATCGAATATCTACATATTCAATATCTTCATCTGCGATGGTTTTGAGAACGCTTTCAGTACTCATTCCACTAATTCCTTTTGTCTTGAGTGGGTTTAAAGCGCGTCCGAGCCGGTTTCACCGGTTCGGATGCGGATGGATTGCTCGATTGGGCTAACGAATATCTTTCCGTCACCAATCTTATCGGTCTTTGCAGCTTGGACGATGGCTTCAATGGCCCCATCGACTTGATCGTCATCCAAAACAACTTCGATTTTCACCTTGGGCAAGAAATCGACAACATATTCGGCTCCGCGGTATAATTCCGTATGGCCTTTTTGGCGGCCAAAGCCTTTCACCTCGATCACGCTCAGCCCTTGGACGCCCAAATCTTGCAGGGCTTCTTTCACTTCATCAAGCTTGAAGGGTTTTATGATGGCTTCAATTTTTTTCACGTTCGCCTCCCTAATAGGTTTGCTTGCTAGGAACATAGAGCGGCGACATACTCAATCCTATGAGCGTTCAATCACGCCCGTCGACGGGCTGATCGGGCAGTCAAAGGTTAAAAATTAATCAAAGTGATTAAAATTTAATCAAAAGTGAATCGCCCATCCGTAACTGAATGAATTCCGGCAAAGGTCCGTGCGTCTTGGTTTGGGCAAGTCTGCACCCGGCGAGGGGGCTGAAACATGGGCCATCTTCGCCCTCGTTGAAGCTGTAAATTGATTGTCGCTTACCAAGGCTCATTTTCTGCTCGCATCTGTTTAAATGTTTTGATAGAGGGTTTCGCAATTCAAGGGTTTGTCATAATCAAGCCTTAAAATACTGCGGGTGTGGCGAAATTGGTAGACGCACTAGATTTAGGTTCTAGCGCCGCGAGGCGTGGGGGTTCAAGTCCCTCCACCCGCACCAAATATTAAAAGGACAAAATAGATATGCAGGTCACTGAGACCCTCAAAGAAGGCC
>ENA-UZXB01011964-UZXB01011964.1-metagenome-genome-assembly--contig:-Day-2-1m-contig-11964_pt2 | contig 34971 bp, 30 predicted proteins | sample MGYA00260339_ERZ794899 | MGnify/ENA metagenome assembly ERZ794899 | reverse complement strand
TTTCCGGCATTGCCTATCCCTGCAGAGGCGGGATGTAGCATATAAACGTTGTCTGACAGATAATCAGAGCTCACAGGCATCGTTTCCTGAGAAAAAATGAAACCTGAAACTAACACCAATACATAGAAAAAAATGAACCTCATAAAGGAAGTGCCGTTTTCAAACGGATGTTTTTAGATTTGTTCAAAGATAACACAAAATATCATTTTCCAAGACCTAATTTTACCTCAAATAATTTCGGAAAAATCAAATAAGATGTTCTTTTTCAGTAAGTCCTTTTTATATTTGCTATTTTGGAGGAAACAACTCTTTTTTATGATCTACCAATAAGTGTCATAGATCCAGATGTTGCCTTTTATTTTTGCTTTCAAAACCGTACTACATGACTACTGATATCGAAACTATTTTTAAAGACAAGGTTCTGGGACACCCCACAGGATTGTTTATTTTATTTTTTACTGAAATGTGGGAACGCTTTTCGTTTTATGGAATGCGGATTTTACTTGTTTTATTTTTAACTGCTCCTATTGTCAGTAACAACCCTGGTTGGAATTGGGCTAGAGAGAACGCCATGGCATTGATTGGCACCTACGCGTCGTTACTCTACCTCACTCCTATTCTCGGTGGCTTGATTGCTGACAGATACACAGGCTATAAATGGGCGGTTGTTATTGGCTGTGTGATTATGACACTTGGACATGCTTCTATGGTTTTTGAAACAGAAATTTCGTTGTATATAGGATTGATGCTCTTGGTGATTGGAACTGGTTTTTTCAAGCCCAACATGACTGCTATTATTTCGACCATGTACAAAGGAAAAGAATCCAAAAAAGACGGAGCGTACACCCTTTTTTACATGGGGGTAAATGCAGGTGCTTTTTTTGGCATGATGCTTTGTGGTTACTTGGCTGAAAATATTGGATGGAGATATGGATTTGGCCTTGCTGGAATATTCATGTTACTAGGCATGTTACAATTTTTGCTGGCAAAAAAATTATTTGGAAATATCGGAGAGCCTCCTCAAAAAATGAAAAGCTCAAGCATTGAAGCTCCGAAAAATCCCAATTTAAAAGTCACTGAAAAACCAAACCCATTCACCACAATTGATAAATTTCTGATTGCCATTTCCACATGCTGTGGATTGATCTATTTGATCAACGATCCTTTGTCAAAAATACACAACACAAACCTACTTGACTTTGATATAGGGACCTATGATGGTTCTAGTGCCACCATTATGTTTGGACTCCTTTTATTCTTGATTTTGATCATTTCAAGAGTTTTGAGGTATTCTAAAATTGTAAGAGACCGAATCGTCGCTGTAGCTATCTTTGGGTTGTTCACCGTTTTCTTCTTTGCGGCATTTGAGCAATCACTGGGGTCGTTGACCATCTTCGCACGCGACTATACGGCCCGAGAATTGACGGGTTCCTCTGCGCTCATTTTTAAAATCATTGATTTGATTTTCACAGTAGTTCCCTTAGCGATCATTACTTGGGTACTGGGATTGCTTTTTCGAAAAACCTACGCAAAAATACCAACATCCAATATCATTTTGACAATGGCATTTGTAGTATTGTGGGGCATCGTTGGATGGAAGATAAACAGAGAATTTGGAAAAGAAACGACACAAGTGAGCGCCTCATGGTTCGGTATTTTGAACTCATTTTTCATCATCACTTTGGCTCCGTTATTTTCAAAATGGTGGGAAAGCAAATACAACCCGAGTGCTGCTATGAAATACGGTTTGGGACTTTGCCTGTTGGCTCTTGGTTTTGGAATTCTATCCTATGGGACACTTGGAATTCCTCAAGGAGCAAAATCAGCTTCCACAAGTATGTTTTTTCTTATTACTGCGTATCTATTCCACACGATGGGAGAACTATGCCTTTCACCAGTTGGCCTGTCATACCTGAGCAAATTGGTTCCGACAAGAATGATTGGCTTTATGTTTGGTATTTGGTATTTAGCAATTGCAATTGGACAAAAAGCTGCAGGATCTATGGGGGGAATGATTGATAAAATTTCAAATGAGTACTCGCTGAGCACCTTCTTTCTGATTTTCACCATTGTTCCTTTTTGTGTTGGTTTGATTTCTTTTTTGTTAAATCCATTGATAAAAAAACGAATGCACGGTGTAAGATAATTTATTTAGCAATGTCAAAAGAATAGACTTTACACCAACTAAAATTTTCTAGTACGAACAACTAAATAATGATGAATGCCATTGTACAACAGTAGAAATCAACAAAAAAACAAACGATACAAACACACAAGAACGCTGTTATTATGGAGCTTGGTTTTAGCAAGCACATCATGGTGTCAGGCGCAAACAATTGAGTGGCTCAGTTTTGAAGAAGCGATTGCATTGCATAAAAAAGCTCCGAAAAAAATATTGATTGATGTCTATACCGATTGGTGTGGTTATTGTAAAAAAATGGAACGGGTCACTTATGGAAACGCAACGATCGCAGCCCTTGTCAATACCTATTTCTATCCTGTAAAATTCAATGCAGAACAGAAAGAAATCCTAAATTACAATGGAAAAACCTATCGTTTCGTCCAAAAAGGAAGAAGAGGATTTCATGAATTTGCCGTAGAGCTTTTGAACGGAAAAATGAGCTATCCTTCTACTGTTTTTCTTGGAAATGACGCATCACTTTTAGACAAAATTCCTGGGTATTTGAACCCGCAACTTATGGAAAAGATACTGGTGTATCTAGCAGAAGAAAAATTCATCACCCAAGATTGGGATAGTTTTGATAAAAATTTCAAAAGCAAACTGGACTGATGCTTTCCTTTTTACTAATTTCAACAGCACACCTCTAAATTTACTCCTGTGCTGTGTTGATATGTTTTGCAAGCGATGATCGCTAACGGCAATTTCTAATTCGTGTTTAACTAAATTTCTTAAGCTCTCAATTCTTTGATGTCTGCCAGAAGTTCATCGAACTTTTTAAATAGACGTCCATAAATTATTTTAAGATCCCACTCGTAAATACGTCCGGCAAGCAATGCTAAAATCCCTACAATTAGCAACGCTCCTAACACTCCCACTACAGGCACTCCACCGACAAGTTGCAAATCGGGATAGGTAAGAAGCAGCTTTTGAACTGTGTGATCTCCAATGCGTTGACTCCCTGATTTCTTCATCCAAAAACCTGTAATTATGGACAAGAATACAAAGGGGTAAAAAAAACGGGCAAAGTTTTTATTTGTGTTTATTTGAGATTTCAACCAGCTATCAAATGCATTCAAGTAGTCGTAGGTGTTTTCACATTTATCCACCAACTTCAATGAGTTCAACAGCCTTTTATTGAGAAGCACCAAGACATTCATTCCTATAAACATAGGCACCCCCATATAAGGCAAACCGACGATAAAACTAGCGACCAACACTATAAAAGATCCAAAGACAATTAAAATGAGGTTCATTTTAAACATCCTTTGAAACTTGTCTATGATATGTTTTGATTTTTGATTGTATAAATTGTTTAGCTTGGGTGCGACTAATACGTTGTCCTTCAAAAATCCGTTTTTCCAAATTGTTTCAATTGAATTCTCCATTATTTTTATTCAATATTTTTTTTAACCGTGCTTTTATTCGCTTTATTCGAACGCCAATATTATTGGGGTTTGTGCCTATGATCTCTGCTATTTCTTGGTATGATTTCTTTTCAAGATAGAGCATGATCACGCCCCGGTCTATTTCCGACAACTGTCTTATCGCATCGTATAGCTGATTCAACTGTTCGTCTTCAAAGGCATGGCTGTCTTCGACCAATTCTGGCTGTACATAATCTGAGGCAAAATGCTGTTTGTTATTCGTCTTTTTTTTGAGCAACGTCAGGCAAACATTCAAGGTTACTCTATAAACCCATGTAGACCATTCTGACGCTTCTTTGAAATTGTGATGACTTCTCCAAATCTGCAAACAAACCTCTTGATAATAATCCTCAAAATCTTCTTTTGAATTGGTATAAGCCCTGCAAATTTTTATAATAATTGCTGTGTAGGGTACTATTTTAGAGGTGTAAAAATCGCTACTCATAAACTAGGTTATGATCAATACTAAATTCTGTTTGACAGCTTTTTTGTCCAAATACTGGCCCACACAATATCCTACAAACATTCCTGCACACAACCCAATCGCAATTCCTCCCCGCTCTTTAAAAACAACAGACCCTATGGCCACTCCGAAAGCCATTCCTAGGCTCATCCAATAATTGGTGTAATGCTCTTTCAGAACAAGAGAGAACGCTGATTTTAGGTAGTGTAAAAACGCGTTTAGTTTTTTACGAAGGTAGCTTTTTCTATTTTTATGGGGTTGTTTCAGGTCAAGATTCGTCAATTCCTCTTCGATACTGTTTTTTTGGCTTGCCGTTAAATCTCTGTTTTCCAAAGAAATCAGTATATCCAAAAATTTCTGGTACATTTTTATTTCGCTATTTTTTGCACCTTGCTGCAAAAGACTTTTTAAAAAATATTTTGCTTTCTCAATAGTCATCATAAATTCTTGTTTGGTTGGTTAGTGGCGGAACGTAACAAAATATTACACCTTACATCTATATTTTTTGAAATGAGAATGCAGTGATTGAACTTTTTGTATGGTTCGTCGCAAGAGTCTCATCAGAATAGTTTAGTAAGTTAGCGATCAACTTTGCAATCACATCCTTGAAGCGTCTTGTCAAGATGAGTAAATCTTACAAAAATATTTCTGTTCTTTTCGCCTACTATGTTGCCTGCTTGAGCCTAACATTTTCTTTATTTCAAGACATAAGCCCCTTTTACAGATGTGTCATGGTAATCAACATCCATCTTTTGACAAGTCTTTCTCCATCTCTTTTTATAAAAAGGGTAATTGGAACCGTCTACAACCACTTGTTTGGCTCCTGTTTTCAAAACCAAACGTTCCAAATTTAGTTTTGGTGAATCTTTTAAAATAAGAACGTCTGCATTCCTTGTCCCCCACTTAATTGAAAACATAGAATCAATGACCAAAATTTTCTTCTTTTGGAATTCATAAAAGTCTTTAATTTTTAAATGTCTTACTTTTCTAACCGGAAAATTTTCGCGCAAATAATCTTTCAGAAAAAGAGAGCCTTTTGATTTAGAATTTTCAAAAACCTCCAATTGTCCTTTCATTTTTCTTAAGAACAAACTCGATTTGTATTTGTAAAAAACAACAAACTCTTCTTTTTGTCTATTTTCTTTTTTTACATATTGATGCAACAGTAAAAAGAAAAAAACGCTGCCAGCAAAGACCATGAAAATCTGTCTCTTTTTTGTTTTTAAAAAAACGATCCCCAAAATGAGAGAAGCATAGCTAACCCAAACATATACCCCTGGAAAGAATACGTTTTCAAAAAGATACGCCTCTTGCAATGCCACCCAAGCTATGAATCGATTCAATAAAAGTACCGTTTGAGAATAAAAAAAAATCAACACAGAAAAATGCCCTCCGACAAGCGACAATAACAACACAAACAACCCTAAAGAAAGTAAGACTCCAATACAAGGAACAACCACCAAATTAGACAATAGAAAAAGACTCGGAAATTGATGAAAATAATACAAACTCAATGGCATGACCCCTATCTGAGCAGCCAACGAAACAGTTAACAAATTCCAAAACCAGGCAAGTACTTTGTGTCGAGGCTTCCAAAAACGCACCAATAGAGGTTGTAGAACAACAATACATCCCACTGCCAAATAACTCAGTTGAAAACCTACATCAAAAATAAAAAAAGGATCGCACAGCAACAAGACAAAGGCAGAACTCACAAGGGAACGAAGCACTGTAATTCTATGTGACAAATAAAGCGCCATTCCTACAAAACTAAACATAGTAACGGCTCTAACAACAGACGGCGACATGCCAACGAGCAATGCAAAAGCCCACAAAGAAATTATCAACAAAATCGATCGAATATATTTTCCTTTTTCAAAGAGCAATAGAGGACGGTATATAAAGTTCAGCAACCAAAGTAGAATACCGACATGCAAACCTGAAATGGCCAAGACATGAATCACTCCTGCGCTTGCATAATTTTTCAAAACCTGTCTAGAAATTTGGCTTTTGTCTCCCAACAACATCGCTTCAGTCACAGCAACTACTTCTCTGTCTTTGATTGTATTCCTTAATTTATTTTTCAAAAACAACCTTTGACGCTCCGCCAATTTTCTTGGGCCAAAGCTATTGGATTTTTGTACGTTGTAATCTTTTTTTTTGAGAAAAATTTGCCCTTGAATATTTTTTTTCTTCAAATAATCACCGTAATCAAATCCATAAATATTTCGATTTATGGGTAATTTATCAATCCGAGTCCTTGCAATCAAAAAATCCCCTATTTCAAGTGAGTAAGCACCGCTGTCCCTTTCTATTTTCAACAGTAGTTTTCCTGTGGCTTTTACAGAATCAAAAAAACAAACTTCCGCCAGGTAAGGCTTTGTGGTTTTATTTGCCTTAAGCACAGCATGAATTTTCAGGACAACATCGCCCGATTTGCTTTCCAAGTTCTTGTAATGCCCTGCTGGATTTTGCAAAACATAAACCATATACATACCCAAAAAGAAAAAAACAAACAACTCTACTCCTTTCAAAAAAAATCGACTGAATGAAAAAAACAAAACTGTCACACAAATTCCTTGAAGGTGACCTGAAAAGATGGAAAAATAAAACTGAACCAGAATACCCAATGCATACAGCAACAACAAATACACCGGAAGGTAGTTGCACATATTTCTCATAGCAACTCAAAGCTATAAAAAATAGTTTGGATAAAAAACGTTCCTCTAAAAAAACAACAATCTCATTTCGAGTGAAAACACAAACGAACGGTATTTCGAGAACAACTAGAACTCTTATTTTCTCTGTTGAAATTTTTGAAGGATGAGATGAGCTGTTTTTTCCGAGGCACCTGCACCTCCTAGTTTCTCCTCCAAGACTTCATAATTGGCCAACATTTCATTACGTGTCTTTTCATTTAACAATTTGGTCAATTCCAATTTCAAATATTCTCTTGTAAACTTTTTTTGAATGAGTTCTTTGACCACTTCACGATTCATAATCAAGTTGACCAAAGAAATAAATCTCAAAGTAATGATTCGTTTGGCAATCGCGTATGAAATGGAATTCGCTTTGTAACAAACCACTTGTGGAACTTTGAATAAAGCAGTTTCCAAAGTGGCTGTCCCGGACGTTACCAATGCTGCAGTCGAAATGGACAACAGCGCGTAGGTCTGATTATTGACAAATTTTATATGCTCCCCTTTTATAAAAGTTTGGTAAAATTCATACTCTTGACTTGGCGCTCCAGCGATGACAAACTGATAATCTTTAAAATCATTGATCAAAGAAAGCATCACTGACAACATTGCTGAAATTTCTTGCTTTCTACTCCCAGGAAGTAAGGCAATGATTGGCTTGTCGTTCAAATCGTACTGTTTCCTAAAATCTGCTTCGTCTATTTTGTTTTCCTGAGCAATCGCGTCAATCAAAGGATGTCCCACAAAATCAACATGAAAATTGTAATTCCCATAGAAATCCTTCACAAAAGGAAGAATGACAAAAACAGCATCAATATCTCTTTTGATCGCATGTACTCGGGTTGCTCGACTCGCCCAAACCTGAGGAGATATATAATAATTGGTATAAAAGCCTTGTTTTCTCGCCCATTTCGCAATTCGTAAATTGAATCCTGAATAGTCAATAAAAATAAGCATGTCTGGCTGAAAACGAGCGATGTCTTTTTTGCAAAATTTCACATTTCCAAGAATGGTGGGCAAATTGATGAGAATCTCCGCAAACCCCATAAAGGATAGCTCTTTGTAATGTTTTACCAAAGCTCCTCCAACTGCTTGCATCCTATCTCCTCCCCAAAATCGAAAATCAGCTTGTGGATCTTTTTCTAACAGGGCTTTCATCAAATTAGAAGCATGTAGATCTCCTGAGGCTTCTCCTGCAATAATATAATACTTCATGAATTCAAATAAATTTAATAATCAAGGTAATAAAAGCCGTAAGAAATGTGACGAGCAATACCCCTTTTGCCCTGTAATCTTGTTTTTTTCGAAGAAATACAAAAAAAACAAAGAGATTTGGAATTGCTCCTAATGCAATAATGGGGCCATGTAAATTCGCTTCTTTCATTTTTTTCAATGCAATTGCGAATGGCAAAGATGAAAAAATTTCAAGAAACAAATACACACCTGAAAAAGTGGCAAAAATGGCGACCAACATACCCAACCCTATTTCTTTCTGTCTAAAATTCATCTTACAAATCCCAAGACTTTAAAGTTTGTAAAAAATGATGCGCCGTCAAATCAAACTGCACCGGAACCACAGAAACGTAGTTTTCTGCCAAAACAAATTCGTCTGTATCTTCTCCCCCATCCAAATTTTCAAATTCTCCCGTCAACCAATAATACTCTTTCCCCATGGGGTTGGTTCGCTTGTCAAATTTCTCATTCCAATTGGCACGTGCTTGACGCACTGTTTTTATGCCTTTGTAAGGGATCTTGGTTATTTTTGGAAAATTAACGTTTAAAACAACACCATCGGGCAATCCATGATCCAATACGTTTTGCGTAATTTTTTTTACATAACTTTCCAATCCTTCAAAATTGGCCTCCCAATCGTAATCCAATAGAGAAAAACCAATAGAAGGCACTCCTTCAATACCTGCTTCAATTGCCGCACTCATCGTTCCCGAGTAAATCACATTGATGGAAGCATTGGATCCATGGTTGATCCCAGAAACACATAGGTCTGGTTTGCGTTGTAACACCTCTTTGATTCCTAATTTCACGCAATCTGCAGGTGTTCCAGAACACTCATACTCCAAATCATCAATTCCTATACCTTGGACTCTTCGTACATACAATGTAGCATCTATAGTAATGGCATGTCCCTTACCACTTTGAGGACTGTCTGGAGCAACCACCACAACATCACCTAAATCTTTCATAATATGTACGAGCTTTCGAATTCCAGGTGCAGTAATACCGTCATCATTCGTTACCAAAATCAAGGGTTTGCTTTTTTCCTCTTTCATATTTTGTCTATTTGTGCTTCCAAATTTGAAGCAAATTTACTGATTTTAACCCGCATTCCATGTTAGAAAAATTATTCCTGTAAAAAAACAAACATTCTTTACTCATGAAAAGAAAGTCGCAACACACTTATTTAACATTCTAGAAAGATAAAAAAACACTGAGATTTCGTATTCTTGCAGCGCATAACAGTTTTTCATTTTCTTAAAAGTAAACTTTTCAGAACCTGAATTAAAAAAATGGCTGTATCTTAGAAGCTTCTAAAAAAGACAAAAAAACAGGCGTTTTTAGAAAACGTTAAAAAAAAACAACGTGCACATGAAGATTTCAAACAAAGTAAAAATTTCAATTCCGATTTTCGTTCTGTGTTTTTTTCTCGTGGGATTTTCCTTCTATTCGACACCACAAAAAGACAAAGTGTTGATCGGTGTTTTGCGCTATATTTTGAAAAACTGGCATTACGAACCCAAAGATTTTGACGATGCTTTTTCAAAAGCTGTCTGTAAAGATTTTATCGACGAGATTGACCCTATAAAAAGGTATTTCACAAAAGAAGACCTTGCGGATTTTTTAAAATACGAAACTTTTATTGACGATCAATTGAAAAGAGAGGACCTCTCTTTTTACTATTTGGTCATGGAACGATTTCAAATCCGCTTGAGAGAGTCCGAAACCTATTACAAAGAAATCTTGAACCATAAATTCAATTTCGAGAAAAAAGAAATTATTCGGGCAGATTACGAACATTTGGAGTTTGCGAAAAACAAGCAAGAGCTCTTTGAATATTGGAGGAAACAAACGAAATTAAATACGTTGGGCAAAATAGAGACCTTGCTAGCCATAGAAAAAGACAAAGCAGCAGAGGACAGCACCTATATCAAAAAATCCTTTGATGTCATAGAGACTGAAGCTCGGGAAAAATCTTTGGAAAGCCTTGACAATTTTTACAAAAGGATCAAAGAATTGGACCATACAGATTGGTTTGCCACTTTTGTAAATAGTATCGCAGAAGAATTTGATCCGCATACGACTTATTTTGCGCCCAAAGTCAAAGAATTGTTCGACATCAATATGTCGGGAAAAATTGAAGGAATCGGTGCCCGGTTGCAACAAAAAAACGACTACACAAAAATCGTAGAATTGATTTCTGGCGGACCAGCGTGGAAACAAGGTGATCTAGAAGTAGGAGACATCATTTTAAAAGTCGCTCAAACGAACGAGGAAAGTGTTGATATTGTTGGAATGCGCTTAGACGACGCCATCAAATTGATCAAAGGAAAAAAAGGAACCCAAGTCACTCTTACCGTGAAAAAGGTTGACAATTCCATTCAAAAAATTCCAATTATACGCGATGTCGTTGAATTAGAAGAAACCTTTGTCAAATCGAGTATTGTAGAAAAAGACGGAAAAAAATACGGTGTCATCAATCTTCCAAAATTTTACATAGACTTCAATGATTTGAACGGAAGAGATTCAGGATCTGACATGGCGCGTGAAATTGAGGATCTTAAAAAAGAAAACATCGAAGGACTGCTTATTGACTTGAGAGACAATGGTGGTGGCTCCTTAAAAACGGCCATCGAAATTGGTGGTCTTTTTATTGAAAAAGGACCTATCGTACAAGTAAAATACCGTGACAACGAACCTGCAGTAAAAAACGATTACGATCCAACAGTGCAATGGAACGGTCCATTGGTTATTTTGGTCAATGAACTTTCAGCATCTGCCTCAGAAATTTTAGCTGCAGCTATGCAAGACTACAAAAGAGCTGTGGTTATAGGAAGCAAACAGACCTATGGAAAGGGAACTGTTCAAAACGTAATTCCTCTCAACAAATCCTACAACTATCCTGAGGATTTAGGAGCCGTAAAATTGACCATTCAGAAATTTTACCGAATCAATGGAGGATCCACGCAACTCGAAGGCGTACGCTCTGACATTGCTATTCCTAGCAAATACAGCTATGTTGAAATTGGAGAAAGAGACCAGCAAAACCCATTGAAATGGGATAAAATTCCGAAAGCAAACTACGCACCAATCAATTTCTACAAAAATTTTGACGAGGTTATCGAGGTCAGTAAAAATCGTATTGCCCAAAACCCAGAATTCCTTCTCATCGAGAAATATGCCAAATGGCTGAAAGAAAGTCAAGACAAGAGCTCTTTTTCTCTGAATTACGTAGACTATATGAACGAACAGCAAAAACACGAAAAGCGTATCGAAGAATTCAAGGATGTATTCAAACACACCTCAAATTTAGAATTCACCTCTCCGCTCAGTGAAATTGTTTTAACGAAAAAAGACACTGTTTTAGCAAGCAAACGAAAATCTTGGCACGAAGCTTTGTCCAAAGATATTTATATCGATGAATCCATTCAAGTACTGAGCGAATTGAAAGTTTCGCAAAACGCTCTTCTTGCAAAGAAATAAGGTTTCATGAAAAGAAACACAAATTCACTTGCTGCGATAGCCTTTCGGAAATTCTATAAAAACAAAGTAGGTATGTGCGCATTTGGGCACATCGTAATTTGCGGCTTCATTGCCATCTTTTGTTACCTTGTTGCTCCCGACAACTCAAGCAATGCGAATCAAATGCATCTTGAAATTCATTCGAAGGCACCAGGTTTTTCAACAACATTATTGGAAATACCGAACCCTAAAAAAAGCACCTTTTTCGAACGTTTTTTATTTGGAGAAAAACACCCTCCTACCGAACTGTTGATACAGGATTGTAAAATTGATTCGACCTATGCAGAAGTTACTTTATTGGATCAAATAACGATAAAAAAAATACCCCTGAATACTTTCCATGGAAACATCCAGGACTTTCTCAAAGAAAAAACCTATTACTTCGGTACAGATCGCTATGGAAGAGATTTGTTAAGTAGAATTTTAATTGGAACGCGCATCTCTTTTTTTATTGGATTTATCGCTGTTTTCATCTCGCTTGTCTTGGGCATTTTTATGGGATCCTTGGCAGGATATTTTGGAGGTAAAATAGATGCTATCGTATCGTGGGTAATCAACATTACTTGGTCCATTCCTACCTTGCTTTTGGTTATTGCGATCACATTGACCTTAGGCAAAGGAGTTTGGCAAGTGTTTATAGCCGTTGGATTGACCATGTGGGTAGAAGTAGCAAGAGTAGTACGAGGACAAATCCTGAGTGTTAAAAAAACAGAATACATTGAAGCTGCCAAAGTTTTAGGGTTCTCAAACATGCGCATCATCTTTCAGCATATCTTACCCAATATCATGGCTCCCATTATTGTCATTTCTGCAGCCAATTTTGCTGCCTCAATTTTGATTGAAAGCGGTCTTAGTTTTTTGGGAATTGGAGCACAACCCCCAATACCCTCTTGGGGAGGCATTATCAAAGATCATTTTAGCTATGTTATTTTAGGCAAGCCTTACCTCGCGATCATTCCTGGAATTGCTATTTTAACTATTGTCATGGCCTTTATGCTGACAGGAAATGCGCTGAGAGACAGTTTAGATGTCAAAAATAATTCCTAGTTTTTTTCATAAACGATTGCCTATTAGAGAACTAAAAAAAATACTTTTGACGAAAGCAAGAGTTATTAACAAGCTATGCTCACAACTTATTTTTGAGGCTCTTTTTTTTAAAAGAAACATTCCTATATTTATTCGCAAACCAAGTAATAATGGATTTAGACATCGATTGTAATTTGTGTTTCTTGACATTATACCCTTCAATTTTTTAGAACACCATGACCAAAAAAACGAAAAAAATATTTGTACTTGACACCTCAGTTTTATTGTTTGACCACAACGCCATCAATTGTTTTGAAAACAATGATGTCGTCATTCCGATAACTGTATTAGAAGAACTAGACAATTTCAAAATCGGAAATGAAACTAAAAATTTCGAAGCACGTGCGATCATTCGATTCTTAGACAAAATGTCTGATCAAGGCGCTTTGAATGAATGGATTTCATTGGGAAAAAATAGAGGAAGACTGAAAATTGTTATGCTTACAGAGAGGTTGAAGTTGGATGCAGAAATGGTTTATGGCAAAAACAAAAATGACCATAAAATTATCAATGTTGCACTGGCTACTCAGCAAAAAAGCCCGAAAACAAAAACCATTTTAGTCACCAAGGACATCAACCTAAGAATCAAATCCAAAGCCATTGGCTTGGACGCCGAAGACTATTTGACAGGAAAGGTGCAAAACATCCAAAATATTTCTGAGAGCATTGTGCATTTGGAGGGCATTGATCCAGAAGCCATTCAAAAACTTTACAAACACCAATTCATTGACGAAGACGGGCTTTTAAAAGAGTCGAAAATAAACAACGAATACTACATCTTAAACAAAAATTCCAACTCTGTCTTGGCAAGATACAATGGGGAGAATAAAAAAATTGAACTGGTAGAAAAGAGCTATGCCTATGGCATCAAACCAAAGAACTCAGAACAAACATTTGCATTGAATGCTTTGCTCAATCCAAACATAAAACTCGTTACATTGCAAGGTGTCGCAGGGACGGGAAAAACATTGTTGGCACTTGCAGCAGCATTGGAGCAGAAACGAATTTACAATCAAATCATATTGGCTCGACCAATCATACCATTAAGCAATCGAGATATTGGTTTTTTGCCAGGAGGTGCAGAAGACAAAATCTCCCCGTACATGCAGCCGCTATGGGATAATTTAAAATTTATAAAATCACAATTCCGTGAAAACGAACGAAAGAAAAAAGCGCTGGACGAAATGGAAGAAAGTGGTTTTCTCTCATTGACAGCCCTCGCGTTTATCAGAGGCCGCAGTTTGACCAACACCATTTTCATTATTGACGAGGCTCAGAATTTAACGCCACACGAAATAAAAACAGTCATTACTCGAGCTGGAGAAGGAACAAAAATTATATTCACAGGAGACATCCACCAAATTGACACTCCATACATGGATGAACAAAGCAACGGTTTGTCTTACCTGATTGACAAGCTAAAAGGAGAAAATTTATTCGCACATATCAAACTCGAAAAAGGAGAAAGATCGGCATTGGCCAACCTTGCAAATGAGCTTTTGTAAACTTTGAAAATGTTTTCAACAATTGCCCTCGCATTGTTCAAAACATTTCTTTGTATGCAGAAGGATTTGCTCTATATTTGTTTTGTTGAGTCTTTGTATTTAGGTATTTCACAGGCAAAAAGACAACTTCAATTATAGGAATCAATCTACATAAAAACAAAAAAATAGAATGAAATTTATTGTATCAAGCTCTCAATTATTAAGACAACTTCAGACTTTAGGCGGAGTCATCAACAACAACAATACTTTGCCTATTTTAGATAATTTTTTGTTTGAATTAAACAAAAGTGAACTTAAAATTTCGGCCTCTGATCTAGAAACAACCATCACAAGTACTATTGATGTAGAATCAGAATCTAGTGGAAGCGCAGCGATTTCTGCACGTCTACTGTTAGATACTTTGAAAACATTTCCAAACCAACCTTTGACATTCAAAACAGAGGACAACAGCACCATAGAAATTAGTTCAGAGCAAGGGAAATACGACATGGCCTATTTCGATGGAGAAGAATTTCCAAAGAGTATTACGCTAGATGCACCAAGTGCCACGATCATTCCAGCAACCATATTAGAATCTGCTATTTCCAAAACTATTTTTGCTACCGGAAACGACGATTTACGTCCCGTAATGAGCGGTGTATTTTTTCAATTCAGCTCTGACAATTTGACCTTTGTAGCTACAGACGCGCACAAACTAGTGAAATATACAAGAACAGATGTTCATGCTAATGAAGCGGCCGAATTTATCATGCCCAAAAAGCCTTTGAACTTACTAAAAGGAATTTTAGGATCTAGTGATACGGATGTGACCATTGAATACAACAATACCAATGCAAAATTTGTATTTGATAATGTAGTCCTTATTTGTCGTTTGATTGACGGGAAATACCCAAATTACGATGCCGTAATCCCGAAAGAAAACCCCAATAAATTGACGGTCAATCGAGCTTCCTTTCTAAATTCAACCAAACGAGTGTCTATTTTCTCAAGCAAAACGACACATCAAATTCGATTGAAAATGGCAGGAACTGAATTGAACATTTCTGCAGAGGACATCGATTATTCAAACAAAGCTGACGAACGCTTGAACTGCGATTACCAAGGAGATGATATGCAAATTGGATTCAATTCGCGCTTTTTAACAGAAATGTTGAGCAATCTCACCTCCGAAGATGTATTGATCGAAATGTCTTTACCAAACAGAGCTGGAATCTTAACTCCCGTAGACGGAACAGACCAAGGAGAACAAATCACCATGCTTGTGATGCCTGTTATGTTGAATAGCTAATTTGGTATGTCACGAAACAAAAAATCTCTGGAAAATACGATGGTATTTCTCAGAGATTTTTTTTTGAAAGCTTCTCAATTCAGCGTCCCAATAGTCGGTCTGCAAAATAATTCAGCATAACTTCTAATTCTCCAACTTCATCGTTCTTAATTTCGATATCTGTCAACTTGGGCAGGTGCTTCGCAAAATAAATATGATTGTTTGACATTTCAAATAAATTGGTCGCAAATGCATAAGGATATGCAAAATCTGGGTTGATTTCCGTTACTACCTTTGAAACCAAACTTGCCAAATCTTTGTAATTCTTAAAAAAACCTTGTGAATTCTCTTTGTCAATATTCTTGGTATGGTAGGCTTTCATTCCCTCTGAAATAACCAAATTGTGCAAAATACTTTCATTGACATAGGCTACTGATGGATTTTCCTTCGATGCAAAGACAAAAGAATGGATGATGATTCTCAATTTTTCTTGGGCTTCAGAAACATTTTGAATGTTCTTTTTAATCAAATAACTAACCCACTCCCAGTACCAAGAAACCAAATAAATCAACAGAATATGTTTGTTCTTAAAATACCTATAAATTGTTGCTTCCGTAGATTTTATTTCATGAGCAAGCTTTTTAAAAGTAAATTGTTCAAACCCCAATTGATCAATCATCAAAATACTATGATTGATGATTTTTTTTCCAAGATCGGAAGCTTGCGGGTCTTTTAGATACAACCCTTCATTCAAGGAAATTTTAATAGAACTGCTCATACATTACATTGTGAAGCACAAATCTAATCAATAAACTAAGAAGAACCTATATTAACAAAATGTTTGGATTTTGTTCATGATAGTAATACTATTATTAAAAATAGTCTTTGTATATTAGGGGACTAAACTAAAAACAAATGAAAAATCAAACATTAGCAGCAAATTTGAAAAAAGATTTCCCGGCAAGTATTGTCGTATTTTTTGTAGCGCTTCCCCTCTGTTTAGGAATCGCATTGGCAAGTGGCGCGCCTTTATTTTCAGGATTGATTGCCGGAATTATTGGAGGTATTGTCGTGGGAGGTTTGAGTGGCTCAAATATTGGAGTCAGTGGGCCTGCCGCAGGGCTTGCCGCAATTGTTTTATCTGCGATAGGAACCCTTGGAGGTTATCAAAATTTCTTGATGGCGGTGGTTCTTGCTGGTGCCCTGCAACTTGTACTTGGATTTCTCAAAGCCGGTGTGATTGGATATTATTTCCCTTCCTCTGTAATCAAAGGGATGCTTACCGGAATTGGAATCATCATCATTTTAAAACAAATACCACACTTATTTGGCTACGATGCTGACCCCGAAGGTGATTTTTCCTTCTTTCAAGTGGATGGAAACAATACTTTTTCAGAAATTATAAACACCATCAATTACATCAAACCAGGATCTACATTGATTGGATTTGTTGGATTGGCCGTTTTGATTCTTTGGGACAAAGTCCTTTCCAAAAAAGGAAAAATATTTCAATTGATTCAAGGGCCTTTGGTCACTGTAATTTTAGGAATCGGTTTTTTCATACTTACTCAAGACAATACCACTTGGGGAATTTCAGCATCCCACCTCGTAAGTGTGCCAATTCCAGATAGTTTTGACTCTTTTCTTGGACAATTTAGCTTCCCGAATTTCAATGCCATTTTTTCCCCAGAAGTTTGGATCATTGCCTTTACTATTGCCTTGGTCGCAAGTTTGGAGACCTTGCTATGTGTCGAGGCTACGGATAAATTAGATCCTGACAAAAACGTAACTCCCACCAACCGCGAATTACTGGCACAAGGCGTGGGAAACATGCTTTCTGGACTTGTGGGGGGGTTACCAGTAACCCAGGTAATCGTTCGAAGTTCTGCCAATATACAATCGGGAGGGAAAACAAAATTATCCGCCATCATACACGGTTTTTTATTGTTGATTTCTGTCATTATTATTCCGACACTTTTAAATAAAATTCCGTTGGCAGTATTGGCTGCAATTCTATTAGTTGTGGGATACAAACTCGCAAAACCTGCTTTGTTCAAAACTATGTACAACCTTGGTTGGAAACAATTCGTTCCATTCATGGTAACCATTGTTGGAATTGTCTTTACCGACTTGTTGGTTGGGATCTCACTAGGTCTCGGTGTAGGAATTATTGTGGTGCTTTTGAAAAATTACCAAAACTCACATTTCTTACATATTGAAGATCAAAGCAACGGTAAGACAAAAGTTAAAATGACCCTGTCTGAAGAAGTTACTTTCATGAACAAAGGAGCCATTTTAAAAGAACTAGACAACTTGGATGAAGAATCTATGCTCGAGCTCGATGTGAGAAACACGAAGTACTTAGACAACGACATTATTGAAATTTTGGACGATTTCAAACACAAAGCCGAAATTAGAAATATCACGGTAACACTTGTCTCAGAGAGAGGAGTTGTCGAAAACCCTAGTAGTTATATCGATTTCTTCAACCTTAGAGCAAAGACAAAAAACACTACCAACCACTAAATTTTTAGACTTATGAATGCACAAACACAAGAATCCCAAGCGCAAATCACTCCACATACGGCACATCAAATGCTTGTAGAGGGGAACGAGCGATTCGTTGCAAATAAAAAAGCCTCCCGAAATTTAAACCAACAAATACTTGAGACCAGTGAAGGGCAATATCCTTTTGCTGCAGTACTGAGCTGTATTGACTCAAGAGTTCCAGCGGAAATAGTATTTGACCAAGGAATTGGAGATATATTTAGCGCAAGAGTGGCCGGTAATATTGTCAACGAAGACATTTTAGGATCCCTCGAATATTCTTGTAAAGTAGCAGGGTCGAAATTGATTGTTGTCCTAGGACATACAAAATGTGGAGCCGTTACCGCAGCATGCAAACAGGTAGAATTAGGAAACATCACTGCCCTACTTGGTAAAATTCAACCTGCTGTTAAAAAAGTAAACAAAGAGGTAACGCCTGAATCTATTGAAGAGACAGCAGAGGTAAACGTAGCTTTATCGATTGAGAACATTCGCAAAGAGAGCCCTATTTTAGAAGAAATGGAAACAAACGGAGAAATCAAAATTTTAGGAGCCATCTATAACGTAGCCACGGGCAAGGTACATTTCATATAAATTCTAAAACTTCGTTAGAAACAAAAAAAACAGGTTTTCGAAAAACCTGTTTTTTTGTTTTATCTCTTTTCAGCTCCGAAAGGGATTCAAAGCAGCATACTATGCAAAATCTTTGTTGTAAAAGCCTCCCTTGTTTTCCGTTCGTTTCAAAGAAAAGTCACAGATCAAATAAGCTGTGGTAATCAAGTTTCTCAATTCACACAATTCCGCCGAAAGAATAGATTCTTTGTACAATTCTTCCGTTTCTTCATAAATCAATCGCAAGCGTTTTTCTGCACTAAGCAAGCGTCTTTTAGAACGCACGATACCCACATAATCACTCATGATTTTTTGCACAGAAGCACGGCCATGGGTTACCAATATATTTTCTTTATTTTGAGAAGTATTCGTCGCATCCCATTGTGGCACCTCTTCATTAAAAGAAAGTGAATCTATGACTTCGATGCTACTCAAATAACTACGCTGAGAATACACCAAAGCCTCTAATAATGAATTCGATGCCAAACGATTCGCGCCATGAAGTCCGGTAGAAGAACATTCTCCACAAGCGTATAAGTTTTTAATGGTTGTTTTTCCATCCCTATTTACCTTCACACCCCCGCAAATATAATGTGCTGCCGTTACTACTGGAATCCATTTTTTTCGAATATCAATCCCAAGTGACTTGCACTTTTTTAGGATGTTGGGAAAATGCTTTTTGAACTTTTTATAATCCAAATGTGTACAATCTAAAAACACATAATCATCTCCACTTATTTTCATTTCCGTATCAATTGCTCTCGCAACAATGTCACGCGATGCCAATTCTTCACGCGCATCATATTTACGCATAAAAAACTCCCCTTTTGCAGTTCTCAAACGAGCACCAAAACCTCTGACTGCCTCTGAAATTAAAAAAGCAGGAGATTCTTGTGGTGTTTGATACAAGGCTGTCGGATGAAACTGAATGAATTCTACATCCTCAATTTCTGCTTTGGCTCTGTAAGCCATCCCAATGCCATCACCTGTCGCAATCAATGGATTGGTTGTTGTTGTATAGGCTTGACCACTTCCTCCCGATGCCATCAAAGTTATTTTCGAAATAATGGTTTTTACTCGATTATTTCTGACATCCAATACGTATGCGCCAAAGCAAGTAACCTCCGATTTTTTATTTTTGTTCTGTGTTTTTGTATGGTGTTCTGTGATAAAATCAATCGCATGATATTGTTCCAAAACTTGGATATTTGGTGTCTTTTCCACCATCAACAAAAGTGCTCTTTCAATTTCGTAACCCGTAATATCTTTGTGATGTAAAATACGATTTTGTGAATGTCCTCCTTCTTTTCCAAGATCAAATTCACCGGTGTTGTTTTCATCAAATTGCACTCCCCAATCAATCAGCTCTTGCAAACGTGCAGGGCCTTCTTCCACAACCATTCGAACCACCTGCTCATTGCACAAACCATCACCCGCAATTAAGGTATCCTCAATATGCTGTTCAAAAGAATCTATATTTCTATCGTGTACCGTAGCGATACCTCCTTGTGCATATTTGGTATTGGATTCGTCTTTGTCTCCCTTTGTAACAACCACCACACTGTGGTCTTTGTTGTGATAAGCCACACGCAAAGCGTACGTGAGTCCTGCGATTCCAGAACCAATAATAAGGTAATCTGCGCGCATAATTTCTACTTCGATAATTCCAACATTTTTTCAATCGGCAACAAAGCTCTTTTCGCTACATCTTCTGACACTTCAATATCCGGCAACTCGTACTTCATACAGGTATACAATTTTTTCATTGTATTCAACTTCATATACCCACACTCGCTACAAGCGCAACTATTGTCTTCCTCAGCAGGCGCTGGAATCAATGTTTTTTCTGGAACCTGTTTGATCATTTCGTGTAAAATTCCAGCTTCCGTTGCTACGATAAACTTTTCCTTTTTACTCTCTCTCGCATAACGCAACAATCCCGCCGTAGAACCAATATAAGATGCCGTTTTCAAAATATGTGAAGGCGACTCTGGATGGGCAATAATTTCGGCGTCTGGATGTTCCTTGTGCGTATCCAACAATTTTTCAATTGAAAACGCTTCGTGCACCATACAAGCACCGTCCCACAGAAGCATATCGCGTCCTGTCTCTTTGTTCAAATAGTCCCCTAAATTTTTGTCAGGCGCAAAAATAAGTTTTTGATTTTTTGGGAAAGAATTGATAATCTTTACCGCATTGGAAGAAGTACAAACCACATCGCTCAGCGTTTTTATCTCCGCAGAACAATTGATATACGTTACCACTTTGTGGTCAGGATGCGCATCTACAAATTCTTTAAAATCTACAGGTGGACAAGAATCTGCCAACGAACAACCCGCCTTTAAATCTGGCAACAATACTTTTTTCTTCGGATTTAAAATTTTTGCTGTTTCTGCCATAAAATGCACGCCCGCAAAAACAATGATATCCGCATCTGTCTGAGCGGCTTCTTGCGCTAGTGCCAAACTATCTCCTACAAAATCTGCAATGTCTTGAATGGCTTCTTCTTGATAATAATGCGCCAAGATAACGGCATTTTTTTCCTTTTTCAACTTGTTGATTTCAGTGACATAATCAATTTTTTCTGGCGTATTCACTTCTAAAAAACCTTTTGAAAAAAGACTTGTTTTTGCTTGTTCAATTGTACTCATATCTTATCGTAATAGCTCGAAGTTAAGAAAAAACTTGCGCAATTAAAAATCACACAAGTTTGTATAAATCATTTCCAATAAGTCAACTACTTATTCTCTTACTTTGTAAGTCCACCCAAACGGATCCTCCGAATTTTTTGTTTGGATACTTGTTATTTTTTCTTTGAACAACGAGGCATAGCTACTTTCTATTGACGGCAACTCGTAATCTTGACCGTTGAAACTAAATCCTAAAATTGGATTGACAACTGCCGCTGTTCCTGCTCCAAACATTTCTAATAAAGTTCCATTTTTTGCGGCTTCTTCTATTTCATAGACAGATATCGTTCTCACTTCACATGCAATCCCTTCAGATGCTGCTAGTGTCAAAATACTTTTTCGTGTCACTCCGTCCAAGATTCTGTCTGAGGTAGGCGCTGTCACCAGTGTATCACCAATTCTAAAAAACACATTCATGGTGCCCGCCTCTTCTAAATTTTCATGCGTACTTGCATCTGTCCATACCACTTGCTGGTATCCCGAATCATTTGCCAATTTTGTTGGGTAAAATTGACCTGCATAATTTCCTGCACATTTCGCAAAACCAACCCCACCACTCGCAGATCGGCTGTATTTGTCTGCAAACAAAACACGTACTTCACCGCTGTAATAAGATTGTGCAGGAGATAAAATAATCATAAATTTGTATTCCTTTGCTGGACTGGCAGAAACTCCTTTTTCTGTTGCAATGACAAAAGGACGGATGTACAAAGAACTCCCCTCTTTTTTCTGAATCCAATCTTTCTCGAGACTTAACAAAGCTTCCAAACCTTTGAAAAAAGAATCTTCAGGAAATTCTGGAATCGCCAAACGTACCGCAGATTTGTTCAATCTTTTGTGATTTTCATCTGGACGAAACAACCAAATCGAATCCTCTACATCTTTGTAGGCTTTCATTCCCTCGAATATGGCTTGACCGTAATGAAAAACTTTGGCAGAAGGATCCATAGAGATAGGACCATAAGGCTTGATCTGTATCGTTTGCCATTTCCCATCCTTATAGTCACATTCTAACATATGATCCGTAAAGACATTTCCAAAAGAAAGGTTGTTAAAATCGATCTCTGAAATTTTTGTTGTATCCGATTTTTGGATCTGTATTGCCATGTTATTGTCTACGCTCATGCTCTTTTTATTTATCGAAGTAGGAGTACAAAAATAGTATTTATTTTACGAAATAGGGAATGAAAAGAGCGATAATCTTGCCCTCAGAAAACATTTGAGGTCTTTTCCTGTTTTTAGAAAATTTTCAGATGCTTTGAGTATATTTGTACTGCACAAGAGCACTTTATTTTGAAACGAGAAATAATCATAACGTCTGATGGTTCGACAACCATACACATGCCCGAATGGAATGAGCAATACCACTCGAAGCACGGCGCTATCCAAGAGGCGTATCACGTATTTATAAAAAATGGTCTGTTTGCACATCCTGCGCAACAGCTCAACATTCTTGAAATCGGATTTGGAACGGGATTGAATTGTTTCATCACTTTGCTCGAAGCTGCCAAGCAAAACCGCTCTATTGCCTATACAGGTGTAGAAGCCTACCCCATTTTAGAAGACGAAATATTACAATTGAATTATGTCTCTGAATTGGATACTCGAAATTTTGCGCACAAATTCGAAGAAATGCATTTGTTCCCATGGGATGAAAAACAAGAAGTACACAAAGATTTTTCACTTCTCAAAAGAAAACAATTCATCAAAGACATCCAAGACAAAAACGCTTTTGATCTGATTTATTTTGATGCTTTTGGTGCCCGTGTACAACCCCAATTATGGACAGAAGAAGTCTTTCAAAAAATGTACGACTCTTTAAAAAAACAAGGTGTCTTGGTTACCTATTCTGCCAAAGGAAGCGTTCGAAGAGCCATGCAAGCTGTGGGCTTTACCGTTTCCAGACTGCCTGGGCCTCCTGGGAAAAGAGAAATGCTTCGTGCCCTAAAAAACTAAATTCTCACGGTAAAAAAAACCTAAAAAAAGAGCCGCTCTCCTAAGAAAACAGCGCTTTTACACAAGGTAGGATTTACAACATTTTCAAGTTGTTGACTTCTTGGTCAGTCAAATGCCTCCAATGCCCTCTTTGAATATTTTTTTTGGTCATTCCTGCAAAAATTACTCGGTCTAGTTTCACCACCTTGTAACCGAGAGTTGCAAAAATTTTTCGGACAATTCTATTTCTTCCCGAATGAATCTCAATACCTACCTCCGATTTTGATTCTCCCTGCACATAGGCAACATCATCAATAAATACTTTCTTTCCCTCTACAGAAAAATCGCCACTACTCAATGTTTGCAAATCCTTCAATGCAAATTTACGTTCCAACGAAGCATGGTACAATTTTCGAACATTGTGTTTTGGATGTGTCAACTTTTTAGCGAGCTCTCCGTCATTGGTGAACAATAGCAAGCCTGTTGTATTTCGATCCAATCGACCGACAGGATAAATCCGCTCTTTGGTCGCCATCTGTACCAATTCCATCACGGTTTTACGCCCCCTATCGTCGTCCATGGTGGTGATGTAGTTTTTGGGCTTATTCAACAAAACATAGCGTTTCGTTTCAGGGTTGATCAAAGAGCCTTCAAATCGAACCTCATCGGTCAACTGAACCTTATAACCCATTTCAGTGATTACCTTTCCATTGACCATGGCCGAACCTGCAGCAATCAAAACATCTGCTTCGCGACGTGAACAAATTCCAGAATTGGAGATGTATTTGTTCAAACGTATCCCATTATTTTCATTCTTTTGAACAGGCTGACTCTCCGGTTTGTTAGAAAATTTACTCGGACGTTTTTTGAAATTTCCCGTTGTTTTTTTTGAAAAAGAAGTCGCATTGCTTTTCTTACCGCTAGTTCCTTGTTGTCGTCCTCTCGACGAGTTTTTTTCTGTACTCATGAATCAATGATTTATTTTTTTTGCAAAAGTACACTTTTGCTGTGAGTTATCTTTGTTGTTCTATAAAAACTATATTTTTTCTAAAATCCGAGTAATGATGATAGAAGTATCGATCAAAGACAAACTAAACACTCCCACAACAATGAGAAATTTCAAAATATTGTGCAAAAAACGATACGCCCTTTTGGAGTGGACTTTCCAAAGCAACACTGAAAAAATAAAAAAAGAAAAGAAAACGAGGTAAAAATAATATTTCATAGCTCCCGTTTCAGGATACCCCCATAAAAGATATACCGGATATAAAGCAATCAATACCAGTAATGTGATGACCTTTTTTGTTCGTCGCTCTCCGTATATCACTGGAATCGTTTGATAATTCATTGCAAAAGCTCCTTGTATATTCTCCAAATCTTTCACTAGTTCTCGAATCGACAGAATAAAAAACAAAAAAGCTGCGTGGATAATTACAAGTTCAGAAAAATATCTGTGGTACACAAATATTACAAAAAAAGGCATCATGGCCAAGCCAGATGCACTCACCAATCCCAACCAGGGTCTCTTTTTTAACTTGTGAGAATACAGCCAAATCAAAAATATGTAGCTAGCGAAAAACAAAGCAGCACGCCAAGAAACTACAAAACTCAATAAAAACCCTAAAGCATTGCACAAAAAATAGATTTTCAATTTCAATCCTTGCGGCACAAAATTATCAATCCTTGATTTGAGAGGCTTGTTGATACGATCCAATTCAGTATCGTAAAAATCATTGATAATATAACCTGCTGCAATGACTAAACTTGTGGAAACAACTGTTAAAAAAAGATCGCTATCAAAAATTACAGTAGTGACCGATTCGTTCGCCTTGAAAATAAAAATAGAGGCCAAATACTGAGCAATGACCACTATTAAAATATTATAGCCTCGCATTACGGAAAGCAATCCAAGCAAAAAATAATACGGTGGGTGTTGCACTTTTTTGTTGCCTTCAGGTGTTGTCATTTTTTTTAGAATCGATACACAAGTTCTAAATTGTAATCTTTTAGCTGCTTTTGCACTTTTTCATAATCTTTGGCAAATCCTAAAATATAACCGCCTCCTCCCGAGCCGCAAAGCTTGAGATAATAGTCATTTGACTCGATTCCTTGCTTCCACAGATGATGGAAAGCATTTGGAATCATGGGTTTGAAATTTTCCAACACCACTTTGGACAAATGCTTCATATTAGAAAACAACGATGTGACATCACCGTGTAAAAAATCTTTGATACAAGAATTGGTATGCTTTGCAAACTCTTCACGAAACATTTTCCGGAACCCTTCATTTTTCATCTTGTTCATAAAAATAGAAACCATGGGTTCCGTTTCACCAATCATTTTTGAGTCTAACAAAAATACAGCCGCTTTGCTGTTTTTTTGATAAGGAATTCCTGTGGCCTCCAAATTGGTGGATGAATTGATCAAAATAGGCAAACTCAAATAACTATTCAATGGATCAAGTCCCGAACTATTCCCATGAAAAAAAGATTCCATCAAGGAAAAAATCTGTTTGAGCTTTCGCAATTTCTCTTTGGTCAAATTCTCTAGCACCGTAATCTTATCTTCGGCATACTTGTCATAAATAGAAGCCACCAAAGCTCCCGAACTTCCAACACCATAGCCTTGAGGAATGCTTGAGTCAAAATACAGCCCTTTGTCTAAATCCAATTGAAACATGTCCAATTGAAACGAAACCAAGTCCGATGTTAGTGTCGTCAAGTATTTTTGAAATTTCTGTAAATTCTTATTGGAATCAATGGTCTTCTGAGTTGGAGACGACTCCATTTTTAGGGCTCCCTGGTAGTGGTTGTAGGGAATCGCCAATCCTTTCGAATCTTTGATAATCCCATATTCGCCAAATAATAAGATTTTGGCATAAAACAAAGGTCCTGTCATAAACTTTACATTCAGCTATTCACAATCACAAAGATACATTTTTTTACCAAATATCACTTTCGCTCTATTGCCTTCTATTGTATTTTGCATTTACAAGGCAGTTATTTCTTGCGCTCCTCGCCCCACATGGTCGTGGATAAAATGCTTGTTTTGACAAAATGCAGCCAGTTCTTTTTCGATAAAACGCTGTACCGCTTCTTTTTCATTTTCAGGATACAACATATGCACATTTGCTCCAGCATCTAAGGTAAAACAAACGTTGGAATCATTGGCTGCCCTGTACTGCCAAATCCGCTGGATAATTTCCAAAGTATTGGGCTTCATCAAAATAAAATAAGGATGGCTCGTTAACATCATGGCGTGCAAAGTAAGTGCTTCACTTTCCACCAATGCAATAAAATCTTTCACAGCCCCTTCCTTGAGGTAAGTTTTGATTTTCGAAATATTTTCTCCTGCTTGTACAAATCGATTTTGAGCATACGGATGCCCAAACATCAAATTATGCCCAACCGAACTACTCACTTGTTTTTCTCCCTTATCCACTAATAAGATCGTGTCTTGGTAATTTTTAAAAACAGGAGCAATGTCTTCTTTAAAATCAACTCCATACAAATCGGAGCTCCCTGGAATGGCATTGTGTGCTCCCCAAACCACCAAAGAACCTTTCACGCTCCTACAAGCACTACCTGATCCCAAACGCGCTAAAAAAGAGGCCTTTTTGTAAAAATAATCTTCAGAGATGTCCGGTGATCGTAATTTTTCAACACTCATCAAACACAAGGCCAACGCACTCATGCCACTAGCAGAAGATGCAATCCCACTGCTATGAGGAAAAGAATTTTTGGAAAAAATAGTGAAATGGTATGCTTTTAAAAACGGGACATAGGCTTCAATACGTTCAAAAAACTTTTGAATTTTCGGTTTGAACGCTTCGTTTTTTTCTCCATCAAAAACAATCTCAAAACTAAAAACATCGGTTGTTTTCTTTTTCTCAAAGACGACCTCCGTTCTCGTGTGGCAATTGTTGAGTGTAAAACTGATCGACGTATTTTCAGGCAACTGCGGCGCTCTCTTCCCCCAATATTTTACCAAAGCGATATTACTCGGGGTTTGCCAAGCAACTTTCCCACTTTCTACATTTTCGGATACTCCTTTTACTATAAAATCTGTTGTTTTCAAACGGTGGCATTTTGGAGCAAATATAACGAACTCATCTCTTTTCGTTTCTTTTTTAGTTATTTTTGTGCCGATGGTATCAAAAAAAGCATTTCTACTTCTCAACGGAGCCGCTCCAAAATCAATTCCCGACCTATCGAAATACGATTTGATATGCGCCATTGATGGAGGTTACAACCATCTCAAAAAACAAAACATCCAACCCGATTTGATTACAGGAGATTTTGACTCTATTGAACACATTCCTAAAAACATTGAGGTCATTCCAACACCGGATCAAAATTTTACAGATTTTCACAAAGCCTTGCAAATCTTGCATGCACGTGATTTTCTCGACATTGATATCTTTGGTGGAACAGGAAAAGAACAGGATCATTTTTTGGGAAATCTAAGCACAGCATTGGAATGGGGAAAAAAAATCAAGCTGACCTTCTTTGATGATTTTGGCAGGTTCTTTCTACTCGACAAAACCTTCAATGAGACAAATATTTTGAACCATACGATCTCTTTGATTCCTTTCCCAAGCGCTTACGGAATTTGTACCAAAGGACTGCGCTACCCTTTGCACAAAGAAACCTTGGTTTTTGGGGAACGCATTGGCACCCGCAACAAAGCAGTGCAGCAAGACATTGCCATCACCTATGAAAAAGGAGCGCTTTTCATTTTTATACGCAACGAAAAAACATGAGGACAAAAAAAATAAAATTGATTTGGGATTTTAGAGGTCCTACGGGGCTTGGAACTGCAAAACACCACTGCATCCACCTCAAAGAATTTGCAGAAATCGAAAAATTAGAGTTTCATGAAATCAACACCCTCGAAATTTCCGAAATGCACACCATCGCCTTTATCATCGTAAACGAGAAAGACATGAAAACCTACAGAGACGCATTAAAGCCTCATCGCGGCCAACTTGCAAACGACTCTTAAAAATTTTCTCCCCTTGCTGTTTCAAGCATATTTTTGACTATTTTTATCCCCATATGAAATGGATCAAACCTTATTTCACGGCCTTCTTATTTTTTCTTTTTCCCACCTTAAATGGACAAAATTTAGGCAACCATCCATCCAACGTTGATTGGAAATCCATCGATTCCCAAACTGTTCGTGTCATCTATCCCTCGAAAAACGAAAAAGAAGCCAAAAGAATAGCAGACATCGTGCAATACCTTCAAAAAGAGGGAACCGCCTCTATTGGAGATCAAATTGAAAAAATTGACATGGTTCTACAGACGCAACAGGTCATTTCCAATGGTTTTGTAACGCTCGCCCCTTTTCGAAGCGAGCTTTTCGGTACTGCTCCTCAAAACTTCGCGCAATTAGGCTCGACAGATTGGTTGGACCTCCTAGCCATACACGAATACAGACACGTATTGCAATATACCAATGCAAAAAACGGTGCCACAAAACTGATGCACCTCATCAGCGGAGAAAGTGGCTGGGCAGGCGTCTTAGGGCTTCGCATACCATCTTGGTATTTTGAAGGAGATGCTGTGCTGGCTGAAACCTTGTTTACCAAGCACGGACGAGGAAGAACCCCCTCTTTTTTCAAGGAGCAACGTGCTCTTTTATTACAAAACAACATATACGCTTACAACAAAGCCAGAAATGGCTCCTTCAAAGATTTGGTACCAAGCCACTACTCCATGGGGTTTGCAATCATGAACCATTTGAGAAATAACTACGGCATTGCAACCGGAAAAAATATTTTGTTTGACGCCGGAAGAAGATATATCGGCACCTCCTCCTTTTCGTACGCGACAAAAAAGCACACTGGAAAATCAAGTCGTGAATTGTATTTGGAAACCTATCGACAATTACAAAAAAAATACCGTACAAAAGCGGCTTCGCTCAATCTCACCGCGGGAAAAAGAAGCAGTTCACCCAACAAAGTTCTAAGTCAGTATTTATTTCCTGCATACACGCAAGACCATGCGCTTGTCTGTCTCAAAACAAGCCTTGACCGAACCCCACGGATCGTGCTGCTCAAAAATGGAAAAGAAACAACAATCACAAATGTGGGTGTCACGTCCCAAAATTTTCTTTCACTCCAAAAAGATTGTTTGGCCTGGACTGAATACCAGAGAGACCCGAGAAGAGGAAACCAAAACTACAGCAACATCGTTGGCTACAATCTACGCACCAGGCAAAAGAAAACTCTCACTCAAAAAGGAAAATTTTTTTCTCCTCAGTACGCTCATAATGGCAAGCAAATAATCGCTGTGGAAGCCAACGAAAATTTAGAAAACAGACTCGTTATTATCGATGCTGAAACGGGTGAAATTGCAAAAGTCCTCCCAAATCCAGAAAACCACTTTCTGAGCTTTCCCAAATGGGGATCTAACGATCAATCTGTCATTTTTTTAGCGAAACACCGTTCAAAAATTGCTTTTTTTCAACACCATTTCAACCACAACCAAACCGAACAATTAACGGATTGGACAGCACATACCCTTGGCTCCTTTGCAGTTTCCAAAAACACGGTGGTTTTCAGCGCCTCCTTCTCTGGTATTGACAATATCTATTCGTTTGAACTCGACAAACCCCAAGAAATAAGGCAACTCACTTCCGTTCTAGTCGGTGCTTACATGCCAACTGTTGGAAATTCTTCCGTTGTTTTCAGTGAGTTCACAGCAAATGGCCACGTCTTGAAAACGTTGAATTTTTCCGACGCAAAAAATCAAAAGACAACGTTAGAAGCACCTGTAGAACAAGGACAATACGACATCAAAACGACAAAAAACGAGCGCCCCATCCTAGACAAAATTCCTGAAAACAACTACCGCCCAAAACCATACCAGGGCGCATTCAAAGGCCTAAAATTTCATAGTTGGGGACTCATCAGCGCTTCCAACATTTCTAGCAATGCCGGTCTGAATCTCAAATTTCAAAACATCCTCAGTGATTTTTCAGCCAGCGCCTTTTTGTTGTACAATACAAACGAAAAACGCTCGACTTATACAGCCAACGTCCACTACAGTCGTTTCTTTTTAGAACTCAATGCAGGATTCTCTCTAAAAGACAGATCCAATATTTTCAGATTTTACACAGGCATGCGCTCTCATTCTTTTTCTGAAACCCAGTTTTCAGCAGGTATTTCCGTTCCGCTCTCAAAAATCAAGGGAAACTACTTTCAATCCTTGCGATTCGAAACAAATTATGTCCAGCATAAAACATCAGATTACAACAGCGGTCGACTCCCTTTTCCTTCTTTTGATTTTGGCGCTGTTGAAACTGAATTGACCTTATCCAACATCCGTCAAACGACCCTGCAAAATTTAGCACCCCGATTTGGGCAATACCTCAACATTTCATACAAGCAAAATCTGAAGAATACATCCATTGCACAGTGGGCCGCGCAGAGCATTTTATTTTTTCCGGGATTGTTTCCAAACCACAGCACACAGATCATCAGTGCTTGGCAAAAAGAACATGTCACGGAAAATGCGTACCAGTTTGAAAACACGTTTGCGAGTGCTCGTGGATACGACGGTTTGTTCAGTGATGCCTCTCTTAAAATTGCGGCCAATTATACCTTTCCCATCACCTATCCCGATTGGGGGCTGAAAAATATTACCTATTTCAAAAGAATTCGAGGAACGTTTTTTTACGATTACAGCCAACTCAAAAGAGACAAAGATGAAGTCTTCCCAGGCTCCCAGAACCTCCTATTCCTGCTGCCCAAATCGCTCGAGCGGAACTCCTGGGGCGCAGAGCTTATTTTTGACAACATCTTTTTTAACTTGATAGAGATTCCCATCGGACTGCGTCAAAGCTATTTGCTAGACAAAGATTTGTTCAGCAATCAAGCTTCTAAATTTGAGGTGTTTTTGAGAATAGGGTTTTAAGAAGTTTCGGCTGCCAAAGCTTTTCCAATCACGTACCCCCCTGTCCACGCATTCTGAAAATTGAAACCTCCCGTAACGGCATCTATATTGAGTACTTCTCCTGCGAAAAATAAATTTTTATGCAATTTGCTCTCAAAACGTTTGAAGTTTATTTCTTTTAAATCTATCCCTCCTGCTGTCACAAACTCCTCTTTGAACGTACTTTTACCGCTTGCCTGAAAGACGCTTTGGGTCAACTGTTGAGCGATGGCTTCTAATTTTTTATTGGAGACATCTGCCCACTTACTATGTGGATCCAAACCGACCGTTCTCACAAAGCGCTCCCACAAGCGTTTGGAAACACCTTCAAAAGGAGATCGCAAGGCTATTTGCTTTTTTGTGTTGGTTTTTTTTGTTTTGTGTAATTCTTGAACGGCCTGACCAAAACTCTTTGAAATCCAATTCACCTGCACTTGGTACTCGTAGTTTTTTTCTGCCAACACACGCGCTCCAAACGCAGACAATTTCAAAACTGCAGGGCCACTCATTCCCCAATGCGTTATCAACAAAGGGCCCGTGGTCTCCAATTTTGTATCGACCAAACGAACGGTAGCCAGCGGTACTGACACTCCTGACAATTCGAACAGCCTGCTGTCTTTGATGTTGAAGGTAAATAAAGAGGGCACAGGCACGATTACCGTATGTTGCAAGGAACTCACCAAATCCCACACACGTTTGCTACTGCCTGCAGTGACAACCACATTGTTTGCGGTAAAATTCCCTTTGGAAGTTTGCACAGACCAGCCTTCTTCGTCTTTTAGTACTTGATTGACACCGTGATTGGTCAACACTTCAATCCCCAAATCATCGACTCGACTTTGAAAGCAGTCGAGGATACTTTGTGAAGAATTGGACGTTGGAAAAACACGGTTGTCTTTTTCAATTTTCAAAGGCACGCCTCTGCTCTCAAACCATTCCATGGTATCTCCTGTCATAAACTGATGAAAGGGACCCAACAATTCTTTTTTTCCTCTGGGATAAAATTCGCACAAATCTTTGGGGACAAAACAAGCGTGCGTCACGTTGCACCTTCCTCCCCCAGATATTTTTACTTTTTGCAACACCTCTTTCCCCTTCTCAAGAATGACTACCTGCAAAGCAGGATTGGTTTCTTTGGCGGTTATGGCGGTAAAAAAACCAGCAGCACCTCCCCCTATAATCACAACATCTTTATGCATCGTTATTTTTTTGTAATATCATGCCTTCATAAGACAGGACTGTCTCGTATCCTTTGGCTTGAAAATAATCAGGTGTTTGTTCGTTTCCTGTCACCAAAACAAAATCGCCTCCCCAAGCTCCCAAACTTTTTACCGCACCGAAATAATCTGGAAAGAGTCTTTCTTTTACAGGACGTATGCCTAACAAACCACTGATCAATTCTTCGTGCTTACTTAGCAAGTCTTCGAATTCTGACAAGGATGTGACGCTTGTAATTTTTTGTGAAATTTCCGAAATCTGCGCCATGACTTTTCGTTTGTCCTTGGCAAGTGCACGGTAGGTTTTGATGCCTTCTTTGCTGTCTTGTTTTTCGTTCAAATACACAAAAAACAATTGGTCTTGAAAGGCTGGACTGAAAGTTACGGGCTCCACTTGTTGTCCGGTCGTGAACCGTTTGTAATAAATAGGGGTATCGTTCTGTGCACAAGCAATATCATAACCACTGCCTCCAAAAGATTTTTGCAACAATTCAAAAGCATCTACCTTTGCCCAAGCAGCAATGCTATTGATCAAGGTAGAGGAAGTTCCCAAACCCCAATTGTTGGGAAACGTCAAAAATGTTTGTACAAAGGCTCCAGTTCCTGCACTCAAGAAATCTGGATTCATCTTTTTTGCTTCCAAAAGTATTTTTTGCAACGTAGCTATCTGAGGATTTTCATGGGAGATGTGCAATTTGTCTGCCTTCAATTCTGCTTGAAACCACATTTCATTCAATACCGAAAAACTTTCCCAAATCACAACCGGCTGATCTAATGGACTGACTTCCAAACGCTGGCCAAACTGGGTGGGCAAGGCAAAAGAAAGCGCTCCATCCAATACGGCATATTCACCCGTAATCAATAATTTCCCATTGCTGTAGAAGGTTTCCATCAGGCTGTCTTTAAATTTTCATAGGCTTCCGATACCGCACTGTAACTAACCGGAACGGTTTCAAAATGCTTGACCAACACCTCTTTCTCTTTTGTAGTAGCTCCCAATTGATTTAGAATATTCATCAAATGCATTTTCATATGTCCTTTTTGAATCCCTGTTGTTGTCAAAGCTCTCAAGGCTGCAAAATTCTGAGCCAGCCCTGCCACAGCAACGATTTTCATCAATTCTTCCGCGGAAGGTTGTTGCAACAATTCCAAGGATAATTTGGACAAGGGGTGCAAAGCTGTGAGTCCACCTACAGTACCTAAGGCAAGTGGTATTTCTATCCAGAATTTAAAAATTCCGTCTTGAATATCACAGTGCGTCAGACTTTTATAGGTGCCATCTTTTGTGGCATAGGCATGTGCACAAGCCTCGATCGCTCTGAAATCATTCCCTGTGGCCAAGACCACCGCATCAATTCCGTTCATGATGCCTTTGTTATGTGTCACCGCCCTGTGAGGCTCTACATGCGCAATGTCCACTGCATTTTTAAATTTTTGTGCATACGACTCGGCATTGATTGGACTGCTGGGCGGAAGCAAATCAACAATTGGACAGCTCACCTCTGCACGCACCAAGCACTCAGGAACGTAATTTGATAAAATACTCATGACAATTTCAATCCCATTTTTTTCAAAGGCTTTGGCAATGGCTTCTAGACAGGAGTTGATAAAATTGGCCCCCATGGAATCTTTGGTTTCAAAAGTAACATGCAACTGATAATAGTTCTCTAAATCCGCTGTTTTGTCTCTCAGTTCCACATCCAAAATACCCCCTCCCCGCTTTCGCATATTTTTGGTGATTTTATCTGTAGCTTTTAGCAAGGAACTTTTGACAGACGCGAAGTAACTTTGAATATTTTCCAAACTGCCCGAATACATAAAATGTACTTGGCCTATTTTTTTTGTACCCAAAACCTCGGCCTTAAAACCACCCCGCGTACTCCAAAATTTCCCCACCAAAGAGGCAGCCGCTACTACGGAGCTTTCTTCAATTGCCATCGGAAGAGTATAATCTGTTCCATTGATTACAAAATTTGGTGCCACTCCAAAGGGCAAATAAAAATTAGAAAGGGTGTTCTCTATGAAATCATCGTGCAAATCTTGTAATTTCTTATCGGAATTCCAGTACTGTTGCAAAATTCTTTTGACTGCCGACGACTCTTGAAAAAAAGTAGTTGCCAACCAATCTATTTTTTTTTGCTTGGAAAGTTTTGAAAAACCTGAAATTCTTTTGACCATAAAATATTCTTTTTTGCACCCTTGCAAAGGTACTTTTTCCTGAGAATAAAAACATAAAAAAGCATATTTTTTAGAAAACTGTACTGTGAATTACTTAATTTGGTTCCATCACAATATCTTCAAAAGATAACCGTTAACAAGAAAAAACATTATTCATTACTGCATGGAAAAAATATTTTTTTACCACATTCTTTTCGTTTTAGCGTCAACAAGTATCCTCTCTTGCGACATTTCTTATTTTGATCAAGAAATTGAAGAAGATATATCCTGGAAAGGAACCGCACAGCTGCCAGTAGGGTATTTAGACTATACACTTTCTGAATTGTTTGAAGAACTCGGTTCCAACAACTTTGATTCGACTTCCAGCGAGGCATTGAAATTCTCCTATTCGGAGTCTTTTTCCGGAGATGATGACAGTGCGTACAATGTCAAAATAGCGGACAAAACAATCAGTGCTTCTATCAGTACCCC
>ENA-UZXB01000006-UZXB01000006.1-metagenome-genome-assembly--contig:-Day-2-1m-contig-6_pt1 | contig 35756 bp, 27 predicted proteins | sample MGYA00260339_ERZ794899 | MGnify/ENA metagenome assembly ERZ794899 | reverse complement strand
ACAGCATTATTAGTAGCGATATTGGTCAGACCGACGGACAGGATTTTAAGGAGCTTCTCAGCATCCTCAGGGTCATCTGCATTGTCACTATAAAGACAGGAATGCGGCGCTTCACAGCCTAAAAGAGTGACTACACTATCGGATTTATCAAAACCCAGACTGGTATGCATGGGCGGAAAGGGTGATTCCTCTTCCGCCTCTGCCAAACAATAGGTGAATTTTCCGGGATGGCCATGGATTGCCATATCGGAAATGCCCGGCCTACCGCCGCCAATATTAATTAGACAGAGCCTGAGCGCTCGGCCAATACTGGCATTGGCTCGATGCCCTGGGCCCAGCGCGCCGTAACCTGATGCGACCGGCCCACAGGTCTCACGAGCTGGGCCATTAACAATAATCAATGGCGCAGTGCAGTGGGTCGTTGCCTGCAATTCTGCGAGATCAAACTCTGGCTTGGCCGCTGCTTTTACCGCAGCTATCACCAGTGGCATATAGTCAGACTTGCATCCTGCCATCACGGCTGCCGTGGCAACTTTTTCTACCGTGGCAATGCCCATACCTGGACCTAATTCACCGAGCACCATATCGCCATCTAACCCACTGGCGAGAATACAGCGAATAACCCGCTCCTGCGTGGGAATTACGACAGGCAGGCCATCTGTGCAACCCATATCATGGAGTTGCTCCAGCGCCATCTCTTCGTTTTCAGCGTCTAAAAAATCACTCATTGGCAAAACTATTCAATATTTCCTCAATAATGCTCGCAGCAATAATCTCGATTTTTGCCTCTCCCAAACCAGCAACAGGGTGTGGCAACTTAACTCTGGGAACATTTGGCATACCCAGTGACTTGGCGACAAAACTTCCCTGATCCCAAAAATCTTCAGTTATCAGTGACACCACCGGAAATCCTCGCTGAGCAATGTTATATCCGTCACGCACGGTGCCGGTAGTACAACTGCCTCAGTGTCCGTATGCCGCTACAGCAACGTCACACTGGGGGAAAATTTCATCGAGCATCTCATCATTAGCGGCAACGCCTGCATTATGTTTATTCCAAAAAAGCGTTTGAATCTTGGGTAACCTCTTCTCAAGCGCCAGACCCACCTTTTTGGTAAACAGTTCAGAGTCAGGGAAACCGTTGGCAAGTAATGCCACGGTGATGCCTTCACCGTCGTTGAGACGCACATCTCGGGATAAGTCATAAGACTGCTCCGGCGTTGCTACTACCCCTCTGGGATCAACAAATTTAATCATGTGAAATCCTTCAAAATGTCTTGAAATACTTACGTATAGTTAACTATATTTAAATGTAACATAAAAGTAAAGCACCTTTAAGGATGGGAAATAATCGCTCAGATACTCAGCGCAAATATTTGCCCTAGCCATCGAACTCAACATTTAACGAACGCACCCCTTGGCAAACGCAGCAATAGAAGCGATGGTGTCACGGGTTAATTCAGGTACCGCATCCGGCATGGCAATCTCTGGTACATGGTGGATACCTGCCACCGTTACCGATGTTGCCTCAACTCCCGCCGCTCGAAGGTTACGCGCATAGGTGATCCCATCATCTCTAATAAGGTCTAACTCATAATTGAGAATCATATGAGGAGGTAAACCCCGCAAACAATCCTCATTTGCATGGAAGGGCCAGGCCATAGGATTGGTCTCATGCTGATCCAATGGGTCATAAACCTTGGTCATAGCGCGAATCATTTCTAGAGACCCTTGATAATTTAGGTTTTCCCGCCACGACATTAAGCTAGGAGGCGCGCCTCCATAAAAACCCAAGATCATGGGTGCCATAGCATAGACACCGTCAATAGCATCAATCCAACCTTCGATATTTGCCTTTATAGCAGTTGCTACCGCCAAGTTTCCGCCGCCAGATTCTCCAATAACAATCAATGAGGAAATCCCTAGCTGATCCTTATTATCCCGAGCCCAGCGCACCGCTGCAGCACAGTCGTTCAGTCCATTAGGGAAAGGTTGATTCTCTGTCCGAAGAGTTTCGCTGCTAAACTCAACGCCAATCACTACTGTACCCATTTGGGCCAACGATTTACGCCATCTGACTGTTAGAGGGTTTTTAGCTGAATCAAATGACATACCGCCACCGTGCAAATGAACAATACATGGCATACTTTCTAGGCTGTGATTCGGTCTATCTATAAATAAATCAATTTCATTTCCAGCAGGTCCAGGAATCACCGTTTGCGAAGAATTAATATTGCTGAACAGCGGCATTTGAGCTTCAGCTGAGGCGTATTGACTGCACATAAGCCTGTGCATGTAACCAACAAAATTCAGGCTCTCTTGATAGCTAGGATCAGTGGTTAATGCTGGCGGCAACAAATCTTCTGATGGCGGGACCATAGAGGCAAAGGCTTGAAGGATTCGCGGATCTAGCCTGGGATCATCAAAAAGCGTCATCTCAGGATTACCCAGTCTTCCCGGCAATGTAACGTCAAGTTCAGCCATAGCATTATTCTTATTATCAGTTGGCATCATTAAATATACTTGGATAGCTGCTCAACAGCCAGATAGTTTACTCAGGGATACCAAAATCGGCACTGCCGCAATGACGGCTAGTAGCCGAAGCGGCAGACCAAATATGTACACAGAAGTCCAAAAAGAAAGCAGGCTCAGACACAGCTTTTAAATAGCTCTGCCTGAACCCCACTCGGTTAGCGCACACCGAAGAACTTGGTTATCTCAAAGCCTGCCTGGCGTGGCATGTTCCAGGTTCCCTGACGCCCATAGGTAGTTTGCAGCGCATACATACCAGTTACATGAGCTTCATCCGTAAGGTTACTAACGAAGAAGCGTGCCGCATAGTCTTCATCAGCGCTCACCCAATTGGCATTGAAGTTAACAATGGTATAGCCCTCTTGTGAGTCATCTACATTGTTGAACTCTCTAAAGTAGACTCGTGAACGATAAGCTCCATCCAAGCTGAGAGACAACTTAGAGCCTGAACTAAGTATTGTGTCGTAGGTAACGCCCAAAATAATACTGGTTTCAGGGGCATTATTCAGAGGATTACCAGCTATCTGAACTTTCACACCATTAAAGACAGACAAGTCCTCCTGCAAGAACTCACCATACTCGGTATCGAGCAATGTTAATCCTGCATTAACCATCCAGTGGTCGTTAAGAACCGAAGTTAACTCAAGCTCCATCCCAGTTATTTCAGCATCATCTGCGTTAAGATAGTTCGCAGCAAAATCCTTGACTTGCAAAATCTGAAAATCAGAATAGTCATATTGGAAGGCCGCCACTCTAAGCGTTGTTGAACCGTCTGAAAAAGTTGACTTAAAGCCTATTTCTGAGGCCTCTAAGGTTTCCGGACTATATGGGGCGTTGCAGTCGCCATTATTAGCGCCACCCGCCTTAAAACCCTCAGAATAGGAAACATACATCATACCGTTTTCTGACATGTCATACTCTGCAGAGGCCCTCATAGTCGTCTGAGAGTCTTCCCATTTTTGAATGAACGGTTCGGCCCCACCACAGAAAGGCATAAAACCAGCAGCAAAGGTGCTATGTACTTTCTTCTCTGTCGTATCACGCACGCCCAAACCCAAGCGAATATCTTCGGACATTGAATACGTGGCATCTGCAAACACTGCCGTCACTTCGTTTTCATAAAGGGGCCGACTATTATTGAAGAAAGGTGCAAATCCAAAAGCAATATTTTCTTGGAACTGTATATCGAGCATATCAGTCCGCTCATCATCCATATAAAAACCACCCACTATCCAGTTGAGCTTGTCAGTTTGGCCCGATAGGGTGAGTTCTTGCGAAAGTGTCTTGTTAGTTCCCTCAGATGATCTCATCAGGATTCCGCTGCTCGTCGAATCCGCAGGCGTTTGTTCTGCATTGCTCCAATCTTGCTTTGAGGTAATTGATTTTACCGAAAAATCCTCTAGATCCCAGTTTAGCGTCAAGCTATAGATATCTAGTTCACGATCTGTATTAGTCGGCCCACGCATATACACCTTTTGAGGCTCTTCGGTGAATAAAATGGGATCACCATCAGGATTATCCCTTACGCTTACCGCGGGCAAAAAAGTTTGAACCCCAAACGCTATATCTTCTTTAATCATCGCCCAATGGGTCCACCGACCGCTCTGCTCACTGCGACCAAGCATTAGCTCCGCATCAAGATTATCGCTTAGCTCCGCTGTTACAATAAGCCGGACATTAGTTTTTTCACCTTTCATCAGGTCATCGTTACCCGGCATCAGATTTTCAACCCACCCGTCGCCAGCATCGAGATGACTAGCAGCCAAACGGACGCCGACAGAATCAGAAATAGGGCCACTGAGAACGATCTCAGCAGACGTTTGATCAAAATCCGCTAAACCGACCATGACCTTGCCATACATCTCATCGGTTGGACTTGCAGCAATGAAATTCACTGCTCCGCCGACTGCATTTCGACCATACAAAGTACCTTGCGGTCCCCTGAGCACCTCAACTCGATCAAGATCCAACTGACCTAGCTGAGAACTCGCATCATTGGCTTGTGTCACGCCATTGATACTGGTGATGACGCCCGGCTGCTCCAGAAACCCGCCTATGCCTCTAATTGAGATATTGCGGTTGTTATAAGATTCGCCAAAATGTAGGCTCGGCACAGCATATTGAATCTGTCTGATATCGCTAAGACCTTTTGCTGCAAGATCGCTTGCACTCAGGGCAGTAATTGCACTGGGTGTCTCCATTACAGTGGACTCGCGCTTGAGACCGGTAACCACAATCTCCTCAAGATCAGCGCTGACCACAGCTCCTGTAGATAAAAGACTCGCCGCAGCCAACAATGCGGATGCCGATGTTTTAAAATTATTATTCATGCCATCTCCCCTATCCTTTGATAAAAAATTTAGGTATGTGCATACCTGGTTTTAACTTAATTATAGTTATATATATCTAAGTATAAACATCTATTTGCATCAAGCGCAATGTTTTATTTTCATATTCACCAGACACCTATTTTTGACTCGGTTAAATGGAAATATGCAACCTATAGGTTTTTAATTCTCTGTATATCATTCTCAAACCGTCGGCCCGCCAAAATAAACAGAGGTGCAGACAACAAAGAAATTACTGTGTAAACAATGAGGGTAACTGAATATGGTTCCGCAACACCTGCCTGCTGAAGCTTGTCAATCATAAGTCCAGCTGTTGCATTGCCTATACCAGCGCCTACCAACTGGATCATCAATACAACAAACCCAAATACGGTTGCCCTTTTGTTAGCTGGGACCAATTCTTGGATGGTAGCGAATGCCGGGGCATAGAAGCAGCCGATTTGAAAGTACATAGCAAACACCCCCGCCCAAAACCAAAGACTATCCGGATCAACCATGCGATAGGCTAGAGTCATGGGCGCGACACAGATCATTATGAGAGCCAAAAAAGATGGCCTGCCAATCCCCGTCCATCGCAGGAATAAATCGCCACCATAACCACCAAATAAACTACCTAGAATCCCGGCAAATATAGAGATCCATGCGGTTATTGCAGCAATTTCACTTCTATCAAAGCCTCTCTCCTGTACCAGCCACAGCTGCTCAAAACCAGAGGCACCAAGAATCAAGCTAAACAGCATTGAGCCAAAAATTGTCGCCGACAGAGAAGGAGAAGCAATCAACAACTCACGCAATGAACTCAATGTCGCCTTAAGGGAAAAGCTCGTTTGCGCAGCGGCCAATTCCGAAGCAGAGACCTTTCTTGGAGTCTCTTTGAGAAAAAGCATAAGCAGGGCCAATATCAAACCAATGGCGCCCAGTGCGTAAAAACAGCCCCTCCAGCCCAACCAGGGCTCTACGTAGGCAACAACAAACAAACTAGCCGCTAAGCCAATGGATACACCCATTCCATAGATTCCAACCACCAAACCTTGCCATCTGACTGGAAATCTATCACCCAGCAATGAAAGGGCAGCTGGCGTTAATATGGATTCTCCAACACCTATAAACATCCGCGGCACCAATAATGTGACCAAACTCTTTGCTGCACCAGAAAACATGGTGAGAATACTCCAGAGCCCAAGACCAAAAGCAATCAGGCGGGTACGATTGACGCGATCGGCAACTACACCCATAAACAGGCCACCGACTGCGTAAAAAAACAAGAACGCGATTCCAGTCACCAAACCAAACTCAAAATTGCTCAGCCCTAACTCCGGGACAATCCAATTTGCAAAACTGGCGATCATCTGGCGATCGATGTAGCTAATAACATTAAGCAAGGTAAGGAGCAGCAGAAACCCTATATCAGCGGCTCGCACAGATTCATATTCATTATGATTTTTGGACAAGGGCACGACCATTTTTAAACGGGGTGGTTTTTAAACATGCGTATAGTTGACTATATATAAAAAATAGACAATTATCTATGCTGATTTGTCCGCTAATGCGCATATTTCCCATCGACAACCAAAGCTAGTAAAATGGTAGATTGAGAGTTTTTATTGCGACTAGTAAAAACCACGACTCACAGCTAAAAGTCATGTAAGACAAGCAAAAAAGAACTGAAACTAAGATCTGACCGCAAGACTTTTGGTTATATCTGAGATTACCTTACACCTTAAAGAGACTGTTATTATGCCGGTTCAATACCCGAAACGTACCCACAAGAAAAACCTGAATCGCGAAAAACTGGTAGTGGCAGCAGCAACTCTATTTTCTCGCAATGGCCACATGACTACCACTCTAAACGATGTTGCCAACCATGCTGGTGTGCATGTCCAGACACTTTACAAACATTTCAAAACCAAGGATGAGCTTGCAATAGCCTCAGCTGAGATAGTTGTAAAAGACTGTAGAACAAGGTTTGAAGAGAAATTCTCAAACCAAACCACCTTCGCAATTTGGCGAGAATGGATTGAAGACACTGTTTCATACCTTACTGATCTCGGCATTGGTACCTATAAACAGGAACAAGTTCGTTCGGCATCGTCGCTTTTAAACGATAATTACCTGCTTGTTGTTTATTCGGGTTATGAAGATCTATTGGCAGAATACCTAGCTAAGGATTTTGAGATGGACCCAAAAATTGATCGACTACCACGATTGGTAGCCTGCATGCTGTGGTCAGGCAATGAAGCTGCTATGAAACGAAGTGCTGGTTTGGACACAGCTAAAAATATCCTTGATTTTAACGACACTCTGCTGGCTGAAAGTCTAAGTGTTATTGACGATGTCGAAAAAATATTTTCCAGTTACATAAAATCGCCGAGGCCTTAAAGCCACTATCGAGGCCAATACACTTGACTGTTGAGCCTTGCTCTTAGCACACCGATCTTTCACCATTGACCAGCTCGCCCTATAAAATTTAGCGCCAACCGCTCAAATCCTCTATCAAAATAGTCCCTGTGCCCATGACTAATCGGGCTGCTTAGCTACCCGAGAATAACAGTCTCTTATCATTTAATACTCAAATCTTTATAGACTGGTGACCCGAGCTCGCGTTTCATGCAGTTAGCAAATACTGTTTACTTTTTATCTATGGATTAAGGATCAACAATGCCCAATAACCGGACTGAGCTGAGGGAGCACTTTATACGCCGATTTACAAGTGATCCGGAATTCCTCCGCAACATCAAGGATATTGAACAAATCGAGCAAATTCCGCCTGACGAGCGATTTCCCTGCCAATCTCCTCGCGATGCGCTAGCGCTCACGAGCGAGTTCTTCCCCGACGAAGTAGCGCTGACCTACCTACCAATTGGCAGCGCATCCGATAACCCAATCCGCTGGAGCTATCTTCAATACCAACAGGAAGTTAATCGGGCCGCCAATCTATTTTATGATCTGGGATTACAAGCAGATCAATCAGTGATTTTTTTGCTCCCTAACGTCCCGCAGTTGCTATTTGGCCTTTGGGGAGCGCAAATAGCTGGTATCGCTGCCCCCATCAACCCCTATTTAGAAGTTGAGCATATCGCTAGCATCGCCAGATCGGCAAATGCTCGAATCCTTGTGACTCTGGCACCAACAGAGCCGGGAGGCGAAGAACTTTGGCGCAAAGCCATATTGGCGAAAGATGCGGTTCCAAGCCTAGAGTCCATCATCACGGTTGGCGCAGCTGTTGCCCAGGACAGTCTGAGCTGGACTCAAGAGATAGAGCAACAACCAGCTGACCGACTGATATTCGATCGGCCAATAACCGGAGATGAAATAGCCTCATATTTCCACACTGGGGGCACCACAGGAGCACCAAAACTTGCGCAACACACACATCGAATGCAGGTACTTAACGTCTGCCAAATGCAGCTAACGGGGCCGCGCGGTAAAACCAGTAATGGTTTTTCAGACTGTGACAAAATTCTCTGCACCCTGCCCCTGTTCCATGTAAATGCAGCGTTCGTAACAGCTTTGAATGCAATTCTGGGTGCTGGCGAAGTCATTCTTGCCGGCCCTAATGGCTTTCGCAATCCGCAGCTTATTGAAGATTTCTGGCGCCTGATTGAACAATACAGCATCACCTTCTTTGCGGCTGTACCCACAATTTATGCCACTTTGCTGGAAAGACCCATTGATAATTTTGACACCTCCAGCCTTCTCAATTGCGGCTGTGGTGCGGCCCCTATGCCATTGAGTTTGCTGGAAAATTTTGCCCAGCGCACTGGCGCTGACATTATGGAGGGCTACGGCATGACAGAGACCATCGCCGTGGCAACGACGCATTATTTCTTTGGTGATCGCAAGATCGGGTCAGTGGGAATGCGTATCCCCTATCAGACAATTAGAATCGCCAATATTGATGACAGTGGCAATATCATTAAAGATTGCGACACTAACGAAATAGGCGCGATTCTGCACTCAGGTATAAGTACGTTCCCGGGCTATAAGCAACAAGAGGCCAATCTGGCTGTATGGCCCGAAAATGATTTATTTAATAGTGGCGATATGGGCCGATTGGATGAAGAGGGCTATCTCTGGCTGGTGGGACGCGCCAAGGACTTGATCATTCGCGGCGGCCATAATATCGATCCTCTGGTCACCGAGGACGCGCTCGCGGCTCACCCTGCAGTTGAAGTGGCAGCTGCTGTAGGTCGCCCTGACACCCACTCAGGAGAGGTTCCGGTGGCCTTTGTGCAATTAGTAGAAGGAGCCACCGCCAGCGAGGACGAATTAAAGGCTTTCGCCCGTGATCATATTAGCGAGCGAGCGGCCGCGCCGGTCGATGTGACTATCTGTGATGTTCTCCCTGTGACCGCTGTGGGTAAAATATATAAACCAGAACTCAGAAAAAGAGCTATAAAAGCCGCCTTCCTAACAGCGTTAAAAGCCGCATTTTCTGATACGAAGTTCATGATTAATATCACCGACGATAAACGCCTTGGTATTAAAGTCATGCTTGAGGCTATAGATAGCACTGGCCAAGATAATCTTGTTAGTCAGTTGCAAGAGGTATTGCAACACTTCACCCAGCACTGGGAGTTAGTCAACACTAAAGCATAAATCTGGCAAGCCTGTTTAAAATAATACGAGGGAGTTGTCGCAAATGGCACAATTTAAGGAGCAGGGTGGCGTATCTACCATGGACCCACCAGCATATAAACGCTGGATAGCATCGCAGATGCTAAAGAATTATGTCAGTTTCTCTGGCACTGATAAAAGGCGTCTTAAAGAGGAAAAGAAAAGAGTAAAGGAAAAATCGCCTCACCGAGTCGAGTATTTCCACTATGTCGATGATCCCTATAGCCATCTGGCCGCACAGATTTTGCAGGCTTTTGTGGCCCGCTACAATATCGAACTCAGCTGTTATTTAGTTAGCGAGCCGCCGGGAGACAACGCCCCAGAACTCGATATGCTGATGAAGTTATCGCGCTATGACGCTCATCAAATTGCCGACTATTACGGCCTGGCATTTGTACAGCGGTCGGACCCTCCCGATAAGCAACTATCGCAGGCAGCTAATGCCATCCTGTCTGCCCAGGACAGTGCTAACTTTATAGTCTGTGCTGCACAGGTAGGTCAGGCGCTGTGGACGGATGACACAAAATATATACAGGCTCTAGAGAAAAAATATAGTTCGCTGGCATCAAATGAAGTTGCCGAAAAAATTGCCATGGGCAATGCGAGACGGGCGCAGCTAAAACATTATTCAGGCGCCATGTTTTATTACGCAGGCGAATGGTACTGGGGTGTTGACCGGCTCTATCATCTTGAAACACGTCTTGCTGAGTTGAATGCAGATAGACAACCTGGACAACCCCTAATAGCGCCCAGACCTGAAACACCTGCTGGCCCGCTGCGAGACGATGGCACGCTGACGCTGGAGTTTTTCCCAACCCTGCGTAGCCCTTACAGTTCAATTGTGTTTGATCGAACCGTCGCTCTGGCCAAAGCAACTGGCGTCAAACTAGTGCTTCGACCTGTTCTGCCTATGGTAATGAGGGGCGTTCCGACTACAGCGATCAAAGGTCCCTATATCTTTTGGGATACCGGACGTGAGGCTCGTGTTGCCGGTGTACCCTTTGGCAATATCTATGATCCAGTAGGAGAGCCAGTCAGGCTCTGTTGTTCCCTTATACCCTGGGCTACCGAGCAAGGTAAAGCTGCCGAATTGATGAGCGCATTCTATGACTGTGCATTTGTTAATGGCATCAACACCAACAATACCAGAGGTCTGCGTAAAGTTGTCGAACAGGCTGGTTTGGACTGGCACGAAGCCAGAACTCGACTGGGTGATCCCGAGGGAGAGCGTATGTTAGAAGAGAATAGACTATGTCTCTATGAGGCTGGCATCTGGGGGACACCAAGCTTTAGGCTTCTTGGCGCTAACGGCACTGAGCTACTCGCTCTTTGGGGTCAGGATCGTCTATGGCGTATCGGCGAAGAAATTCAACGGCAATTGAGAAAAGGTAAAACCTAATCAACTGACTTTAACTCGAGCGCTGATGCCCCTAGTTATTGATCACAAGGCATTATTGATATGGTTATATTTAGTCGCTAATTTATACAAAGGAGATGATATTGGACCTTAAAATTGCAGGAAAAAAAGCACTGATGGCTGGCGGTAGCGCTGGCATGGGGCGAGCCACTGCTGAACGGTTAGCTGAAGCCGGTGTTGAGCTCTATATATCGGCGCGGCGTGAAGATAGGTTGATAAAGGCCGCAAGAGAAATCTCGCAAACATACTCGATCACCGTGACTCCCATTGTTGCTGATTCATCAACCGATGAAGGCCGGGCAATATTATTTGCGGCCTGCCCAGACCCCGATATTGTCGCTATTACCATTAAACCACCAGCCCCCAATGGCGACTTTTTACAGGTCACGCCTGAAATGTGGCGGGAGTCAATTGAGACAACATTGCTAGGTCCCATTGAAATTATGCGCCACTATATTCCTCAGATGAAAAACAAAGGCTGGGGCAGGCTATTAAATATCGCGACATTCTCAGCTAAAAATCCGATGATCTGGCGCCTGATGTCTGGCCCTGCTCGATCGGCTTTAATTAATTACACCGCTAGCGTCTCACGAGAGATAGCGCAGTACGGCGTGAATATTAATAACATATTGCCGGGGATGTTTGCGACAGAGGGCTCAGAGGAAAATACTGCCGCTTACGCCAAGGCATTTGGTCTTGAACTAGATAATGACATTATTGCCGAGCACTTCCAACAACATAATAAAATCCCTGCAGGCTTCGCAGCTAATGCCGATGATATGGCCCCCATGGCCGCTCTTCTATGTAGTCCCTTGTCGCGCTATATCGTTGGGCAGAATATTGTTATTGATGGGGGTCAGCATAATTCATTGTTCTAATCTGGGCTCAAATCTGGGTTCGAAATAATGCTGCGCGATGGACTGTATAAAGCTGCGCCCAACGACATCATCAACTAGGACCGAAATGTTGCGCTTACCTGACCCAGATTCTCAATAACCACCTGTATCTCAGAGTCATGGTCAATTGCGATTAATTCTGTCGGCGACCCTGGGATAACCATAGAGCCACTTTTTAGCCCCTCTCCACTGCTAGAGAGCGAATTAACTAGCCAGCGCAAGGATTCAAGAGGTCCTCCCATAATCTCACTGGCGGGGGCCGATGTGATCAGCTTTTTATCCTGATACACAGAAAAAGCTTCATGCTTAAAATTGAGCGCATCAGCAGACACCTTCCTATTGCCCACTATTAGACCCGCATGAATACCCCCAGAGCAAATAAGCTCTTGCAGACTTGGAGGTTGATGCCAGAACCTGTAGTTGTGCAGCTCAATGCCAGGACTAACATAGCCTATAGCCTCAATTAACTCTTGATCAGAGAAGTCGCTGCCAAAGAGATCACAACCCATAGTGAAAACCATTTCTGGCTCAATGGCACAATTAGCATAGGCTCTCCAATCAATAGGCACGCCTTCACTCTGGACATGGGGCGCAAATAATCGTCCTGAAATAGGCTCAGTAATACCAAATTGAGAGCGAATCGCATGACTTGTGCATCCTACTTTATACCCAACCACGCTCTCCCCTAGCTCTATTCTTTTCTCGCATACGAGATTTTGAATTTCGTAGGATTCCAAAACGGATAGACCGTCTACTGACGAGTCATCAAGGCGCCATGTATTGGAGTAAAAAGCGTGGAAAAAAGCATCTGCCAGCACAGTCGAATCGAACACTTTTGATTAACCCTCAGTGAGAAATTGTACCTAGCAGCAGAACCCTGACAACTGGCCGACTCCATTCAGAGTTATAGTTTTTATAGGGCTTTTTTAACTAAAGCACTTCGCGGCTAGAGAAAAAACCTGATCCAGCAGAGGAGATCTAATATCCCGATGCCGCAACCCCATTATGTCAGTGCTAATTTGTTTCGTGGGTATATTAAGTTTTATTACTTTTCCTTTATGTAACTCTACAGCCATTGCAAGCTCTGGCGTATGACAGAGACAATGTGAATTAATGACTAGCTCTTTGCCCATATGCAACGAATCTATAGCCACAATTTTTAATTTATTTTTAACGATACCAGGACTCTCTTTTAACCTTGGATAATGAGGCGTAATAGTTGGCGCTTTAGTGTTGTACATCCAGGGGAAGGCCTGCAGGTCATTCCCTGTTATCTGGCGATCAAGTTTCCCCAATGGATGATCTGCCGCACAGAAAACACCAAAGTGACTACGAGTCATCAATTTAGAAAGTAGTGAGGACGGTATTTTGCCATTTGCAGGAATACTGGCAAAGGCGATATCAACAATGCCTTCCTCTAAATCTGAGAAAATACTTTCATAATGCGATTCATAAAATTCCACAGCAATTGAAGGATAGACCTCACTTAAATTAGTCGTTAATTTACTAATAAAATCACTTGATCTTATATCACCAATAGCAATACGAATTCTGGCGTCACTGACTTTTAGCTCGGCTTGAGCGAGTCGAAGATGTTCAATTGTTCGTTTGGCGTGAGGGTAAAAGTCTCTGCCCCTGGCATTTAGAACCATGCCTCGACCTCGCCGCTCAAAGAGCGAGACACCTAACTGATTCTCCAGTCTCTTTATACTGCTACTTAACCCCGGCTGAGAGATATGTTGGTCATCTGCTGCCGCATGCGCCGTTCCGGTTTCCACCAGCGCGACAAAGTGCTTTAACTGCCTAATATCCATATAAACATTGACCCCTCTTAAATTTCAATTTTAGATTTTATCCCTAGCACATTATCGATAAACATAAAAAAACGCCACCCAAAAAAAGGTGGCGTTTCTTGTTTAGCATTTTCTATCTGGTTAAGTTGAATCTAATTCCTATAGTTCTGGGTCTTAATGTCATATGACGATCATCGAAGAAGGTTTGAGGCATAATGAAGTTGTAGCCGCCCTCATCAAACGCATTTTCAGCATACAAAACAGCCGACCATTTATCAGTTACATAACCAAAGCTTAGATCAACCTTGGTAATTGAGTCGGTATAACCAAAATTAGGCGAATCTGCGCCGGTACCTGGGTTAAACGGGAAGCCGTTTGGCATTGAATCAGTATGTGAAACGTCCACTCGAGCAAACAACCCAGCACCGCTATCTATAGGCTTATTGAATTGCAAGTGCCCTGATACCTGAAGATCAGGCGAGCTTAAGGAAGATCCCAGCACTGCTCCAACCATTGCAGACTCTGCCGCCGTGATCTTAGTGATTTCGGCCTTCTGATGGGCAATTGCTAAACCATACTCAAAATGCTCATTAGGTCGGCCCAAGATATCCAGTTCCACACCGGTTGACTCTGCCTCGCCGGCATTGGTGAAAAATGTTGCAGTATCACTTACGCGCTGGGCAAAGAGTTGAATATCTTCCCAAACCATCTGATAAATAGCCAGATTGGCGCTTATGCCATCCCACTGCCCTTTCATGCCGACTTCATAATTCCACATCTTATCCGGCTTTGAGAATTTCTGGATCACAGTCGGATCGTTCTCATCAAGACCACTGGTACCTAGCACACCGCTTAAACCGGGGACATACGCCGCACGATTGACATCATTGGCCCGAAAACCTTCGGAAGCCGTTGCATAGTAATTAACGCTGTCACTAGCTTTCCAGGCTAAACTTACCTTCATTGTATTAGGCTTGACTTTTCCAGGAGCGTACTCTCCATACATATAGGGGACTGGCGTAAAGGAAGTGGCGCCTTGGAAAACGACTGGCATTAAGAAAGCACCGATTGACATATTGCCGCCCGCGGTGCGCATATTCTTAATTTCAATTTCAGAAGACCTAAATCCAAGGGTCGCTTTTAAACTGTCACTTATTTGGTAGCCCAATTCAGCGAAAAGTGCAGACTCTGTCAGATTATCCGTCACTGGACTTCCGTAAATGAACGCATTATCAACGCCCATATAATCATTGCTCAAACCGCCGATAGAACCGCCTCGCGCATCGACCCAATCTTGAGGTAAATGCATGACCTGCCGTTCGAAGACTTCGCGATCCTGGTGAAATGCACCCACAACCCAATCCAACTTAGAGTCGGTGGTCGAGACCATACGGATTTCCTGAACAAATGACTCACTGCTGTCTTCTCTTACGAGTCCCCATGGGAAAGCGCCACCAAGAATCGCACTTAGGTCGGTTTCTTGCCATGGACTAGTTTCCGAGAAGTTGGTTGATGAAGTCACCATTGCGTAACCAAGATCATAGGCTAAGGTCATATTGACTTTACTTATTTCAACCTCCACCTCTTCCTGCTTAAAGTTACTCCTAGTATCTTCTCCCAGAGCTGGATTCACAGTGCCGCCATCATCGGACTTATTGTCCTGATAGAGGTAGGTAAAATCTGCAGTCAAATCATCGTTGACCTGCCATCCAATTGCAGCCTTCAGCGCAATAGAGGAGTAATTATTAGAGGGATCCATATCAATCCCTGTGTTTTTTACCCAGCCGGACTCATCAGAAATCGACGCAGACATTCTAAATGCCGCAGAGTCACTGAGAGGAACATTGTACATAGCCTTGTAACGCTGACGTAATTCACCGTTTGTCGAGCCAAAATCAGTCGCAAATTTGTAATCGACACCGCTTGGATCTGGTTTATTGGAAATAATGCGGACAGCACCAGCCAATGTACCGGCGCCAAAGAGTGTGCCCTGAGGTCCCTTAAGCACCTCGACTCTGGCTGTATCGAACAAACCGAAGTCCATATTGACAGTACTTTTACCGTCTTGCATCGGCATTTCATCTAAATAGATCGCCACTGCTTTTTGAAGGCCCTCTGTATTCTGGCCGACTGAAATGCCGCGCATTACAAATGTGGGGTTTAAATTGCTGGAAGCTTCGTTATAACTTAGTCCTGGCACAGCATCCGCGATACCACTAAATTTTGAAATGCCTTTCGCTTCAATCATGTCGCTACCCAAGACAGATATAGACATGGGGACATCACGCAGACGCTCTTCTCGCTTGGTTGCTGTAACGATAATCTCGTCAATTGCGGTGTCAGTTTGTGCAGCGACAGTTGGCGCGCCTACACCTGTAATCAGAAGCGAGCTTAACGCTACGCCTTGATATAATTTTCCACGTTTAAATATGCTCATTAGAAACCCCTAGTAAGTTCAAATTTTTATACTTATTTTTTCTTCGCTATCAGCCAATTAATATAGCTAGCTATACCGATGTAAGTAAGTATGTTGATTCAAACACTTCGCTTCTACAAGCAATGGTTTATTGATAGATAACGCTATGTTATTAAAATAATTTTGAGACGTGCGGAGGGCTAATTCTTATCTTTAGGATATTCTCTATGTCTTGCCAGTTACAAGTGGAATAGCCTGCCACTGTCCAATTACTATGGCAGCACCAGACTGACAGATAACAACGCTTGAGTTTAGCTATATAAATTCGCTGCCATCTGCTCAAGGCCGCGAAAAATCTGCGTCGGATCGTTGCGTTTTAGCTCGACCATCTTTGACGAATCACAATTACCAATAACGAATTCATCTGCTTGACGAGCCAACTGCGGTAAAATGGCGGTAGCGGCCTCCTCGGCTGTCAAACCCTCAGTCATGACACCCTCTTCAGCGCCAATCACTGATCCATCGCCAGTCATTGCATTCGCCACCGCACCAGTTTTGACTAAACCAGGAATAATGGTACTGACTTTAATTCCGTGATAAGCCACCTCGGCACGCAGTGCATCAAGAAAGCCTATCAATCCAAATTTGGCAGCACAGTAAGCCGTTCTTAGAGGAATGCCCACTTTACCTGCGACACTCGATGTCCCGGCAATATGACCGGAACCCTGTTTAATCATGATGGGTAATACTTGTTTCGTCAATGCAATAGGACCTATCAGGTTAACTTCTAACGCTGTCCGGTAGAGATCTAATTTCACCTCAGTACAAAAATCACGCACTCCAACACCCGCATTATTGATCAGTACATCTATTCTAGAATAGGCTTCCATCACCTTATCGACAGCACCGGGCATAGCATCCAAATCTACTACATCTAAAGGCATCACTAGTACGCTCTCTCGATCGGCTCCTGCTTCATAACAGCGCTTTTCTACTCTCTCAAGCTGCTCACTATTGCGTGCGGAGAGCACAAGTTTTGAACCGCTGCGGGCAAATGCCACAGCCATCTCCTCTCCAATACCTGCGGAGGCACCGGTTATCCAAACCACCTTGTTAGCAAATGCTTCTTGGTTACTGATTTTTGTATCCATTTGATTACCCCTTAATATTTGTATGTAATTGAGAGCCAGAGAAATATTTCATTTCTGCGATTACAAAACAGCATCTATGCTGTTGTAAAAAATTCAATGGCCACTCTCGCTAACTCTTCCCCCGCATCGTCCTGAGTGTAGTGACCCGAATCGGCGATAGTGACGTGATTCAATCCACGGGCCCCAGGAATATCCTGTTGGAATCTCGCTATTGCCGGAGCCTCATTTTTATACATTTTGAAGTCCAGAAAGTTTGCACAGGGACCTCTAGTAGGGAGTGGCGATTCAGAAAACGCTGTGAGAAATGGCTTATCAAATTTCTCCAGTGCCTTCCATGCACGCTTATTATCAGGAATGGATGGATTATCCGGGATAATCGGCACCAGCGTGGGGAATTGCCGAGCACCCTGCTTATAGGACTCGTCGGGAAATGGCGCAGCATAGGCCCTGCACTCTTCGTCTGAGCAGTCATTTAGCCAAAAGCGCATAACTTCCCCAGGGTCAAAGTCCGCGTAGGCGTCACAGTGCTTGATCCAATAAAAGAATCCAGGGCGACCGTCTACTGCACCAAGGGCATTTTTAGTGACTTCTTCAATAGGCAGTACTGGCGTTTCACTTAACAGCCTGTGTAACGCAGATGACCTTTCCAGCGGGATCCCTTTTGCATCGCCCAAGCCCGTATTAGTGACCAGAATGCGCGCAAATCTATCCGGATTATCAGCGACATTGCGCAGAGCGATTGGCCCACCCCAATCCTGAGCGATGAGATTAATATTCTGCAGATCAAGTCTTTCAATAAAGCTTTTCAGCCAATTCACATGTCTGTCAAAGGTGTAATCTGAACGCTTTGAGGGTTTATCCGATCGGCCAAAGCCGACAATATCTGGGACCACCACTCTAAAACCTGCTTTAGCCAGAGGCCCTATCATCTTTCTAAAAGAGTAACTCCAATTCGGCTGACCATGCATACAGAGAACCAATTCTCCATCAGCGGGGCCCTCATCAAGGTAGTGCATTCGCAATGTCCCGCCATCCTGATCATCGATATCGATATAATTGGGTGCAAATGGAAAATCGGCAAGACCGCTAAATCTCTCGTCTGGCGTTCGAAGTACTTTCATTGGCTACTCGGTAAATTAGTTATCAATAGATTTTGTTGCGGTATAAGACAATGCTGCTATATTGAAGTCTATTAACAAAGAGCTATTGGTTAATAAACCTCTGTTATAGCCTTACCATTAAAGATGACGTTGAAGAAATACCTTAAGATCGCCAAGCGCGGCATTAAATTCCCTTGACCCAGGAACCGCTAAATAGGCTCCATGGGGAACACCTTCGAAGACATTGAGATCCGTTTCCACCCCTGCGTCACGTAGCTTTCGATGCACCTTTACTGTGTCACTCAGCAATAGATCTCTGGTGCCAGAAACCAAGTAAGTCGGCGGAAAATCAGAGAAGTCGCCATACAATGGTGAGATAAGCGGGTTGGTAAGCTCATACTCACCTGCATATACCTTGGCAGATGCCCGAATCATACCTTCCACAGTCACCAGTGTATTATCGACATATTCATTGGTGATGATACTGTCGCCAGTGAACAGTAAATCTGCATTCGGGGTACCGACAAATAACGCTCCAGGTACCTTGAGCTTTAACTCTTTGAGCTTTAGAACGGTTGCCAGTGTCAAGTTACCGCCAGCTGAACTACCTCCCACGGCAATGGCACTGGCGGGAAAGGTCTTGAGCAATTCTTGATAAACAGCAACCAGATCATTCAAAGCAGCTGGAAATGGCCTCTCAGTTGACAATGTGTAGTCTACGGATACTACTTCAATCCCAGCGCTAGCCGCGATCATAGCACCCTCTTGCGCTGCCATAGCGCCACCGCCCAGAAAGTGGCCGCCACCATGAGCATGCATAAAAATTCGGCCTTCAAAGGCTGTATTAATCTGTGAAGGACTAATTTTATAAACCTTGACCCCGGCTATTTCAGACGCTTGGATTTTGACGCCAAACTGACTCTCATGGGTTTCAATTGTTATGTCTTTTTGTTGCAACATGGCTTGTTCGGCAATGCCAAGAAGCCCCTGCCTAAGATCGCCATCCAATGTCATGTTTCTCATGTCAAATTGAGATGTACCCAATGCTGTTAGTAACTGTCGAGTTTCATCACTGAGACCTGACGCTGCCGACAACTGCTTCTCGGGGACTACCCAACCCTCTGATGCCACTGAACCTGTATTTGAGCCAAAGAAGCTCAACAGAAACACAAATAGACTCCTAAACATTGCAACCCTCACTTTTGATTTACTAAAACTCATGGATTAGCTCCTTTACATTTACGCATTAAGTCTTTTATGCCAGTCGGCATAACCGTTGGCAAAGACGCGGTTCCCTGAACTCGACGAATGTCCCATGCCTTTTCTATTAAACCCATTCTCTCTGTTCTAAGATTCCTCGCAGGCGCATTTTCTGAACCTAAAATAAAATAACTTTCATTGCTTGGTGTGAAGGCTTCCCAATCATCAATATTTTTACCATTGGGATTACCGCTGGCGGCAAAACGAGTCCAGATACTCATCATCGTATCGGCATCAGCGAAATCAGCACCCACTGGATTACCACCAAACATATCGAGCTGTCCAAAGACATAGGGAAGATCTCCACCGTGAAAAGCCTTGTATTGTCTATCTTCTACTGGGGGGTAATAGTTAAACCAGTAGAGGTAAACATCACTACTCACATTACTCATGGCTCTTGCCCAGAGTCTCATGGGGTAAGTAAAGTTGACGTCGTTTGAGAACTCCTCCCAAGACTGGAGAATAGTTTGCTCACTGTCACTCGGATAAAGAGAGCCAATTTCATCGAAAACCTCCCCTAACAGCCCCATTTTAAAACGGTTGAATCCATCAACCCCACTGCCATTTATACAAGTAAATAAATCCATAACCGCTTCATGCTCATTAGCGTTATTGCCTATCATAGTGGGCACATCAGCCTGCTCGCCCCTCGCAAAAATGAAGGAAATCTCATCTGGAAGAACTTCACCGTCCACTGTTGGAATATATTCAAGTGCACTGAGCGCCGGGCTAGATTCAGCAGCAGCGATAACTTGATCAGCCGGCATTGCTCGCAATAGATCAAGGGACGCATTACCACCCTCTCCAACTAAAGCTTTTGCTAATATCATGCCAAGCTTTTCATCTGAGGGAGCCCATGGTTTATCCATGTTTCGATGCGACATTGGCCAAAATATCCCACCGCTTTGCCCTATAGCGCGATGGAATAATCCTTTGGCAAGAGGACTTGCCTGAAGAGCCGAAACGCTAAAGCTCCCTGCAGATTCACCGAATATAGTAACGTTATTGGGGTCTCCGCCAAATTTTGTAATATTTTCTTTAACCCAGTGTAAGGCAGCAATCTGATCCCTAAATCCCTGGTTACCCGATACACCTTTTGGGCTCTCGGCGCTAAGCTCAGGATGGGAGAAAAACCCTAGCCTTCCCAGACGATAGTTAAAGGTAACCAACACAACTCCTTTTTTGGTTAGCGCTTCCCCACTTTGCTCAAAGCCAGCGCCGCCCAATAATCCACCTCCGTGTATCCAGACCATAACTGGTCTTTTTTCATCAACCTTATTGGCTCGAGTCCATACATTGATCGTCAAGCAGTCTTCGCTGGGATTACTTCGCGTACCAATATAAATACCTATCCCTGTCGTCTCAGGCTGCATGCAATAACGCCCATGACTGGTCGCATCTAAAGTCCCGGCCCAAGGAATCACCGGTGCCGGAGGTGCCCATCTCAGCTTTCCTAACGGAGGGGCGGCAAAGGGAATCCCATGATATTGCTTTAGCGAATTAGTCTTTTTATCTGAGATTAATCCACGAATTAAACCGCCAGTGATACTCACCTCAGCGCTGATAGATTTAGATTCATCACCTGTTCTTTTATATTTTTCAGAGCTACATGCACTCAGCAAAAAAATACAGCATACACCTATTAGAAACGCATTTAAGAGCTTGAGCGCTGTTTCAAAAACATTATCGGTGTTCATCATAATCATAAGAGAAATCCATTTTTTCCTGAATAAAAGGGCTATTGTGGATCGACGCAACTTATCAATTCACGGCCTTCAAATTGCGCCAGAATATTTTCAATTGCGCAGGCACCAATAGCCTCATGGCACTGCGCTGTTGCAGCACCTATATGTGGTGCCAGCGTAACGTTATTCAGTTCAAGTAAGCCCGGGTGAATATCCGGTTCGTACTCAAAGACATCTAAACCTGCCGCACTGAGGTGACCAGCTTTCATAGCAGCCACAAGAGCAGCCTCGTCAATCAGCGCACCTCGTCCTGTATTGACCAGAACAGCATCTGACTTCATAGCACTTAGCATCTGAGCATTAATAATATGTTTGGTTTGCGCGGTCAGCGCGCAATTTAAAGAGACTATGTCGGCAGTGGCGAGCATCTCTTCAAGCGTTTCAAAGTACGTTGCATCCAGCAGCTTTTCCGCCGCGGGTTTGCGCCTGGGGCCGTGATAAATGACATTCATATTGAAGCCTTTTGCACGCCTGGCAACGGCTTGGCCTATTTGCCCAAAACCAACAATGCCCAGAGTTGTCCCATGGGCAGTTTTACCTAAATGGGTAGCCGACTGTGTCGAGGTCCAATGACCCGCACGTAAAACGTTTTGATTGGCAGTTAATTGTCTTGCAGAGGCCAAAATTAATAGGAAGGCTAGATCAGCTGTATCTTCAGCAACCACAGGTGTATTGGTTATCTTAATACCTTTTTCGGTCGCGGCCACAAGATCAATATTGTCATAACCGGTACCAATATTAGCGATCAGTTTTACGCTATCAGGTATAGCGGCTATAAAGTCAGCATCGACCCTATCAAGGGCGGTTGAACACAATACCGTTGCGCCTTCAAACAGACTAAAGTCGCCTTGAAATTGACGTACCTCAATCTCCTCTCCATTCGCCCATAATAATGGCAAGGGTAAAGGCCTCATCATCACTAGAACAGGGCGGGTCATAATGCAAATCTCCTGAGAGCAAAATAAGGTATTAATAGGGAAGTACTCAAACCCATTCCTTAAGTGCCTGCCGATCACGATCAAAATACCTTCCAGCAAAGAAAAATAATGGAATGGTTAAAAATGAGATGCCGGTACAGAACAGCAGGCTTTTGGTGTAGGGACTGTCAATATTATTGGCGAGTAGCCAGTCGACCAAGACTCCGGTAAAAGTAACGCCAAAACCGATACCTATAACACTAATCATCATAAGGACAACGGCGGTGACAGTCCCCCGAATCTGAGGCGGAACCAGCTCCTGAACTGTGCCAAAGACAGGACCAAAAAGGCAGCCATACTGGAATAGAGCCAGGAACATGCAAACCATAAAAAGAGGTGATGCAGGGTCGACAAATCTGTAGGCAAGCATCACCGGCATAATGAACAGCGTAATCCAGAACATAAACATCGGCCGACCGATACCTGTCTTGTGCAGAAAATAGTCACTTCCAATACCACCTGCAAGGTTACCTGCAACGCCTGCAACCAATGCCATCCACCCGGTTATCTCTGCGATATCATTGGGGTCGAAACCTCGCTCCTCGACAAACCAGATCTGCTCAAACATCGCGGCACCCAAAAACACATGAAAGGTCACTGCGCCGAACACCGTTAATTTTAAAGCAGGAGAACGAGCAAAAGCATTCCAAGTCGTGCCCAGCATTTGTTTAATACTCGGAAGTTCTGGCGACTTAACTGAATTTCCCTGCCTGTCCATTTGTGACTTACGAGGCGTCTCTTTCAAGAAAACCATAATGATGCAGAACAGGATGCCCAGTGCACCGAGTGCGTAAAAACAACCACGCCAACCTATCAAGGGCTCAAGATAAGCCGCAACCAATAAACTCAATGACACACCTAGGGGCGCTGACATGTAGTAAAAGCCAGCCGCAAAACCGAGATTTTTTGACGGAAACCGGTCCGAGAGTATCGACATAGCAGTTGGCGTCATAATCGATTCGCCAATACCGATAAATAGTCTAGGGATAGCAAGACTGAGGAACCCTTTTGCCATACCAGATATGGCTGTAAGGGCACTCCACACCACTAAACCAAACGCGATCAAACGGTTTCGGTCAACCCGATCTGCCAAAATCCCCATAAAGACCCCGGCGACCGCATAAAAGAACAGGAAAACGAGCCCAGTTAAAAGTCCAAATTGAGTATTACTCAGGCCTAACTCAGGCTTTATCCAGTTAGCCAAGCTGGCAATTAATTGCCGATCGACGATATTTAATACATTGATCAGGGTCAAAAATATTAAAAAACCATAGTCTCGGGATGTGGCATCTGTCTCTTGCGCAGTCAAATTGCTAAATCCTTAGTGCTGTAGTTTCGAATCACCCTCTCAAACGTGTCATCATTCCAGCGATAGTCCTCTTCCAACCCGACAAAGGGTTGATAGCAATAGCGTGTTTCATTGGGAAAATATTGAGCACGCGCATCGATAGCGACGGCAATTACCGCTGATCGCTCAAATATGCGTTGCTCGTCATAAATATCGCTCCCTTCTATTGCTAGGGCGCTGCGTTGACCCAGCACTGAGGCTCGACGGTGAAAGCCGATAGTAATAGAGATACGCTGATCCACCGAGGTGTTAGCGAAGGAGCCGTGGAGCATCTGTCTATTGACGATGGTCACATCACCCGGCGCACAGATTAAAGGAATCGCGTCCGGTAATCGCTCGCCTCCATTGTCCTCTACCCTTTTTTTGATATCGATATGTCCCAGCTTATGACTACCAGGCACGATCCATAACCCATTTGCAGGGGTTGTATCATAGAGCTGCACTTGAAAATTAAAACCGTGGATACCCAGGTCCCAGTTGGGTGACTGCCAATGGGTTACGCCGTCCTGATGCCAGGATACCGCGCCCCCTCGGCCCGCCTGTTTAACGAAGATAACTTCAGTGTAGGGGACAAAATCGGAGCCATTAACAGCCTCGGCAATGCCCAATAGCTGTGGATGTCCATACAGGCGCAGACAGGCCGGCATGGCCTGGCATATATCCCGCAATAAAAAAAGAACGTCATTGGGAACATCGTCTTCGGGCTCGGGCTGTATCATCTGGACCGGGTGACGGCCATTCAATAGTCCCGTGCCACCAAAGGGGTCCGACAGGGGTTTGATAAAGGAGTAGGGCTCGGCAGCATGATCCAGCCCCATTGCCGGACGGCCTTTGGCATCTACCTTCGCTCCGGGCTGCACCGGGGCGCGGTCGATCATATTGGTGACGTCGGCACGCAGACTGTCCAACTCCTCTGCCCCGATAACGCCCTCAAAGATATAGAACCCTTTTTCGTTATACGCATTCAGTATGTCAGGGTGAAGTTTGCCACTTTTATCCAACTGTAACGGACCACGATTACCGGCTGCAGACGCGCGTTTTGTGCCCTCAGCAATATAGGGAGCCATCGCGGCTGCATGTTCCGACGAGCTTGTAGCCGCTGTGGCAGACGTAACTACTGAAACGTCCTCCATTGGCTTACCTCCTTTTTTGATCCTAATGTCAAATAAAAAGCTGGGCTATTGACTCAGCTTTTTATTATCCAATGTTTATCAAAGACTAAATTTATGTGTTAAAAGGAATAATCGACACTAGCGCCATAACTTCTAGGATGAATGTACATTCCATGAATACCTGGAGCACCAAAATTTTGACCACCATAATCTTTGTAGGTAAGGCTGTCATCATCCGTTAAGTTCTTGACCCATAGAGAAATGGCAGTATTCGAATCATTGAGGCGGTAACCTAGCCTTACGTTAAAGAGCATTTGACTATCCAACAATTGATCATTGGAGTTAACCACACCAGCGACGGCATATCTGCTATCGATATATGAGCCGTCAAGTCGAGAGGTTAATGTGCCTCCAGCGAGAGGACGCGTATACTGAATCGCACCGTTAAAGGTTATATCAGCTGCCAAAGGAATTGTATTGCCGCTAGCATCCACGAGCGTGGCAAGCTTGTTATCAGTAACACCGGTGTACTCATCATAGCTTGCGTCAACAACACCCAAACCAGCAATAATCAGTAGATTCTCAGTAGGCATGGCACGCAGCTCAACCTCAAATCCCTGGCTAGTCGCTGCCGCCGCATTGGATAACTGCAGAGTTGGGACAGCCGCGGTCATATCTGTAGTAGAAACTTGCATATCCTCGTAGTCCATATAAAAAGCGGCTAGATTAATTTCTATTCGACCATCCATCAGTCTGGACTTGTAGCCAATTTCATAGCTTGTCACAAACTCTGCATCAGCGACCAAGGTCCCGGCAGCAAGACTGATCGCCGGATCCTGGCTGTACAAACTATTAAATGCTGCAGTTTTAATACCCTGAGAGACACTTCCGTACAGCATGCTGTCCTCATCAATGTTACGGCGCAGGCCAACAGTCCAGCTAGGCTCTGATGTAGTCAACTTATCTGCTGCTTCAGTTCTTTCGCTAACTCCCTGGCCAGCAAATACATTACAGGGCATATTCAAGGGACTGTCTGAAACACATGGGAAAGCGGTATACTCCTTAGTTTCGTCGGTATAGCGAAGGCCCATAAATGCAGTCAGATCGTCGCTGATATGGTAGTTGACATGAGCAAAGGCGGCGATACTTTGAGTGTCAACTTGCATATGTTGCTCGGCGGTATAACCCCCCAAAAAACCTCGCATCGGCTCTGGAAACATCTGATCCAACCCTGCAGCAAATGCCTGGCCAATCGTCAAATTTTGGTAAGAGTGTTGCTCACTGTCGAAGTAATACAATCCTGCGACAAAGTCATAAGCCCCATCAGCTGGAGAGGCAATACGCAGCTCTTGGGTGATTTGCTCAGACGTCATTGGAAAAACACCATCCATAAATGTCATGGGTTGACCATCTATATCCGCCTGAAAGGTCATTTCATCGTCACGCATTCCCGTAAGCGAGGTAATCGTGAAACCATTTCCCAATGTATGCTCAATGGATAGCGAGGTGCCAGACAATTCTTTACTGGTGGTGTTGGCGAAGCCATTAGCTTGGGTATATTTTACTCCATCGAAGGACATGGCGGTCATTGGGCTGCCTGCTGGTGGCATACCTGCATATTGCTCTGACCCTTCGATGTACTCATACACGTAGTCTATAAGATCCACTTCTAGATAATCAGAGGAAAGATCGATCGTCGTATTATCACTGGGCGTCCATCGCACCTGAATTCGACCGCTGGTTTCATCTATGGTCCCAGCATAATCTTCCTCGCCCAGCGTTATGTTATCGACAAAACCGTCTTTACTGCGATCGCCCATGGAGACGCGTAAGCTTAGTTCATCGCTAAGAGGAATATTTAGATTGCCTTGAAAATGTTGTAACGAGCGATCGCCTAGCTCAAAACTGACACGCCCCGCAAACTCATCAGTCGGTTTCTTGGTGATAATATTAATTGCGCCAGCGATCGAATTTTTGCCAAATAATGTTCCTTGAGGACCTCGCAAAACCTCAACCCGTTCAATCTCGCCCAGGTTTTGATTAGCATTAAATTGATTACCCGTGGACACACCATCAACATAGACACTCAAACCAGATTCATAGCCTATCGCTCCAGCTTGAACTTGGTTGTATATTCCTCTAATTGAGATATCCGCTGTAGCGCTGTTATTACCGGCTTCAAATGTCATATTAGGAATCAAAGCGACAATATCTTTGATGTTATTGGAACTCGAATTAGTGATCTCCTCACTACCCAGTACTGAAATCGCAATAGGAATATCTTGCTTACTTTCAGCTCGCTTGGTCGCTGTAACGATCACTTCCTCCACACCTGAAAATCCACCCGACACATTTTCTTGAGACTGTGCACTCAAGCAACTAACCATAGTGGTCGATAGGATTATGAGCTTTGTAAACGCAATAGAATTAACAGCTTTCATCATAATTTCCTTAAAATTAATTATTGTTTTATTGATAAAGTGGGCTCGATAGATCAGAGAATGTTTTTAGTATGGCATTGCACTGGACTGTTACCCATAGGAATGCACTATGGGTGCATAACGTCTTGTTATGCCTTAGAAGTAAAGTTCAAATAATTATGGGCTATGGATAGGGTGGCTGATTCAAACAGGCATGGGGATCACATCAGTACAAGCAGAGTGCGCTACAAAAGCATGCTAATTTGAACGATGACTTTGTAGCAACACTTTGAGATTACCTCGATGATCTATGTTTTCGAACATTATCATCCCATAGCTTTTAGTTATTATTCGACACCAAACTATGAATAGACAGGTGATCAGAACTAGTTAATATTCGAGGAATCATGATGGTAGCTAGGGGTCCCTTAGATTCTAGTTATCCGGTTATTTTTATCAGAAAGTCAGGCGATATTTTTTGCTTACAGTTTAGTTATTAAATTATTGCTGGAGCTCATTGAGTACCAGCATAATATTTGGAGATTCAAATGGAATACATAAATGCAACCACTAAAACTGATCAGCAAATGGAAGCTTTACTCAAAGCTGATAATGGTGGCCCGGTCTGTATGGTTAACCTGCTGAAGTTTAGAGAAAAAGCCGAGTATGAAGATGGGCGTGAAACCGACCTCTCAGGCATAGAAGCCTACCAGATCTATGGTGCCGTGACTGGATCATTGATTAAGGAATTAGGCGGTGATGTGGTTTTTACCAGTGTATTTAACGGTATGGTCGTCGGAGAAGTTGAGGAGCTGTGGGATGTTATGGCTATTGCCAAGTATCCAACGCTGCAATCATTTATCGACATGGTTGCATCTCCCGAATATCTTGAGGCCTATCACCACCGACTTGCTGGCTTGAAAGGGCAATTAAATATTGCCAGTACACAGGTGATCTAGCGCTAATTTTATTGCATAAATAACAGTAGTAACGACAGAGAAGATCTAGAAGGCCGATAAAACGGCACACAGATTGTAATACTGAACAGGTTGGTAAAGGGGGCAAGTTAATGGCAGAGACTGAACAAGAACGGCGAGTAAAGCTCGCAGCCTGCTACAGAATCTTCGACTATATGGGTTGGAGCGAAATGATCTACAACCATATTACCGTTAAGGTGCCAGGGCCCGAACAGCATTTCCTGATCAACCCATTCGGCCTGCACTACAGCGAGGTCAAAGCCTCTAATCTGGTTAAGGTTGATATTCATGGCACTATAGTCGAAGACACCGACTACGCGGTAAATCCGGCGGGTATTCTTATCCATACCGCCATTCACGCCGCGCGCCCAGATATCCAATGTATCGCCCACACACACACCAATGCCGGTATGGCTGTGGCCTGTACACAAGAAGGACTGCGCGCAGACAACTTCTACTCGGCGCTGATGCATAACCAGATTGCCTACCATGACTTTGAGGGCATTACGGTTATGGACGACGAGAAGTCACGCCTGGTCGCCAATCTGGGCAATAAAAGCCTGATGATTCTGCGCAATCATGGCCTATTAGCGGGTGGACGCAGCATTCCCGAGGCCTTCCAAAATCTCTGGGCGATCGAGCGCGCCTGTCAGGTACAGGTGACCACAGACTCAACTGGGCGACCCAGCATTCCCATCGGCCCCGAAATCCTGGCCAAGTCCGAACAGCTAGTGGCTATCCAAGGGATAGGCGAGCCCACTGGGGAACTTGAATTTAAGGCGTTTACTCGATTGATTGACAAGATCGACTCTTCATACAAGGACTAGTAGTTTATAAGGCCAAAGACAATGACTAAAGATATGCCAAGCAAAGATACAATTTCTACATCTGATATGGGCTTTCTATGCCTGCTGACCTCTCTCAATGTATTAAATATGCTCGATCGAAATCTGATGTCGGCTTTTGCAAATTACATTGTCCCTGATCTAGGGCTCAGTAATACCGAGTACGGACTGCTTACGGGCCTGGTATTTCTTATTTTCTACTCAATTGCAGGTTTGTACATGGGCATGTTGGCCGACACGGTCAATCGAACACGCCTGATCAGTTTTGGGGTAAGTCTTTGGAGCGCGCTAACAGCGGCCTCAGGGTTGGCCTGGAATTTTGTCAGTATGGCCATTCCTCGAATGTTTATAGGTGTCGGAGAATCCATATTATCACCTAGTGCAATGTCACTTTTAGCGGATCGTTTCCCTCAGTCGCGCTTGGGCTTTGCAGTCGGGTTTTACTATATTGGAGCGCCTCTTGGCGCTGGAGGTAGCTTTTTGCTAGCCGGGTTTCTCGGCCCTGTCATTGGATGGCGCAACTGTTTTTATTTGCTCGGAGGAATTGGCCTTGTTCTTGCGGCAATAGTCTTTTTTGTAAAAGAAACACCCAGACGTCATTTAATCGATGCCAACGAACAAATAGAAAAACCCAGCATTCGTCAAATTGCAAAGATTGCCATGGCTGCAATCCCAAAATCTCCTGCTCTTATGGCGGCTATGGCAGGTGCGATGCTATTGCATGTATTTATTGGAGCCGGTTACTTTGATCAGCTCTGGTTCGTTCAAGAGCGTAACTTCGATCGCGATGAAATCGCCAAACTAACCGGATTGATGGGTTTATCTGGAGGCATTATTGGTACCTTTGTAGGTGGTTTAGGCAGCGACTGGTTTGCCCAGAAAACGGGCTATGGACGCCTTGTATTCCTCTTCTTTGTTCTATTGGCCTGTTCTCCCTTTATGATAGCGTACCGATTAGCCCCCGGTGACTCGATATGGATACCGATTGGCTTGTTCCTGGGGATGTTCCAGATTGGATCGTTCTTCGGACCCTTCTTTGCGAGTATTCAGGGTTTAATTCCTCCCGAAGTGCGGTCAACAGTTATCGCATTTTCAATTCTACTGATGAATGTTATAGGTATGGGCATTGGAATTACCATAACAGGCGTGTCAATTGATGTAATGACCTCTTATGGGATCGATCAGCCCTATTCTGCAACACTGTTGGGTTTTACCGTCTTTTCGTTCCTCGCTATGCCCTGTTTTTTATTTGCTGGCCTGCGTTATAACCATGATCAAGAAAGACTGCTGATAGTAGAATCCGCATAAACGCCGCTGGGTAACAACTTATCGGCGATTCACCAAGATGTGCTTAAACACTGAGAGAGTACAGTAATAATGACTGACAAAAATACCTATATTCCTCCAAAAGTATGGCAGTGGGACCGAGATAGCGGCGGCAAATTTGCCTCCACTAATCGGCCGATTGCTGGTGCTACCCACGATAAAGATTTACCCATTGGCAAACATCCTCATCAACTCTATTCTCTGGGAACACCAAATGGAGTCAAAATCACCGTTATGTTCGAGGAACTGTTAGCCCTCGGCTATCAAGATGCGGAGTATGATGCTTGGTTGGTCGACATTGGCAGTGGTGAGCAATTTGGCAGCGGCTTTGTATCGATTAATCCCAACTCTAAAATTCCAGCACTCCTTGATCACAGCACGCCTGAGCCAACTCGCGTGTTTGAGTCTGGAGCGATCTTGCTATATCTATCGGAAAAATTCGGCGCCTTCGTACCCAGCGCTCCTGCAGACCGAGCGGAGTGTCTATCCTGGTTATTTTGGCAAATGGGCAGTGCGGCCTTCTTAGGCGGAGGCTTTGGCCATTTCTATGCCTATGCGCCGGAGAAATATGAATACCCTATCAACCGCTATGCCATGGAAGTGAAACGCCAACTGGATGTTCTCGACAAGACGCTAGCGACTCGGGAGTTTCTATCGGGCAGCGACTATACTATTGCCGATATGGCTACCCACCCTTGGTACGGCATGTTGGTCTCAGGCTCTCTCTATAGTGCACAAGAATTTTTAGATGTCGCCCAATATAAAAATGTTATTCGCTGGGCAGAGAGTATTCAAGACCGTCCAGCAGTTCAAAGAGGGTTAAGAGTCAATAGGGTCTGGGGCGAAGAAAAAAGACAGTTGCGCGATCGTCACGACGCAAGCGATTTAGACTAGCTCAAAAGGACATCAACCATGGATTGCGGTAATCCGCCATCCATGGCCTGAAATAAAATCAATCGAACCCTAGATAACTGACAAATGTACTGTTATCAGCCCGTGTAGATCGCACATCATTCGCCGGGAACCCATCCGCGGGATAACCCATCGCAATACAGATCATAATATTCTGGTCATCAGGTATGTTAGCGTACTCGCGAACAACGTCTGACTGCATAATGCCTTGTCCGTTAATGACACAACCAATACCCCGCTCCCATGCAGCAAGCACAATACCGTAAGCCAGTGAACCTAGACCAAAGTGGGTTATCGCAGCCGGGTCAAGATACTTGTCATAGGTGAGCACTAATGACACAGGCGCATCGAATTGACGAAAACCGCGTAACATCCAATCCATACGCTTTTCTTTATCTTCTCGCTCAATACCCATAGCCTCAAATAACTGCACCGCGACATCAATTTGATTCTGACGATGCCCTGCTTCGTATTCTTCTTTATAAGGGAAATCACGAACATGAGGCTTGCCTGCCAGAGTATTCTCGGTGTTTCCGGCACGAATCTTATCCAGCACTTCTCCTGCCAATGCATGGATATGCCAGGTCTGAGTGTTATAGGACGACGGGGCCCATTTTGCAGTATCGATAATCTCTTCGATCAGGCTTACAGGAATGGGGTCAGGCTTGAAGCCTCTGGTGCTTTTACGAGAACGAGCAAATGTCGAAAAATCCATATCAGGTCCTTAATGTTGAGTTTATTCGTTATTGTTGTAATCTGATGAATATATGGCAGACATGCTATGCTTTTTAGAAATATTCATCACACATATAAAAACAGGTACTATCATTTAGCCCTAATAATTCGGCTTTCTGAATAGTCTGCGGTAACTCTCTATTAACAAAGTATTGTGCAGCATAAAGCTTACCCTGATAGAAACTAACCTCAGAATCAGCCTGCTCTGGACGATTTAAACTTAGCTTACCAGCGGCTATCATCGCCTGCTTTAACCAGATCCAAGAAATAACGACCTGCCCGAACATATCAAGATAAATAGTAGCATTTGCCAATCCAAGATCAGGGTCCTCTTTTATTGAAAATAGCAGCGACTCAGTTACTCGCTGAGTTCTATCAACCGCTTCTCTTATCGGAGGAACGAGGTGTGCAATCTCCGGCATAGCGGCAGCATCAGCCAGCGTCTTCTCTATCAGGCTAATGAGCAATTGATAACTTTGACCATTATTAGATAAAACCTTTCGACCGAGAAGGTCTAACCCATGAATGCCTTCAGTGCCTTCATGAATTGGATTTAACCGCTGGTCACGATATAACTGTTCAACTGGGTACTCTCGGATATAGCCCGAGCCGCCCAATACCTGAATCGCAAGATCATTACTTATGCAGCCGTATTTGGACGGAAAGCTTTTTACGATTGGCGTCAAGAAATCCAGCAGTGAGGCAGCCTGCTCACGATCATCAGTTGAATCTGCAGTTTTACAGTCTTCGGCTAAGGACGCCGCATACATACAAAGCGCCAGACTTCCTTCAGCATAGGATTTTTGCGCCAGAAGCATGCGCCTCACGTCTGCATGCTCAATAATCTTCACCTGAGGCGCCTGAGGATCTTTGTTTGATGGCAGACGACCCTGAGGCCTCTCACGAGCATAATCCAACGCATGCAAATAACCCCTGTAAGCAAGGGCCGATGCTCCCAAACCCACGCCAATTCTTAAGTCATTCATCATTTGGAACATATAACGTAGCCCTTGATGAGGCTCACCTACAAGATAACCAACAGCTCCTTGTTGCTCACCAAAATTTAAAACGGTGGATGTAGCGCTGCGATTGCCCATTTTATGCAACAGGCCGGCCAGGGCAACATCATTCCTCTCCCCAATAGTACCGTCAGTGTTGACTAAAAATTTAGGCACAATAAATAGAGAGATACCGCGTGTTCCCTTGGGAGCACCCTCAATCCTGGCTAAAACCAGATGAATAATATTGTCAGAGAGACTGTGATCACCATTGCTGATATATATCTTCTGCCCGCGAATAAGATAGCTATCGTCAGCCTGTAATGTGGCCGAAGTTGTAATATCACCGAGCGTTGAACCCTGAGCAGGTTCAGTTAGAGCCATGGTACCTGCGCTTCGGCCATCCATCATAGAACCTAGAAACAGGGATTTTTGCTGCTCATTGCCAAATGCCCTAATCACATTGCTCGCCGCAGCAGTGACAAAGTAGTAACCACTGCTTCCTGAATTTGCAGCTTGAATATAGGTTCCGCAAACCTTACAGATGACTTCAGGTAATTGAACACCGCCCTCCTCGAAGTCATAGCTAGCACCAAGTAGACCAAATTCTGCAGTGGCATCCCAGGCTGCCTGGATTTCAGGTATCAAGGTAACAGAATCACCATCAAAGACAGGTTCCTCAACATCACCTTTATGATAATGGTTCGCATAGTATTTTTCGGCGATGTTCTTGGCACCATTAATCGTAGCATCGAAGCTTTCCCGTGAATGCTCAGCGTACCGCTCTCTACTCAGAAGTGACTCTGTATTGAGAAATTCATAGAGAAGAAAATCGATATCACGTCGATTGAGAGTAAAAGTGTTCATGAAAGTAAAACCTTACCTGTGCAACTTTCAACATGAGATATGTCTTTAGGCCATAATTGAGCGCTATTTCAGAATCAACGTCTAACTACTTTTAGATATTAAGTGATAAGTCAATTTTATGGATAACTGCAGTGACGAGGTTAATATAGATTATAAGATTCCTAGACCTAAATAACTCATAATCGCCGGCATAAATAAGGGGAGGCTAAGACATGTACAGAGGCACCTATACTTTAATTGGGCAAGAGATGAGCATGTTCACGCGCAAACTTGAGGCCCAGTTACGCTATCAGCAAATTCCCTATCAATGGGAGATAAAATCTCAAGAAAAAACTGAGTCGATTAACAGCCGCGTCGGCACTCATTTCATACCAGTCTTAAAAACACCCGATGGCTGGATGATTAATGACACTATCAGTATTGGACCTTTCTTACATGATCGTTTTAATGGATGTCCCGTCATCCCTGACAGCTCGTCACAACGAGGTGCCTGCTTTATCTTGGAAGACTTCTTCAATCACTGGTATCCAAGACATGCCCTCCACTCTCGATGGTGTTATCCAGAGAACGTCATTGTAACTGGCAAAAGATTTGGCACTAATATACTACTTAGTAAGCATATTGATGTTGAGTTGACCGATGATGAAGAAGCTCGGGTAGAGGGCTTTGGCGAGATCATGCTCAATACATTTGGAGCGGCGGCCTGTGAAGTACAGGGTGCAGGTCCAGAAAAAAGTAGGGCTGTTAAAGCTGACTTCGCACGCCTACTGAGGCTTCTAGTTGCTCATTTTAAACATCATGATTTTCTACTAGGCTCTCGCGCTTGTCTTGCTGACTTTGCGCTTGCCGGTCCTTTTGTGGCACATTTTATTTTAGATCCCGAGCCAAGGGCTTGGCTAGGTGAAGACCTCCAAGCCATGGAGGAATATGTGGCTCGAGTTTGGTCTGGCGCTCGATCAGACTCAGATTGGCCAACAAATGATCAACTGCCAGATACTGTTTTCCCTATTTTTGACTACGCGAAGAAGCACTATCAAGTTTTTGCTGCGCAGAGTATTGCTGCTGCCGGTCGAAAAGAGAAATTCTTTGAGCTTGATCTTGGAGATGGACCTTTTGTTGCAAGGTCGATGAAGCGTCTGGAAAAAGCACGAATGCATGTACAAGATGAATTACTCCAGGCAAATAGCAATACGTCTTCTTTGACTGGTTGTGGTGTTATGGATTTTTATTTAGCGCCCTCAACTCTCAACTAATAACAATTTTTGAGGTACTTCCCTATGAAGATCATTAGGGTTTTTATTCTAATCTCTTTATTTTTTCTCGCCGGCTGCGATAACACAGCGCCAGAATTGCACTCAGCTCAAATAAATACTCACGACAATAATGTCCAATCAAATACCTTTTGCTGTCTCTCTAACAACATCATCTTCAAACTGATGATCTGCGACACGCAAACCAAACCGTTTTGAGATGATTTCAGGTAACAACAACATGGCTGGCGTCAACAGGAGGGTGAGTATAGTAGACACCACTAACCCATTGACAATTGCACTAGCCAGAGGCTGCCACCAAGAGGCTACCATCCCACCTATAGTGAAACTACGATTCACCAGATCAATACTTAAACCATTGGCCAAGGGGAGCAAACCAACAATCGTTGTAACTGTTGTCAACATGACTGGCCGAAATCGGGATTTTGCTGCCGAGTAAACTGCTTCGGAAGCAGTTAATAACCGATTATGACGTCTCAAATAGTTATATGTATCAATTAAAACGATATTGTTGTTGACCACAATTCCGGCTAGGGCAACTATGCCAACACCCGTCAAAACTGTACTAAATGTTGCCTGGGCTATGAGTAAACCAAGGAGCACTCCAGCTGTCGACATCACCACAGAAAACAAAATCAAGGCCGCTTGGTAAAAGCTATTAAACTGCATGACCAACATAATCAGCATGACCGA
>ENA-UZXB01000500-UZXB01000500.1-metagenome-genome-assembly--contig:-Day-2-1m-contig-500_pt1 | contig 36083 bp, 30 predicted proteins | sample MGYA00260339_ERZ794899 | MGnify/ENA metagenome assembly ERZ794899 | reverse complement strand
TTTAGCAGATAAATAAAAACGGCTACACTTTATAAAAGTATAACTGTTTTATTGTTTTAGTAGCGGGAATTGGACTCGAACCAATAACCTTCGGGTTATGAGCCCGACGAGCTACCTACTGCTCTATCCCGCGATATTAATTGAAAAAACGTCTTAGCTTTTAACTTTCGACCCATAACATCGATCCGTTATTTTCGACTGCAAATACACGACTTAAATAAACAACTGACCAAACTTTTTTTCATTTATTTTTTTCTTAATTAAATAACATCCTAAAATCTAAAAACAAACTATCTTTGCAGCATGAAACATAAAGCAGGCTTTGTAAATATCATTGGAAACCCTAACGTAGGAAAATCTACATTAATGAATGCTTTGGTTGGTGAAAAACTATCTATCATTACACCAAAAGCACAAACAACGAGACATAGAATTCTTGGAATTGTAAATGAGGAAGAATATCAAATTGTGTTTTCAGATACCCCAGGAATTATACAACCTGCTTATGAGTTACAATCTTCTATGATGGATTTTGTAAAATCTGCACTCGATGATGCTGATGTACTTATATATATGGTTGAAGTTGGTGAGAAAGAATTGAAAAACGATTCTTTCTTTAAAAAAATTATTCATAGTGAAATTCCTGTGATTTTATTATTGAATAAAATTGACAAATCAACACAAGATGAAGTAGAGGCAAAAGTTGAATACTGGAAAAAGAAAGTTCCGAACGCAGATATTTTTGTTATTTCTGCTCTTGAAAAGTTTAACATAACTGCTGTGTTTGATAAAATAAAAGAAGTGCTTCCAGAAGGTCCTCCCTTTTATCCGAAAGATCAATTAACAGACAAACCAGAACGTTTTTTCGTTAATGAAAAAATTAGAGAAAAAATTCTCATGCACTACAAGAAAGAAATTCCATATTCTGTAGAAGTTGAAACTGAAGAATTTATTGAAGAAGAGAAAATTGTGAAAATCCGCTCCATCATTATGGTAGAAAGAGAAACACAAAAGGGTATTATTATTGGCCATAAAGGATCTGCGCTAAAACGCGTTGGAGCAGAAGCAAGAAGGGATTTAGAAAAATTCTTCGAAAAGAAAGTATATATAGAATTGTATGTAAAAGTCAATAAAAATTGGCGAAGTGATAAAACCCAACTTAAAAGATTTGGATACAACCAAAATTAGAAATTTATAACTTCTTATAAACTATCATAAATAAGTTACACAACTTATTACTACTATTTTTCCTTAATCGTGATAATTAGCAGCAGCTAATTTTTAAGGTCGTTTACTAACAAATATAGCCACAGAAATCGAAATAAAGATTACTTAAAACATATAGGCATCTTTAGACAAAAGAGAGCTTTAATCCTTTGTAAGAACATGCAAAATAAATGTTCACAGCGATAGTAGTAGAGATATAGATCCTCTTTTCTTAAAAATCTTCACACAACAGTTTAAAATTAAAATAACTAATCATATTGTAAATTGTATATTTGCAAAAAATTTCAATTCAAATGAATAACAGTATCGTTGCCATTGTAGGAAGACCAAATGTAGGAAAGTCAACACTTTTTAACAGGTTGGTACAGAGAAGAGAAGCTATTGTAGATTCTGTCAGTGGAGTAACAAGAGACCGACATTACGGAAAATCTGACTGGAATGGTAAAGAATTTTCTGTGATAGATACAGGAGGATATATTATTGGTTCTGATGATATTTTTGAAGGAGAAATTAGAAAACAAGTTAGTTTGGCTATTGAAGAAGCTGATTTAATTGTTTTTGTGGTAAATGTGGAGGATGGCATTACGCCAATGGATGCCGAGGTTGCAAAACTTTTACGTAAGGTAAAAAAGCCGATTTTTACTGTGGTTAATAAAGTTGATAATGCGATGCGGGAGCCAGATGCTGTAGAATTCTATAACTTAGGTTTGGGAGAATATTATACAATTGCTTCTATTAATGGAAGTGGAACTGGAGATTTACTAGATGCTTTAGCAGAAAAAATGCCAGAACCAGAAGAAGTTGATTTAGAAAAAGAGGAATTACCGAGGTTTGCAGTTGTTGGAAGACCAAATGCAGGTAAATCGTCATTTATAAACTCTCTAATTGGAGAAGACAGAAATATTGTAACTAACATTGCAGGAACAACGAGAGATTCTATTGACACGAAATACAATCGTTTTGGGTTTGATTTCAACTTGGTTGATACGGCAGGAATTCGTAAAAAATCTCGTGTAAAAGAAGATTTAGAATTTTATTCTGTAATGCGTGCTGTGCGTTCTATTGAATATTCTGATGTGATTATTTTAGTTGTAGACGCAACTCGTGGCTTTGAAGGACAGGATCAAAATATTTTTTGGTTGGCTGAAAAAAACAGAAAAGGAATTGTTATCTTAATTAACAAATGGGATTTAATTGAGAAAGAAACCAATACCATGCGTGATTTTGAAGCTATGGTAAGAAAACAAATTGAGCCATTTACAGATGTGCCAATTGTATTTATCTCTGCTTTAACAAAGCAACGCTTATTTAAAGCAATAGAAACCGCCGTAGACGTTTTTGGTAAAAGAAAAATGAAAATACCTACAAGCAAACTAAATGATACAATGTTAGACATTGTTAAAAGTTACCCGCCACCAGCTACGAAAGGGAAATTTGTTAAAATTAAATATTGTATGCAACTGCCTACACCAACACCACAGTTTGCATTTTTCTGTAACTTACCACAATACGTTAGAGATCCATACAAACGATTTTTAGAAAACAAATTAAGAGAAATTTACGATTTTACGGGGACACCAATAACTATTTATTTTAGACAGAAATAGGTTTATTCTGTAACTTTCACTACCTTATTTCGTCTAAAGTGTATAGTTATACTTTAAATTACTTTTAGAGAATAATAGATATGAAAATTATAGAATCAAATTCAGTTCCGGAAGTTGAATTGCCTTTACAACTAAAAGTTTCTTTTAAAAAGGTATTCTGTTTATTTGAAAAATATGCTCAAGAAGAGTTTATAAAACACCCTTTTCATAGTTCTGCCAGAAAAATGGTAGAACTTTTAGAGAAATATCCTGAATTGCGTGAAGGGTTCTCTGACCATACTCTGCTAGAAAAATATAAGGAGCAAATAGATTTATTATTAGACCCATTATTTCCTGAACCTTTATTGATAAATGAAATAAAAGCAGCAACGATTCCCTTCTCTTTTACTTCTTTTAAATTTACAGATAGATTTGAAAATATACTTACAAATGCCGGAGAGGATTACGAGTTAAAGGTTCGTAATTTTGAGGATGATAGTATGTACATTTTGGTATGTACCTTTATTTTAGGCTTTGTTTACGGTTTTAAAGTTGATTTAAGAAGACCATTCTACTTTGACATTCCAGACAAAACATCTGGAACAATGAAATACTACAGAACTAATTTTAATGCAGATTTCTCAGAAATTACTCCAACCAAAACTGCCCCTAAAATAACAGAAGAAGACTTTAAAGATTTGTTGAATAACTTTGAAAATATAGAACTATGGAAAAAGAAATTCCCTCCTAACAGTTATATTTTTAAGGGTTTCGGACTTATTAGCTTGTTCGATGTAACATCAGAAGAGATGTTGTCATCCATTAAAGCAAATTTATTGGAGGGTGGAGAAAATCTGATTCCAAAATTACAAAGTAACTTAAGAGATTTCTATAGTATAAAAGACCTAAAACTTGGGTATTCTATTTTTAATAACATCAATTCTAAATTCTATGATACTACAATTAATCAAACAAATAGTTTAATATTAAAAGGCACTAAATTAAAATGCGATGCCGGTTATTTCTGCGAGGATATCATCGAAAAAGTATTTAAAAACCATAAAACATTTATAATTTCTGATATTAAAAAATATGGAGAAATTACTAATAATAGCTTCTATGAAAATTTACTGGAAGCTAACCTACATAGCATTATCTTAATCCCTATTGAGACCTCAAATAATGGTTCTTTGGCTTTATTAGAAATTGCATCTCCGCGAGCTTACGAACTAAACTCGGTTAATGTAAACAAACTAAAAGATATCATCCCTGTTTTTGAGGCGGCAGTTAAAAGAACTTCTGAAGAACGTCAAAATGTTTTAGAAGCAACGATTCAAGAAAACTATACTTCAATCCACAATTCTGTGAAATGGAAGTTTTATGAAGCCGCAGAAAAATACCATACAGAACATCAAACAAACGAGAACGCAAAATTAGATGAGATTGTCTTTAGTGATGTATATCCACTATTTGGACAAAGTGATATAAAAGGTTCTTCACATGCCAGAAACGAAGCAATAAAAGAAGATTTAACAACTCAGTTAACACTAGCCATAACAGTTTTAGATGATGCTTGTAAATCAGAAAAACTTCCTATTTATAATGAATTAATGTTTAGAGTTTCTTCTTATTTAAATGATGTAGAGCATGGTTTAAGTGCTGGAGATGAGGTAAGTATTTTAGATTTTCTTAATAGAGAAATTTACCCTGTTTTTAATCACATAAAAAAAATTAGCAACACCCTTAGTCAAAAGGTTAGCGTTTACATGAACAGATTAGATAAAAATCTAAATGTTGTTTATGAAAAAAGAAAAGAATACGAATACAGTGTTACATTACTAAATGACAAATTAGCCAAATTTTTAGACGATAAACAAAAACAGGCTCAAGAAATGTTTCCTCATTATTTTGAGCGCTATAAGACAGACGGTGTAGAATATAATATGTACATAGGACAATCTATTACAAATAATAAAAATTTTGATAATCTATACTTGTACAACCTTCGTTTATGGCAATTAAAAATTACTTATGAAATGGAAAATGTAGCGTTTTATGAGCGAAAAAATATGCAACATGATTTACGCGTGGCTTCCTTAATTTTAGTTCATAGCAACCCTATGGCTATAAAATTTAGAATGGATGAAAAGCAATTTGATGTTGATGGTGCTTACAATATTAGATACGAAATAATCAAAAAAAGGATTGATAAGGCACATATAAAAGGTACTAAAAAACGTTTAACAGTTCTGGGTAAAATAGCAATTGTATATTCTCAAGACAGAGATGCCATAGAATACCTAAAATACATTAATTTCTTGCAATCTAGGAATCAGTTAGGTACAATTGAATTTTTGGAACTAGAGGACTTACAGGGTGTTACGGGGTTAAAAGCTTTAAGAGTAGAAGTTATTTATCAAAAAGACTTTGATGAAAGAAAAACCATTACTTTTAAAGAATTAATTAAAGAAATTGAATCTTAAATTTACAAAACACTCCCAATTTCTTGTACTCTAAAGGTCACCGCAAAAGCGAATACACTTAGTATAATACCAATCATAAAAACGGTGTATGTAACTCGTAATATTTTATACTTTCTCTTTAAAACCAGCCCCAGAAAGTACAAGTCTTTTGTTAAAGAACCATAAAGATACTCCCTGTCTTGCATCATTTCTGAAATACCCCACTCAAAATCTTTTAATTTCATTTGATGAAAATTACCAAAAAACAATAAATTAACTTTTTTATTAGCAACATCTTCTTTTGTAAATTTTCCTTGTGTAATATTAGGTCTTGTCGCTAAAATTGATAAAATGATAGATGCAACTGTAAAGGTTATGAATAAAACCGTTGGAATTATTAAGTAACTATTCGAAGGATTATCTAGTTTTGGTATTAAATTAGATAATGCTAAAGAAACTATAATTGCATTTACCGAAAGTAAAATATTGGCTTTCGTATCTGCAATATTACTTAAAGTCATGTGGTTTTTTAAAGCAATCCTAAACATAGTTTCTACTCCGCGCTCAGGCACACTCACTTTCTCTTTTTTTAATTCTAAAGCATCTTGCTTCTGCCTAAATTTTTTAACATCATCTTTTAACTCTTTTTGACTTTTTATTAATTTAGAAAGGTTTTTCTGTTTCCCTTTTGTCCAACTTTTTAAAGCATGCTCTGTATTAAAACGATGTTTTCGAGTGAAAAAATCGATATTTTCTGCGACCCATTCCGTATCAGAAACATTTTTAAAACCTGTTAACTCCCACTCTTTTCTTAACAAGTAAGTAAAATCAAAAAAGTCTTTTGAGGCTAAATGCGAGCAATCTGCATCAATAATTATTTTTTCTAAATCATTTTTTGGGTGACTACCCATTTTGGTTGCTAAAATAAGAGCTGATATGGCTTTAATTCTATCATCAGAAACTTTATTTTCTTTTAAAAAAGCAGCAGCAATTTGAACGCTTTCTTCTTCGTGGTTTTCAGTTGTCTTAATAAAACCAGTGTCATGAAACCAAGCAGCAATTTGTAGATTTTCGGCGGCTAGTTCGTCAACTTTTATATGCTCTGTAAGCTCTTTTATGCTTTTAACAACTCTTTGTGTATGCTCTAAATTATGATACACAAATTTTCTATCTAAATCTTTATTTAATAAACTAAAGACATACTTTTCTGTATCAATAATTAATGTGCTCATAGTAAGATTATTTTATAAATGAATAAGAATAAGTTATGACTTTTTTCATTACCTTTTCAATATTCGTCGTAAATTTAAGTATTACTTTCATCCGCCTACAAATTAACGATTATTTGTAAGTTAACAAGTGTTTTTGCATCGAAAAAATGAGCTCGCATATCAATATTAATAACAAAAAGAAAGAGAACATATGCTTACGTGGAAAGAAATTATTAGCTTTACTGTAAATGGAAATCCAACTCCAGATACAAGAGTTGAAAAGTTAGAAGCAGAATGGAAAGAGTTATTAACTGAAAAACAGTTTACAATAACAAGAAAAAAAGGCACAGAAAGGCCAAATTCTGGAGCTTTATGCAGTATTTATGATGAAGGAAAATACAATTGTGTTTGCTGCAATACTCCTTTATTTGACTCTAAAATAAAGTACGATTCAAGTTCCGGTTGGCCAAGTTTTACACAGCCAATAAAAGAAAACGCTATTAAATATCATAAAGATATTTCTTTTGGAATGATAAGAGTAGAAGTGATGTGCAATACTTGTGACGGACATTTAGGACATGTTTTTCCTGATGGCCCCGCACCAAGCGGGTTGCGTTATTGTATTAATTCTGAGTCAATGGTTTTAGATAGAAAATAAATAAACTATTTTTAAATGTTGATGGCACACCAGTAAAATTGCAATGGGTTTTTATTGAAATGTGCTATTTATTTAGTAATATGACATTTAAAATTAAGGAGACATTCCATCTCTCAAAATATCAAGAATAAATAGAAATGCCTAAAAATATACAAATTGCCACTTTAGGAGGTGGATGCTTTTGGTGTACTGAAGCCGTATTCCAGCATGTAAAAGGAGTAGAAAAAGTTGTATCTGGTTATTCTGGTGGAAATGCTCCAGGAAAACCAACATATAGAGAAATCTGTTCTGGATTAACAGGGCATGCAGAAGTAATTCAGATTACTTTTGATGCAAACATAGTTTCGTATGAAAATCTCTTAGTGATTTTTATGACGACCCACGATCCAACAACGTTAAACAGACAAGGAGCTGATAGAGGCACTCAATATAGATCTGTGATTTATCATCATAATGAAATGCAAAAGAAAATTGCTGCCGAAGTTTTAGTGCAAGTGCAACAATTTTATAAAAACAAAATTGTAACAGAAATTAGCCCTCTCAATATTTTTTATGATGCTACAGAAGAGCATCAAGATTTTTACAAAAAAAATAATGGACAAGGTTATTGTATTTATGTGATTGAACCAAAACTGGCTAAATTGAGAGACTTACATGCTGATAAATTAGTTTAACCTGATTGAAAATGAGGATCCAAACAAATGCTATAAAACTCAAAATAACAAAACATTTTTAGAAAATTTTTCTGTAAAAAATCTTTAAAAATGATCAGTGAAACAACATATGAAGCTGAATATAAAAAATACTTTTACATCAGAAAACCCTGCAGACTCAATTCTTAAAAATACAAGAAGACAAGTTGAAGAAGCCGTATATTCTTATGTAAATCCTAAAAAAACAAAGGCACCTAAAATATTACATGTTTCAGAAGAAATGGCCTCTGAATTGAATATCTCTGAAAAAGAATTAACATCTGAATTTTTTAAAAATATTGTAACTGGAAATGAAATTTATCCAAATACAAAACCTTTTGCTATGTGTTATGGAGGACATCAATTTGGAAATTGGGCAGGACAATTAGGTGATGGAAGAGCAATTAATTTATTTGAAGTCGAGCATCAAAATAAAAATTGGAAAGTACAATTAAAGGGAGCTGGAGAAACCCCATATTCTAGAACTGCTGATGGTTTAGCCGTCCTAAGGTCTTCTGTAAGAGAATATTTGTGTAGCGAGGCTATGTTTCATTTAGGAGTACCCACAACACGCGCTTTATCTTTAAGTTTATCTGGAGACGCCGTTTTACGCGATATTTTATATGATGGAAATCCCGCCTATGAAAAAGGCGCAATTGTTTCTAGAGTCTCTCCAAGTTTTTTACGTTTTGGAAATTATGAAATTTTTGCAGCTAGAAAAGATATTAAAAACTTGAAGTCTTTAGTTGATTATACAATCAAAAATCATTTTTCGATTACAGAGAAAAAACCGAAAGAACGTTATATCAAATTTTTTAAAGAAGTTTCTAAACGTACTCTAGAAATGATCATTCACTGGCAACGTGTTGGTTTTGTTCACGGAGTCATGAATACAGATAATATGTCTATTTTAGGTTTGACGATCGATTTCGGACCTTATGGGTGGCTAGAAGGTTTTGATTTTGGTTGGACTCCAAACACAACCGACAGACAGCAAAAACGATACAGATATGGGAATCAGCCCAATATCGGTTTATGGAATTTGTATCAACTAGCCAATGCTTTGTATCCAATAATTGAAGAGGTAGCACCTTTAAATAAAATTTTAGAACAATATAAAATTGATTTTGAAACAAAATCTTTACAGATGATGAAATCAAAATTAGGATTATTTACTTCGGATGAAGATGATGTAAAACTGATTCAAGATTTAGAAGACACCTTGCAATTGGTAGAAACTGACATGACTATCTTCTTCAGAAAACTGAGTGATTTCACTGACAATAGTTCTGGTTTTCAATTGATAAAAGAATCATTTTATGACTACAAAAATATTTCTACTGAAGTAACGAATACCTGGAATTTATGGTTTAAAAGATATGATGAAAGACTAAAAATTGAAAGAGTATCAATAGAAGAAAGAAAGGAAAAAATGAATGCTGTAAATCCTAAATACGTGCTACGAAATTACATGTCTCAATTAGCAATTGATCAGGCTGATAGAGGAAATTATACTTTAATCGATGCGCTATTTCAACTCTTAAAAAAACCATATTCCGAGCAACCAGAAAACGAAAAATGGTTTGAGAAAAGACCTGAATGGGCAAGAAATAAAGTAGGATGCTCTATGCTATCATGTAGCTCATAAATAAAAAAAACTATGAAATTAGTATTGAAGTAATTCGAGTAAATCAAGAAAATGAAAACTTGAAACTTGAAACATGAGCGACGAAAAATAACCTAAAAGTTTTATATTTAACACTTAAATATAGTTTTCATAGATGATTCACGAACTTAAAGAAATTATCCATCAAGCAGTTATCAATCAAAAAAAAGAATTGAAAAACGTGTTGGCAACTGTGGTGTATCTAGAGGGTTCATCTTATAGAAAACCAGGAGTTAGAATGTTAATTTCTGAAGATTTAAACTCTGTTGGTTCGGTTAGTGGTGGCTGTGTAGAAAAAGAAATTATTCACCGAGCAAAAAGTGTTTTTATTGATAACAAACCAAAAATAATTACGTACGACGGTAGATATAAATTAGGTTGCGAAGGCGTTATATACGTTTTAATTGAACCTTTTTTTATTACTAATAAATTCACAAATCATTTTTCTAATGCCCTTTTAAAAAGAGAAAAGTTTCAAATTGAAAGTCATTTTATAAAAGAGAATGAAGCTTTTGGGAATTTTGGATCTGTAGTGACTTTTGAAAACAAACAACAAATTGAATTCTCTAAAAACTTTACACTGAAGGAGAATAGTAATCTAGAACTTTTTTCACAAATAATAGAACCCAGTTTTAAACTAATTATAATTGGAAGTGAACATGACGCTGTTAAACTTTGTAAAATATCATGTAACCTGGGATGGGAAATTGATGTCATTACATCACTAAAAGATAGTAGAGAAATAAAAGATTTTCCAGGAGCAAGTTCTGTGACTAGCAATTCTCCTGAAACAATCCAATTTTCTAATATTGAAGAAAATACTGCTATTGTAATTATGAATCATAATTATGTACAAGATTTAAAATATGTGATAAAACTGGCTGAATATAAACCAAAATACATAGGAATTATAGGAGCTCCACAAAGACGAGAACACTTATTTAGTGACCTTTTTGAATTTACTCCTGATATCTGTGAAAAATTTTTAGAAAGTATTTATACACCAGCAGGTTTGCATATTGGAGCCGAAACTCCTGAAGAAATTGCGGTTTCTATCATTGCTGAAATTTTATCAGTAATAAGAAAAAAAGAGCCTTTTTCTTTAAGAACTATTTCGGGTAAAATCTATAACTAAATTGATGAATAATATTGCCATTGTAATTTTAGCTGCAGGAAAATCATCAAGAATGAATGCTACAAAGCAGTTAGAAAAAATAAACGATAAAACACTTTTAGAGATTACTTTAGAAAAAGTAAAAAGTATTTTCTCTGAAAACATGTTTTGTGTCTTAGGGCATAATCATGACGAAATTATCCATAAAACAAACACCGAAAACATAGAGATTATTCAGAATAAAGATTTTGAAAATGGGTTAAGCTCAAGTATTGTTACTAGTCTTCAATACTTTAAAAATAATAAGCTTAATTTTGATGGAGTGTTTATTTTACTTGCAGACCAACCAGCAATTGAAACCTCCTATATGAAAGCTATGTGCAATTTATTTCAAGAAAAAAAGCATCTCATTATTGCTTCTCACTATGGGAACAAATTAGGTGTTCCTATTATTATTCCTAAAAAACACTTTTCATCTCTACATTTAATTGAAGGCGACAAGGGCGCTCAGGAGTTTATAAATAATAAAAAAAATGAGGTAATTTATCCAAAACAAACAACAAACCTCTTCGACATTGATACAAAAGAAGATTTATTGATTTATCAAAAATCATTTTTAAATAGTTAATTTCACTTTTATGAAATTATTCAAATACGCAATTCTTTCTTTACTGCTATTATTGATCTCTGCTTGTGCAACTAGCAAAATACAGATTTCAAAGAATCAGCAAAAAATCATTAAAAAAGACAGTGCTTTAATTGCGCATACTTTTTATTTAATTGGTGATGCGGGTAATTCTACTTTAACTAAAAATGCTCCAGCCCTAGACTATTTACAAAAACATCTTATTAAAGCATCAAAAAAATCAACATTAATCTTTTTAGGTGATAATGTTTATGAGACCGGAATTCCGGACAAACAGTCTAAGAATTATCCTTTAGCAAAAAGAAGAATTGATGCACAAACTGATGTTGCTAAATTATTCAAAGGAAACTCAATATTTATTCCAGGGAATCATGATTGGTATAACGGATTAGATGGTTTAAAACGAGAGGAAAAATTAGTAGAAAAAGCACTTGGTAAAAACTCTTTTTTACCTGAAAATGGTTGTCCTCTTAAAAAATTTGAAATTTCTAAAGACATTGTTTTAATAATTGTAGATACACATTGGTATGTTACAAACTGGGACAAACACCCAACTATAAATGATAATTGTGAAATAAAAACAAGAACAAAATTCTTAGATGAATTTGAGGGGTTGATAAAAAAAACAAGAGGAAAAACTACAATTATTGCACTTCACCATCCGATGTTTACAAATGGTTCGCATGGAGGAAAATATTCTTTAAAAAGTCATCTGAACCCGCTACCTGTTTTGGGTTCTATGAAAAATCTAATTAGAAAAACATCTGGTATTACAAATACTGACATCCAAAACAAAAGGTACAACGAACTAAGAAAACGTATTATAACCCTGTCACAAGAGAATGATAAAACCATTTTTGTTTCTGGTCATGATCACAACTTACAATATATTGTACAAGACAATCTTCCTCAAATAGTTAGTGGCTCTGGCTCAAAAACAACCCCAACTAAACTTAGTAAAAATGCAAAATTCACCTATGGAGAGCAAGGTTTTGCTAAATTAGAAATTTACAAAGACGGTTCATCAAATGTTTATTTTTACACCGTAAAAGATAATAAGATTGTTTATCAAACAGAAGTATTTACAGCAAATGATAAAAAGGATTTTTCAGCTTTCCCTAAAAATAGAATTACTGAGAAAAAGTCATCGATTTATACGAAAGAAGAAATCACAAAAAGTGGCGTTTACCGCTTTTTGTGGGGAGAACGTTATCGCAAATATTTTGGAACGGAAGTAAATGCACCAACTGTAAATTTAGACACATTGTTTGGAGGCTTAACACCTGTTAGAAAAGGCGGTGGCCATCAATCTAAATCATTAAGGCTACGTGATAAAAAAGGACGAGAATATGTAATGCGAGCATTGCGTAAAAATGCAGTACAATATTTACAAGCGGTCGCATTTAAAGATCAATATATTGAAGGACAGTTTGAGGATACCAAAACAGAACATTTATTAAATGATGTATTCACAGGTTCACATCCATACGCACCTTTTACCATTGGTAAATTATCTGATGCTATTAGTCTCTATCATACAAACCCTGTTTTATATTATGTCCCTAAACAGAAAAGTTTAGACCATTTTAATTCTGAATTTGGAAACGAATTATACATGATTGAAGAACGAGCAGCTTCTGGTCATGGAGATAAACCAAGTTTTGGCTTTGCAGATAGAATAATAAGTACAGATGACTTATTAAATAATTTAAATAAAAACGAAAATCATATTTTAGACGAAAAAGCATATATAAAAGCACGTTTATTCGATATGCTTATTGGTGATTGGGATAGGCATGAAGACCAATGGAGATGGGCTGTTTTTAAAACAGAAAAACAAACAATTTATAGACCAATACCGAGAGATAGAGATCAAGCCTTTTCTATTTTTGGTGATGGAGCTTTATTAAATATAGCTACAAATATAATACCAACTTTAAGATTAATGAAATCATATAGTGAAGACCTCAAAAGCTCCAAATGGTTTAACTTAGAGCCATACCCTTTGGATATGACATTGATTTCTAAGTCAAGTAAAAAAGATTGGGATGAACAAGTAAAAATAATTACTACCAATATTACCAACACTATAATTGATGAAGCCTTTTTAAATTTCCCTGAGGAAGTAAAAGATAAAACAATATCAGAAATAAAAACAAAATTGCAAGGGAGAAGAAGAAATTTACAGAAAATTTCTGACTCTTATTTTTACCATCTAAATAAATCTCAAGTAATAAGAGGAACCGATAAAGAGGACTGGTTTGATATTGAACGATTACCAAACGGAAAAACTAAAGTGACTGCATACCGCACTAAAAAAGGTGAAAAGGAAATTATTTTTCATGAACGAACATATAACAAATCTACAACCAAAGAAATTTGGATTTATGGTTTAGATGCTAGTGATACATTTGTTGTAAAAGGTAGCGGAACTCATTTGATAAAAATTAGAATTATTGGAGGGCAAAATAATGATTCTTATAACATAGTAAATGGTAAACAATTAAAGATTTATGATTTTAAATCGAAGAAGAATACATTTATAACCAATAAAGGAAACAAAAAATTAACCGATAATTATGAAACAAATGTTTACAATTACAAGAAATTAAAAAATAATCAGTTTGTTATATCACCTAGCATTGGTTTTAATCCAGATGATGGCATAAGAATTGGACTCTCAAACAAATATACTACCTATGGTTTTGAACAAAATCCATTTAGCTCTCGGCACATTTTAAAAGCTTCTTACTATTTTGCAACTAGCGGGTTTGACTTGAATTATTCAAGTGAATTTTCAAATATTTTTAAAACTTGGAATTTAGGTGTAAAAGCAACTTTTACGAGCCCTAACTTTTCCATAAATTACTTTGGTTTGGGTAATAGTTCTTTAAATCCTAATGCCAATGAAATAGAAAAAAAAGAATACAATAGAGTTAGAATAAAGGAAATTAGTGCAGGTACTTTTATTCACTGGAAAGGAGATTTAGATGCAAAAATTAAAATTGGTGTAAATATTCAAAACTATCAAATACAAAATACAACTGGCAGATTTATCAACCAAGAGCTAAATCCACTTGACCCTGTTTTTAAAGGTCAAAAATTTATAAATACTGAAGCAAGTTACCAATTTGAAAATGCAGACAATCCTGTCTTTACCAAAATGGGAATGAAAACTGAATTAAAAGTAGGGTATACTTCAAACCTAAAAAATGATAATAATTTCGCTTATTTAATTCCAGCTATTTCTTTTGATCATAAATTGTTTCATAGTGATAAATTAGTATTTGCAACAAAAATAAAAGGCCATTTTAACTATGGAGATTCTTATGAGTTTTATCAAGCAGCAACAATTGGGGGCAATGAAAATGGCTTAAGAGGATATAGAAATCAACGGTTTACGGGTAAAAATTCATTTTATCAATCTACAGACCTAAGGTTACTTTTAAGTAAAATAAAAACAAGTTTTGTTCCTTTAAATATTGGTGTTTATGGTGGATTTGATTACGGTAAAGTCTGGGGCGAACAGAATTTAACTATAAACCCATTTAGTTCGAAACGTTGGAAAAACTCTTATGGAGGTGGCGTTTTTTTTAACGCTGCAAATATGTTGGGTGCGAATATTGCAGCTTTTAATAGTGATGAAGGATTAAGAATAGCAGTAAACTTAGGATTTAAATTTTAAAAAAAAATGAATACAATAGCATTAATTTCAGGAGCAACTTTCGGATTAACAGCAGTAATTTTTGGTGCTTTTGGCGCTCATTTATTGATAAAAAAATTAACTAAAGACCAATTACAAAGTTTTGAAACTGGCGTAAAATATCAGATGTATCATGCAATTATTTTACTTCTGTTAGGATTTCAACTGAATGACAAGAACACAATAAACAATTATATTATTTACGCTTTTATAACTGGTATAATTCTTTTTTCCTTTTCTATTTATGGGTTGGTTATTTCTTCCGCAAATAATAAAAAAATAAAAATTTTAGGTCCAATTACTCCTTTGGGTGGTTTGTTCTTAATTATTGGTTGGGCATTATTAATCTATAAATTTTGCCTCTAATTTATTTTTAACTCATAAAAACCACCTCCAACACCATGTGACTTTTCATCGGTTATTAGTAATATGTTATTGCCTTTAAATGTAATTCCTTCTTTTTGAGATTCATAGTTAAATGGAATTCTTGTCAATCTCCCTGATAAAAAATTATCTTTCTTATATTCCGAGAAAATTAAAACACATGAAGGTGAAAGCAAAGCTACTTTTTTACCATCACTAGAAATATCCGCAGAAGTAATCCAACAATTCATCGCTTCACAACTATTGAAATCAGAAATAAATTCTGCTTTATGATTCCCTTTTATGGCAGGAATTCTATATAAAGCTGTTTTACCAAATTTACTTTTTACTCTGCTTTTTGTAAAAATATAAAAGTAATTTTTGTGGTAAAAGAAAGATTCAGCATCGAAAAAAAACTGTTTCTTTTTCGGTGAAAAATTGGTTTGATTAGGATAGTAAAACCTAATTTTTTCCACCTCAACTTTTTTAGAACTTGATAAGTCTTTCGCATTCACTTTCAATATAGCAAGATTTTTTCTGCGGCTTTCATTGTTTCCAAAATCACCTATATACAGATTTCCTTTTTCATCAGAAGTTAAATCTTCCCAATCATTATTTTTTGCATTTACTTTAAGAACCTTAATAATCTTTCCTTTGTTAGAAACTCCGTAGATTTTAGATTTATTACCTCCATCATTCAACATCCAAACTAATTTAGAGTTTAAAACAACTTCAGTTCCCGAAACTTCTTCTAGAGTTTTAGATAAATTTGAAATCAACTTTAATTCACCAAAATTAGTACAACTAAGAAGGCATAATACACTGAGTAAAAAAAAGATTTTTTTCAAGAGCCATTAAAGTTTTATAATTTATTTACGCTTATTTCTCTAATTTTCGAAGAGTCCAATTTTATAGAAAGTAAGGTTTTACCAACCCCCGGAAGCTCCTCCACCACCGAAGCCACCTCCGCCACCAAAACCGCCGAAACCGCCGTCAGATGAACTACCAAAGCCACCTCCAGAAGAACTACCAAAACCTCCTCTACCTCTACCAGCATTACTCAAAATAATAGTATCAAAAATAGTATCTGCAAGAGAGCCTCTCCTAAAACGTTTACCTCCATTGCCATTATTTTTATTTCCTCTTGAAATTAAAATAAAAACAATAACGATAATAATTATAAAAATAAAAGATCCTGGCTTAAATTCTTGAATATTCTGTTTCTTTTCTCTTTTATACTCGCCATTTAATACTTTAAAAATTCCGTCTGTGCCTTTGTTTAATCCTTCATAAAAATCACCTCGCTTAAATGAAGGCGCTATTTCTCGATCAATAATTCTACGAGACATGAAATCTGTTAGAACGTGCTCTGTGCCATAACCCGATTGAATCGTTACTTTTCTATCATCCTTCGCTACTAAAAGAAAAACACCATTATCTTTTCCTTTTTGTCCTATTCCCCATTTATGCCCCCAATTTGTGGCTAGATAAGCAATGTCTTCACCTTTTGTAGTACTTATAATTGCCACAAAAATTTCAGTAGATGTTGAATCGCTATAAATTTCAAGTTTTCTAGATAATTTATCGAATTGAGCTTTCTCTAAAAGACCTATACTATCTATTAGTGCAGGAATAAACTTAGGTTTTTCTGGAATCTGATATCCTTGAGAAAAAAGACTTATTGAAAATAAAAAAGCGACTAAAAATAATAACTTAGAATTCACTGAATGTTGAGTATTTAAAACTAAATTTTTCATCCTTTAGAAATCTCATTAGAAAGTTCATCTTCATCGTCTATTTGCCAGGGAAAGTGCTCTTTTAATTCTTCACCTGCTTTTAAAATCCCATCCACAATTCCTTGTTTAAAGTTTCCTTGCTTAAAATGGTTTTGCATTATGTCTTTGGTTGTTGTCCAAAATCCTTCAGGAACTAATTTATTTATTCCTTTATCACCACAAATCACAAACTTCTTGTCTTTTACCGCAACATAAATCAACACCGCATTTTCATCTTTGGTTTTATTCATTTCTAGCAGATAAAACACCTCTAACGCTCGTTCGTCATGATTCTTCTCAGTGGATGCCTCAATATGTACACGAATTTCCCCAGAAGTATTTTTCTCTGCAACTTTAATAGCTGAAATAATTTCTTGCTCTTCTTCTCGAGATATAAACGCTTCTATTTTAGACATCTTTTTTTATTTTTTCTTTTTAAAATCAAAGCTTACATCAGGAGCATTTTCTGAACCAGGATTTGATTTAAATCGATTCATTTCATCGAAATTAAAGATTCCTGCTAAAAAAGATCCAGGAAATTTTTTAATCAGTTTGTTGTAAACATTTACACCTGCATTAAAACGATCTCTTGTAACATTAATTCTATTCTCAGTACCTTCTATTTGACTTTGTAATTCTAAAAAATTTGCGTTTGCCTTTAATTCAGGATACCGTTCTACAGATACTAATAATTTAGAAAGCGCCCCACTCATTCCTGCTTGTGCTTGTTGAAATTGAGCCATTTTTTCTGGTGTTAAATCACCAGCATTTATATTTACAGAAGTTGCTTTTGCTCTTGCACTGATTACATCCGTTAACGTTTCTTTTTCAAAATCTGCAGCACCTTGCACAGTTTTTACCAAGTTCCCAATCAAATCGTTTCTTCTTTGGTAAGAACTCTCTACATTAGACCAAGCTGTTTTCGCATTTTCTTCGTATTCTACTGCCGTATTATTAAAACCTACCGCCCAACTATAAACACTAAAAGCAATAACACCCATGATTATAACTGTTATTATTAGCACTGGCATTAACCATTTTTTCATAATTTTTATTTTAAATTTTGTTGATTTTTTGTTTTACAATATTACTTAATATTATTCCAATGCCATAGTGCATTGCAATTATTAGACACAAAAAAGAGTAAAAAGTTACAATTGATTTTTAATTTGAATCAATTCGGCTTTTACAGCTTCTAGTCTGGTAATAATTTCATGATTGTTAAAAATAGATTCAGGGTTTTTCTTTAGTTTTTGTTTTGCCCCTTCTAGAGTAAACCCTCTTTCTTTGACTAAATTGAAGATTAATTTAAAGTTTTTAATATCCTCGGGAGTAAATAAACGATTTCCTTTCGCATTTTTTTTAGGCTTAATAATATCAAACTCTTTTTCCCAAAAACGAATTAAAGAAGTATTCACATTAAAGGCAGTTGCTACTTCGCCTATTTTATAATACCTTTTTTCTGGTAAATCTACATGCATTTTTTTCAATGTTCAGTGTGAAATTTTCAAAACTAAAAAGATGAAGTCAGATTCACTTTCTTTTCTACCCTCTCTTTCCTAATTTGTTTTTAAAAAAAATTAATCATAAGACTGTCCTTCCTCTTCTGCCGCTTTTTGCATTGCAGCGAACTCTTCAGGTGTTAAATCTCCGTAGTAAAAATTAATCGGATTTACAGGTCTACCATTTTTGTGAACCTCATAATGTAAGTGAGCAGAAACGGAACGACCAGTGTTACCAACGTAGCCAATTAAATCTCCACGCTTAACTTTTTGTCCCCTTCTCGCTTTTATTTTACTCATGTGTGCATAAATAGTTCTATATCCATAACCATGATCTATGTATACAACTTTACCAAAAGTAGCGCTTCTCTGAGCTCTTATTACTTTTCCATTACCCGAGGCAAAAATTGGTGTTCCAGTTGGTGCTGTAAAATCCATACCTTTATGGAACTTTCTAATTTTTAAGATTGGATGCATTCTCCATTTAAAGCCAGAGGCCATTCTTGTTAAATCTACTAATTTAACAGGTAAAATTGCAGGTATTGCAGCCAACATCTTCTCCTTTTCTTTTGCTAAAGCTACTATTTCATCTAAAGACTTGGACTGAACTACCAATTGATTTGAAAGAATATCTACTTGTTTTGTTAACTTTGTTATCATGGTTGAATTATCAAAACCTTCTAAATATTTATATCGATTTACACCTCCAAAACTAGCCTTTCTTTGCTCATCAGGTATCGGGTTTGCTTCAAAGTAAGTTCTATAAATATTATTGTCTCTTTCTTGTAGTTGTGCCAAAATTGATGAACCTTCATCCATTCTTTTTGAAAGTAAATCGTAATGCAAATTTAAATTTTCTAGTTCTCGTTTTTGTGCACGTTCACTAGGAGACATAATGAACTGACTAAAAACAATAAAACCAACGAAAGCAATTAAGAAAGTAGCTAAAACGCCAAAAAAAGTTTTCCTATAATAATAGCTCTTTTTTATGGTAATTTCTCTATAAGATAGCGTGTCCGCATCGTAATAATATTTTACTTTTGCCATAGTTTTATTTGTACTATTTTTGTAGCTTAAAATCGTTTTTATTTAAATATAGATTTTAATTACGTGCTAATTTACAAAATGTTTTACAACTGCTTTTTAAGGTAGTAAAATTAAAAAAATATTAATATAATCCAACTTGTTGGAAACTTCTTTACTATGAAATCACAAGATATTCGCGCTACCTTTTTAAACTTTTATAAAGAAAAAGGACATTTAATTGTTCCTTCTGCCCCAATGGTTACAAAAGACGATCCTACCTTAATGTTTGTGAATTCTGGTATGGCGCCATTTAAAGAATATTTCTTAGGCAATGGTAAACCAAAGAATAACAGAATATCAGATTCTCAGAAATGCTTACGTGTTTCAGGAAAACACAATGATTTAGAAGAAGTTGGCTATGATACATATCACCATACTTTATTTGAAATGTTAGGAAATTGGTCTTTTGGCGATTATTTTAAGAAAGAAGCAATTGCTTGGGCCTGGGAATTATTGACTGAAGTTTACAAAATTGATAAAGATATTTTATATGTAACTGTTTTTGAAGGTTCTGAAGATAATGATAACCTAAAAATGGATACAGAAGCATTTGATATTTGGAAACAATATATTGATGAAGATCGCATTCTAAAAGGAAATAAAAAGGATAATTTTTGGGAAATGGGTGAGCAAGGACCTTGCGGACCTTGTTCTGAAATTCATGTAGATATACGTTCTGCAGAAGAAAAAGCAAAAGTAGATGGAAGAACTTTAATTAATGAAGATCATCCTCATGTGGTAGAAATATGGAACTTAGTTTTTATGCAATACAATCGCAGAGCTTCTGGCGATTTAGAGGATTTGCCGAATAAGCATATTGACACAGGAATGGGTTTTGAACGTTTGTGTATGGTTCTGCAAGATGTACAATCTAATTATGATACAGATGTTTTTACTCCTATAATTAGAGAAATTGAAACAATTACCAATGTTGAATACAATAAAAACCTAGAACAGGATATTGCTATTCGTGTAATTTCTGATCACGTTAGAGCCGTTGCATTTTCTATTGCCGACGGACAATTACCAAGTAACACAGGTGCAGGCTATGTAATTAGGAGAATATTGAGAAGAGCTGTTCGTTACGGCTTTACATTTTTAAATAAAAAAGAGCCTTTCATTTATAGATTGGTTGATGTATTAAGTAATAAAATGGGCGAAGCTTTCCCTGAAATAAAAATACAAAAACAATTAATAGAGAATGTTATCAAGGAAGAAGAAACTTCTTTCTTAAGAACTCTGGACCAAGGCTTACTGTTATTAGATAGAATTATAGAAAACACTTCAGGAAATAAAGTTTCTGGTGACAAAGCATTTGAATTGTATGACACATATGGTTTCCCTATCGATTTAACCTCTTTAATTCTCTCTGAAAAAGGTTTAACTTTAGATGAAAAAGGATTTGAAAGCGAACTTCAAAAACAAAAAAACAGATCGAGAGCTGCTAGTGAAATGTCTACAGATGACTGGACTATTATAGCCGAAGATGCAATAGAAGAATTTATAGGCTATGACACTTTAGAAGCAAAGGTAAAAATTACTAGATACAGAAAAGTGACTTCTAAAAAAGATGGTGAAATGTATCAATTAGTTTTTAACCTAACTCCGTTTTACCCAGAAGGTGGTGGACAAGTTGGAGACAAAGGATATTTAGAAACCATCCAAGGAGATGTGCTTTATATTTTAGATACCAAGAAAGAAAATAATGTTATTATTCATTATACAAAGAACTTACCTAGTAACATTAATGAGATATTTAATTCAGTCGTTGATAAAAAACAACGTTACAGAACAGAATGTAATCATACTGCAACTCATCTGCTGCATCAAGCTTTAAGGGAAGTTTTAGGAACTCATGTAGAACAAAAAGGTTCTGCTGTGCACTCTAAATATTTACGTTTCGATTTTTCTCATTTCTCGAAATTAACTGTGGATGAATTACGTGAAGTAGAAAATTTTGTAAACAGAAGAATTGAGGGCAAACTTGCTTTAGAAGAAAACAGAAATATTCCAATGGAAAAAGCAATTGCTGAAGGTGCAATGGCTTTATTTGGAGAAAAATATGGAGATACAGTAAGAACCATCAAGTTCGGTAAATCTATAGAACTTTGTGGAGGAACGCATGTTAAAAATACGAGCGATATTTGGCATTTTAAAATTAAATCTGAGGGAGCGGTAGCATCGGGAATTAGAAGAATTGAAGCAATTACCAATGATGCTGTAAAAGATTTTTATTTTGAAAGTAATAGGTCTCTATTTGAAATCAAAGATTTACTAAACAACACTAAAGATCCTGTAAAAGCTGTTCAGAAACTTCAAGATGAAAACACTTTATTACAAAAACAAATTGAGCAATTATTAAAAGATAAAGCGCAAAACCTATCTGGAGAATTAAAAAAACAATTGCAAGAAATACACGGCGTTCAATTCTTAGCTAAAAAAGTGGATTTAGATCCAAACGGAATTAAAAACCTAGCCTTTGAAATTGGAAAAGAACATAAAAACCTATTTCTGTTATTTGCCACGGCACCATCAAAAGAAAAAGCAATGTTAACCTGTTATATTTCTAAAGAATTAGCAAAAGAACGTGGTTATGATGCTGGAAAAGTAGTTAGAGAATTAGGAAAACTAATTCACGGTGGTGGTGGTGGTCAAAATTTCTTTGCAACTGCAGGAGGAAAAAATCCTGGTGGAATTCCTGAAGCTTTAGAAAAAGCTAAGGATTATTTAGTCTAGAATTTATCGCCAAAATCACTTAAAGATTTAGTCTAATTGTGGTTAACTAATTTATTATTTCAAATAAAAACATTAAATTTGAGAGGTCTTAATAATTAGTTTTCAACACCTTACACTAAACTATGCCTTATTTAGATACTTTTTCTGGAAGTTGGACTTCAAAAGAAGCAAGACATTTACTCAAAAGAACTTCTTTTGGAGTAACTCAAGAACTTGTTACATCTTCAGTTGCATTAGGTTTATCTGCAACTATAGATGAACTCTTTGAAGAAAAACCATTACCAAATCCTCCTTTAAAATTTCTTTTCGATGGCACAGATAGTAGTAATGACGAAATAGAAGACCCAGGAGCATCATACGGAGAAACATGGGTAAATGCACCGGCATATCCAGAAATAAGCGCCGGCCAAAATAGAACTAAAATTTATAAATCGAGAAATCGTTCTTTGTATGCATGGTCTTTTCTGCAAATGCAAAATGCGGAAATATCTATTAGAGAAAAACTTACACTATTTTGGCACAACCACTTTGTGAGCGAAAACACGAATCCTCACAGAGAATATTACTACATGAATGTCCTGCGAACCAACTCTTTAAAAAACTTTAAAGAATTAGTAAAATTAATCACAGTAGACACCAATATGTTAATATATCTGAGTGGAAATCAAAATTCAGATGCCGCGCCTAATGAAAATTATTCTAGAGAATTATTAGAGCTTTTTACAATTGGAAAAGGAGCTGCCGTTGGCAATGGAGATTATACCAATTACACGGAAGATGATGTTGTAGCCGTGGCAAAAGTTTTAACAGGGTGGAGAGTTAGAGGTCTAGCTCATACTGATGCCTTGACATCTTACTTTTCTAATAATAAACATACACAAGGAGATAAAACCTTATCCCATAGGTTTAATAATTCAGTTATTTCTGAAAATGGTGCAAATGAATATAAGGATTTAATTGATGTCATTTTTGAACAAGATGAGTGCTCAAAATTCATTACACGAAAATTGTATCGATGGTTTATTAATTATGAAATAACATCAGAAATTGAAACTAACATTATAGTTCCTTTAGCCGAAATTATCGTAAATAATAATTATGATATTGTTCCTGCGCTAAAAATACTAGTTGCTTCAGAACATTTTTTCGAGAATACGTTCTGCATGGTAAAAAGTCCGATTGATTTAATGCATTCAGTTACCAAATCATTATTAGTTTCTGCACCAACCACTTCCGTAAACGAAGAGTATAATTATGCTTTGGTATTATATTTGGCTTCCACAGATTTAAATCAATCAATCTTTCATCATCCAGATGTTGCAGGATGGAAAGCTTATTACCAAGAGCCTCTATTTTATAAAAGTTGGATAAACAGCTACTTATTACCCAAAAGGTTAGATTATTGCAGAATTATCGTTACTGGTGGAGATTTATTAATTGATAATAAAAAGTATACGGTTCCTCCTTTAGTGCCAGTGCTGCTAATTACATCTCAGATTACAAATTCTGAGAATCCAAATATTTTAATAACGGAATTATCAAATCAGTTATATAATTATCCTATTGACCAAAGTCAGATAGATGCATTAAAAGATATTTTAATTCCTGGACTACCCGATTTTGAATGGACTATAGAGTACACAAACTTTTTAGAAAATCCAACAGATGATGCTCTGCGTATTTCAGTAGAAAATAAACTTCGAAATTTAATTGGAGTAATGGTACAAATGTCTGAATTTCAAATAATGTAGGTATGAAAAAGACTAAAAAACTGAATAGAAGAGATTTCATCAAATTAAGTTCAATTGCGACAGCTGCTTTGCCATTGACACTTAATGGTTTTCCTTTATTTGCTGGGGAAAAACCTAATTCATATCAGTTTTCAGAACAAAACGAAAACATATTAGTTCTTATACAATTACAAGGTGGTAACGATGGCTTAAATACTGTTTTTAATTTAAGTCAATATGATAATTTACAAAGTGTTCGTTCTAATATTATAATTCCTGAAACAAATTTACTGGCTTTAAATAGTGAAACACATTTTCATCCTTCCTTAATAGGTATGAAAGAAATTTGGGATAAAGAAAAACTATCTGTAATTCAAAATGTTGGTTATCCTGACCAAAATAGATCTCATTTCAGATCTACAGACATCTGGAATACAGCCTCTGATTCAGACGAATACATTTCAACTGGTTGGGTTGGACGTTTTTTACATGAGCGACACTCTGAATACCCTGAAAATTATCCTAATTTAGACAACCCTGATCCGTTTGCTTTAACATTAGGGAGAGTAGTCTCAGAAACCTGCCAAGGACAAAATACAAATTTTTCGATGGCATTATCAAACCCTGATAATCCTGGTACAGCTTTAGTTTCGAGTACAGGTACGATTCCTTCAAACTGCTATGGCGATACATTAAGTTTTGTAAATGACACCATTGCACAAACAAACGCTTATGGAGATAAAATTAAAACCGCTTCAACCGCTGGTAATAATTTATCAACCAAATACGAAAACAACAACAACAATAAATTAGCTGGAAAATTAAAAAATGTTGCAAGATTAATATCTGGTGGATTAAAAACCAAAGTATATGTTGTACAATTAGGTGGCTTCGACAACCATGACAACCAAGTTGAAGAAGGGAATGTTACAGAGGGAAAACATAGTGAATTGTTAAAAGAATTATCTGACGCAATTGCTGCGTTTCAAGATGATTTGGAATTACTTAATATTGATGATAAAGTAATTGGAATGACCTATTCTGAATTTGGAAGAAGAATTCGATCTAATGCTGCTTTTGGAACAGATCATGGTACAGCCGCTCCTTTATTTTTATTCGGCACTTGTGCCAAAAATCAAGTTTTGGGTGATACCCCAGAAATCGATACTGCAGTAGATATTAAAGAAGGAGTGCAAATGCAGTACGATTTTAGAAACATATATAGTACGGTTTTAACAGATTGGCTAGGAGCAACAAAACAAGAATCTACCTCAGTTTTTTTTAATGAATTAGATGCAATCCCTATTTTTAAAAATGGATGTTCTGCTGCACTCTCTAAAGATGGATTTCTTTCACAAGAATTAGAGATCGATGTATATCCTAACCCAACAATAGATACAATTAATATTCAATTCATTGGAAACAACGAAAATGTAAAAATTACACTATACAACAATATTGGTGCCGTTTTAAAACAAATTACAAATCAAAAATACAGCTCTTTGCAACACATTGTAAAAGTAGATTTAAAAAGCTTTCCAAAAGGAAATTACTTTGTGCACTATCAATCGAAAGGCATTTCTAAAACAAAAAAAATATTGAAATATTAAATGAATTTACAAACAATTGTACCTCTAAAAAAAGAAATAACAAATTCAATAGATTACAACTCTAAAATTCTTCTACTAGGCTCTTGTTTTTCAGAAAACATTGGAGATAAACTAAATTATTTTAAGTTTCAAACAAATCAAAATCCTTTTGGTATTCTATTTCATCCAAAAGCAATAGAGAACTTGGTTACAAATGCAATTAATGAAAAAAAATATTTGCCTGAAGATTTAATATTGCAAAATGAACATTGGCATTGTTTTGATGCACATTCTAGTCTAAGTTCTCCCAATAAAAACAAACTCTTAGCTAATTTAAATTCAGCAATTACAGCGTCCAATAAAAAGCTAAAAAAGGCAACACATATTATAATTACGCTTGGCACTTCATGGGTATATCGTTTTATTGAAACAGATGCTATTGTAGCAAATTGTCATAAGATTCCTCAAAAAAAATTCGTAAAAGAGCTGCTCTCTGTTGATGAAATTACAAAAAGTCTAAAAACTACTATCGCTCACTTAAAATCAGTAAATAAAAATATACATATACTTTTTACAGTTTCACCTGTGAGACATCTAAAAGATGGGTTTACAAAAAATATGCAAAGTAAATCTCATTTAATTACAGCTATTCATTCAGTTCTTAATACAAAGAATTGCTCCTATTTCCCTTCTTATGAAATTATGATGGATGAATTACGAGATTACCGTTTTTATGGAGAAGATATGATTCACCCAAACAAAACGGCTATAAACTACATTTGGCAACGATTTGTGGAAACTCATATTTCTGAAAACTCAAAATTAACGATGGAGAAAGTGGAATCAATTCAGAAAGGAATTTCTCATAAGCCTTTCAATGAAAATTCTGAACAGCATCAAAAGTTTTTAAACAACCTAGAGATAAAAAAAGAAAAATTAAATTCAATCTTTAATTTTATTAAATTTTAATTTTTTTTGACATCACAAAAAAAAGTCACAACAACAGTTATGACTTTTTCTTTACAACCTTAAACGAATTAATCGTTTATTCTTAATTATTCTTTCTTAGACAAGAGTTTATCTACATTTCCCCAAGGTCCTCCATTGATAATGTCTATTCCTTGGTTTACCAAAAATTGAGTTGCTTGTCCACTTCTTCCTCCACTTCTGCACACAGCAATAATTGGTTTTCCCCAAGATTTAATTCTTTCTATTTCTGAGGGAATTACCGTTAATACAATGTGCTCAGCGCCTTCTGTATGACCCTCATCCCATTCTTCTTTTGTTCTTACATCTAAAACAATTGCTCCCTTTGCTAAATATTCTTTAATTTCTTCAACCATCATTTTTTTTCTAAATAATTTAAACAAAACTATTAATTTTTACACAAAAATAATCCATTTTCAATTAACTTTGTGTAGCTTTTGTTGCTCTTCAGCACTACTAATCTCTCCAAAATGTCTTCTTTAATAACATTGTTATTTTGCAAAGCTAACTCATATAATTCTAAACTCAATAACCAATCTTCTGGAAATTTACTTTTTAGCTGAATAAATATTTCTTCTAGTTTTTTGTTTGTTGAAGATTTTTCTTCTCTCATTAGCCTAACATCGGTATATAACTTATAAAGTTCTTGATCTTTATCTGAATACTTAATTTTACTTGCTTTTGTTTCAGACACTTTACCTAAACCTAAAAAAGAATCTACATCTGCTGGACCTGAATACGCCGAAACAACCTCTTTCCCGATGGCCATATCATAGATTCCCCATTCTGGTTTAAACAAAACTTCATCCTTATAAGTTACAGTGCAATCATCTAAAGAAATAATTAAAATTTTACCCATTAAATCTCTAGTACCTGTAATTGCCTTTCCTTTAATAATCACCCCACTTTCAAATTCTAAAGTCATAAATTCACCTTCGTAAATTTTATAAGCTTTTAAATCTCTAGGACTCATATCTTCTATGGGTAAATTAATTCCTTTTAATTTACCTACTGGACTTCCAAAACCACTTGCATGGCTTTTAATTCCGTGTCCAATTAATTCTTTATCTCTATTAGACAAGGCAGTTTCTCCAATAGTTTGTATGTAAGCAACTTTATTATTTTTATAATGGATAACTCTAGAGAAAACACCTGAAATTTGAATTCCTGTTGTTAATTCTACAGTACCTAAATTTTCTGAATCGATTAATTTCTGAACACTTTTTAAACCACCTGTTCTTAAAGCCATGGTATTTCCAAATTCGTTTAAAACCAAACTTAAATATGCAAAATCTGGCGTTACAAATAATTGTGGCTGAGGTTTTGTAATATCAAAATTAACATTTGCAGCCTCTATAGAATAAGGTACCTTTTTCACTTCATCTCTCATACACCATGAACTTTCTCCTATGGATGAAAGTAAACCTGCACCATATATTTTGGGGTTTTCTAAGCTACCAATTAACCCATACTCTACTGTCCACCAGTGTAAATTTCTAATTTGAGCCATTTCAGACAATTCACCAATATTATCTTGAAGACATTCTACTTTTTCTTGAGCTTCTTTTATTATTTTGTCTGATGAGTTGGGGTCTTCTTTTAAGATTGATAAAAGCCGAATTGCTTCATACATTTCATAATCTTTCGAAGAAGAAATTGCTTTACTTCCTATTTCTCCGAACCTTCTTAAATACTCAGCATATTCTGGGTTTGAAATAATTGGTGCATGACCTGCAGCTTCATGAATAATATCTGGTGCTGGTGTATATTCGATATGATTAATAGTTCTCATATCTGATGCGATTACCAATACGTTATATGCCTGAAATTCCATAAATGCATTAGGAGGAATAAAACCATCAACTGAAACGGCTGCCCAACCTATTTCTTTTAAAATTCTATTCATTCCTTCCATATGAGGAATATTATCAACAGAGATCCCTGTTAGATCTAAACCTTGCATATAAGATTTATGAGCTACTTTACTCAAATAATCTACATTCATTCTCATTACGTATCTCCAAACAGCCTGATTTTGGGGAGTATATTCTTCATAAGGCTGTTTTACCACAAACTTGTGTAAATGTTTGGGTAATTTTTTAGTCACTTCGTTCAATTCAAAATGTAGATTCATCAAAATATTTATTGAATTATTCTTACAAAACTACATTTTAAAATAATAATTACATAATAAAACAAACATAAAACATCGTATTTTATATTTATCATAAGTAGTAAAAAAACTTACCATTACACACAGTATGACTATTTTGGTAATAAAAAAATAGAGGCCGCCTTTTACAGACAGCCTCTCTCTTGTTCTTTAGATAAATTAATTCAAATAATAAGACTAAAGTGATTTTTTTATAATATTGTAGGCATCATGGGCTTTAGATCTTTTTGCCATCTCTAATGCAGTTATTTTACCTTTATCCGATTTCGTGCTTAATTGTGCTCCATTCGCAATTAATAATTGCACTATTTTTGCCTTATTATATCTTGCAGCGAACATTAAAGGAGTTAATCCAAAAGATTTTTTGTTAACATCTTCACCTGCTTCGATTAAAGCTTTAACGGCTTCATAGTTTCCCATCTTAATCAACTTACAAAAAGGACTAACATCATAATAGTTTTTTGCTAGGATTGTTTTTTCTGCTTTTAAAGCTTTTTTTGTTGTAGCATTTAGTGATCCAAGTGTAAATAAACACAATAGCATTGGTAAAATTATTTTTCTCATCATAATAGATTTTGGGGTTATAAATTTTTTACTTTATTATACTGATAAGACGCTCAAAAAGAAAAAATGTTTCAATAAAATTGATCAATTAACATGTATTTAACAATTTAACGTCCTTTAAATTTTCAAATTAAATACGAACATAAATAGTAAAATATCGAAATCTGAGTGTTGTTTATTATTCGTATTTACACAAAAAAAGTAACGCTATCGGTTTCGTTAAAAAAGGAAAACAAGCCAAAAATATTTCTTATTTTTACCGCTCAATTTTAAGAAAATGAACAAGAAAGTTATATTGATGATTTTAGATGGTTGGGGAATTACACAAGACCCGAAAGCATCAGCTATTTATAATGCAAAGACACCTTTTATTAATGGTTTGTATGATAAATATCCAAATGCCCAATTGAGAACAGATGGAGAACATGTTGGGCTACCAGAAGGGCAAATGGGTAACTCAGAGGTTGGCCACATGAACCTCGGTGCTGGTAGAATAGTTTATCAAAATTTAGCTAGAATTAATAAAGCTGTAAAAGAAAAAACTTTAGGGAAAGAAAAAACCTTATTAGACACCTTTAAATACGCAAAGGAAAACAACAAAGACGTTCATTTATTAGGTTTACTTTCAAACGGTGGAATTCATGCACATATTAACCATTTAAAAGGATTATTAGATGTCGCTAAAACAAATGAAATAGACAATGTCTTTTTACACGCATTTACAGATGGTAGAGATTGTGACCCGAAATCTGGAACATATTTCATTAAAGACATTCAAGAATATATGAAAGAAACTACAGGAGAATTAGCTTCTGTAACTGGGCGTTATTATGCAATGGATAGAGACAACAGATGGGAACGTATAAAGGAAGCTTATGATGGGCTTGTTAATGGAGTTGGAACGAAAACCACTGACGCTATCGCAACAATGAGTAAAAATTATGAAGATGGTATAACAGATGAATTTCATAAGTCTATCATTGTAACGAATGAAGATGGTTCTCCGAAATCGCAAATTAAAGAGGGAGATGTTGTATTATTTTTCAACTACAGAACAGATAGAGGTAGAGAATTAACAACTGCCTTGTCGCAAAATGATTTTCCTGAATTTGATATGAAAAAATTAGATCTTTATTATACAACCATCACTTTATATGATGAGAGTTTTAAAGGTATAAACGTTATTTACAATACCGATAATATTAAAAACACGCTAGGTGAAGTTTTATCTAAAGCTGGAAAAAAGCAAATTAGAATCGCTGAGACTGAAAAATACCCTCACGTAACTTTTTTCTTTTCTGGCGGACAAGAAGCTCCTTTTGAAGGTGAATCCAGAATTTTAAGAAACTCACCAAAAGTAGCAACCTACGACTTACAACCAGAAATGTCTGCTTATGAATTAAAAGATGCATTGTGTGAAGATTTAAAGAAAGGGGAGGCGGATTTTGTGTGTTTAAACTTTGCTAACGGAGATATGGTTGGACATACAGGTATAATGAATGCTGCAATAAAAGCATGTGAAGCTGTAGATATTTGCACAAAAGAAGTTGTTGAAACTGGTTTAGAAAACGGTTATTCTATATTATTAATTGCAGATCACGGTAACTGTGAAACAATGATAAATCCTGATGGTTCTCCTCACACTGCTCACACTACAAACCCGGTACCTTTTATTTTAATTGACGAAGAAATAAAATCAATAAACAGTGGTGTACTCGGAGACATTGCTCCTACAATTTTAGATTTAATGGGCGTCGAACAACCTAAAGAAATGACACAGCATTCTTTATTGTAATCTATAAAAAAATGAACAAGCTAATCTTATTATTTTCTATAATCGTTTTATCTTCTTGCAGCACACAGCAAAAAGGAGTTGAAACTAAAAAAGTAACGGCAGTAAAAAACCAAAGAGGCGATTTAGTGGGCTTTGCCGACAAAGAATCTTTTCAACAAGCACCATACAAAACATGGTTTACTCAGAAATTTAATACATATGAGCCAAATCCATCAACAGTCGCTTCCTTAAAAGAAAGTCTAAAAGGTATTAAAATTAAAGGCTTTATGGGAACTTGGTGTGGAGATAGTAAAAGAGAAACACCGCATTTTTACAAAATTTTAAAACAAACTGGTTTTAACTTAAATAACTTTCAATTAATAACGGTTAACAGAAGTAAAAAGACTCCTGATAATCTCCAAGAAGGTTTCAACATAAAACGAGTTCCAACTTTTATCTTTTATAAAAATGGAAAAGAAATTGGAAGATATGTTGAATACGCTCGTGAATCTTTAGAGGAAGATATGCTAAAAGTTGTTTCAAGAAAAGCTTATAAACATTCTTACGAAAAATAAATAATACCGATGATTCATTGATTATTGTTTTCAGTTTTTACGATATCTTAGAAGATACACATCCTATATTTTTAGACAAGAAAAAACTGGAATCTGAAAGTAATAAATTAGTTTTATGTGGAATAATGAGTAGAAAAAATAGTAGGTTTTCAGAGGGGAACAGATATCTATAAACTTGTATTTAATCAAGAACCAACTCTAAAATAGAAAAAATAATTTTCTCTTCTTTTTCAAATGAGAAACTATCTTTTTAATAATAGAATTTATAGTAACTTTGCTGCTCAATTTTCAACATGATTAAAATAAAGACTAAAGAAGAAATAGAAATCATGCGCGAAAGTGCATTAATTGTTTCTAAAACATTAGGTATGCTCGCTACAGAAGTAAAACCTGGGGTTTCTACTTTATATTTAGATAAACTAGCAGAGGAGTTTATTAGATCAGAAGGGGCTATTCCTGGTTTTTTAGGTCTATACGATTTTCCAAATACACTTTGTATGAGTCCTAACTCTCAAGTTGTACACGGTATTCCTAATAAAAAACCTTTAATCGAAGGAGATATTATTTCTATCGATTGTGGTTCAAAGAAAAATGGTTTTTACGGAGATCATGCATATACTTTTGCTGTCGGGGAAATTTCACCAGAAACTAAAAAACTTTTAGATGTAACCCGAGAAAGTTTATATGTTGGTATTCGCGAATTTAAAGCAGGTAATAGAGTTGGTGACGTAGGTTTTGCTATTCAGAACTTTACAGAAAAACATGGTTACGGTGTTGTTAGAGAATTAGTAGGTCATGGTTTAGGAAGAGAGATGCATGAAGATCCTGAAATGCCCAACTATGGTAAAAGAGGTAGAGGAAAGAAATTCACAGAAGGTATGGTTGTTGCCATAGAACCAATGACAAATTTAGGAACTCATAAAATTAGACAACACAGTGATGGCTGGACAATTACTACCTTAGACAACAAACCATCTGCTCATTTTGAACACGATGTTGCAATTGTAAATGGTAAACCAGAACTACTTTCTACCTTTAAATACGTGCACGAAGCCTTAGGTATCGCTACTAATGAAGAAGATGAATTTAGATCCGTTTTAGAGCATTAGTGTCTATATTTAAGTCCATATTAAACACTGTACCAAGACCTTGGTTGATAAAGGTTAGTTATCTTGTGCGTCCAATAATTGCTTTTTTTTTAAAAGGCAATAAATATACAGATCCTATTGATGGAAAATCTTTTCGTAAATTTTTAACTTACGGATATGGTAAACAGCGAGAAAATGCACTTTCACCATCAACTCTTTCTCTAGAGAGACATCGATTAATGTGGCTATTTTTGAGAGATGACACTGAATTCTTTACATCAAAAGAAAAAATAAAAACTTTGCATATTGCTCCAGAACAATGTTTCTTGGACCTCTTTAGGAAACAAAATAACCTGGAATATATAACCTCAGACTTGGAATCACCCATTGCAGATGTAAAAGCTGATATTTGCAACTTACCTTTTGATGACAACTCTTTTGACGTTGTTTTCTGTAATCATGTGCTAGAACATATCATGGATGATACAAAAGCAATGCAGGAATTATACCGAGTATTAAAAAAAGGAGGTTTTGGGATTTTTCAAATTCCTCAAGATTTATCAAGAGAAAAGACTTTTGAGGATAATACAATTACAAACAGGAGAGAACGTGCAGAAATATTTGGCCAATACGATCACGTAAGAGTCTATGGTAGAGATTATTTTAAAAAGCTTCGCTCTCTAGGTTTTGAAGTTGATGAAATTGATTACACCAAAAAAATCACCCGAGAAAAAATAGAAAGATATTGTTTAATGAAAAATGAAATACTTCCTGTTTGTTACAAAAAGTAGTCTATCATAAACGATATAGGTTAACAACTTTTTTTGTATCGCCTTGTTTATAAATCGAAATTCATTAAAACTATTTATCTTTTAATAAACGTGTTGTACTCCTTTAAATCTCCATTCTCATCAACAAATAATAAAATAGCATCAATATTTTTATGAGCTAATAAAAAAGATTTCACTTTTTTTAACCCCATCACCATAAAAGCGGTTGCATAAGCATCTACATCTGCACAATCTAAACTAGCAATTACCGAAGCACTTAATAAATTACTCTCTTTTGCATTACCCGTTTTTGGATTTATTGTATGAACAAATTTTTGTCCATCTGAAGTAACTCTAAATTTTCTGTAATTACCAGATGTCGCCATAGATTTATCCGACAAATTCAGGTTTTTATAACCTTTAAAATCCTCTTTATTCAAAGGATCAACAAGTTTGATAACCCAAGGAACGTTATTTTCTTTAGTTCCTTGAGTACGTATTTCACCACCTATTTCAACTAAATAATTTGCAATTTTTTTACTACTCAAAAAACGAGCTATAACATCAATTCCAAAACCCTTTGCTATCGCATTAAAGTCTAAATATATATTTAAATGATCTTTCTTAACCTTTCTGTTAACAATATCTACTTTATTCAAACCAACAAATTGCATTTGCTCTTTTACTTCTGTCATTGTTAAGTTTTTCTTTTCTGAATTCGGTCCAAATCCCCAAGCATTGACTAGATGACCAACAGTTGGGTCAAAATATCCATTAGTTTCTTTATAAATCATTTTTGATTTATGAAAAACCTCTAAAAATAAATCATCAACAACAATAGTAGAATCACCATTATTAATCCTTGAAATATCTGAAGTAGGAATATAAGTTGACAATGATTTATTCATTAAATTAAACAAACTATCTATAGATTTCTGATAATTGTGAACACAATCTAAATAAACTATTTTGTACGTAGTTCCAAAAACATGACCTTTTAAGATAACATCATTCCCTTTGTTATTGTCTTTACAAGAAACAACAAGTAATAAAATCACAAGAACTGTAAGTATATTTTTGAGTATCATAAAGTTCATATTATTTTTACAAAAATAGCCTATAAAATTTTCATAAAATATCATTAATAGCACTTATTCTTAATCCATTTCGCTAAATTTGTTGCTTTTAACTTAATATTGAAACGATGAAAAAATTCTCATTACTATTATTAACCGCCATTCTAGTCACTTCTTGTGTTGCAAAAAAAGATTTTGTTAATTTACAAACTAAACATGATAAAGCTAAAACTGAATTAGTAAATACAAAAACTAGTTTACAGAAATGCTTGATTGAAATTGAAAAAGAAGCCGCAAAATCCTTTGTATTAAGTGAACAAGTAAAGTCTTTGAAAGAAGATAAAAAAGTTGCCTTAAAACAAGTAGAGAACCTAACCGTTTTAACACAATCTTCATCTGATAATATTAAAAACGTAATTTCTCAATTAAGTGAAAAAGATAAATATATTAATGGGGTAAGACAAGCAATGACTCAAAAGGACTCCTTAAACCTTGCTATTAAATATCACTTAACTAAGAACTTAACAGACGGAATTCAAGATAAAGATATTGAGGTAAATGTTGAAAAAACTGTCGTATTCATATCTATTTCAGACAAACTATTGTTTAGAAGCGCTAGTTATAACGTAACAGAAAATGCTTATGGTGTTTTAGAAAAAATAGCAAAAGTAATTAATGCTCAGCCTGACATGGAAGTAATGATAGAAGGACACACAGATTCCAGAACAATTAAAACTGAATTTTTGCAAGATAATTGGGATTTATCTGCTAAAAGAGCGACATCTATCACTAGAATTTTACAATACAAATTTGGAGTAAAACCACAAAGGTTAATTGCTGCTGCTAGGAGTCAATATGTACCTTTAGTTGAAAATGATACTCCTGAAAACATGTCTAAGAATAGAAGAACGAAAATTATTATCATGCCGAAATTAAATCAATTCTTTGACTTATTAGAGCAAGATGCTACGAATTAAATCTAATTCAAATTAATCTTTAAAAAACCATCCTACAGTAGGATGGTTTTTTTATTTATGATAACACCTTCCAGGACGAATTATAACAAAGAAATGCAGAATAGTGTAACTTCCAATTATAAGTAAATTTGATGCTAGAACAGTCTAAATTTAGGCGAATAATGATATGAAGATAATATATACATTTATAAATCAGAGACAGCTCTCGATTTCTTATCCTCAATCAATATTTTATTTTGAATAATAATTCTTCATGATTTTATTTGCATTTTAATAGAGATAAAAATGTACAGCAATAAATTGAAAAGTGCCATTAATTAAAAATGCTCTTAAATTCTGATAACTCTCTTATT
>ENA-UZXB01010281-UZXB01010281.1-metagenome-genome-assembly--contig:-Day-2-1m-contig-10281_pt1 | contig 36245 bp, 52 predicted proteins | sample MGYA00260339_ERZ794899 | MGnify/ENA metagenome assembly ERZ794899 | reverse complement strand
GGTAATTCGAACGACAAATTGAAACTAGCGACAGAAATTGTATAGAGGGTTGTTGTTGTTATGATTGCTAAACCTTTACCAAGTCTGAAAACTTTAGATAGAGTTTTATCTTATAATCCAGAAACAGGTAAAATACTACGTTTTAAGGGTGGAGAATTTAAAGAAACCGTAAAGCCACACAAAAGAACTGGATATTTATGGTATTCCATCAATAAACAGGTGTACGCGGGACATAGATTGGCTTGGAAAATTTATTATCGTCAGGATGTGCTAAGTGATATGGAAATAGATCACATAAATGGCGATCAATCCGACAATAGAATATCCAATCTCAGATTGGTCAAGATGAACGAAAACATGAAGAATAAAAAAACGTATTGTTCAAATAAGTCGGGGATTGTTGGCGTAGCAAAAAGATCGGACACTAACAGTTGGCGTTCGCAAATCAGCGTGAACGGTAAAGCTATAAAATTAGGATCGTTTAAAACAAAAGATGAAGCTATTTCCGCAAGGCTGGCGGCGGAGAAGAAATACGGATTTCATCCTAATCATGGGGCGAGATGATGGCGACACAAGTTGAATTATCAAAGCACCTTGGGGTTTCAACGACAGTTATAAGCGATTTGACTGGCAGAGGTATTTTGCAAAAAGTAGGAAAGCAGGGTTATGATTTAGAGAAAAGCCGTTTGTTGTATCTTTCCCATTTAAGAGATATTGCGGCCAATCGGCTCAAAGATAATGATTTAGATTTAGGCGCTGAACGGGCGCGATTAGCTAAGGAGCAAGCTGACGCAAAGGAAATGGAAAACGCGATTGAGCGTGGTGACTTGGTATATATCGAGAAAGTGGCGAAAGAGTTCGAAACGCAACTACTTAAAGCAAAGACGAAACTCTTAGCGATGCCGTCAAAGATAGCGGCGGAAGTACACGCAAGCGCAAACGTCAAAGAGGCGAAAGAATTGATAGAACTTAACATGCAGGATGCACTCAGTGAACTGGTCGGATACGGTAGACAAACAACAGACTGAAAAGTTGCGCAGGCGGCTTAGTGAGGTGATGGCAGCGTCTTTAGCTCCGCCGCCCAAACTTACTGTATCTGAATGGTCTGACACTTATAGGCAGTTGTCATCAGAAAGTTCCGCTGAAGCTGGTCGCTGGTCAACAAGTCGTGCCGAATATCAAAGGGGCATGATGGATGCGGTGAGTGATCCAGACATTGAAACAGTTGTATTGATGACAGCGGCCCAAATTGGCAAGACTGAGCTTATCAACAATGTTGTTGGTTTTCACATACATCAAGACCCTGCGCCTATTTTGGTTGTTCAGCCGACGCTAGAAATGGCACAAACTTGGTCGAAGGATAGGCTTGCGCCAGCTATACGCGATACGCCTGCCTTATCAGACAAAATTAAAGACCCTAGATCAAGAGACAGTGGTAACACAACTTTGCATAAGGTATTTGCTGGCGGTCACGTTACCGCTTGTGGCGCAAACTCACCTTCTAGCTTGGCCTCGCGTCCGTGTCGGTTGATACTTTGCGATGAGGTTGACCGATACCCAATTTCTGCGGGAACTGAAGGCGACCCGGTTAGTTTGGCTAAAAAGCGTAGCGCAACATTCTGGAACCGAAAGATTATCTTGGTTTCGACTCCGACTGAAAAGAATGCAAGTCGGATTGAGGCGGCGTATGGCGACAGTGACCAGCGCAAGTATTTTGTGAAGTGCAAGGATTGTGGTGAGCATCAGCACTTGAAATGGGCGCAGGTTCATTGGCAAGATAAAAACCCAAATACGGCAGAATATGCTTGTGAGCATTGCGGGTCACTTTGGAATGATGCTGATCGTTGGAGATCAATCCGCGCAGGCGAGTGGCGCAAAACCGCAGAAGGCGACGGCAAGACGGCTGGATTTCACTTGTCTGGCTTATATTCACCTTGGACACCATTGGCAGATATTGCGCGTGATTTCTTGCAGGCTAAAAGTGATCCAATGCGATTGCGGACTTGGATAAATACAACTTTGGGCGAAACATTTGAAGAGCAAGGCGAAGGCATTGACGAATATGATTTGATTTCACGTCGATCTGATTGGGGCGATGATTTGCCTGATGATGTTTTGTTGATTACTTGCGGCGTAGACATACAAGATGATCGTGTTGCTTATGAGCTTGTTGGCTGGACGCGCACTGAGGCCAGTTATTCTTTAGAATATCGTGAAATCTACGGCGACCCGTCAACGGCGCAGCTTTGGATGGACCTTGATGAAGCGTTAAGTCAGACGTTTACACACCCAGAGCGTGGCGAAATGGCAATTCGGGCGACCTGCATTGATAGTGGTGGCCATTTTACTCAGGCAGTGTATAATTACGTTAAGAACCGTGCTGGAAAGCGCGTATTTGCTATCAAAGGTATTGGTGGCGAAGGTAAGCCGATAATAGGAAGGCCATCAAAGAACAACATAGGTAAAATCAATCTTTTTCCAGTAGGTACAGACACGGCCAAGGAATTAGTGTATGCGCGTCTAAAGGTGAACGATGAAATGGATGGTTATTGCCACTTTCCAAGCGATAGATCAGAGGAATATTTCCGAATGCTGACGGCGGAAAAGAAAGTCGTTCGATACTTTAAGGGACGCCCCAGACGGGAATGGGTGAAGATCAGAACGCGCAACGAGGCACTCGATTGCCGGGTATATGCGACCGCCGCTTTAGCCCTTTTAAACATTAATATGGAGGCGATTGCTAAAAAGGCACAAAATAGTGTACAATCGTCACAACCAAAGCATTTGCGGCGTCCGTCTGTTCCACGTCGCAGCTCGTTTGTTCATGGGTATAGGTAAGATATGGCGAATTTATTCAATGTAGCAAACGCACCAGAGGGTGAGCCAACTGAAATCGTAGTTGGTGACTTTATCCAGTGGAAGAAATCTAAGATTGTTGAAGATTATCCAACCGCAACACATTCGGCTGAATATGTCGCGCGAATAACTGGCGGCGGCTCTAACGAAATAAAAATACCCGCAACGGAAGCAACTGGATATTATTTGTTTACTGCCGAAAGTGATACTTCATCTAGTTTCGCTGTTGGTCGGTATCATTGGCAGCTTGAAATCACTGAAACGTCATCTGGCAATAGGTTAGTCATTGAGCGTGGTGAATTTGAGGCTATAGCAGACTTGGACGTTAATCAATCCGATCCCAGAACACATTCTGAGATCATGTTAGCCAAGATTGAGACAATACTTGAAGGCAAGGCTGATAGTGACGTTGGTTCTTATTCTATCGCTGGCAGATCATTAACCAAAATGTCGTTTGATGAACTTATGATTGCGCGTGATAGGTATAAGCGAGAAGTTTTGCAGCACCAGCGTGAAGAGTTGATTAAGCGCGGCAAAGCAAGCGCAAACACGGTAAAAGTTAGGTTTAGCTGATGGGTATTATGGACATATTTAGACGCGCTAATAAGGCCAAACCGTCAAAGCGTAACTATGCAGCCGCCTCAAAAGGTAGATTATTCGCTGATTTTAACGGGTCGAATCGAAGTGCAGACAGTGAAATTCGCTGGGCTTTGCGCGATATTCGTAATCGCAGCAGGGATTTAGAGCGGAATAACGAGTATTTCCGTCGCTATCTTCAGCTTTTGCGTGTCAATGTAGTGGGTGAAAACGGGTTTAATGTCCAAGTCAGAGGTCGGAACCCTGATAATAGCTTAGATAGAGCTGGAAATAACATGATTGAGTCCGCGTGGCGTGAGTTTGCGCGTATGGGCGGTGCAACAGTTGATGGCAAAATGTCATTAATAGATTTATGCAACCATGTTATCACTGGTGTGGCACGCGATGGTGAAGTCTTCCTTCAGATCGTAAAAGGCAATTATCTGCGCCACGGGATTGCCCTACAGGTTATTGAGCCTGATAGGGTGGATGAGGAAAAGAACGAATTATCACCATCTGGCAATTCAATCCGCATGGGTGTTGAATTAGACAAGCAAACAAGACGGCCAGTGTCTTATCATGTGCTGACTTACCATAAAGGCGACTATGATTACATGCTTCCAGCTAATGAGCGGAAATATGAAGTTATACCAGCGTCAGAGATGATGCACATCTATAAGCCAGATCGTGCTGGTCAAACGCGCGGTGTTCCTTGGTCTTCAGCGGCTATCACATCCTTGAAGATGTTGCATGGTTATCGTGAGGCTGAACTTATTGCTGCGCGGACGGGCGCGGCTAAGATGGGTTTTTTTACGTCACCCGCTGGTGATGGCTTTACGGCAGACGGCTTCGACGATGCCGATAATACAGTTCCGATCTATGATGCGGAAGCGGGTTCATTCCACCAGCTACCCGCTGGCGTTGACTTCAAGGCATTTGACCCCACCCACCCGACAAGTGCCTTTGCTGACTTTGAGAAGTCAATTCTGCGCGGGATAGCTGGTGGTTTGGGCGTTAGCTACACATCATTGGCCAACGACCTTCAAGGCACAAGCTATTCGTCAATCAGGCAAGGTGCATTAGAGGAACGTGACTTCTATAAGACTTTACATCGCTTTATGATCGACCATTTCCTTGATCCATTATATCGGATGTGGCTGGATCATACGATGCAATTTGGATTTATCCCTATAAGTGGTGATGCTAAGGTTGCGAAGTTTACGCAAGACGTTAACTGGCGTGGCCGTGGTTTCCAGTGGGTTGACCCTCTCAAGGAAATGAACGCTGCGGTCGTAGGCTTGCAGAACGGGATTATTAGTCATTCTGACATTGCTGCGAATTACGGTCGTGATGCTGAAGATACGTTTGCGCAAATCCAACGCGATCAAGAGACAGCGGATCAATTTGGCCTTAGCATGGCTTACCAGCCATTCGGTGATAAGTTGCCAGTTTTAGCGGAGGGCGAAGATGCCTCACAAACCGAATGATGGGATGAAGACTGAAGCGCAGCGTGGCCTTGATTGGCGACGTGAATTTGGCCGTGGCGGAACGGAAGTGGGCATCGCTAGAGCGCGTGACATATCTGGTGGCAAGAATTTGTCAGATGATACAGTTAAGCGTATGTATTCTTTTTTTAGTCGCCATGAGGTTGATAAGAAAGCTGAAGGTTTCAGCCAGGGTGAGGATGGATACCCGTCCAACGGTCGTATAGCCTGGGCGTTATGGGGTGGTGATGCAGGGTTTTCATGGAGTCGTCGAATATCTGAGCGTCTGAAGAAAGAGGAACGCACTATGCAAGATGTACATAAATCTGATATAATGCCCCAAGATATTGAGGATGAAACAATGACTGATGAAGTTCGTGCAGAACCTGATGGTCTAAAAGTTGGCGATTTTGTTAGCTGGGGCAGTTCAGGTGGTGAGGCGTATGGAAAGATTGACCGTATAGAGCGTGACGGTTCAATAAACGTGCCAGACAGTGACTTTACCGTAAATGGTGATGCGGATGACCCGGCAGCTCTGATTGAAGTGTATCGCGAAGGTGAGGATGGCTATGAAGCCTCTGGTCGGATGGTCGGGCATCGGTTCTCTACGTTGACCAAAACGGCGGAGCGTGGTTACAAAGACAAAGAGCGTCATATTGTAAACATTGAAGAAACCGAAAGCACAATTGTCATAACTTACGCAAAAGATGATGATGAAACGACTGAAGAGCGTTTTGAGCGTGAAGAGATGAAGACACGCAACATGATCTTTGACAATAAGGTTGTTGATGAAGAGATGCGCACAGTTCGAATCGCTGTATCAAGTGAAGAGCCAGTTGAGCGCAGCTTTGGAAATGAAGTATTAGATCACAATGAGCGGAGCATTGACCTTAGCTTTGCTCGTTCAGGTACGATGCCCTTGTTGCTGGATCACGATCCGCGCCAGCAAATTGGTGTTGTGGAGGATGTTAACCTTGATGGCTCGGCGCGTAGATTACGCGCGACGGTTCGTTTCGGAAGGAATGGGCTTGCCAAAGAGGTTTTCGATGATGTTGTTGATGGTATCAGAAGCAACATTTCCGTTGGCTATCATGTCAACTCAATGGTCGAGGAAGGCGCGAATAGCTATCGCGTTGATAATTGGCTACCTATGGAAGTTTCGGTTGTATCCATCCCCGCTGACAGGACAGTCGGCGTCGGACGTTCCGCAATAGAAGCGCCACCCGCAAAACCCAAAACTGAAACTCGTAATGAGGTAAAGACTATGACAGATGAAGTCAAAGTTGATGTAGAGGCGGTACGCGCAGACGCAGCACGTTCCGCAGCTAAAGACACTGCTGAAATGTATCGCTTGGCAGCAAAGCACAGCAAGCGCGACATGGCAGATAAAGCCGTTGCAGAAGGCCGCACACTTGCGGAGTTCCGTGGCGAACTTTTGGAAGCAATTGGAAACCAGCCACTTGATACGCAAGAGATTGGCCTTACAAAAAGCGAAGTCCGTGATTTCTCTTTGATGAAGGCAATTCGTGCGATGGCAAACCCAACTGACCGCAACGCCCAGCGCGATGCAGAATTTGAGTTTGAAGCATCACGCGATGCAGCACAGCGTGCAGGCATTGACCCACAAGGTCTATATTTGCCACACGACGTTTTGCGCTCTTGGAACCAACGTGATCTGAACACATCTGATGATAGCGCGATGGTTGCAGAAGCCTATCGTGGCGGTGATTTCATTGATGTACTTCGCAATGCGTCTTCAGTGATGCAAGCTGGTGCAACAATGTTGACAGGTCTTTCTGGCGACGTAAAAATCCCGAAAAAGACTGCCGCATCATCTGGTGCATGGATTGCAACTGAAGGTGGCGCGTCCACTGAAAGTGAACCAACATTTGGTCAGGTAACAATGTCACCTAAGACTGTTGGCGCATTTACAGACATCACTCGTTTGATGATGATGCAGTCAAGCCTGGACATCGAAAACCTGGTGCGTAATGACCTTTCAACAGGCATCGCATTGGCTATCGACAACGGTGCGCTTCAAGGTTCAGGTTCCTCTGGCCAGCCAACAGGTATCAAGAACACATCAGGAATTAACGCTCCAACTGATTTCGCCGCAGCTAACCCAACTTTTGCTGAAGTTGTTGCGATGGAAACTGCGGTTGCAGAAGACAATGCTCTGATGGGTAACTTGGCCTACATCCTTCCAGCCGGGATGCTGGGCGCGTTGAAAACAACTGCAAAAGACTCTGGCTCTGGCTTGTTTGTTGCAGATGGCAACCAGCTCAACGGTTACAATGCAATCGTATCAAACCAAGTTACCGCTGGTGACTTGTACTTTGGTAACTTTGCTGACTTGTTGATTGGTATGTATGGCGGATTGGACATTACAGTTGATCCATACACAGCATCAACATCTGGCACAGTCCGTATCGTTGCATTGCAAACTGTTGACGTAGCAGTACGTCACGCGGTGAGCTTCGCAGTCAATAACGACGGCGCATAATGCTTACTTGGGGCGGCTTAAATGCCGCCCCCTCTAATGGGGGGTCAAAAATGAAATATATTATCTTAAAATCTTGCGTTGCATCAGGCGCATCACGAAAAGCTGGTGAAATTATAGAATTATCTGCGGATGAGGCAGCTTCATTGACTTCATATGGTCGTATAGCCCCCGCACCAGAACCTAAGCCGACTGCGGCACCAAAAGATCGTGCGGCAGCGCCTAAATCAACACGGTCTAAGAAATGAAGATAACTTTGCTAAAACTTGCGCGATGGGGCGACATTACAGCGGGTCAGGGGACCGTACATGAGGTGCATGACGCTATAGGCACAAAACTTATTGCGCGTGGTTATGCTGAAGAATATGACGAGACTGAAGATCAACCACAAGAAACTGATGAAAGTGAATAATGGCTATTCCATTCGCTGATGACCTAAATGCTATATTGGACGTAGATGAATTTGCGTCTAGCGTATCTTATCGGCGTAAACTTGGCTTGGGCGACACTTCGATCACGGGTATATTTGACAACGAAACTGTGCCAGTTGATGCTGGCGGCATTGCGGCAGTACATCAAGAGCAACCGCGCTTTACTTGTCGGACGGCGGATGTTCCGTACATTGCTGAAGATGATGTTATCATTGTAAGTAGCGTTGAATATAGAGTTGTGGCTTGGTTGCACGATGGAACGGGCGTAACAACATTGCAGTTGGAAAAACAATAGATGGCGCATGTTCGTAAGCAAATCAGGGACCGCGTTGCCGAGAAACTAAAGTCGGATGTGAGCTTAGTTAAGCGTCGTGTTTTTACTACGCGAGTTCATCCACTTAATGACACTAATTTGCCTGCTATTAGCGTTTATACTGGTTCTGAAGCCAGTGAGCGTATGAATGCAGGCGTAACTGACATTATTCGCGAACTTACGCTAGACATTGATATTTATGTCCGCGAAACAAGTAAGTTCGACGATGATGTGGACGCGATAGCCGTTCAAGTTGAGGAATCATTAGCCGGGGATTTTACGATTAATGGTCTTGCTAAGTTTAGCGTATTAACATCAACTGAAATACAATTTGACGGTGAGGCTGACCAAATACTTGGTATAGCCAAGCTGACTTATTCAATACGATATGTTACAGCTATCAGTGACGTAGAATTAGCCAAGTAGGAGTTTTGAAATGGCGACACATACAGGAAGTGAAGGAACCGTCAAAGTTGGAACGGCTGGTTCAGACACTGTAATTGCAGAAATCCGTACCTTCAGCATTGAAGAAACAGCGGACACACTAGAAACGACGGCTATGGGCGATACCTCTCGCACATACTCGCCCTCACTCAAAAACTTTACGGGTTCCGTTGATGTTTTCTGGGATGAGACAGACACAAGCGGTCAAGGTGCTTTGACGGTTGGTTCTGAGGTTACGCTTAACTTTTATCCCGAGGGTGCAACCTCTGGTGACACATACTATGGCGGTTCTGCCATTGTCACTGGTCGCACAATCAATTCATCATTTGATGGCTTGGTTGAAGCGTCGTTGAGCATCCAAGGGTCGGGCGCTCTAACGGAAACGACGGTGAGCTAATATGTCATTAGCGAAACGCATTGCAGCAAAACGGGCGGAAGAGCAACGGGGTTTTCTGGATGTGGAAGAATGGGGCGAGGGAGATCAGCCACTTCGCCTCTATTTCACAACAGTTTCGGCGCGTGACATGGAGCAAATCCAACGTAAACATAAGGATTTTATCAACAATCCTACAATGTCGGCTATGATTGATATGATTATTCGAAAGTGTGAAAGCGATGCTGGTGAATCAGTGTTCACGCTTGAGGATAAGCCGATCTTGATGGGTGAGCCAATCAACCTAATCGCTAAGGTATTTGGCTCAATCCTTGAAAGTGTAACTGTTGAGGAACACGAAAAAAACTAAGGTGCGACCCGTTTAGATATAATCTGATTTCACTAGCTGAGTTGCTTGGAAAAACCATAGGTGAGATAGAGCAAATCAGCCTTTCAGAATATAACGAATGGGTCGCATATTTCAGGATCAAGTCGGAGCAAAAAGACAATGGCGACTGAGAAGCTAACTTTCCAAATGAACGCTGTTGGCAATGCTGTGCCTGAAATGAAAAAGGTTCAGACGCAGCTTGGTTCACTTGACCAGACCATGAAAAAATCGACTGCCAATATGAACAGGCAGGTCAAAGGGATGCACAACGTCGCCCGTGCCAATAAGGGCATGACCCGTGGCTTGGGCATGGCGTCATTGCAGTTTCAGGATATGGCGGTTCAAGCGTCAATGGGTACGGATGCCTTGCGTATTATGACTATGCAGGGTCCGCAGCTTGCGTCGATCTTTGGCCCAAAAGGTATGATATTGGGTGCATTGATTGCGGTCGGTGGCGCATTGGCATTGATGGGTGATAGGTCCACCAAGCTATCTTTTGACTTTAAGCGGTTTGGATCGGATATGAAGGTGGCGTTCCAGCCTTTGATTGATTTTGTGCGACCAGCGATTGATCTGGTGATTAAAGGTTTCGTCCTATTAAAGAATGGTGCAATGATTGCACTGAATGGAATTATTAATGGCTTCAATACTTATGCTGTAGTTATTTCGAATATACCAGCAATGGTTAAAGAGGCATTTTCCCGATCTGTAGACAGATTAAAGTTATTTAAAGTTCAATTCGGATTGTTTGTTAACGAAATCAGTCTTTCATGGCTAAACTTCACAGGTGGAATGAAAGAGGGTTTTGCGAAAACTGTGGACAGCCTTGCGTCCATAATGAACGATTTTATGGGAACAGATTTTGCAACAAATAATCTTCATGAGGCTATGAGAAGCTCAAACGAAGCTCTGAAAGCACTCAATATAGAGTTTGGCAATCTTTTAGATCAAGAAGCTGAATTGCGTGGAAAATTAGATAAGCCATATGAGAGCTATAAGGCACTTCAAGATGATTTGAAAGGCTTAGTTAAGATTGATATTTTCTCATATTTCAAGCGTGTAAAGCGTGAGGGAGAGGATGCAGCGGATAAGGTAGGAGCAAAAATCACAACTGTAGCTGAAATGATGGGTGAAAAGTTTGGAGATGCGTTTATGTCACTGGTTGATGGTACAAAAAGCGCCAAATCTGCCTTCCGCGCAATGGCTGGCGATATAATAAAAGAACTTTACCGAATATTTGTAGTTAAGCAAATTACGGGCTTTATATCTAATGCTATTATGGGTGCATTCCCTTCTTTCGGCGCTACACCTATGAAGGCTATAGGTGGGCCTGTGCAGCGTGGAAACCCTTATGTTGTGGGTGAGAGGGGGCCAGAGTTGTTTGTGCCTTCACGCAGCGGCTCTATCGTTTCCAATGACAATATGTCTGGCGGGGGCGGTGTAACTGTTGTGCAGAATATCAACGTCTCAACGGGCGTGCAGCAAACTGTACGGACTGAGATAAAATCACTGATGCCACAGATTGCAGAGAGCGCGAAGGCGGCGGTTGCAGATGCTAAACGGCGCGGTGGATCATACGGAAGGGCTTTTGCATAATGGCTATCACTTACCCTTTAGCTTTGCCCACACACACTGGCATAGCCGCGATTGAGCTTAGGGCCGTAAATGCGGTCGCGTATAGCCAATCACCATTTACTTTCGCGGGTCAGGCTCATGCGTACAGCGGTGAAATGTGGCAAGCTGACATCACATTGCCGCCGATGAAGCGTGCAGATGCGGAACAATGGATTGCATTCCTGATTAGCTTGCGTGGGCAATATGGCACTTTTTACCTCGGTGACCCTACGGCAGCGGCTCCGCGCGGAACTGTAACAACTAATAATGATGTTAACTCTGCTACAGGGAGCGCGGGAGCTAGAACTATATCAGTCACGATCACCTCTGGCGAAACCCTTCTGGCCGGCGATTACATACAGATAGGAACCACGGCCAATCGCTCACTGCATAAGGTTTTAGTTAATGCGACCGGAACGGGAGCCGCACAGGACATAGAAATATGGCCAGCGTTAAGAGAGTCTAAATCTAGTGCGGGTGTGAACATACTTAGCACGAATGGAAAGTTCAGATTGGCAAGCAATCAGCAAAATTGGTCAGTCAATGAAGCCAGCATTTACGGTTTAACATTTGGAGCGTTTGAAGCGATATGAGTAGAACAGTTCCCGGCGCATTACTTACAGCACTTGATGGCGATGAGATTGAAGTCTTCTACGCGGTCGATCTGGACTTTGATACCGCTAATTTGCGCTTCTGGACGGGCTACGGCAACAAAACGATTAATGGCAACACCTACACCGGGACGGGCAACTTGCTTGCCATAGATGGCTTAGAGGAAGCATCAGACCTATCTGCGCGTGGAACTACGCTAACTTTGAACGGGCTAGATAGCACAATAATTTCATATGCTTTGACTGAGGAATATCAGGGTCGATTAGTAACTATCTACTGGGGCGTCGGCACAGAGACCGTTGAGGTGTTCAGCGGTTTTATGGATAAGATGACCATTCAGGACACTGCCGAAACTGCAACAATCAGTTTGACCGTGGAGAGCCGTTTAATTGTCCTAGAGCGTCCAAACGTGCGCAGATACACCAGAGAGAGCCATGCAGGCGTTAGAACAGCCAAGAGCTTGACGGGAGATGACACATTCTTTGACTGGGTTACAAAGCTCCAAGATAAGCAAATCGTATGGGGTAGGGCGACAGAAAATGGTGAAGCCTGATTTAGACGCGCTAAACGATTACATCAATAAGATGCGAAATGTATCCTTTCAGTGGCATACCAATGATTGCTTTATGTTTACCAATAACGCTTATGCGGCCATGTATGGCGAAGGTTGGGCCGATGATTGGGTTGGCAAATATACTAAAGGTGGCATGTATTTAAAGCGTGAAGAGTTGCGCAAAGTGTTTAAATCTAACACCCTTCAGGATGCGATTGATTGTAAGTTGACGCGGGTTGACCATATTCCCCCAAAGGGTGCGCTAGTTACTTGTGATCGTGCTAGGCGGTGGGTAGTTGGTGAAGCACTTGGAATTGCTGTAGGCACAAAGGCTATCTTTTTGGGCGAAAAAGGTTTAGTTTCGCAGCAAATAGACTTCATTACGGGCGCGTGGATTAAAGCATGAAATATAAGCTAGGTGACCTAACAGTTAAAGAATGGAATAGCTGGGATCGTGTTCCGCGTGATCCAATCACCATTGGTAATATAATTTTGGCAGGTGTTGGCGCTTCGACAACTTCATTAGCTTTAATTTATGTTGTGGGATATGTAGCCATCACAGCGGTTACGTCTTGGGCGTTACGCGCTTTATCACCAAAGCCCAGCTTTGGCGGCGCTGGATCACGCGGTTTATTAGTCAATACCCGTGACGCTACTGCACCACAGCAAATTGTATATGGTGAGATGCGCAAGGGCGGCGTTGTTACGTTCATTGAAAGCACAGGTGCCACTAATCAATATTTACATCAAGTCATTGTTCTTGCTGGCCATGAGGTTAATAGCATAGGTGACATTTACGTTAATGATGAGGTCGTGACTTTAGATGCGGACGGCTTTGTTACTGATGCAAAGTGGGATAGCAAAATACGCATCAAAAAGCATACGGGTGCTGACAACCAGAGCGCAGATAGTGATTTAGTGAGTGAAACATCTGTTACGTCTGATTTTAAGGGCGAAGGCATTGCTTACATCTATGTGCGCATGGAATACGATCAGGACGTTTTCGCTGAAGGGGTGCCACTGTTTACTGCAAAAGTGCAGGGTAAAAAGCTATATGATCCGCGCACGTCCACAGCGGCTTATTCTGCCAATGCAGCTTTGTGTATTCGGGATTACCTTGTTTCGGCTTATGGCTTAGACAATTCGGGCGACACAAACGACGCATATTTTCAGACCGCCGCAAACACATGCGATGAAGACGTTACCCTGTCTGGCAGCGGTACAGAGAACCGATATGAGATCAACGGCGTTATAAGCCTAGATCAGACGCCTTCAGACGTTTTGGGCGACATGATGACGGCTTGCGCTGGCACATTGTTCTGGGGCCAAGGTGAGTGGCACTTAAAGGTCGGAGAGTACACATCATCAATCAAGACATTTACGCTTGATGACTTGCGTGGCCCAATCACCTTAGACACTAAGCACAGCCGACGTGACAATTTTAACATTGTCAGAGGTACATTTAATGATGCAGATCAGGGGTTCATTCGTGCTGACTATCCAGAGATAAGATCATCGTCTTTTATTGCGGACGATAACGGTGTTGAAAGTGCGCTTGATTTAGCTTTGCCACTAACCACATCAGCATCAATGGCTCAAAGATTGGCCAAGATGACTTTGTTCCGTGGGCGTGAGCAAATGACCCTTTCGGGTGACTTTGGGCTAGAGGCTTTTGAGGTTGAGTGCGGTGATATAATTGCGCTTACAATGGACCGATATGGTTTTTCGGCAAAGGAATTTGAGGTTGTCGGTTGGAAGTTTCGCAATGATGGTGATGCTGGTGACCTTCGCGTTGGCCTTACGTTGCGTGAAACATCATCCGCTGCATTCAATTGGTCGGCTGAAGAGAGCGACATTACAGGCAATGACAGCACGCTCACAGACCCAACTGCATCCCTAAATATAGCAAGCCTAACAACGGCAGGCGGCGGTCGAACAACAACAGATGGCACGTTTATCAACAGCGTTATCGTATCTTGGACCGCGCCAACAAATAAATTTATCACGCATTATGATGTTGAATGGAAGGCCGTCGCAGATAGTAATTATGCGGCGACAACTACAACCGAAACAAGTATTGAGCTGACGCCCCTGGTTGACGGTGTTCAATATATTATTCGGGTCAGAGCGGTGGCTGTAAACGGTCGGCGCGGCGATTTCGTTACGGCTACCTTTACGGGTGGTGGGGATGTAACAGCGCCAGCACTTCCAACAGCAATAAGCGCCACTGGCGGGTTCAAATACATTACAGTCGAGTGGACTAACCCAGCCGACAGCGATCTTAACTTTGTTGAGATATACGAGAACACAACGAACACAAGCACGGGTGCAACCAAAGTTGGCATTTCTGGCGGGGATAGCTTCACACGCACAAATCTGGGGCTTAATCTGACAAGATATTACTTCCTCAGATCAGTTGACTATTCTGGCAATACTTCAGCCTTTACGTCGGGGGTATCTGGGACCACAACATATCTGGACGATCCAGACTTTGAAAATGGTGTGCGCCAAATCTTCATTGATGCAGGTTTGGACATCATTGAGCCTGTTTCTTCCTTACCTGCCTCTGGAGACTTTACAAATCAACAGGTTTTTTTAACCACTGACAGCAAGTTATATTATTGGGATGGATCAGCTTGGCAAGAGGTTGTCGCTGATGCTGACATAGGTGCAGGAACCATAACTGCGACAGAAATTGCTGATAATGCTATATCAACGCCCAAACTGGCGGCTAACGCGGTAACCGCCGCAAAAATCACATCTGGAACGATCACGGGAAATAAGATTAGTGCAAATACGATTACAGGCGGTTTGCTTGCTACATCGGGAATTATTACCAATTCAGCACAGGTTAATGATGCCGTAATAATTAATGCAAAGATACAGGACGCCGCAATTTCGACTGCTAAAATTGGCAGCAATATGGTGACTTTCCCCCAGATGGCAACTGGCTCTAGCCTTACGGATGTTCCTAGAACTACCACCACCACAAGTACATATGCGTCATTGACAGTAAGTGCATCGGGAGCGCCTGCGCAAATAAGAGGCTATTTTACAGTTTCTTGGTTAAATTCTAGCGGTTCCACAGATATGACGGGTTGGGGTTCTTTTGATGTTAATCTTAAAGTCAATGGATCGACTGTAGCGGGCCTAAACAATGCGTTTATTGGGGCTATTAATTCCCCAACCATTATGTTGAGTGCTCAAACTACTGTAACAGGTTCCACAACTATTACATTAGAGATAGCCAACACAGGAAACGGTAATGCGACGAAAATTCGTTACATTTATCCTAGAGTTGAATATTTGGAGCTAAAGCGTTGATACATTATACAATATTTAATTCTGATAATATACGCACTGTGCTGCACACAACGCCCGAGGGTCTTCAGCTTAACTTACAATCAGGTGAAAGTTATGTGGAAGGTGAATTTTATGATGATAGATATTATGTAAAAAATGGCTCTCTTCATGAATTTCCAGCCAAACCAGACTATCCCGCAGACTTTGATAAAGCATCAGAGTCATGGGTTTGGGATGAAGCAATGTCTTGGGGGCAGCTTAGGCATCAAAGGAATTTGCTTCTGTCTGACCTTGACCCAATTGTAAGCAATCCTTTACGCTGGGCTGGCTTTGATGCAGCTAAACAGTCTGAATATACGGCCTATCGTCAGGCCTTGTTAGACCTTCCAGAGAATACAACAGACCCCCGCAACCCAGTTTGGCCTAGTCAGCCAACATAAAATGAGCTACAATGCGCGTGCATATGCTTAAACCTACGGAGTTCGTAATATGGCAACCTTTAACAAAGTAAACGATTTCGTTGTGAATGCGGTCCATAATATGGACTTAGAGAGTGATCAGGTAGTGGTCGCACTGTCAAACACAGCGCCAGCATCTGAGAGTTCAGACCCATCTGCCGATGGTAATGGTATCTTAGGAAATGTAACTGAAATCACCTACACCAACCTATCGTCACGCAATGTGACAACATCATCGTCAACCCAAACATCAGGCACATATAAGCTAGTTTTGGCAGACATTACGTTGACATCTACTGGCGGATCAACTGGCCCGTTTAGATATGTTTATGTTTATAATGACACAGTAACAACGCCAGCCGACCCAGTTATAGGATACTATGACTACGGTTCGTCACTAACGCTAAATGATGGCGACAGCTTAACTGTTGATTTTAGTGCGGCTAATGGTGTTCTGCAAATCGCATAAGGTGATCTATGGTCGTTCTCGCAAATCGCGTAAAGGTTGCCACGGCAACAACTGGTACAGGGGCAATAACTCTTGGCTCGGCTGAAAGTGGCTATCAGACGTTTGGTGATGGCGGTGTGTCTGATCAAGCCACGGTTAGGTATCTAATTGAAGATGGCGCTAACTGGGAAATTGGGACTGGTGTTTATACTGCTAGTGGAACCACCCTATCGCGAACAGTAAATGAGAGTAACAATTCAAATTCGCCAATCAACCTTTCAGGTACTGCTATTGTAATGATTACGGCGACCGCTGAGGATTTAGCGATTGATGAGGATTATGGGTTGCTTACTGAAACAGTTGGATCATTGGATGATTATGGGAGCGTTGCGTAATGGCGAAGCAAGTACAATTTAGACGCGGGACAACCTCCCAACATAGTACGTTCACGGGTGCTGTGGGTGAGGTTACAGTTGACACAGACAAAGACGTTGTGGTTGTCCACGATGGTTCTACGGCTGGCGGTCACCCACTAGCAAAGACATCAAGCCTTGGAACCGCCGCCTTCACAGCGACCACCGCTTACGCTACTGCCGCACAAGGCACGACTGCCGATGCGGCTTTGCCCAAAGCTGGCGGCACTATGACAGGCCCAATCACTACGAACTCAACCTTTGACGGAGTTGACATTGCAACCCGTGATGCAGTTTTAACCTCTACCACAACGACAGCCAATGCCGCCTTACCAAAAGCTGGCGGCACTATGAGCGGTGATATAGACGGGAACGGCAATAAAGTTTTATTTGCTAACGTCTATTCGACAACAGGTGATCTTCCAAGTGCCAGTACATATCACGGTATGTTTGCGCACGTCCATGCGACAGGAAAAGGTTATTTTGCACATTCTGGTTCTTGGGTAGAGCTTGCTAATTCTACTGATCTTTCGACTGTAGCAACATCAGGCAGCTACGCGGATTTAAGTAATAAGCCGACCATACCAGTTGTTGGCACAGATGCCCTTGCTTATGATGCAAATTTGCAGGGATTTGTTACTGCGCTAACGCTTCCAACATCAGATGGCACAAGCGGCCAAGCATTAGTTACTAACGGAAGTGGTACTGTCTCTTTTGGCAGTGCTGGTATATCAACAGGTAAAGCCATAGCTATGGCAATCGTGTTTGGCTAAAGGAGAAAACAAATGGCTGCACCGAATATTGTAAATGTAAGTACGATTATAGGCAAATCCGCCACTGTCGCGCTTACTTCAGCATCCGCAACCACGCTGGTCAGCAACGCTGCATCCAGCGGCAAGGTCTTTAAGATCAACATGATCCAAGTGGCCAACGTCGATGGCTCAAACGCTTGCGACATTACGGTTGACGTACACAGCGCAGCCTCTGGCGGTGGCACAGCATACTCGCTTGTCAGCACTGTTTCTGTCCCTGCGGATGCTTCGCTTGTTGTTGTGGACAAGGGTACGGCTTTGTACCTTGAGGAAGACAAGTCCATTACGGCAACGGCTGGCACGGCGAGTGACCTTGAAGTGATCGTGAGCTACGAAGAAATTAGCTAATTAGGAGTTTCCGATGGCTAAACGTACAGGCGGCTTCATAGGCCAAGACGGTATAAACGCACCTGATCCAGCGACAGGGGTTAGTGGTGAGGCTGGCAACGCACAGATTGTGGTTAGTTTCAGCTCGCCATCTGATGTGGGTGGAGCGCCTATTACCGAATATCGGGTGACTGACAGCACTGGCGTTCATACGGCTTCTACCGCATCCTCTCCTGTTACAATGACGGGCCTAACCAACGAAACAAGCTACACGTTCAATGTACGGGCGTTCAATGCGTTTGGGTCGTCTATCTCTAGTGATGCGAGCGGGAGTGTGACGCCTGTAGCTCCTCTACAAACCGAATACACTACGGGGGGAACGTACACTTGGGTAGCTCCCGCAGGTGTTACGTCTGTATCTGTTGTTCTCGTGGGTGCGGGTGGAGGTGGCGGTTACGCGGGTGGCGGTGTTGGCGCTCAAAATTCAGGCGGTGGCAACGGCGGCAGCGGCAACGGCGGCGGCGGCGGCGGGGCTTTAGGTTACATTAATAACTACTCAGTTACACCCGGGAACTCCTATACGGTTATCGTTGGAGCTGGAAATGCTACGGGAAATGGGGGCTTGTCCAACTTTAATAGCTTATCTAGTTCCTCGTTCACTATAAATAACGGCGGCAACGGCGGCTCTGGTTCTGGCACTGGTGCCTCTGGCGGTGGTGGTGGCGGTGGTGCGGGTGGTTATTCTGGGAGTGGGGGTGCAGGCGGCGCAGGCGGCTACGGCGGCTCTTCGGTTCCGGGCGGCGTCGGCGGCGGCGTTGGGCTGTATGGAGAAGGGGCTAGCGGCGCGGGCGGTATTGGCTCGTCTAACGAGTGCGGTTCTGGCGGCAACGGATCTAACGGAAGCGCAGGTAGCGGCGGTGGTGCTGGCGGTGGTTCTGGTGCTGGCGGCAACGGCGGTGGTGGTGGCGGTGGCAAGTGGGGAAGCCACCCTGATGGCACAGTTAACCCTAGTTGTAGACAAGTCTATATTGGGTCGGGTCAGGGCGGCGATGGGGCGGCAGTTTATGGCGGCAATATTGGTCCAGGAGGGGACGGGGGTGTCCGTATTCTTCATATGAAATCTGGCACTCCGAACCGTGCATTCCCCAGTACAAATACGGGGGACTTGTGATGAAGTTTTTTATACGCGTTAGCGACGGCGTAGCTGTAGACCATCCTATTTTGGAAGACAATCTTAGGGCGTCCTACCCAAACCTAGACTTTAATAATTTACCTAACGGGTTTTCGAGGTTTGTGCGTGTGTTTCAACCTCCTGTTCAAGTGTATCAAGTATATACAGGCGTGACATACGAACAGGACGGCTCTGTTTTCAAAGATGTGCATCATGTTCGAGACATGACTACTTCTGAAATTGAGGCAAAACAACAAGCGGTCAAAGACGCTTGGGCTGTGAACGGTTTTCCATCTTGGCAGTTTAATTCCGCATCTTGTGCGTTTCAACCTCCTGTACCTTACCCTGATGACGGCAATCACTACAATTGGAACGAAACCACGACTTCTTGGGAGGCGCTTCCTGAAGAGAACGGCAATGGGGAGATGAACTAATGCCCAATTATCAAGGTGTATGGAGCCTGTCAGAGCAGTATCAGAACGCGAGTGGATGGGGACTTAAACCCCTTAGCGGGAACATTGCTTTATTTGGCGGTGGTACAACCACGGGAGCAGATTATTTAACTACAATAGAAAGTCTTTCCCTTGTTAGCTCGGCTAATGGAATAGATTTTGGCGACATCTTAGCAGGTACTCAGTCTATGGGGAGCTGTAGTTCGGCCACACGGGGTGTTTTTGCGGGGGGGTACTCTGGGGTGAGCCGTATAGATACAATGCAGTATGTAACAATACTCTCAAGAGGCAACGCTTTAGATTTCGGAGATTTGACAGAGGCTAGACAGTTACTTGCTGGGGCAGCAAATTCCACCCGTGGTTTGTTTGCTGGCGGATTGAACGCTAGTGTATCTAGAGTAAACACCATAGATTATATAACAATTGGCTCAACTGGAAACGCTATAGATTTCGGAAATCTAACTACCGCCCGTCAAAATCTTAGCGGTGTGGCTTCCCCGACTAGAGCTTGTTTTGGAGGGGGGTTTCTTACCTCTAGATTGAATACAATAGATTTTGTGACTATTGGTTCAACTGGCAATGCTACAGATTTTGGAGACTTAACTCAAGCGAGAGATGGGATGGGTTCTGGCTGCTCTTCCACTCGTGGCTTGTTTGCTGGCGGCTTTAACAGTGGTCGTTACAATATAATAGATTATATTACAATTGCGTCTGCTGGAAATGCTACAGATTTCGGAGACTTAACGGTTTCTGCAAACGGTAGGCAAGGCTCTTCATCCGAAACTAAAGCTGTATTTGCTGGCGGATACAACGGAACCGAAAGATTAGCATCTATTGACGCTGTAACCATTGCATCAACAGGAAACGCCACAAATTACGGAGATTTAACAGTGGCAAAGAATGGAATAAGCCTCGGAATCTGCTCCAACGCCCACGGAGGGCTTTAATAATGACCAAACGCTATCTCGGCAACATCATCACGGATACTCCGACCGCGCCTGCTGGGTCATATGAGAACGATGCAGCGCCGGGCGTGTGGTCGCTTGCGGAAGCCTTTGCGTATACCAAGGCGGGGCTGTGGCCTATTGCGGGGAATGCTAACCCATTAGCGGGAGACATTGCTCTCGTTGCGGGTGGGCAAATACCTTCTAATCCTTATCTGACAAGCGCAATTCAATATTTTTCTATAACAACTTTAGGCAACGCCACTGATTACGGAAACGTGAGCGCAAACACTAACAACCTTGCATCTTTTGCAAGCACAACAAGAGCCTGCTTTGCTAGTGGCTCAGGTTTAGCTGATGTAATAGACTACATAGAAATACAGACAGGTGGAACTGCATCTGACTTTGGTGACCCAAATGTTTCGGCTACAGCACGAGCTGGTTGTTCAAACTCAACAAGAGGATTGATAGGTGGTGGATACGCTAGCGGAAGTGACACCAATGCTATTGATTATGTAACAATTGCCTCAACGGGCAACGCGGCTGATTTTGGAAACTTAACGGCTGGCCGTTATAATTTGGAAGCTGTGCAGTCCCCTACTAGAGCATGTTTTGCGGGTGGTTCTGATAGTTCTGTGCAAAATAATATTGATTATGTAACAATCGCTTCAACTGGAAACGCGACAGACTTTGGTGATTTAACAATTCTTAGAATGTCTTTTGGTTCTGGTTCTAATTCAACAAGAGGTGTATTTGGCGGCGGCTATACAGGATCAGCAAACGATACAATAGATTATATTACTATTGCCTCAACAGGCAACGCGACAGATTTCGGAGATTTATTGGCAGCAAACTATGAGCTTTGCGGCTCGTCCAACGCAACTAGGGCTGTTTTTTCTGGCGGCAATGCTGGCGGCACAATAAATCAAATTCAATATGTCACAATAGCCTCAGCAGGTAACGCTGCTGACTTTGGTGACCTTACAATTGCATTAGTTCATGGCGGCGGGACATCCAATTGTCATGGCGGCATTTAAGGGGAGAATGACAATGCCTAAAGATACAGTAAAAGAAACGGCACTTGCCACGGTAGACCTTAACATTCAGCTTCCATCTGCGAAGCCTGAGTATAAATCTATGCTGGCAAACATTGCCGACAAAGCCCCTGCAATCGCACAGGCGTCCAGCAACTTTTACAAGTCGCACTCTCAGATGATGAGTGTCACATTAGATGTGACTGCAATCACACCGATCCGCTCTGTGAAGCATACGTTGGCTGAGATTGAGAAGACCAAATCCGCCTTGCAGGAAGGTTACTTCCGCATGAAAAAGCAAGAGGTCAAGCTCAAAAAGCTGGAGCGTAAGCTGTCAGAAGAGACCGACGATCTTGAGCGTGAGATGCTTGAGATTAAGATCAACGAGAAGCAAGCCAACGCTGCATCCTCACGGGGCTACGTTGAGGCGGCTGTACGCAAGCTCAACTTCTTTACCAATCAGTATGAAAACCTGATGAAGAAAATCGGTAAGGATGAGCTTACTGAAGCTGACTATGAGCTTGAGGAAGTCAAGTATCACATTATGACTTGCATGAAACAGGCGCTCAACTCAGCCCGTCCACGCAACGGCGTGATTGACGAGGGCAACATGATCTATCTCTTTGATCTTGGCATCAACGCAGCGCAGGCACAGCTTGAAGTTATGTCGTATCTCAATTGGGAGAACGAGCTTGTCAAAGAAGGCAAAGCGCCAGAGCATCATCACACGGTGCAGTGGCTTGAGGCTTGCGCAGACAAGTGGGCGCATTGCCCTTCCGCCTTTGCAGAGAGCCGTGGATTTGATATACTCGACGAAACATCCTTGACCAACACACTCATAGAGGACCAAACTGATGGCTCATAAAGTAGTAAAATATCGCCTTGAAGCGGATGGGACTATCCCAACGTGGCTGACGTTTGGCGTTCCGCAATCAACTGGCGGTATGTACTCGGTTGCAGACCCTGATACAGCATCACCGCAAGATTGGATTATGATTGGTATCTCTGACGATGGCGCAGATATTTCTGGCGCGATTGAAGAGGTCACATCTAAGGCGAACTTGCAAACTTATCTATCAACGCAGGCCACAGCAAATAGCTGGACTGACCCAGACCCCGATGACCTTGACGCAACGGTTGCGTTTGACGCCGCTGCACATGCTCAACGTGTTTGGGATGACCTTGACGCTCTGAACGCATAGGATAAACCATGCTTGCATTTGGCCCTATAGCATCAGCACCATTAGGGGATGATGGCGGTGTTCGTGAATATCAGATAACCGCAAATTCAGGTTCGTTTGCATTAACTGGCATTAACTTAACCGCCTTGAGCTTGCGCGATAACTTTATTGCGGATGATGGCGGCTTTAATGTAACCACTTTCGAAGCTACATTTGCAATTAACGCAGCACCAGCCGAAACTGGTACTTTTGCGCTAACGGGTCAGGATGCGGACTTTGCAAAAGGCTACTCATTAGATGCGCGTCACACATCACTTATTAGTACCCCTGAAAGTGTAAATTTCCATTTACAGAAAACTGGCGGCACTGGCTCATTTACGCTCACTGGTCAATCTAACGGCATTGCATTCACTATGGATGCGGCCAATGGATCATTCGCCCAGGCGGGCCAAGCGACCTTCTTTGGCGTTACAATGGTTGCTGGCAATGCCGCTTATCAGCTAACGGGTCAGGCGGCTAATACTGCAACCAACGTCAAATCTGGCGAAGGTACATTTAGCACCACCGGGCAAGACTCAAATCTGTTAATCAACAGAGTTATAACGGCTGATGCGGGTTCGCTTACAGTCACAACCCAAGATAACAACTTTGATGTTGCAGATAATTTTGTCGCTGCGGTTGGACTGTTCCAATACTTAACGGAAGATGTGGCGATTAGGGTGAATCGTTACTTGCTGGCCGACTCTGGCGCTTTCACGGTTACAGGCAGCGATAATGAGCTAATTGAGACAAACGTGCTAACGGCTGAAGGCGGTACGTTTACCTTTACGGCTGATGATGCGCGGTTAGAGCCAATACTGACGCTACCCGCTGGACCAGGTATATTCACATTAACTGGTATTACAGCGGGAGTTGCACAAACTCTTATCGTTGAAGGCGTTCAGCTTTATACTATAACTGTGCAAGACGCGGAAATCCGCGCAGGCCGTGCAAGGCGCTTTGAGTTTGCTGATGTTGCAAATGCCGCGACCCTATCGCAAGATGGGCCGAATAATGCTATACTGATAAACGCAAACAATGAGGCGGCTTAAATGTCTACTTTCAACATAAAGCAAAACGATACTGTCCCGTCATTACGGGCGTCATTAGAGAACGGCAGCGGTGACGCGGTAGACTTAACCAATGCAACTTGTCGCTTTCACTTGCGTAAAATGGGTTCTACGACCGTGGTGGTTGATTCATCTGCACAGATTGTGACAGAGGCCACTGGCATTGTGCAATATAACTGGATAGCCGATGACACAGATACCGTCGGATCGTATCAGGCAGAGTTTGAAGTCACTTATCCCGACAACACTGTAGAAACATTCCCCAACAACGGTTATATCCGCGTTGAAATTGCAGATGATATTACATAGGTGAGATGATGGCACGAACTACTGTAGAAGCGCATAAGCGCATTGATGAAATCGAGCCACGGGTCACCAAACTGGAGACAACCGTGCATCTTCAATTTAAGGAGGTGTTCGCTCGTGTGAAGCGTTTGGAGGCTATCTTGATTGGTGCGGCTGGTACAATCATCGCTATGCTTGTGGCGGTGTTGACCAAGATGGGCTAGTCCTATGGACCCGATTAGCTGCGTCGCCTTAGCCACAGGGGCTTACAAAACGCTCAAGGCAGCTATTTCCACGGGCCAAGACCTTCAATCAATGGGCAACAGTTTGGCGACTTGGGGAAAAGCGTTCTCCGATTTCAATAAGATTGAGGAAAGGTCTAAAAACCCGCCTTGGTGGGAAAAGACTTTTAAAGGATCAGACGAAGAAAACGCTGTGTTGATATGGAACCAGCGCCGCATTTTTGATGAGATGAGGCAATCCATTAAGGACGAAATTAGCTTCGTTTACGGCCCTTCGGCTTGGGAAGAGGTGCTAAGAATTGAGGCGGAGCAACGGCGAATTCGCAAAGAGGCAGCATATGCAAAGCAAGAGTTTATTGACAATGTTATAAATTGGACGGTCGGCATAATTGCTTTTGCAATCAGTGGGGGCTTGTTGGGGCTGGCGTTCTATTTCTGGGGTAAGCATCAGGGGAGGTGGTAGATTGTGGTTTTTAGTTTGGTTTGTAGTAATCAACAACAACATTGAGCATTATCAACTCAATCAGTTTCCTACTGAGAACGAGTGCAGCGAGGCTCTTGAGGATGCAAAAGTCTTGATAACCACAAGCCAAACCACGGTGTACTGTTTTGAGGTTATACCAGAATAAAAAAGGAAATTACGTTGTATATGACAAAGATGAAAAAGTTGTTATTATTACGCATCACAAGCATTATGCGATAGCGTATGCCAGGAGTGTAAAAGATGGCGGCAAAGAAGTTGGAAGATCAGAGCAAGTATGATGCCTACGATATGGACGGCGATGGCATTGTCTCTGACTCTGAAATGGCAAAGGCCAAAGAGATTAGAGAGACAGAGGATGCACTGCGCAAGCACTTGGCTCAGCTTCGAATGGCTCGGTGGACGTTGATCGGCATGGGCGTCTTTACGGTTACAATGTTCTTTATACCTTTGGATCGCGTCACAGCACTTAGCGATATAAGTAATCTGTTTTACATTAGTGGCGCTGGCATTGTTGGCGCTTTCATGGGCGCAACGGCATGGATGGGGAGAAAGTAATGGGCATATTAAGCGCACTGATAGGGCCAGCGACCGAGCTGGCTGGTAAGTTTATTCAGGATAAAGACAAGGCTGCGGAGCTGGCTCATAGCCTTAGCACGATGGCCGACAAGCACGCCCAGGAAGCGATGCTTGCGCAGGTTGAGGTGAACAAAGCTGAAGCGGAATCTGGCTCAGTATTCAAAGGCGGTTGGAGACCATTCATTGGCTGGGTTTGCGGCGCTGCGTTTGCATATCACTTTGTCTTGCAACCATTCATTTTGTTTGGCGTTGCGGTCGCTGGCGTATCCATTCCAGAGCTACCATCATTTGACATGGGTAGCCTTATGACTGTTATGATGGGGATGCTTGGGCTTGGTGGCCTGCGCAGTTATGAAAAGAAACAGGGGTTAACGAAATGAGGCTAATAAATGAAATCGTTGTGCATTGCACAGCAACAAACGCTAAGTGGTATGCAAGCAAGTCGGCTGAAGATGTTGTTGCCGAGATCCGCCGCTGGCACACTGAGGAACGCGGATGGTCTGACATAGGTTACCATGCCATAGTGCATCGTGACGGGTCAGTTGCGCATGGTCGATCAGATGATCGCAAAGGCGCGCACGTTGCTGGCCGCAACTCTACAACGATAGGCGTAAGTTTAGTTGGTGGGCGCGGCGGTGTAGCCAGCGGCAAGTTTGAGGATAACTTTACGCCAGAACAAGATGCGGCTCTGCGCAAGTTGATTGCACACTACAAAGAAAAACACCCAAAGATTGAAACAGTCTCAGGACATAATGATTATGCAAGCAAGGCTTGCCCATGTTTTAATGTGGGAGAATGGTTAAACAACTCTTGAGATAGCAACGAAAGCTGTGTAGAAATATCATGTGGGTGGCTACAAACTTAACCTTGTTTATTGGTTAACGTGCTATAGACCGAATGCGCCAATCATTCATCTGCCACCCACACGATATTTTATCTTGCAGTGATTTAGCAATCAAAGTAAGATTTTTTCATTCAGCGGGAGGTTTGGTCATCACCCGTCGTTAGTTACAAAAGCCCTCGCAACTTTGGTTGCGGGGGTTTTTGTTAAAATATAATTGCAATGAGCGCCATCAAGCCAGCGCCGCTGATAAAGCCAAAGATAGCGCCGACCAGACCAGCAATGTGAATTTCATGTTCTGTGAACTTACTTTTCATTGGTCATCATTTCCCCTGCCAATGCCGCATAGCCACATATATCCAGCCAGTTATCTGCCTTCGCTGGTGACGTAAGGCTTCGCTGGATTTTTGCCAGCATATATAGATTTGCCACGTCCATAGGGCTAACAGCTAAATCAAGGTAAGCCGTCCAAAGTTTAGCAATTTGGGTAAACGATTCTTCCGCTGGGCCATAATCGCCTGCCCGTTCTGATTCCGAGCTAATAATGCGCCCAGCCTCTTTGAGTATTTCATCCCTTGTCATAATTATTCCCCACCTTTTGCTATATTATATGTCTGGCACCAATATCTAACGCTACCCTCAGAGATTTTTAGCTTGATGCCTATTTCGTTCATAGATAACCCGTTTGCACGCATTTCAGTAATCAACGCTAATCTTTCCGGGTCTTTTGTTCCGCGTTTTTTGACTTGTTTGTGCTTGTTATCATTCCAGTCGTTCTTATCCCTAACTTTACCATGACTGTTTTGCGTGAATTTATTCTTTTGGATATGGCCCCATGCTTTGTTGTGAGCTTCCCGCTCCCTTTTTGCCAGCTCCATCCATGCCGTTGCTCGGCTTTTAGTAGGGGTGGCTTTGGCCTTTAGTTCAGCTATATTTATTTCCACGTCAAAAACTTTGACCATTATATATTGTATCCTTTTTGTCTAAGGTCAGATGTGTATTTCTTTAGGTCACGCTGGGCAATAAAAAGCTCGTTTGCAATGCTCGGTCTTGCATCTTGACGATACCGCTCATCTTGCAAACGATCCACTTGGTTGCGCAGATATTGCAGTATGGCCTGTTCGGCTGGGGATATTTTATCCATCTAAATTCTCCACCATTTCTATACGTTCACCAATCCAGCGCATCACAGGCACAGCCATTGAGTTGCCCATTGCTTTGTATCGAGGGCCATCTGGGCAATCTTCTGCGGCCTTATTGCGCCACGGCATTTGGGTGTAGTTGTCAGGGAAGCCTTGCAGGCGCTCGCATTCAATGGGGGTTAAACGTCTGACTTGCAGATCATCCATGACCGCTGGCGTCTTGCTCTTATCCAGCGTTGGAGTGACTTCCGTTGACACGCTGTCACCTTGATTTGGGCTATTCTGTGCGCCGAAGGCTATTGGCAAGGTTTCTGTTGTCGGATCGTATGCGCTTCCTGTGCGAGTTGTGAGGCACTGAGCCACAATAGCCTCCACTTCTACTCGCTGATTTCCTGTGCGACTGAATGGAGCGCCTTGTGTAACTGTTGGGGCAGCTTTTTCCCCCGCTTCTCGGCTCGGCGCAGGATACCCTGACAGGCTTTCGCGCTCAAAAAGAACCGCTGCGGCACGTCGCCAGTCTCCAAGGTATCCGACAACGAACACACGGCGGCGGCGCTGTGCCACTCCGAAGTATTGAGCGTCAAGCACTCGGTAGGCGAACCCATACCCGAGCTGGCCCAGCGCCCCGAGAAAGGTTCCAAAATCCCTTCCTTGTTGGCTAGACAAGATGCCGGTGACGTTCTCCCAAACCAACCACTTGGGCTGATATTGTGTAGCAATGGCAAGATAGGTGAGCATGAGGTTTCCCCTTGGGTCATCAAGTCCCTTGCGAAGTCCTGCGATTGAGAAACTTTGGCAGGGGGTTCCTCCGACCAGAAGGTCAATTGATCTGTCAATGGGCCACTCCTTGAATTGCGTCATGTCGCCCAAGTTAGGGACATCTGGATAATGATGCGCCAGCACAGCACTTGGGAACTTTTCTATCTCGCTAAACCATTGCGGCTTCCAGCCAAGCGGATGCCAAGCGGCAGTGGCGGCTTCAACGCCTGAGCAAACTGAGCCGTATTCCATCACTCATCCTCTGCGATTTTAATTGCCCTTCTAAGGCGCGTTTTTAGCTCAAGCCTTTGCAGATTAAAAATAGCCGCATCTAAATAAACAATGTCTGTGTCTTGCACATACTCAATGGAAAGGTCAACGCAATCCAAAGCAATCTTGGCTTGGTCAAGTGTGATCATTACATTTTTCATTCGTCTTCCTCGCAAAATAAGCCGCAGTCAGGCATTGTTTTAAGTGGGCGACCTTTGGCTTTAGGGTCAAGTTCGTCAAGAAAGATGCGCTCATTCTTAACTCTAACCAACCTTGCGCCAAGTCTACGCGATTGCTCCGCACGCTGGTCAAACACTTCTGGAAATTCGCGGCGCACCAAATTCCAATACGTTGGGCTGGTAGCTTTTACACAACCAATGCAGTTGGCATTGGGAAATCCGTGGCCATAGATTTCTGGCAATCTTATTCCAGCGGCGCGGATCATATCGGCGCAATCGTTTTTGGTCATGTTAGCATCAATCAGGATCGGCAATACATTATCACGCTCAGTCATAACAAACCTGTCATGTCTATTGCGCTCATCAACTGTAAAGCCAAGAACATGCCAATCCACAGGGTTGCTTTTCTCCCACTCTTGGCGCGCGCGCTTTTTAAGCTCAACCGTGCATGGTGCGCCATGCGGGAAGGCCATGCCTTTGCGGCGGTCAAATACATCAACCACAGATGCCAATGGATACTTTGAATTGACTGCATATTGAATATCAATTCCAACCCAACGGGCAACATCTTCGGCAAAACGCTTGTTGTCGTTATGCTCTTCAACAACAGGATTGTTCACGGCCAAGACGCTATCAGCGCCATACTTATCAACGGTGAGCTTGAGTGCCGCCGCACTAGCCGCACCGCAAGAAAACCAAACGGCAACTTTCATTCGTCTTCCTCCATTGGTTCAATCTTACCTTCGCCATTGCAATTATCGCAATCCTGAATTTCCGAGCCAAAATCGCCGTGCCAAGTTGAGCTTTGGCGCACCCAAACATCGCGCTCAACTGTGCCATCGCCCTCACACTCAGGACAATCAATCTTATTCATCATAACATCGCGCTCTTGATGAATAGTGGCATGGCGAACAGAGCCAAGAGGAATATGATTTCAGCGGCGATTTCAAGTTTATGTTTCATTTTTATGCGGCCTTCCAGACAGCCAAAGCCTCATCAAAAGGCATGTCGTTCAAGATGCGGCGAGTCTCACCCGCTTGCTTGTTGATTACCCACTCGCCATTAGTAGAGGTTGGGTGAAACTTACTTTGATAAATTCCGTCTTTATACTTAAACTGAAACAACACATGAGACTTGAGCTTTTTCTTTAACTCGCGAGCCGACAGCCAATCGTTGACCTGATCCGCACACCAAAATTCTAATTGTTGCGGTAAACTGTCATGGACCATATTGCCGTCCGCACCCTCATAACTAAAAGGTAGATTAGGTAAGCCGTCAAAATAATCGTGGACTGATTTCATTACAGCACGGTAATCTCCCTTAAACTTGGGATGGTCATAATCGCGATCAGCACCACCACGCCCGTCGTTACTAACAATAGCAACGGGCTTGCCGTCTACATATAATGATGCTTGATAACAGTGAGTTTCCTCAGAAGCCCATTCAGTGTGCTTAATGTTTTTGAGTTCCAGTTTCATGTCAGTCTCCATTTGTTTATACAATTACACTAATCCGTAAAACATCCTATGTAAATACCTTATCTGCACTTGCACTAACTTTTTTTAGGATGTAACGTCCTATCAATCAACCTTGGAGGGGTGACATGAAAAAGGAAAGTAGGGTCGTATTGAGTGAGGCGCAGCATGAGGCGCTTACACTGGCGGCGGAGCGTGCTGGCATGGCGCTGGCCACGTTTATTAGGTCGGCAGCTATCAACGCTGCGGCCAACGTAGGCATTCACGCTGAACAGCCTAGAGCCGACTAATGGTCAACGGGCGCAACAAGGGCGCAAATTTTGAGCGCGAGACAGCCAACGCCTTGCGCGATGAACTTGGAATAGGCTTCAAGCGCGACTTAGAGCAATACCGAGCGGGCGCTCACGCTGACCTTATACCAGATGATTCGGAATTTCCGTTCACGCTGGAGCTAAAGCGGTACAAGGATGGCCCGATAGGCGGTGCGCCTGCATGGTGGGAGCAAGTCAAAGTGGCCGCAGAGCGTGAGCAAAAGATGCCCTGCCTGATATATAAATACGACCGCAAGCCGATGCGATGTGTGATCCCTCTGGCTGCGCTAACCGATTGCGATCACGATTACACAGTAGAAGTCGATTTCGAGACCTTCTGCTATATTGCGAGGGAGGCAATGCAATGATGATACCCGCTGACCAGCTTACCAATGCTGAATATCATGCTATGAAAGAGTGCATCAGTTCATCCGATGTTAAAGCCGTTTACGGCAAGTCTCTCGCCCACTGGAAGGCGCAAACCTTTAAAGCCACTGAGGCGATGCAGATTGGCACAGCGGTTCACAGCTTCATCCTAGAGGATGGAAAAGACATCGTGCGTGGGCCAGAAAATAGACGGCTCAAGGCATGGAAGGAATTAGAGGCGGAGACAGACGCAAAAGGTCAAACCTTGCTTCCAGAAGCCAAATATGACCTTGCCAGAAGCATTGCGGACAGCGTTCTATTTCATCCAGCGGGTCAACGTATGGCAGGGCCAACTACGGTCAATGAAGCCAGCTTCTTTGCCACTGACCCTAATACGGGCCTAAAGCTGAAATGCAGACCCGATAGCTATTGGGATGCCAAAGGCGTCCTATATGACGTTAAAACATGCCTTGACGCATCACCAAGAGGCGTTTCAAAGGATGTAGGCCCATCAGGCTACAACTACGCCATCCAAGCGGCTTTCTATATGTACACGCTCAATCTGGCTGGCTATCAGGCCGATCAATTCGTTTTCTGTAATGTAGAGAAATCAGAACCGTTTGCAGTTTCAACGAATATATTATCACCCGAATATCTTGAATGGGGTAAGCAACAAATGCACTTAACCCTAGACAAGATTGCTAAAGCCAACGAGGCCCAAAAGTGGGACACTGGTTGGTCAGAGGTCACAAACGTGATTCATCTGCCGAAATGGCTCGAAGCCGACTTTTAAAACTAGGAGAAAAACATGGCAAATAACGACTTTAAATCAATCATGGTGCGAAACGTGGTTTTTAAATGGCCCAAATTAAACGGGACATATCGCTATAATAGTGCAGATAAGCGCAGTGAAGAGTGCGCACCAACAGCGTCAAACGCCGCATACTCAATAAGTTGGGACATGCCAGCGGCGGACGCTAAGGCATTCTATGCAGACCTCAAGGCGCACTATGAAGCCTGCGACCGCAAAGAGACTTTTGGGACAGTCTTTGGGATGAAGAAAATTGACGATGATACCGTTGAATTTCGGGCCAAGCGCAATGGCGTTGACAGAAGCGGCAAGATAAACCAAGCACCAAAGGTCATAGATGGTATGAAGCAACCATTGGCCGACACAGCCATTTGGAGCGGTTCTAAGGGTAGCATTAAGGTTACTGCGTTCCCGTCATCAAACCCGCAAACAAACCCGCCACAGCACGGCATTAGCTTGCTAATTGACACCATTCAAATCACTGAGGCAGTTTATGGGAGCGTTGATGAAGACTTTGAAGAGGTGACGATGGACTCTGCCTTGGATGACTTTGGGCCAGCAACAGGTGAAACAACCACCGCACAGGCACCATCAGAAGCCACTTTAGAAGACGATGAAATCCCGTTTTAAGTAAAAAGCCCCGGTAGTTGGGAAGCTACCGGGGCAATCTAGGAAAAAGAAAACAATACCAAGATGGAGCATATTGTTCACAATGCAAAGTTTATCAAAGTCAAGCCACATAGGCAAGCAAAGGTTTTTGCTGGCTCACGGGGCATTAGACACCCGAATTAATGACGTAGGCACCGAATACGAGGGCATAAGCCTTAAAGACATAGCCGCGCTTGTTAACGAGCCTCAAGCCACTGAGAAGGCTAAGGCATCCTTTATAATACCGTCGACCTATCGCCAGCATGACGGCAGAAGTCACGCAGCACAGCGGCAGAACGGCGAATATTGGATGTTGGCCCTTGATGTAGATGAGGGCGATCCATCCCTAACCGAGCTAAAACAAGCCGTCAGCGCGGTCATAGGCAATGCTTCAGCCCTTATATATAGCTCATCCGGGGCAACAGAGGAAAACCGCAAATGGCGCGTCTTAATACCCCTAGCAGAACCGATCAGTGGTGAAGACTATGTTGATGCACAGTTGGCCCTGTTCGACCTAATGCAACGGGAAGGTGTCACATGCGACGCCGCCTTATCTCGCTCTGGACAGCCCATATACCTCCCTAACGTGCCGCAAGAGCGTCGAGATCATCTAGGCAACCCATCTTTCTATCATGGCCTCAGAAACCGCGGAGATGGCTTACTGATACCAACGGAAAGCAAAATCTGGGCAAACTTACTGTACCGCCGCAAGAATGAAGAGATAGCCCAGCAAAAGGCAGCGGCAGAACGCTCACTGAGAGCCAGAGAGCGCCTAGAGAAGCGTGAATTGCACGGCGGTGATGATCCAGTCGCAGAGTTTAACCAACGTCACAGCGTATCCGACATGCTCCTAAACAACGGCTATGAGCGTCAAGGTAGGTCAGACAGCTACAGATCACCAATGCAAACGTCCGGGTCATACGCTACAAAAGACTTTGGCACGCATTGGGTCAGCCTATCAGGGTCAGATCAGGCCGCAGGGCTAGGCCAATCAAGCGGTGATTTCTGTTGGGGTGATGCCTTTGACCTTTATTGCTACTTTGAGCATGGCAACGACATGAAAGCGGCTGTGAGAGCCTATGGAGCCGAGTTAAGGCCAACGCCAACGCAGCATAGAGAAGCTATCGTGCAGGCAGCTACAGAGCCAGTGCAGCCTAAAGCTACAATCATTATACCTAACGCAGAACAAAAGCCGATATTCTGGTTGAAAGACGCAGAGCCAGTTCTGACATCATCCTACCTAGTTAAAGGCTGGCTGGGGCGTGGTCAAATGTCAGTGGTCTATGGGCCATCTAACGTCGGAAAGAGCTTCTTTTGCCTTGATATGGCGCTCTGCGTGTCCGCCAGCGTTGAATGGCAGGGCAGCAAGGTTAGAGGTGGACCAGTGTTATATCTGGCCACTGAGGGGGGAAACGCATTCCAGAGCCGCTGTGTGGCGCTACGCAAGCAATATGGCGTTACAGATGCACCTCTAGCCGTTAGGCCATCACCCGTTGATCTACTGCGACCAGAGGCCGATCTGGCTGGCTTAATTGAGCTATGCAAGCAAATTGAAGCCGACAAAGGTGAACCGCTGTCCATGATCGTGATCGACACGCTATCCCGCGCGATGGCTGGCGGCGACGAAAACGGGCCAACAGATATGACATCTTTCATAGCCAACGCAGACGCGCTGCGTGATGTTACTGGCGCACATATCATGATCGTGCATCACAGCGGCAAAGACACAGCAAAAGGTGCGCGTGGTCACAGCTCACTCAGAGCCGCTACGGACACCGAAATAGAGCTGGAAGTTGAAGGGGCAATGCGCACCGCAACGGCTACTAAACAGCGCGACCTTGAGCCTCAAGAGCCGTTTGTCTTCAATCTGAAGGTGCATGAACTGGGTCAAGATGAGGATGGTGATGCGGTCACAACCTGTACCATAGAGCAGGCCGATCCCGACGATGTGGCAGACATGAACCAGAAGCGGCCAAGCGGCGCAAACCAGAAAATCGTGACATCTGCGTTCAAACAATTGCGTGGCGAGGGTATAGGTGGTGAGAACCCAACTGGTCCAGGCTGGCCCGAAAGTGGGCAATATTGGTGTATTAATGAGTCCGAATTACGCGACTTTGCCAGCGGTAAAATGACCTCTACTAACCCATCATCATCCTACTCAAACGCGCTCAAAGGGCTTCTGGGGATCGGATATATGGTCCAAAATGAGGGCAAAATCTGGATTGCAGCGAAAGAGGGAAAGGTCTCATGAGCTATAAAAATGCGGTTTGTTTGTTATCAATGGGTTATGTGTCCATTTTTATAATTTTTATAGTGTTTTATAGCAGTTTTATATATTTGGCGCTTAACTATAAAAATATAAAAACCCCTATAGGGTTTATATTTATAGCACGGGGAAATTTATAATGGCTAAGAGACCCAGCAAAGCGATGGCTAATCGTGGAACCTTTGATAGCACGCACACAAACTATGCCAAGCCGATCCACCACAAGGTTGAGGCAGCGGTCAGGCCGTATGTCGCCAAGTCAAGGAAGGCAGCGATGGTCTGGGGTGATACGTTGGTTGAATGCGTCCCTCCATCCTATGCGCTGCGCTATGAGGAGCTAAAGGGTGATCTGGATGCAGCAATGCTGGCCGACGATTATAAGCTGTCCGCAGAACTGGCGACCAATCTCATCAAGGCGCTGGACGTTATGAACGCGAAGGCAAGAGCTGACGGACATAAGCCTCCACAAGTTGACGGGCATATATGCGAATGGAAAGGTAAGATTTACTGCATACTCGCCAGCGGCGATATAAGCGCCATAAGGAAGGCAAGACCAAATTGGGTGGTGTACGACCTAAGTGACGTTTGTGCTATCTTAAACGCTCGTACAACGGATATGATGGCTACTGTGGTCAATGAGTTCCCAAAGGCTAAGGTGACAGAGGTTAGGTTATATGACGATGAGATACCATTTGGAAATGATTGAGCATCAGCAAAGTGTTTCAAGGTGGCGAAAATTGTGTTACCATAAGGTTTCTCCCGACAGGGCTTTATGCCCCAACTGGGTCGGCCTCTTTACGGGGTCGGCCTTTTTGTCCTATGTTGAGGGCATGTTAGTGTTGTTGAAAGTACCTGATCTAATAGACGATGATGAAGCATCGCATGAGTTAGATGAGCTTTGTGGATACCTTGAGGGTAGGCTAATCAGCGGTATAGAACAGGATAGAGTGTTTCAATCCTTGTTAGAGGCTGTGCTTAACTTTGAGGGTGTTAGTGTCGAAAAGACTCAGCATGTGCTGCAATAGGTGAGATGATATGATTGCTTTTAAGTTCAATTCAAATTCTAAAGCACTGAATGCTAAGATGGCAAAAGTTTCAATGCGCCAGTTTCATTTTGCTACTGCCGTGGCTCTTACAAAGACAGCTCAATCATTGGTGGAACAGAACGAGAGGGATATGCGCCAAACATTCCAGAACCCACTAAGCTGGACGTTAAAGGCATTTAGGCGCACTGTAGCCAGAAAGCATGACTTGCGCACCATCATTAAGCGTAAGGATCAATCGCGTGGCCTATCAACTAACACTACGCCAAACCGCCAGCACTACCTTGAAGTCCAAGATGATGGTGGTGCGCGTCCTATGAAAGCATTTGAGAAAGCAATCAAGGGCAAGGCGCGTGGCGCGTCTGGCTTCAGCTATGTCACACCTACACGCAACGCACCCAAGACCAGATCAGGTAATGTGACACGCAACTACATTGGTAAGGTGTTAAGTGAGACATCGCGCAAGGGCGGTAAGTTCTTTGTACCTAAGTCTAATCATCCTCTGGCATTAAAGGGTGGCGACGGTGTATTTGAGCGCATGGCGAAGGGTAAGGTTAAGAAGAGACTGCATTTGCACAACTCAATGCCAAACTATCGGCCAAGGTTGCGCTTTCATGAGCGGATGCACAGATATGGTCGGCTGGCCTTCCCAAAGGTCTTTCGTCAGGAGCTTCGATCCGCCTTGATGAAGTCAGGTTTCGGCAAATGAAAGGTACTTTCAGCCATATGACCCCTGCGGGTAATTCGAACT
>ENA-UZXB01001068-UZXB01001068.1-metagenome-genome-assembly--contig:-Day-2-1m-contig-1068_pt1 | contig 36830 bp, 51 predicted proteins | sample MGYA00260339_ERZ794899 | MGnify/ENA metagenome assembly ERZ794899 | reverse complement strand
GAGGCCATGAAGGAACAACAGCTTCGTATTGAAGCATTAGAAGCACAACTAGGAGAATAACCATGGCTGTAACATACACATGGACTATCGCACAACTTGAGCGCAACACAGCAGACGGCGGCGTAACAGTAGCACACTGGCGCTGCGAGGGCGTAGACGGGGAGGCCACTGCTTCCTCATACGGTACAACCTCATGGACACCGGACGCATCCGCCTCTGACTTCATTGCATTTGCTGACTTAACTCAAGCCAACGTGCTTGCTTGGGTCTGGAACACTGTCGTGAAGGCTGACATCGAGACAGCGATTGCTGACAAGATTAACGCTGAGTTGAACCCAACGACGACTGCTGGGGTTCCTTGGTAATCTAAACGCTAATAGTGGAAGGACACGAAGATGGCGATTAAGGTAAACGGTACTACGGTTATTGATGACAGCAGGAACCTTGTAAATATTGCAAGTGGGGCGGGTGGAACAACACTTGTTGCAACTATAACTATGTCTGGAGCAAGAGAAATCACTGTTTCTAGCCTAAACTTGTCTGGATATACCCAGCTATTTTTCTTTGGCTATGGTGTAAAAGGTCAGAATTATTATGACTTTGTTCACATTAGAGACAGCGGTGACTCTACAAATGGTTATAATAGAATTGCTAGAATACAACAACAGGATGCTACCGAACAAGGATATTTTGGAGGTGTAATAGATTTAAACACGGGTATGGGTTTTTGCGGTTCTTCAGTAGTAGACGCCGTATACAGCACTCAAGTGAGCGTAAATAATTTTACAAATGGTGGTTTGGACACTGGAATTACAACGTCAACTACGTCCATCGTTATGGGTCACACCGAAGGTAACAACGGCAATTTTTCTGCCGGAACCGTAAAGCTATATGGAGCATAACATGACAATGCAGATGAAAGAAATAAATGCCCAGACTGGTGTTGAAACAACTAGAGATTTTACCGCTCAAGAAGCGGCTGCTTCCGGCCCGACTGAAAGTAGTGTTCGTCAATTAAGGGATGACCTAATTGCAGAAATAGACTGGTGGGCCACCTCTGACCGCACAATGACTGCAGAACAAACAGCATACCGCCAAGCACTTCGTGACATCCCAGATCAAGCTGGCTTCCCAGCTGACATCACATGGCCGACTAAACCTGTCTAGTCTTTACTCTTAAATGTGTATATAGTGCCAATAATCGTGCGATCTTAGAGGAATATGACAAATGGCCAACACAGCAAATTATTCGTTTGTCCTACCGACCGTCGGCGGCAGCGAGGACCAGTGGGGCGCAAACCTAAACGCCAACTGGACCGCGCTTGACACTTTGCTCGGAGGCACAAGCGCCGCAGAGTTTGCAATACTAGACGGCGCAACGGCCTCAACGGCAGAGTTGAATGTTTTAGACGGAGTTACGGCTTCAACGGCGGAGCTAAACATTTTGGACGGCGTCACAGCCACATCCGTCGAGCTGTCCTACTGTGAAGGCGTGACGTCATCCATCCAGACGCAGATTGACGCAAAGGCGCCAACTGCCGACCCAACTTTCACAGGGGTTGTCACTCTTGGGGGCTGGACGATAGAGCAAAGCGGCACTGACTTGGTGTTTTCTAACAACGGAACCGCGAGGCTCAAGCTAACAAGTGCCGGAGCCCTTACAGTTGAAGGCGACGTCACTGCGTTTGGAGATGCGTAATGGCTCTGCAATCGTCAGGAGCGATAAAGTTATCTGAAATCCAGACAGAGTTTGGAGGCACTAACCCGGTGAGCCTGTCTGAGTATTACAGCGGCGGATCCTTTGTGCCGTCTGGCACCTCTGGTGTTCCAGCTTCTGGCACAGTCAGTGTTGGCGACTTCTACGGCGCCTCCAATCAGTATTCCTTTAGCATCTCCAGCAACACAGCCAATGCAGACATCCGCGCCCTTGCAGTCTCAGACGGCTGGGACGAGCAGACGCCTTTGGTGGCAAATATAAATTCTGGGGTGACGCTTTACTCCAGCAGCACCTCCACCGGAGGCGCTTTGGTGTCCGGTAGCTTCCCCGGCGGCGTTTCTATCGTGAACAGCGGCAACATCACTGGACGAGGTGGTGGTGCCCAAGCAGCAGGCGGTCCAGCCCTTCAGATTACTACTAGCGACACAGTGTCTGTGACCAACAACTCTGGTGCATTCATTGCAGGTGGCGGGGGTGGCGGAGGCGGCTCTCAAGGCGGCGGTGGTGCAGGTCAGGCAGCCCCCGGTCAAGCTGGGGCAGCTGGCGGCGCCTACACATTCTCGCAAGGATTATCCAGCGCTGTGAGTGTCAGTTGTGATGGAACCCCTTATAGCATCCCGCTATCGTGCAGCGTCACTGGTAATGGCGTTAGGGGCGCCGGCGGCGATCAAGGAGCCTCGGCAGGATCGGGCAACGCCACACTTGGCAATTGCACAACGTCTGGCACTGTTAGCACGCCGTGTGGCGTACTTTCGTCTGGCAATAGGACGCTTATTGGCGGCACAGGCGCCTTAAATCCCGGAGGCGAAGGCGGCTCAATACTGGACGCAAACAGCAATGTAACAGTTAGCGGCGGAGGCTGGGGATTAGCGGGCTCCGGCTCAGGTGCTGGCTCCGGCGGTGCGGCTATCTCTGGGACTGCTACCCTCACGAACAATGGCACTGTCTATGGAGCAACTTAAACCAATATTTGTGTCTTGCAGTTTCGAGTTAGCCTCAAGCGCTGTTCGAGAGAGTAGGCTTTCAATATGTAAGAGCTGTGAGCACTTTGTGCTGAAGGGCGTCTGCTCTTTGTGCAAGTGCGTAATGCCGGCCAAGGTAACTATGAGGCACGAAAGTTGCCCCGCAGGTAAATGGAGCGCAGAACAATGACACTTGTCCCATTAAAAATTCCAGCCGGAATGTACCGCAACGGCACAGAGTATGAGGCCAGTGGCCGGTGGAGAGATGGAAATCTCGTAAGATGGCTGGAGGGATCATTGCGCCCCATTGGCGGGTGGCGTGAGCGCAACGCAAGCGCCATAGCGGAGCCCGCGCGCGGCATGCACTCGTGGGAGGAGAGCAACGGCTCACGCTGGCTGGCGATGGGCGCCTACAACAAGCTGTATGTAGCAAATGCCTCCGGCACAACTTACGACATTACTCCGTCCGGCTTCACTGTTGGATATGAGGATGCCCAGATCGAGACTGGATACGGATACAGCTTCTACGGCACGTCATTCTACGGCACTGAGCGCCCAGACACTGGCAACTATGAGGAGGCAACCACTTGGTCTCTCGATAACTTTGGAAACTTTCTGGTGGGTTGCAGTTCTCACGATGGTAAGGCGTACCAGTGGGACGGAAACACGTCAAACCCGGTCGCGGCGATCACCAATGCGCCGGTGGGTAACTTGGGGCTAATAGTATCCGAAGAGCGCTTCCTGTTCTGCCTCGGTGCGGGCGGAGATCCTCGCGTCGTGCAGTGGAGTGATCAGGAAGACATCACCACATGGACCCCGGCCAGCACAAATCAGGCGGGATCGCAGACATTACAGACTTCCGGCCAGATCATGGCGGCGCAGCGCGGCCGCGGCCAGACGCTTATTTTTACAGACTTAGACATGCACAGGATGACTTACGTCGGAGCGCCGTTTGTTTATTCAACGGAGCGCGTTGCCACCGCATGCGGTATTTCCTCGCGCAAGGCGGTGAGCACTGTTGACGCAGGGACGTTTTGGATGGGTCAGAGGTCTTTCTTTGTGTACAATGGGTCCAACGTGTCCGAGCTGCCTTGCGACGTTCAGGACTACGTCTTCGGCGACATAAACAGGTCGCAGATCAGTAAAACTTGGAGCACATCCATTGGGCAGCAGGGCGAGATCTGGTGGTTTTATTGCAGCTCTGCCTCCAATGAGGTCGACCGGTATGTCAGCTACAATTACAAGCAGGGCTATTGGGCCACCGGAACGCTTAGCCGCACGGCCGGAGTTGATCGGGGCGTCTTCAAATATCCTCTAAAGATGTCGGCGTCAGGCACTATATTCGAGCACGAAGTGGGCTTGAATTACGAAGGTGAAACGGTTTTTGCCGAGACAGGCCCGATCTCTATTGGCTCTGGCGAGCAGATCGCGAGAGTGACTAAGCTGGTGCCAGATGAGCTGACGCAGGGAGATGTGACTGCCACATTCAAGACGCGCCTATACCCGAATGGCGCAGAAACATCTCACGGGCCGTTTGATATGGCAAACCCGACGTCGGTGCGATTTTCGGGGCGTCAAGCTAGGATGCGCGTTGAGGGCGCCCGCCTCGCTGACTGGAGGGTCGGCATAATGAGAGTTGATGTCAGCCCCGGTGGCCGTAGATGACGGCCCCGATTCCACCGGCTGTCGGGCCTAACATTTTCGACTGGGCTAGAGATTTCTCGGCTTGGACAAGGAGGTCTCTGTCTCAGCTCGTATTCAGACCGTCAAATGCCCCGGCAATCGAGAACGGCACAATGCTGTGGGACGAGGCCAACGGCTACCCGGTGGTGTCAAAAGGTGGCGAATGGCGCCAGATCGTCCTAGAAGGCAGTCACTACTCAGGCGCTATAACTGCAAACCAGACGGCCGCCTCTACAAACACGGCGTACGCTTTAACGTACACCGCCGGAACCTCTTCCGGGATTGCCAACGGCACGCCCGCGTCTCGCATAGTTTTCGACGAAGCCGGAGAGTACATGGTCAGCTTCTCTGTGGAGGTATCCTCATCGTCAAGCTCGACCGTCAACTTCTGGTTTTGGCCACGCATCAACGGGTCGGATGTTGCAAATTCCACGATGCGAACCGCACTACACCAAAACAACGCCGTGCTCGTCTTGACTAGGTCCGCGCTATTTACGGTTAGCGCCGACGATTACTTGGAGGCCATGTGGGCTGTCGACAGCACGTCAGGCTCGCTTAAAGCCACCGCGGCCACCGCCTTTGCGCCTGCCGCGCCGGCGTCTACGATAGGGATCACGCGGATACATGGGTGAGGGTTCACTAAATATGGACAACGTGGTAAAGTTGCACGAAGAGCAGCAAGTTGAGGTGCTGCCCGCCGTGGGCGACGAGATAGACTACGGGATCGAGATAGGAATGCCGTTTCTGGCGGCCAGTATAGAGAGAGACGAGCGAAATGTTCCTTTGGAGCGCGTTTTGGCGAACATTCGAGAAAGACGGTCCGTTGTGTGGATCGTTTCTATTGCGGGTGAGCCTGTCGCTGCGTTCACTACTGCGGTCATGCAGCACCCTATGCGGCAGACTTTATTCATTGAGCACCTGGGCGGCTCTCGAATTGCTGAGTGGATGCAAGAGGCTCTGGAGGCTATTGTGGAGTTAGCCCGGAAGGCCGAGTTGAGCGGAATTGAGGCGGACGGACGCCTCGGGTTTGAGAAATATTTGGACAAGTGCGGCTTCTTCAAGAAGACCTATGTGCACTTCGAGATGGAGTTATAAAATGGGCAGCACAACCAAGACAACGGAATACATCGACAACACAACCGAAGCGAAGATGCCACAGTTCCAAGAGGACTACATCCGCAACGTAGTGCTCCCGAAGGCGACCGCCATCGGCGGCGCAGAATACACGCCTTACGAGGGTGATCGCGTGGCGGGTCTGAGCGATCTCGAGACGCAGGCGATGGGCGGCTACGGCGCGCTCGACTTTGGCGGCGAGGCATATAGGGCAGCGGGCGACGTCTACGGCGGGCTCGCGGCACGCACCCCGCAGGAACGTGCGGCGCAAATTGCTGACTATCAGGGCCAATATACCGCTGGCGTGATTGATCCGACGATGGCCATGATGGAGCGGCAGCGCGAGAAGGACATTGTCGGAGAGCAAAAGCAAATTACTGGCGCCGGTGCATTCGGCAACACCCGCCGCGACGTCTTCCAAGGCGAGCGCGCAGGCGAATACGATGCCCGCAAGCTACAAACACTTGCCGGCCTGCAACAGCAAGGCTTGCAGTATGGCACGCAGCGTGCAGATGTTGAGGATCAGCTCCGCATGGGCGCCGCTGGCGCTATGGCGGCAAACGCAGGCGCAGGCTTGCAGAGCACGATGGCAGGCTTGGGCTCGCAGCTCACCGCCGGATCTGTTCAGACAGCCAAAGATCAGGCGGCACTCGACGCCGCATATGAGCAATACCTCATGGAAATGCAATTCCCGCTCACGCAGCTCACCGCATTGCAGGGCGGCGCGGCTACGATCCCGGCGGGCTTCGGCACAACCAACGTGTCTGGCACATCAATGGGAACATCCAGCGTCGGCGGGGCTGGAAACGCCTTAGCGGCGCTCGGGTCGTTTGGCCAGGGTTTAGGCGCAATGGGCTACAAGCCGGGCTGCTGGGTCGCACGCGAAGTCTACGGCGAAGACAACCCGCAGTGGCTTGAGTTCCGCGAGTGGCTGTTCACCAAGTCGCCAAATTGGTTCCGCGATGCGTATCTCAAATACGGCGAGCGCGTGGCGGCGGTTATCAAGAAGGTGCCGGCACTCAAGGCGGTCATTAAGCCGTTCATGGATGCGAAGCGGCGTAGTATGGGGTACGAGGGCTAAGATATGGAAAATGGGCTAACACAATTTGACATTGACGAGCTTGCCCGGCAGGGCGTGGACATCTCCGGCCTGTCGGTGGGCTACCCTATGACAGATGACATGCGTTTGAGGCTTGGTATCCAAGACGACGTAGACCCCGGAGCGCTCCCTGACCCAGTCGCCTCCACGCCAGAGGCTCTGGCCAGTTTAACGAATAGCGTGCCGACCGCGCCAGTGACCCCTGCGCCCACAATGGACCCGGCCGCAGCGGCAGCCGCGGTGGGCGCAGTCCCGGCGCCAGCGCCTGTCACGCAGACGCAGCTACAGCAGCCCGAGACCGGCGGCTTTTTTAGCAACGCCATGGACACGATATTTGGGCCGCAGGGCGAGACTGACCAGTTCTCCAACTTGAACCGCAACCAGCGCATGATGCTGGCATTCGGTGCCATGCGCGACGCCGGGATGGCATTGCAGGGCAAGCCGAGCAGCGCGTTTACGGACACACTCAAGCAGATCAACGCGCAGAGCGATATGAGCCGCAAGGCGGCGGCGGTGCAGCAGCGGCAGCAACTCCTTGGGGGTTTGGGTCTTGGAGGAGCTGGGGGCGACATGGAGGCGCGGCGTCGGGCCATTCTTTCCGCGGCTGCGCAGGGGCTAATTGATGGACCGACGGCCAAACTTATGATGGAAGACTTGCAGCGCCAGTCGGACGACAAGACAGAAATATCTAGCAAAATGAACACCGTGTATTTGATAGACAGTTTGATGAATAACCCAGACTTGCCTCAAATACTGGGCCTTGAGGGGACGCTTCGGGGGGTCGGGGAGGCTTTAATTCCGGGCCTGCAAGAGACCTACGCAGACCTATTAGCGCGTGTCGATCAGCTCAAGGGCGGCATATTTAAAGAGGCATTCACCAGTTTGAGGGGCGGAGGTCAAATCACGGAGCTTGAAGGGCAGAAGGCATCTGACGCACTTGCGCGCCTAAGTACAGCTCAGGGTGTTGACGCATTTAAAGAGGCTTTGAGAGAATACCGCTTTTACATCAATCAGGGCATAGCTCGACTGAAAGGCGAGAATATCCCTCTGGACACACTCTATGGCGGAGCGTCTCAGGGAGGCACCGGCCCCGCTCGCAGCGATGCGGACCTTGACGACCAGTACGGAGAATAAGGCAAATGTCAGAGACGAAAAGCTACGAGCAGTTGATGGAAATGACCAGACGCGCTGACGCGGCGGGTGACACGGAGGCCGCGCAACGGCTTTATGACCGAGCACAAGCCGTAAAGGTTTCAGACCCCGTTCCCGCTGGCCTAGAAATCATTGAGCAGTACAAGGGCGGAGGTCGCGTGACTCGCGACGCAGACGGCAACCTATCTTATCGCGACAGCGGCGTGGTGATTAGCGGTGACAACGCAAAAGTCAGAGAGATTATGAAACGCAAGGGCGACGCCGGCGCGGTAATCAGGCAGGAATTTTCGCAAGAAATTGCAGATCAAGCGGGAGCCGCTGGGCGCGCTGCCAGCGTGATTAAGGGAGCTCCATTTGTTGGCTCCTACGCCGACGAAGCTGTCGGCATGTTTAGTCCCGAAGCGGCTCGGGCCATGCGGATGGCCCAAGGGGCGCAGGAGACCTTAAACCCAACGCGCACTGCTATTGAGCGCGGGGCGTTCGGTCTGGCAACGGCGATCCCTATGGCTCTGGCAGCGCCGGCAATATCACTTGCGCCACTCGGCACATCCATTGGATCTCGGATCTTGGCGGGCGGATTGGCTGGCACTGGCGGAGGTGCTTTGGAGGGCGCCATATACGGCTCCGGAGAGGGTAGGACTTCCGAGGAGAGAAAGTCTTCTGCAATTTCTGGAGGCAAAACCGGCGCAGTGTTCGGTGGCGCGTTAGGCACCGCTGGGCCAGCTTTTGGGGGCATCTTGGGCGCCGCGAGGGGTCGGAAAATTGCTGCCCCTGCGCAGGAGGCAGCCGCAGAGATAGGTGTAAAGGGGCAGGCGCTAGACCTGTTAAGCAAAGCCGCGCAGATGGATGCGCCAGTCGCGGGGCCAACAATGGAACGCGCTGGTCAATATGCGTCACTCGGGCAAATGGGTCCGGCCACGCAAAGTCTACTGGATCTGGCAGCCTCGTCGACAAGTGAAGGCGCCGCTATTGCACGACGGAACATTGATGAGGTCGCCGGTGAGGCTGGCGAGCAAATGTCCCGCCTTCTGGACACCTCGTTTGGCGGGCCACAGGCGGCACAGCAGCTCGAAGATGTCTTGATGGACACTACAGCTCCACTGCGCAAAGAGGTGTACGACAAGGCGTATGAAAGTGTCATAGATTACTCAGATCCGAAGGCAGCGGCCTTGGAGGAGTTGATGAGCCGCGTAGATCGTCCAATCATTGAGGCGGCACAAAGAATTATGATCCGAGAGGGTCAGCCGTCTTCCCAGATCCTCGCTGAGTTCGATGTGGCTGGCAATGTAATTGGCTACAACACGCTGCCAGATGTCCGTCAGATCGACTACATCACGCGCGCGCTTCACAGCGTGAGCCCGACAGCGGCTCCTGAGGATAAAAACACGTCTAGGGCTCTTGCCTCGCAAATCCGCAAGGCGCTGGATGATCTCGTCCCAGCCTACGGAGTGGCCCGTGAGACCGCCGGAGACGTCATTAGCGTGCGAGATGCTCTGACGGTCGGCTCTGAGGCTCTGACAACGAAGATGACGCGATACGACGTCAAAAAGGCATTGGCTGACATGAAAGGTCCAGAGATAACTGCCGTCAAGCAGGGCGTGCGCAGCTATATCGACGAGATTATGGCAAATGCAAAGGCGTCTCTCACCGATCCAAACCAAGACGCTCGCGAAATGGTCCGCCCACTGAAAGACATGCTTTCCCGCGCAGGCCGAGAGAAACTCGAGACGATACTGGGAGATCAGTCTAAGGAGTTCTTGCGGCAAATGGATGAGATCTATTCAGCGATCTCCATGCGGGCGGGCGTGGCGCAAAACTCTAAGACAGCGATCAGAAGCATGGCACAAGACGCTGCGCAAGACGTGATTGAGCCAACCTTTGGCCAGCTCGCCGCTGATCGCGGGCCTATCGCCGGCACCATAGAAGCGCTGCGCCGCCAAGCGACCCAGACGCCGTCTAAGCAAGAGGCGTTCCAAGCGCTAATGGGCGAGATCGCGGAGCCGCTGACACGTCAGAAAGACTTGACCACACTCCTGCGTGAGATGTCTGGCCTACAGAAAGCGGCCCCGCAACTAGCGCGAGGCCGTCAGGCTTATGAGGCTGGCAAGTCGGCAGGCACGTTTGGCGCAGTTACACTGACACCGGCAATGCAGTCCCTACTCAACCAGCGCTAACCGCTACTTCTTCGCAGCTTTCTTAGGCGCAGTCTTCTTAGGCTGCGCCTCAAGCGCGTCTGCGGCTGCGCGGTGCAGCTCGGCCGCTTGATCTTGGATGATCGTGGCCGCCTGCTCGCAGAATTTGAACAGCGCCATGATGTTTACAACTCGGTGCGGATTGTTCAAATTGCGCACCAGTTCCTTTGTGTCGTCGTCTAGCATGTGATCCTCCATGAATGTCACTTGGAGACGATATAGCACTTTTTTGCTTTTGTGAACATTTAGTGCTTGTAAGTGGTGTGTGTTACCCTTATGTTAACAGTATAGACAGAAACAAGGGAGACACGGACATGGCCAAGGCACTGACATACAATAAAAATGGATACGACATAAGAGCAATCGTGACCGGGACAGGTTGCGATGCGGTCGCCGAAATTATGTATAAGCCCTACGGCGAAGCCGAATATCTTCAGATCGGTCAGGTCTATAAGACCACAACAATGGCCTGCGGCACAACGCGCGACACAGCGACTTGGCATCACGTTAGAGCGACCAGCCCCATGCACAAAAAGACTTGGTATGAGGCTGCCGCAGATCTTTACCGCGTCTTCCGCAAGGAAGCAGCGTAATCAACCGGGGCTTCGGCCCCATCACACCAACCCAAAAGGGAAAACTAAAATGATCAAAGAAATCGAAATCACTTTCAGCGCTGGGCATTACGCCTTCGCCATCGTCCAAGACGACTTCTCGCAGGCATTTGTCCCGCCGTCCGTCATGGCAGCAGCTCCGCACATTGAAGTCGGCGGACGCTACAAGGCGGGCATCGTGGAAAATCGCAACAACGACCGCCGCCACGCGACGCCGTGGTTCGTCACATACATCCCGAAGGAGGATCAGGAGCTGGAGGACGACGGCAACGTGTTCTCTCCGCTGCGCGACCTGTTTGACCCTGAGCCTGAGGTGATCGAGCCAGAGGTGATCGAGCCGGTCAAGACGCTGACCGAGCTGGTGCACGGGGCGATACCCCTGATGAACGGCGAGCCGTTTCTGGCCGGAGAGCTGTCTGAGCGCGTCGACGTAGACGCGAATGAGGTCAGCACAATTCTATATAACATGCACCGCAATGGAAAAATTGCCGTCGCCAAGGTCTACAAGTCTGGCGAGCAGGTGCGGTCGACGCAGAACGTCTGGTGCGAAGACGTCAAGCGGCTGCTCAAATGATGCCGACGAAACAAGACTGGGCGATCCTGATCGCTTGGACTACACTGTGCGGGCTGCTAGTCGCCTGCACAGTGGCCACCCATTCCGACGAAACAATGCGCCCGAAGGCGCGTCCAACACACTGGGAAACCACACATGGCCAATAACTATTCCCGCTCCGACATCCTCGACATGGCGAGCGAGTGCATCACCAAAGACCGTGCCGCAACGCACGGCGACATGGAGAAAAACTTCTCCACGATTGCGGCGTATTGGAGCATCCACTTGGGCGTCGAAATAACCGCCGCAGATTGCGCAATTATGTGCGCACAGATCAAGCTGGCGCGCCTGAAATCCAACGTCGGCCACGCCGACAATTGGGTGGATCTGGTCGGATACGCCGCCTGCGGCGGTGAGCTGGCCGCTGAGCGCCCGGAGGGCTCGACATGAGCGAGATATGGGCAGCCCTCTTGCCGAAGCTGATAGCGTGCCCTGAGTGCCACGGAGAAGGCTCTGTGGAGGAGGGGCGCGCATATCCGCACAACGCTGGCCGAGACATCGGAGAGATAATCATGGAGACAGTACCGTGCCCAGATTGCGGCGGCATGGGCGAGATCCCGCCATTCGACGAGGAGGAGGAAGACGAATGAAATACGATCCGGAAGCCCTAAGCCGCCACATCATGTCCTGCGCGGAGCAGGGCATGTCCCAAGTGGAAATCGCCGACTTGCTGCACGTCACGCCGCCCACTGTCGGCCGCATTTGCACAAAACTAAATATAACCCTAAAGCGAAAGAAGCGCGAACATGGACCCAACAGTAGCTACTATCGTCAACAGGCTGCAGCGAGTGACGCAGATCATGTTGACAGATCCCAAAACGACCACCCGGTACAACCTGCACCAGCGTCTGGAGGAACAGGCTTTGCTGCTCGAGCGGCTGAAACTCGCGCTGGAAGATCACCAGAAGCCAAACTGAAGGCCAATCTCGAGGGTGTCACCGATAAGCATTTACGCTATGAGATCACATACGCGCACTGTTTGATGGAGTTTGAGCGCTTGCAGCACAAGCTGGGAAATCGTGGCCCACTGCCGGCGAGCGGTCGCAGGCAGTCTACCATGCACCCGAGTGCTCTGGAGATGGCCGAGAAGCGCAAGCAGTACGGCATCAGGAAGGGCGAAGAGCTGTTCAGCATGCTCTTGCCCGATCAGCGCGTAACAGCCGCACAGGGGGCTGACATGCTCGGTGAGAGCATACCCCGCACGGCGTCATATCTGAACACAATGGCAATGGCTGGGAAGCTGTACCGCGTGCGCGACAACATCGAGGTCACTGGGGCGAAGAGCCCGCAGTGGAGGTGGGTGTATTGCAAGCAGCCAATCAAGCCGCTCTATGATGGACTATTTGAGGAGGGCGACGAATGAACCGGATTGACTTGGCCGGCCTCATAGGCGCCGGCATTGGCTTCGCCGTGGGAGCATTGCTCGTCGCGGCTCTGACTGGTCACGTCTGTTGATTTCGTGTGGGTGGCCGCTAATATTGTAAAAGTTTGGCGCTTTTAGGCAGAGCGTCATCCGAGGCTAAACAACCACCATTCCCGTGGTAAGTCGATTTTACTTGCGATGATAGCCACCCACTCGGACGTTATAACCAAAGTTACAACGGGGCCACAAGCCACTATTTAAAGCTGTCGAGCGTTTTCTGCATCGACAGCTTTTCGTTCGCAAATTCTTCCGGCATTATATATGTTGTGACGCTCGTCAGCTCATCGCCCCGGCGAAAAAATACAGCGCCAAGATCAATTGCCACAAACGCAAACACATCTGACACCCCTACGTTCTTTTTAGGAGTGTGAAATGCGTAACTCCGGGCTGTCTTGTGCGATTTGCTGGCAGTCTTAATCTGCAATGTCAGGATCTGTGTATCCGTTTGTATATACGCATCGTGGTCTTCAATCTGGCACAGTGTGCAGATGTGTCCGGCCAGCGACAGCCGGGCGAGTGCAAAATACTCGCCCGCTCTGCCAACTGCGGCACGGCCCTTTTGGTCTTCGTTCAATTTAACCAGCTATGAGCCAAGTGTGGATCTTGCGTGTCTGGTTTATCCTATCCTCGAGGCCGTGATACCCGCCGTTCACTCTGCGCGTGATCCGTTTGATGGTCTCATCACTCACGCCGTCATCGGCAATGGCGAACAGGCCGTTTTTCCGGAAAAACCACAAAGCCGTCTCAAACGCATATTCGTCCGCCAATTTTGACGGATGCTCAAGCACCTCGGGCAGGTTCATGTCCGCCGCGAATGCTTTGACGTTTGACTTGCCCGTGAGCTGAAGAAATCCTTTTCCCGCGAAATTGTAACCGTCGCCACTGGCCTCATCACCATTGCCCATGCGGCTTGAGTAGACCTTGTTTGCGAGGCCCTGCGGGTTCTTGGCATACGGCTCGGCGCTATCGACGGTCGGAAAGCGTGACGGCCACACGGCTTGGATGCGCTCCGGGGTCGAGTAGTACAGCCCCTCGGTCGTGCGCTTAAACGCGCCGCTCTCGTGGTGAGACTGACCCAAAAGATGTGCGCCGCGATTAGGCGAAAGCTCATAATACTTTGCGATTGCTCGCGCCGTGTTTGGGCCGAACGACCCGTCAGCGGTTACTCCAATTTTTGCTTGGAGCAATTTCATGGCTTCACTCATGCTGTCCTCTTTTTAGGCGCAGGTTTAGATTTTTTCTTTGCCGTCTTGGCAGCCGCTTTAAATGCACCGGCCGTTGGCGCTCCCGGCGTGCCGGGCTTACGCATCCGCTCTTTACTTCCGGCTTTAATGCGCGCGCGCTTTTTCGCGATGTTTTTATAAAGTGACATCCGAGCAACTCCTACTTCTTAACGCTTTTAGCCATGCACTTACCGGAGCCCCGGCACGCAGAAATTGTCTTGCAGCCGGGGCAGGGCTTAAAGCCCGGTGTTTTTCCGTATTTCATGTCAAGTCCTCTTCGATTTTGTGCCGGAGCATTTCCAGCGTTTGCGTGATAAATTCAGCGGGCTGTTTGGATCTTTGGCGGCGCTTGGAAACTTTTTCTTCTGCGCTGCGGATCGGGCGCAGTATGCGTCGCCCTTCTTCGTGCCGGGCTTGACCCGTGGCCCGCCGCCCTTCGCCTTGCCCGCTTGACCATAGCTGACCTTGCGGCCGCTGGCCGTGACCTTAACGCGGGCCTTGCCCTTCGCTGGTGTAGTTTTACTCATGCGTTCTCTCCAACTTTGAAGCAATACGGCCTCACAGCAAAACCTTTGTCAACCAGATCAAGGGCTAAAGTCATTGCGTCGGCCTGACATTCAGCTTCGCTATACCATATACTGTTACTATTCGCGACCACCATGCACGACTGCGCCTGCGCGTTTGAGCATATGAGGAGGGCCGCGAGGAACATGGCTACTTGCTGCCTTTCATATCCATCACACCATCATGGTCTCGCATGATGTATTTCATGTCATTTTCCAAGAGAGCCACGCGTTGCTTTAAAGAAGTGATAGCCATGATACTTGCCATCACGCCATCCAAGTCGTCCCACAGGTCTTCAATCTCTTCGCTATTAGACTGCACATCACGTCTTAGGTTGACGTTATCCTCGATGGCCATGCGGGAACCAAGCTGACTGACAGTCTCTTCTAAGCTGGCAATGGTTGCAGCTTGCTGTGATACCCACCAGACGCCACCAGCAAGCTGTGCAGCCATTGCAGCAACGAGGGCCAAAGGCAGTTTGACGTTTTCCATTATCTCTTCAGCCCCTTCACTGTGCGTATGCCAAAGCTCGCAGCAATGCTGGCATACATTGCCCATTGGAACCATTGTGGCGCAGCGTCCAGATTGGCGAAGCCCTGCGCCATATATGGCTGTATTCCCGGTATAAAGCTACCTAACACTATGAAAATAAAGCACAATGTCCAGGCCTCATCTTTCCACGAATTGTTACTAGCCTCGATGGCAGCCTGTTCCCAGCTAATCTCGCCAGTGGCGATCTTGGCCCTCGTTTCTGCTTCCGCTTTTTTCACGGCAGTCTTGCCGTCAATGTAGCTTGCAGCTAAACCGCCGAGTGATCCGATTATCTGGCCGATCATTTTGCCTGCTCCTTACCCATCCAGATGCCAAAGCATCCCGTGAGAGCGCCCATACAGACGCTCACAAGCCCTGACTGAGCAACGCTTGGGTCAGTTAGCCCCATAAACCAATGCACCGCCTGATAAGTCAGTACAGTGACCGCCAACATCATCAAGCGCGGCAGAATTTTCCAATCATCTAAAACAGTGTGTGCCATTCTATTTGCCTTTCGCAATTTTAAAACATTGCAGATATTCATTGTTCTTCGTCACCAGAACAGATGCCTTGCGCAGCTCATCTGTGCATTCTTTCTCGCTACTATACTGGCCCACCTCGAAGTGAACGACGTTTGCCGAGAGCTGGAACCATAACAGCAGCCACATCACCGCACCTCATCCGCAAGCAAAGCTGCGACCCATATCAGTCCACCACTACCGACGGCAAACACGGTGCAGGCGATTGCAACAGTAATAAAGTAAAAGATGCGGTCACGTTTCGCGGCCTCTTGCTCAAGCGCCTTCTTCTGCCGCGATCTAGCTGCACCCATCTCCCGCTGCACAGTCTCCCACATACCCGGCGGCCCATACAGCCTGCAATGGCTGCGGAGGGTGTCCATTGCCTCCTTGTGTTTCATCTTGGCGTTGGCGATTGCGAAACCTTCTTCCTCGGTGGAGGTGAGCCTGCCAAGCGGGCCTTTGTGTCGGCCTTGCTCTGCTAAGTGTATGTCAGCCTCGAGCTTGGCCAGCTTGCCAAATTGCGGCAGAACAGAGCCGACGTCTTTGCCCGCTTGCACGGCGGAGCTGATCCCGCCTGCGATTGTGCTTACCGCACTTGCGAGGGCGAGGACCTCTATCATTTTCTCTCAATCAGTCGGTCTATCTTGGCGTCGAGACCATCCAGTCGCGTCATCAATCGGTTCATCTGGTCCCAACTGTCCTGCTTGGTGATGTATTCCTCGCGCGTGCGGTTGAGCAAAATCTGCAAGCGCGTGATTTCATTGGTTACGGATTTGACCCAAAAGCCAATGCCCGTAATAATTATTGACAGTAGCCCAGACCACATTGCATCCATTTCCATTGCGCGCTCCACTTTATTCTCGGCCAGTTTAACACGGCGACGTCCGAAAAGAAATATCAGGCACACACTTGACCGCAGCGCACAGCCTGTTAACACTGCGTCCACAACTGAAGGGGAAACACATGCGATATGAGTTAAAACAAATAGGCCCGCGCATCCGCGCTGAGGTGGCCGACGCGCTGCGTGAGCACAGCCGCGACACGCGCATGAGCATTTCGCTGCTGGTCGAGAATGCAGTCATCGAGATGATGTCAGCCGCCGGGCGCGAGGTCGAGTATGATCACGATCGGCATTGATCCGGGCTACCGCACCGGCGGCGTTGCGTTGCTGGGTGACGGCTTTGCTGAGGTGCACGACCTGCCGGTCTACACTGAGGGCGGCGTAGACGTGATCGCGCTGCTCGACATCATCAACAGCGCCGGGCCGGTGCAGCATATTTGGCTTGAAAAGCAACAGGCTATGCCTAAGCAGGGCGTGGTGAGTGTCTTCAAGTTGGGCTTTGCATACGGCCAGATCCTGACGACAGCCGCGTTATCTGGCCACCCGTACAGCGAGGTGAGGCCGGCCAAGTGGAAGTCGAGCATGAACCTGCCGAAGGATAAGGACGCGGCGCGCAGGCAGGCGCAGCAGTGGTTTCCGGATCTGGCGCTGCGACTGAAGCGCAAGAAAGATGAGCACCGCGCCGAGAGCCTGCTCATTGCGGCCTATGGGAGGGGCGAAAGATGACTGTAAAATTTGACATGACCAACGAGGCGTATCACCTCGAGCCGTCACTCAGCGCGAGTGGCGCCAAGACGATAGCGCTGGGCTCGCCGGCCGAATACAAGTATGGCGAGTTCAAGAGCAGCCCCGCATTTGACGTGGGCACGGCCACGCACACGCTGGTATTCGAGCCGCAGAACGCGGCCAGTATATGGTGCGGACCTGAGACACGTCGGGGGCTTGACTGGAAGCGCAAGAAGCTGGAAGCCGACGAGGAGGGTGCGCTACTGCTCACCGAGGCGGACTACCGCTTGGCCGCTGACATGGCGGAAGCCGTGCGATCAAACCGGGCAGCGGCGGATCTACTCAGCGGTGATTTGGTCTGCGAGGCCAGCGTATTCGCCAAGGATGCGTCGACCGACGTCGAGATGCGTTGCCGTCCGGACGGGTGGCGCCGGGACATTGGCGCGCTGATAGATTTGAAGACAACCATCGCGTCAGACCCGTCGGGCTTTGCCAAGCAATGCGCCAATTTGGGGTATCACATACAAGACCAATTCTACCGGCGCTGCATGGAAAACGCCGGGTTTGAGGTCGACCGCTTTATCTTTATTGCGGTGCAAAAGACGCGGCCACACCTAGTGGGCGTGTACGAATTGGACTGGGCCAGCCTCGACGAGGGGAAGGCAGCAGTTCAGTACGCTCTCGAGAAGTATCGCAAGGCGAGCGAGAGTGGCGAGTGGGGCTACGATTTTGGGGACTTGAAAACGATCCAAATTCCGCGCTACTCTTTTAAGTTCAGTCAGATTGACTGAGAAACGGCAACTTTAGTCTAGGAGACAACAATGCCAATATCATTCGGAAGTTCAGAAGGTTCTGGAAATTCACTATTTATTCGTTCAAATCTGCCGCAAAATCGCTGGTGGGTGAAGACTGAGACTGGCGATGAAAACATCGACATGTCTCGCGGCTTCGCGGTAGACATCAAGAACGTGCAATTTGGCTGGCTGCACATCGACATCGGCGTGCGCGACTGGCAGCCGTGGCCGTCACCCTCCGAGCAGATCCCGCGCCCAAGCGAGGTCTACAAGCAGGGCTTTGAGGTCAATTGCTGGCTGGTCGACGGTCGTGAGGCGTCGTTTAGCGGCAACTCGTATGGCCTCGGCCAGTTTATCGCCAAGCTGTACAATCAGGCCGAGCAGGCGCCGGAATTTGCGACGCAGATCCCGATTGTGCAAGTCACCGGCAGCACGCCGGTGGTGATCGGCAAGGGCACGTCCTACGATGTGTCGTTCAACATCTCCAAGTGGATCAACCGCCCGGAGAACGGCGCAGCACATCCGGCGGAGGCAGCGGCACCCGAAATGGCGCCAGCTCCGGCACCGGCGCCCGCGCCAGCCGCAGCACCCGCAGCCGACAATAACTTCGGCTTCTAAGCAACATGGCCGCCTTCCTCGGTGGGCGGCCAAACTATAGGGTGGAAACTATGAGAGACAAAAGACAGTGGACCGTAACCCATTACATGGATGAATACTGCGGTGGAGTAGAATTTCACAATTTCGACTGCCATAAGGAGGCTAGATCCTTCGCAGAAGCGCTATTAAAGGCAGGGGCGGGTCGTGACGATGTGTTTCTGGAAAATAAACTTGGCAATACTCTAATGCTAGAATGGCAGCGCGAAGAGGCCCGAGAGCGCAGGCGTAAAGGCTTGCCACCGAAGTCAGCATATTACAGCCCCGGAGGGTCTGGGTATGAGTGAAAGATATTTCAGCAAAGTCGCGGAGAGCGCAGTGGCCGACGTGGCCAATGCGATCAAGGGGAGCCGCAACGAGATTTTGAACAAGGCCGCGTTTAGTCTGGGGAGGCACGCGCACTTGGCACCAGCAAATCTCGATGCCGCATTGGGCGAGCTGCATAGCGCGGCGAAGGCGATGGGGCTACAGGAACACGAGATCCGGGCCACAATTGGCAGCGGATTTAAGCGCGGCGGCGACAATCCGAAGGAGCTGGAAAACTCCAGCGACATGCCGTACACGCCGTCAGAGTTTGAGCGCCTGATGGCGCGCCTCGCGGCCAAGGACATCCTAGTCCGAGACGACGAGAGCCGCGCGGACAAGATGCGCAAGGCCCGCGAAATCTGGGAGCGTGGCGTCACAATTTCGCGTGACAACATCGACGCGGTGCGTCCGGCGCTTCTCTATCTCAACTCACGGGGCCTGAGAGCCAGCACAGCCTCGGATGCGGCGCGGTTTAGCCCGAATATATACGACGGCCCCGCAATTATGTTTCCCGCGCTCAGTCCAGAGGGAGAAGTGTGCGGCGTGCAGAGCGTGCTGCTCACACCCGAGGGGCACAAGCGCGAGCACAATGGCATCAGCAAATACAGCCGCGGCGTGATCGCCGGCAACGTCATGCGGATCGGCAACGAGCACGAGGGCGGCGTCATCATCATGGCCGAGGGGCCGGAGGATGCGCTGAGTGTGTATCAGGCGGTCGGCAGCGAGGCGACAGTCGTGTGCACGTTTGGCAAGGCCGGCATGTCCACATATCCCGTGCCGCGTGCGTCCGATGTGACGATCTGCGCCGACCCTGACTTAGACGTGGACGCGGTGGCGGATGTGCTCCGCGGCGACGGCAGCACCGACGTGCACGTCGTGCGCTTTGACATGCTGGGCGTTGAGGGCGTGAAGGATGCCAACGACTACCTGCGCGAGACGTCCGGCGAAAAATTGCGTGAGGCGCTGGCAATGGCCAAGCCGGTCGCGCAGGTACAGGCCGAGATCGCGCAGTCTGAGCGCAGCTACCCAACGCCATACGATCCAATCGACCCGGCGAGCATACCGGCGCGCCGCTGGATATACGGGCAGCACTACATCCGGTCAAACGTGTCGGTGCTGGCATCCGCCGGGGGCGTGGGCAAGACGTCCATGCAAATCGTGGAGGCGCTGGCAATCTGCACCGGCAGGCCGCTGCTCGGTGAGCCCGTGCACGAGACGTGCAATGTGTGGATCATTAACTTGGAAGATCCGCTCGAGGAGCTCCAGCGCCGCGTGGCCGCTGCGATGATGCACTACAATGTCACGGCAGACGAGATCCGGGGCAAGTTGTTCCTCGATGCGGGCCGCGACATGAACATCATATTCGCCATACAGGACCGAGAGGGCATCACAGTCGACGACGCGCTGGTCGACTACCTGACGGCCAAGATCTCCGAGAACGAGATCGGGCTGGTCTCGATTGACCCGTGGGTCGCAGCCACTGGCATTAATGAGAACGATAACGTCGCGATGAACGCCGCGGTCGGGGCTGTGCGTGCAGTGTGCGACGTCACAGACTGCGCGGCGTCTCTCGTGCACCACATCCGCAAGGGCAACGGTTCTGATGACGCCAATGTTGACAGCATCCGAGGCGCTGGCAGCCTGCTCGGCGCAGCAAGAGCGGCGCGCGTCATAAATCGCGTGTCGATGGAGGACGCGCTCAAGCTGGGCGTGTCGGAGACTGAGGCGCTGGGCATATTCCGTGTCGACGACGGCAAGGCAAACATGGCGCCGCCGGCAGCGAAGGCGGTCTTCCGCCGCATGGTCGGCGTAAAATTGCCCAACGGAGAATACGTCGGGGTCGCGACCGAGTTCGCAATGCCTGACCTTTTCGACGGCGTCAGCGCCAAGGACGCGATGAAGGTGCAGCGTGACGTCGGGCATGCAGCCCAGCGTGGCGAGTTCATGCGCCAAAATCCGCAGGCCAAGCAGTGGGTGGGCAACGTCGTGGCTCTGCACCTCGAGCTGGACGTGGACAAGAAGCACGAGAAGGCCAAGGTCAACGCAATCGTGAAGAAGTGGATCGAGACCGACGTGCTGCGCATCGAGCGCGAGAAGGATCTGCGCACCGGGCGTGACGTGCCGGTCGTGGTGGTGGGTGAGTGGATCACCGGCGAGGAGGCGGGCATCAATTGACGGACGACTTCGACGCAGAATACGATCACATCTTCGGGGACGAAGCCGTCGAGCGCCTGTTCACGGTGCTGTGGTCCGAGGACATCGGGGCGTGCAGCGTCGAGTTCGAGCCGGGCTTCCTGCGTCCGGAGACGGTGGAGGAGCGGAAGCACCGGACCGAGATCCTCGTCAGCACGATGTGGACGATAGAGCGCGCGCTGTTGATGATGGATGACCAGCTATTAAGGAGCCGCGACGATGACGTGGTGCATTGATGCTCCACACCTTCCACACTTGTGGTGTGGGCGGGTGTGGAGAGTGTGGAAGAATAAGGCCATTCCACGTTCCACACCACCACCCGCTATTATATAGCGTGGTGTGGTGTGGTGTGTGGCAGTGGTTTCGATTGGGTGTGGTTAACATTGGGAACGAAGGGGGAGTTGTGACATGGCAAAGACGGTGAGTGGCAAAGCAAAGGCGGGCTACGCTAAGGCGAGGAAGAATAAGGGGACGTTTGAGACTGGCAACCAAAGCAAGCCGATCTCACGTCAAGTCGATGGTCAGCTGGCTCCGCTGGATCGGAAGGCGCGGGAGAAGACGCTCAAGTGGGGTGACACTCTGCCGTCTCTCGTGAGCCCGGAGTTGGCGGGAAGGTTTGAGGCGGCGTATGACGCGCTGCGGATCAAGATCGAAGAGGATGACGTCGTGGCGGTGCACCAGATCGCGACGCAGCTCATTCGGGCGTGGGACGTGCTGGAGGCGGAGGCGGAGGCTAACGGGCACCAGCCGGTCGGTCGACACGCATACTGCATCGAGATCGCGTCTGGCAACATCGTGTGTATCGCGCTGCACGACGCTGTCGGGATAAGGCGTGAACATCCGGACTGGCTGGTGTATGATATGGTCGACGCAGCAATCGTGCTGGGGAATAACTTTAGCACCGAGTTCATCGAGAAGACGCTGGCTCAGTTTCCCGACGCGAAGGTGACGCGGTGCATCGGCCCGGCGAACAGCACGTTTGACGTGGAGCTGGGCGACGAGATCCCGTTTTGAGCAGGAGAGTGTGACATGGGTACAATTGGCAAGGTAAAGCTGGCAGCGCTGGAAGAGGCCGGAGAGGACGAGATCTTCGGCATGATCGCGGACGGGAAGAACGCATCCGACGTGATCAAGCATTACGACGTGGGCTGGCACCTGTTCCACAAGTGGATAGCTGCCGGCGAGGGCCGTGCGCAGCGGTACGACGAGGCCAAGCAGATGGCTGGTCACTTCTATGCGTCGCAGGCGCAGAAGATTGCCGACGAGATCCACCAGCACGAGGCGAGCGTGAACAGCGCGAAGCTGGCGGTCGACGTGCTCAAGTGGAAGGCGGCGAAGGCGTCGAGCGAATATGACACGAGGCAGCGTGACGTCGCGGTCAACATCAGCGTGAATGACCTGCACGCGCAGGCTGCTCTGCTGCTCAATAGCGTCGGAGGCGACGTTATCGAGGGCGAGGCGGTCGAGGTGGAGGATGACGATTGAGCGCGAAATCGCACACCGACGCAGCGTGGCGTGCGCGTGCGCGTGTGCCGCAATCGCTCGATCACGTCAAGATCGCGCCACATTTGGCCGCTCTGAGGGGTGCAAATGTGGCAATATTAAGGCAAATGCGGGGCAAATCGGCCAAGTCGCTGAGTTGCAACGATATTAAATTTAACATAATACGTGTTATGCGTTTTTCGGTCGATCCGGCGCCAAATCGTTGCCGAAATCCGCGTTTTGACCCCCCCCTTCGTCAGCCGCGGCGGGTGCAAAAGCCCATGACCCCTTCACGCATCCCCGAAAAAATTTTCCACATTTTCACACAACGGAGTGTTAACACATGAACGCCCCCAAGCCCCAAGACAACCCGTTTCTGAAGTTGATGCGCCGATACCGTGACGACCCGGTCGCGTTTGCCCAAGAGGTGATCGGCATCGAGCCTGACGAGTGGCAGGTTGAGCTGCTCGACGCGATTGCCGCGCCGGCCACCCGCCGCGTGTCGGTTCGATCTGGCCACGGTGTCGGCAAGTCGACGGGCGTCGCGATGGCGGCCATCTGGCACGTCTTGATGCGTTATCCGAGCAAGACGGTGGTCACGGCGCCCACCTCGGCGCAGCTATTTGACGCGTGTTTCGCGGAAATGAAGAACGTCGCCAAGCGGCTGAAGCCCCCGTTCAACAATTTGCTGGAGATCAAGTCGGATCGCATCGAGCTGAAGAGCGCCCCGGAGAGCACGTTTATTTCGTGCAGGACGTCTCGGTCGGAGCAGCCGGAAGCCTTGGCCGGGGTGCACAGCGAAAACGTGTTGCTTCTTGCGGATGAGGCGTCAGGTATCCCGGAGGCCGTGTTTGAGGCTGCCTCCGGCTCGATGTCGGGCCACAACGCCACCACGGTGCTGACGGGCAACCCGACGCGTAACACTGGCTTCTTCTACGACACCCACACGCGCCTGCGGGACGACTGGTACACGATGCACGTCTCCTGCGTCGACAGCCCGCGCGTGTCCGACGATTTTGTCACCGACATGCAGCGCCGGTACGGCGAGGACAGCCCGGCGTACCATGTGCGGGTGCTTGGAAATTTTCCGCCGTCCGAGGAGGACACGGTGATCCCGGTGGCGCTGGTCGAGCACGCGTTTAACAACGAGGTGAAGGTTCACGAGGAGACTGTGGCTGTGTGGGGCTTGGACGTGGCGCGTCAGGGCGATGACAGCAGCGTGCTGTGCAAGCGGCAGGGTCCGGTGGTCCACCCGCTGACTGTGTGGCGCAACTTGGACCTGATGCAGCTCTCTGGCGCTGTGAAGGCGGAATACGATGCCATGCCCCCGTCCCGGCGCCCCAGCGAGATCATTGTCGACAGCAACGGCTTTGGGGCTGGCGTGTTGGACCGTCTGCGTGAGTTGGGACTGCCGGCGCGCGGATTGAACGTGTCGGAGCGCGCGGTGGCGAAGCAGACGTATTTGAACCTGCGCGCGGAGCTGTGGTTCAAGGCGAAGGCGTGGCTCGAGAATATGGATGTGTCGCTGCCGAAGGATGACGCGCTGTATTCGGAGCTGGTGGCCCCGCGGTATTCGTTCACGTCGTCTGGCAAGATCCAAGTGGAGAGCAAGGACAGCATGAAGAAGCGCGGCGTGCGATCTCCCGACCGCGCCGACGCGCTGTGTTTGGCTCTGGGCGGAGACCACACGACGATGGCCTACGGAATGGCGGCCGCCGGATCGTGGTCAAAGCCGATCCGGCGGAATATTCGCGGGGTGGTTTAGGTTTCCCAGTCAGTCAGGTTCGCGTCCCGGCCCTCTGTCATGAACGGCGTCTCGCTTGGAGACGCTGAGTTTATGACAGCTGACAAGGCGAGGCGGGTCTCGGCCTGCTCGACGAGAAGTTGGCCGTTCTCGACCCACTGATCGAGCGTGAGATCTTTGAGGCGCGGTTGGTCGACGTCGAGGAATGCGACGACTTGGTCTTGCAGCCTGCCGGTCGTCAGGTAGTGTAGTGTCAGGTTTGTGCCCGGCTCCTTCAGGTAGACGAAACGCCAAGATGCTTTTAGGTACGCCGGAGTGAATGGCATCGGGGTTTCATTCTTAACCCTCATCATCACAAGGTTCGGGCAGCCAATTGCGTCGAGTATCAGCTCGCGCGTGAGGCGTTTAGGCTTCATTGCCCGCTTGATCGGTACCGCCATTCTGGGCGGTGACTGCGGATGTTCTGCGCCAGAAGCCCGCTCGCGCTCGATGTGCCGCCTGACGTTATTCTTGGCGTTTTCGCGCGCGCCGTAGCTTATCCCGTGGGCCAGATATTCTGCGTATCGCAGCGCCTCCTTCGACGCCTCCTCAGTTTTTGCGGTGATCGCGAGATATAGGCCCAGCTCAACGGCTTCCTGCGTGTTTTGTGGGTTATCGTGCATTATTCTTCTCCCTCGGTTTCCATTTTTGCGAATGACGGTTTGCCATGCCAGATTGACTTGGCGATTGTGACGGCGGCGAAGATCTGCGCGCTGCTTGGCTTGGCTTCGAGCACCTCCTCGGCGTGTTTGCGCGCGGCGCCATATGCCTCGGGCCACTGCGCTGTCGCCTCATAGGCGCTCAGGGCGGCCTCAGCCATTTCGTTGATTTCGTGTTTATTCATGTATCTGCGGTATAGCATTTGTGTCCTCCCGATAGATGTGGATTTTTTTCAAGTTTGTGGGGAGCCGTGGCTCCCCGTGTTGCGTTAAGCGGCTTGAAGGCCAACTACGTTCTCGGCAAACTCCACTGCCTCTTCGAATGTTTCGAAGTGCATATGCAGGGGGTGGTTCATGGTCTTGTCGCCTTTAACCATAAAAAGCTGGAAGCAGTCTTCCTCGAATTGCGTAATGCTTACCGGCTTGGCAGAGTTTGTTGCGAAGTGAGTGCTGTCTTCAAATTTGAATTCCATTTTCATGTCCGTGTTCCTTTGTTTGTGTCTATACAGTTAACCTAATGTTAACATCTACGGATTGCAAGCGCTAAAATGCAATAATCTGGCCTCCGGCAAACTTTTTTGCTATCCTGCCCGTGTGAACGGCTATCCACCCAGCCGAGATCGAGCGCTTACGCTCACCCCGCGGCCGCATCCTCCCTTGTGGCTGCGGGGTTACTTTAACGGCTTTTTGCTGTATTATGGGAGAAATGAGGGACGAAGGGACGCGGTTTCATGGATTTCAAGACAAGTTGGGGAATGCTGACCGGCAAGATCCCGAAGAGCGAAGAATACCATCAGATGACCGCGGCCAATCAGGCGCACCAAGTGGCTTCGCAGCACGACGACCCCGGCGGCAACATCTACAACGCGATGTACCAGAACGCATATGGCAACTCGCTGGCCAACAACATGCCCAACACGGCCGCCCAGAATAACGGGTCCGGCGACCGTCCGCGCAGCTCATTTCGCAACCCGCAGGCCGGCGGACTGTTGAGTTTCTTCGGTGGCGGCAGCCGCCTCGGCGATCAGCCTATGACGACCGGGCGCTTTTTAGAGAACGCGCTTATCCCCGGCCTCGGAATACTCCGCGGCTTTCAACGGGCCGCCGGCAACCAGCCATACGAGATGACGTCGGTGAGCGGCAGCGGCACCTACGACCCCGACAAGGTCAACGCGATGATTGCAGCGTCGCAGACACCGCAATCTGCCAATCCGGGCAGCATGTCGCGGGCGCAGGTTTCAAGCCCCCAAGAGGCCCTCGCCAAAATACAGGACTACGGCGGGTACACGCCAGAGCCGGTCGAGACGTCAATACTTACGCCAATCCGCAACGAGATGAGCTCGTTTGGCTTCTCGCCCGATACTGTCGGCCAGCCCAGCGACCCGTTGTATGTGCCGGGCGGCGAGTTTGACGCATTTATGGAAAACGTCGGCAGCCTCCCACAGTTCGACGAGGTTAGAGCTAACCCGGTGAAAATGAGGGCAGCCTTCGAGGCGTACAGGAAAGCCGTTCAGGCGCAAGGGGGCGCAAAATAATGCCTGACCTAGACTTCAAATCACTCCTCGACGCGATCCAACGCCAAGAGAGTAGCCGCAACCGCGACGACCCAAACGAGACCACGAAGCCGCTCCCATTGGTTAACCCGGAGAGCGGCGCACGCGGCCAGATGCAAGTTGTTCCCGGCGCGGCTATGGATCCGGGCTACGCGGCGCAGGGCGCGAAAGACGTGTTCGACATTGCCGAGGAGATGTTCGGCGGCAAGTTCAAGCGCGACGAGCAGACGGCAAAAGACTTGCTCGACATCCCCGAGGTCAACCGCGCCTACGCCGAGGCGTACATGCGCGCCATGATCGAGCGCTTTGACGGTGACATCGACAAGGCGGTGGGCGCATATAACGCCGGCCCCGGCCGCATGCTGGACGCCGACGGCAAATACTACAACTTGCCCGAGGAAACGCAAAACTACATTGGCAACGTGCGCCAGTATTACAACCAGTCGACCGGCGACAACTACGGCATCACAGTGTCACCGACGCCACGCATGCGCCCCGGCAGCGTAAGGCCGAAGGCACGCCCCGGAGGATTACTTAGCTAATGGCAGACTTAATGCAATTCATCCCGCCGGGGTTGCGAGGGCCACTTAGAGACGTAATGGGTATGGGTCGTGTCACCGCTGAAGGTGGCGCGGGTCTCATTAACGCAGTCCGCAGTAATCCCATGGCCGTCAATAAGGCAATTGGCGAGAGCATGATCGGGGCAATTGCAGACCCAGTCGGCACTGCGAAGAATGTATATCAAGACGTGGCGGACGCGGCGACAGGCGCCCTGACTAAAACCGCCGCAGATTACCTCATGGACATGTACGGCATCACGCCGTCCGAGGCGAGCCCCACACAACTCATGGCAGCGAATGATGCGAGATATGCCGACCTTGCAGCCACAGTAGCCACAGCGATCCCAGGCGGTAAAGCACTAAAAACCCTGGGGAAAGCCGCCGGTGACGTTGATGTTGGTGGCCTTGCTGCGGATGCAACATACGCCGGCAGGTCAATCGCAGAGGGTGACTTCAAGGGCGTGCTCGAGGCTTTCGAGCGCGGTGGTGAAGGGCAAGACCTGAGCGCAGCCAAGGTTGACAATCGCGTTGCGGTGGCTGGTGTGCCGCCCGCATACATTGACCAGCTCGAGGCTGGCATCGGACTGCGCGACAGCAATGGCCGCATAAATGTTGACAGCCTCTTGGCACTTGCATCTCAGTTCGATGAGAAGGGCAACCGCCGGAGCAATATTAAGCCAGACAGAAAGACGGGGATGACGCACAATCATCCAGCGTCGAATGTCCGCATGAACACTCCAATTGAGGAGCAAAATGTTGAGCGGATAATACGAGGCAAAGCGGCAAAACGTAAAAACACTGACTTCAAAGTCGGAGACGTTTTGATCTCAGCATTTGGCGACCGCGCGGCGGCGGATGTGGACATAGGCGGGTTTGGCGGAGAGACCTTGTCAAGCCCGGTGAGTTTATTCGGTGGCGGCGGATATATGCGTGAGCCAAACGATTACATCTGGGCATCAGACGAGGGCGTGACGAGCCCATTGTTGCGTCAGATAATGTACGCCGCGGATAAGGGTCAAAACCCGAAAATGGTTTACACCTCGATGGGTGCTCAGGCTGGCGATTTCGCTACTGACAATCTCCTACGAGACTACATCCGTAATATTGATGTCGACCCGTCTCTGCGAGGCGTATTGGCGGAGCGCTTGGCAAAATCAAAAGACTTCACTGATAAAAATTTCCCAATGGATGCCCTTGTGTCAGGCGGAAACTCACGTCGAAACTCGATTGGCCTTCTGGATGGCGTTGAAGAATATTTTGAGAACCTGAACGGCTCGAACCGAAGAGCAATTTGGCAAGCCATGGACAATGCTACGTTTAGAGACGCCGGCATTCCGGTCGGCGAGGCTAGAATTGCGATGACGGACCCAGACCTTCTCTACGCAAATCCTTTTGATAGCGGCCTGAACGTAGGCCGCCCAGACCTGAGTAGCCGTGAGATATCCATGACGTCGGATCACCCGATATACCCCACCGCTATTCGCGGGCAGTATGAAGGGTCAACGCCGGTGCAGATCCCCGGATCAATTCTTTGGAGAGACTTCTTTAACGCGCGACGAGGTGAAAGTGGTGGCCTTCCGGGCTCAGACCAGAGGGCGTTCTTGATGTCACACCCAAACATGAGGCAAGAAGTTGACCGCCAGATGGAAGACGAGATAGGCCAATTCATAGAATTCTGGCGTGCATTTAATCAATAAGGGGCCACAAGATGGACTATGACATGAACAAGATGGCCTCAGAGCTTGAGGCAGAGCTTAACCCGGACGTGATGGACGAGGTGGAGTTGCAGTCGGTCGTCGGGCGCGAGCTCGAGGACGCAATCGACTATATCGACAACTACATCAGCCCCAAGCGCGCTGAGGCGACCAAATATTACAGCGGCGCCCCATTCGGGAACGAGGAAGAAGGCCGCAGTCAAGTGGTCAGCCGAGACGTGCGGGATACCGTACAGGCCGTCATGCCGTCGCTGATGCGCGTATTCCACGGCTCCGACGAGGCAGTGTCATATATCCCCACCGGCCCAGAGGATGTCGAGGCGGCCCAACAGGCGACAGACTACGCCAATTTCATCATGAACCGCGACAACAACGGCTTCTTGGCGATGCACTCAGCATTCAAAGACGCACTGATCCGCAAGGTCGGCGTCATCAAGTGTTTCTGGGAAGACAAAACAGAAGTCGAGACCTACAACCTGACCGGCCTTGACGATGCTGCACTTGCAGCACTCGCCGCCGACCCGGACGCGGAAATCACTGTGCAGTCGTCTGAGACTGTCGGCGAGCCGCAGATCGACCCCAACACCGGCCAGTTTATCATGCCTCCAATGGTCCACAGCGTCACAGTCGAATATGTGCGCCCAGATGGCCGCGTGCAGATCGAGGCTGTGCCGCCCGAGGAGTTCCTGATCTCTCGCGAGAGCAAGGACGTCGAGACGTCTGACTATGTTGCGCACCGCCGCATCATCACAGTGTCCGAGTTGATCTCGATGGGCTACAGCGCCGAAGAGGTCGAAGATCTGGCGTCGGCCCACGACGACATGAACACCAACGTCGAGCGCAACACTCGAAACCCGGCCCTGTCAAACGAGATGAACGCGCGCAATGACGAGGCGATGCGCAAGGTGCTCTATGTGGAAAACTATATCCGCGTAGACTATGACGGCGACGGGATCGCCGAGTTGCGTAAAATTTGCACCGCGGGCGACGGCAACAAAATCCTGAGCAACACGCCAATCACAATGGCGCCGTTTGCCACATTTACCCCGGAGCCAGAGGCGCACGACTTTTTCGGATCATCCTTGGCCGACGCAGTCATGGACATCCAGCGCATCAAGTCAAATATCATGCGCAACACGCTCGACAGCCTGAGCCAGAGCATCAACCCGCGCCTCGCCATCGTCGAGGGCATGGTGAACCTCGAGGACTGCCTGTCGACCGAGAACGGCGCAATTATCCGTCAGCGCTCGCCGGGCCAGATCACTCCAATGAGCATCCCGTTTGTCGGTCAGGCCGCGTTCCCGGTCCTACAGTACATGGACGACGTCAAGGAGGCCCGTACAGGCATCTCCAAGGCGTCGATGGGTTTGGATGCGTCTGCACTCCAGAGTAGCACTGCCGGCGCTGTAAACGCCACTGTGGCGGCCGCACAGCAGCATATCGAGCTGATCGCCCGCGTGTTCGCGGAGACCGGCATGAAGCGCCTGTTCCAGATCATCTTGCACCTCATCACCACGCACCAAGATCAGCCGCGTATGGTTCGCCTGCGCAACAAGTTCGTGCCGATTGATCCGCGCGCTTGGAATGACATGGACGTCTCAGTCAACGTGGCCCTCGGCCGCGGCACTGACACTGAGCGCATGATGATGCTGCGCCAGATTGGCGAGATGCAGAAGGAGGCTATGGCCACAATGGGTCAGGTCAATCCGCTCACCGACATGGCAAAACTGGGCAACACGCTCAAGTCGATGACCGAGCTGGCTGGCTTCAAAGACACCTCGCAATTCTGGAACGATCCGGCCGACTTCCAGCCGCCGCCGCCAGACAACAAGCCCGACATCAACGAGCAACTGATCCAAGTGCAAATTCAGCAGATCCAAGCGGACATGCAGAAGAAGGCTGCTGAGTTGCAACTGAAGCGCGAGAAGATGATGATGGACGACGACCGCGAGCGCGACAAGCTGGAGGCCGAGCTGTACGTCAAGGCGGAGGAAATGCAGGCCAAATATGGCACGCAGATGAACGTCGAACGCATCCGCGGCGAGATGGCCATCAACCGCGAGGTCATGAAGGGTCAGGCTGACGTGATCCGCGAGGGCATGCGCGATGAAGTCTAAGCAGCAAATCATCGACGACGGCAACAGCGCCGACCGCCTGTTGCGTGACACAGATCTGGCTCGGTTTCTTGATGAGATCGAGCAAGAGTGCTGGGGCGACTTCAAGTCGACCGCGACCAGCGATAGCGACGGCCGCGAGGCTGTTTACATGAAATTGCAAGGCGTCGACGCGGTGCGTCGGTCGCTGCGCGCAATGGTGGATAATGCGGCTATTGAAAAAAAGCAGAAATAGCGGCATAATAGGAGAATAAGCAAATGGCAGAAAACAACACCCCGAATGGGATTGGATTGTCAGAAGCACAAAATGCAATCAGCGCTATGATGGCACCCCAAGAGGATAATGCCACAGAGGTTGATGCGCAGGCAGAAGAGACGGAAGTCTTGGAAGCCGAAATGCTCGACGACGCGGAAGGGGAAGAGACCCCGGAAGTTGAGGCGAGCGATCTTGATGACGAAGACGAAACCTATGAGGACGACGACACTTCTCAAGAGTTCGACATCATGGCGGCAGCAGTCGAGGTGAATGGCGAAGAGAAAACGGTCGAAGAGCTCAAAAGTGGCTATCTAAGGCAGCAGGACTATACCCGAAAAACCCAAGCCCTGAGTGAGGAGAAGAAAGTCTTCGCCGAGCAAAAGGCCGCGGTGGATCAGGAACGCGCACAGTACGCTGAAGCGCTGCCCATGTTGGCGCAGCAAATTCAGCAATCAGTGGAGCAGGAGCCGGATTGGGACACGCTGTACGATACAGACCCCGCTCTGGCCGCGAAGGCGGAGCGTCAATGGCGTAAACAGCTTGAAGATAAGCAGCAGCAACTTCAGGCCGTGCAAGCAGAGCAGCAGCGCATGCACCAAATCCAGCAGCAACGCATGGATCAAGCACGCGCACAATTTGTGGAGCAGCAGCGGGAAGTTCTTCCTGACCTGATCCCCGAATGGAGAGACACGAAAGTTGCGGCTCAGGAAGCCGGAGAAATTCGTGAGTTCTTGTTGCAGACCGGGTTTCCGGAGCAAGACATTGACGCGATGAATAGCGCCTTGCTGGTCAAGATGGCCAGATTGGCAATGCTACAAGCCCGTGGCGCAAACCGAGCTGATAAGGCAAAGGCCAAGCCTAAGCCAGCGAAGGGGAGCAAGACGATGCGAGCAGGGTCACGCGGTACGCAACCTAAGCCCAAGAATGCCGTGCGTGAAGCGCAACAGCGTCTAAAGAGTACCGGCCGCGTCAATGATGCCGCAGCCGCCATCAAAGCCTTATTGTAGTAGGAGAATACACAATGGCAATCGTAGGAAATACGTTCACCTCATTCGACGCGAAGGGCATTCGCGAAGAATTATCTAATATTATCAGTAACATCAGCCCAGAGGACGTTCCATTTCAGTCCAATGTCGGCTCCGAAAATGTGTCCAACACATATTTTGAGTGGCAAACAGACGAATTGGCTAGTGCTCAGAACGTGCCAGTCATTGACGGAGATGATGTTTCTTCTTTTGATTCAACAGCTTCCACGTCTCGCGTAGGCAACTACACACAAATCGCGCGCCGCACAATGATTGTCGCCGACAACCTCGGCAGCCAAGATTTGGCAGGCCGGAACGACGAAATTAGCTACCAAATGGCTAAGCGTGGGTCCGAGCTGAAGCGCGACGTAGAGCTGATCTTGACTGCAAACTCAGCCAAAGTGGCGGGCAACTCTTCGACCGCTCGCGTTACTGCCGGCCTCGGCGCATGGATCGCAACCAACACCAGCAAAGCTGGCGACGGTACAGATCCAACCGCAGTAGACGGCTCCGACGCCCGTGGTGACGGTACGCAGCGCGACTTGACCGAAGCAATGGTCAAAGACGTGATGCAGCAGGCGTTTACCGAAGGTGGTCAGCCATCTGTTCTGATGGTCGGCCCTTACAACAAGACTGTTGTAAGCGGCTTCGCCGGTATCGCCGCACAGCGTTACCAAGCGCCGTCAGATGGTCCGACAACAATCATCGGCGCAGCCGACGTGTACTTGTCAGACTTCGGCACACTGTCAGTGGTTCCGAACCGCTTCCAGCGTGAGCGTGACGCATTCTTGCTCGACCCAGAGTACGCATCTGTCGCATACCTGCGTCCGATCCAAGCGGTCGATCTTGCCAAGACCGGCGACGCCGAGAAAAAAATGCTTCTCTGCGAATTTGGCACCAAGGTGTCTCAGCAGGCTGCGCACGGCGGCGTCTTCGACCTCAACGTGTCATGATAAAGGCGGGGCGGCTTCGGTCGCCCCATCTACTTTGGAGTGGGTGAATGAAAAAACTTTTTAGCGAAGACAGGGCGACCGGGATAAAGAAATTCTGGCACGTCACTGACAAGGGAGAATACGTCGTCGAGACTGTCCAAGAGATGGATCAGATCGTCGACGCGAATAAGCGCGCATACAACAGCGCGGATGACCGCTGGGGCGAAAAACTCAATAGGGTGGCATCACTGCCCCTTTCAGTGTATTATCGCCTCAAACGTGAGGGCATCGCGGACGATCCCAAGCGACTGGCGAAGTGGCTGAACGATGGCGACAATCGCGTGTTTAGGACGAGAGGCGGCAAGATTTGAGCATTACAACTTATGCAGAGCTGAAGACCGCTATCGCAGACTTCTTGGATCGCGACGACTTGGCGCCCAAGGCTGGCACATTTATATCCATGGCCGAGGCTGAAATTGCGCGCGAGCTGCGTCACTGGCGCCAAGAGAAGCGCGTGACCACCAACGTCGACGAGCAGTACGAAAACCTGCCCACCGACTGGCTGCGCATCAACAGCGTGCAGCACACCGGCGGCGGATTGATTTCGTCAGTTTCCGCGACAGAGATGCAGCGCCTGCGCGCGAACAGCGCCACCAGCGGCAAGCCTCGGAACATGCGTTTGACCGCGAACCAGATTGAGCTGTATCCGGTGCCGGACCAGTCTTACGAAATACAGATGGCGTATCTAGCCAAGACGCCCGCGCTGACCGACGACGCCCCATCCAACTGGCTTTTAGAGTATGCGCCGGACGTTTTGCTTTATGGAGCACTGAAACATTCCGCGCCGTATCTTGGCGAAGACAATCGCCTTGCGGTCTGGGGCAGCCTGTACGCATCCGGCATCGAGGCGCTAAACTCTGAGACTGAGAGCGCTATTGTGTCTGGGCCACTTTCAATGAGGATACCGCGATAATGTCAGAGACGACTTGGACCCAAGACGCCGGAATGAGTTCGCCTACCGAGGCGGACAACGTAGAAAACTATTCCGAGCAGGCCGAGGCGTCTAAGGACGCCGCTGCGGCGTCTGCCACGGCGGCCGCGGCCAGCGCGACGGCGGCAGCTGGCTCCGAGGCTACAGCCACCGCCAAAGCCACTGAGAGCGCAACCAGCGCCGCAGCCAGCGCCACTAGCGCATCGGCTTCCGAGGTGTCAAACGTAGCATCTGGTGTTGCCGAGACAGCCTCAGAAGCTGCTAAGGTAGCTGCCGAGACTGCAAAGACTGCCAGCGAAACGGCAAAGACCGCTGCTGAAACTGCGAAAGTTGCTGCGGAAACAGCAGAGACCAATGCAGCCGCCAGTGAGGCTGCGGCCTTATCCTCAAAGAATGCTGCGGCCACTAGCGCCTCTACATCCTCCACCAAGGCCACTGAGAGCGCCACTAGCGCCACCGCATCGGAAGTATCGAATGTGGCTGCGGGTGTAGCTAAGGTTGCTGCTGAGACCGCAGAGACCAATGCCGAGACAGCACAGACTGCTAGTGAGACAGCGAAGACTGCCTCTGAGGCTGCAAAGGTTGCAGCTGAGACCGCAGAGACCAATGCCTCCGCAAGCGCCACGACAGCCACAGCTCAGGCTGGCATAGCGACGACCAAGGCTGGAGAGGCGGCAGCATCTGCAACGGCTAGTGCTTCCTCCGCCACGGCATCTGAGGCAGCAAAGGATGCGGCGCTTGCTGCACTAGATAACTTCGATGATCGCTATCTTGGGGCCAAGGCTTCCGATCCCACGGTGGACAATGACGGGAATGCGCTGGTCTCTGGCGCTTTATATTTCAATAGCACCACAGACAGCATGAAGGTGTATGAAGGCAGCTCGTGGGTTGCAGCTTATGCTTCCCTGTCTGGCGCTCTACTTGCGACCAACAACCTGTCTGACTTGGCCTCCGCTTCTGCTGGTCGTACTAACCTTGGCCTTGGCACTGCTGCTACTACAGCCTCCACAGACTACGCTACAGCGGCACAGGGTGCATTAGCTGCATCAGCTACACAACCGGGCGACTTGGCAACTGTAGCAACCTCTGGTGCCTACAGCGACCTGTCTGGTACTCCATCACCTTTTGACCCAAGCACTCTGGCGACTGTGGCTACCTCCGGCTCCTACAGTGATCTGTCTGGCACTCCAGCTCTTGGCACTGCTGCCACCTCCGCTGCCACAGACTTTGTTGCGGTCACTGGCGATAGCATGACGGGTGACTTGTCCTTCGGCGACAACGACAAGGCCATCTTCGGCGCTGGTTCTGACCTACAGATTTATCATAATGGAAGTGCCTCCGTTATTAAAGATGCAGGAGCGGGGGATTTATACATAGCAGGCTCTAGTGCAGTAAAAATCACGAATGATGCTATCAATGAGGATTTAGCTGTTTTTAACCACAACGGGTCTGTTGACCTGTATTACGACAGCAGTAAAAAACTCGCCACCACCTCCACAGGAATTGACGTAAGTGGCGAAATTTCGGCTGATGGGCTGACTGTGGATGTTTTAGACGCAGAATTTGCTCTAGGTTCGGATGCAAATGCAAGAGGTGAGTTGCGCTACAATTACAGCTTAGGCGATCTTACACTGGAAAATACTTGGGCTAATGACGCTGGTGAAATATTTATTCGTGCAGGAGGTGCTTTACGTCAACAAGTTAGCGGCAACGGCGACATCAGCTTCTACGAGGACACAGGCACCACGCCAAAGTTCTTCTGGGATGCGAGTGCTGAGAGCTTGGGCATTGGGACGAGTTCGCCTAGTGCGCCATTGCACCTTAACGGCGGCAGCGAAAATGTAGTTTTGAAAGCTACTAACTCTTCAAACACTTCTGGTCTTTTTGTTGGGGCTAGAGATGGTACTTTTGGAAGCATTTTTAGTGCGGGTGATGGGTACATCTATCAAGGTGGCGGCGAGAATTTAAGTATGACCGCAGATGGCGGCGGTGTTGTTCGTTTTGGTACAGGCTCTACCGAACGTATGCGCCTCGACAGCAGCGGTCGGGTAGGCATTGGGACGACTTCGCCTAGCTACAGGTTGGATGTAGATGCAACCAATAGTGCATTAAGAGTTTACAGCACTAATACAGCGCAAATTAATATTCAATCTGGCGATGCAAACGATGCTAAGATTGAGTTTGGGGACGCTTCAGATAATGACAGAGGCAGCATTGCGTATGACAACCCTAACAATGCATTAAAGTTTGTCACTAACACCTCAGAACGTATGCGCCTCGACAGCAGCGGTAACTTGCTGGTGGGGACTACGAGTAGCTTTGGTTCTTCTGGTATTACATTAGGTTCTAATAATGTTGTTTATGCTGCGGCTTCTTCGCAGAATGTAGCTAACTTCCAAAGATACACAACGGATGGTGAGATTGTTCGCCTTGGCAAAGACGGCACCACGGTGGGGAGTATTGCAGTTGCGCCTAGTGCCTTAGAAATATCCTCGGGAAATGTGGGGCTATTCTTTAATCCGGGTGGAGGTAACATATTCCCAAGTTCAGGGCTTACTGGGCAGGATAATGCCATTGATTTAGGTCGTTCACTTTTCCGCTTCAAAGACGCTTACTTCAGCGGCACAGTAAACGCAGCCAACTTTAACACCACCTCAGACGCCACACTCAAGACAAACGTAGAGACACTCAGCGGCTCTCTGGACGCCGTTAAGTCCCTGCGTGGTGTGTCATTCGATTGGCTAGAGAACGGTGGCTCAGAGATAGGTGTCATTGCTCAAGAAGTGGAAGCTGTACTGCCGGATGTAGTCAGCACCAATGACGAAGGCATCAAGTCAGTTAA
>ENA-UZXB01005224-UZXB01005224.1-metagenome-genome-assembly--contig:-Day-2-1m-contig-5224_pt1 | contig 38005 bp, 60 predicted proteins | sample MGYA00260339_ERZ794899 | MGnify/ENA metagenome assembly ERZ794899 | reverse complement strand
GTAACTGTTTGGCTAATGAGATATATGTTAATCAAATAGGTGATGATTTTACTCTGAATGTTATTCAAGATGGTAAGGACAACTATTTCCAGTATTGTGCAAACGGCAGTGATTCAAATTGTACGGATATAGATGGCAATGCACACAATCAGGCAGACGGAGTCGCCAGTGATAATGCTGTGGTGAATAGTGGTACACTTGGCGATGACAATAAAGTTGTTATAGCACACGCTACTGGGCAAGGCAACGACAACATCAATGAAACAAACGTTGGAATTATAGGTGACCGTAATAAGGCGCAAGTCTTATTTTCAAACGCTAGTAGCGGAAGCCACAGTTATAGCAATCAAGATTGGGGCGGTACTAAAGAAACCAATATTCTAATTACAGGCGATGATAATACTGTAGAGGTTAGTAGTGACAGTTATGGAGAGGCTTTCTCTGAGATTGAAGTAACAGGTGATGATAATACTGTAGCACTATGGCAAAGGTCAATGAATAATACTGCTTCAATAGACGTAACTAATGCAGGCGGTCCAGTTACAGCAACTATACATCAACTTGGATCAAGCTATCAAGATACAGGATTGAACTCGGCAAGCATCACAAGCTATTGTACAAATTCAAATGGTTGCACAGTAAATCTAACACAATATTGAGGATACAATGAAAAGATTATTAAGTCCATGGTGGGCATTACTTACACTGGCAATATTAACATATATGTTTGCTGTACCATCTAATTTTATTCAGAGCGTCAAACTTAATTATTTTGATACACTGATTACAAATCAAGAACCTGTAGAGAATAACATTTATGTTGCAGAGATAGATGAAGCTGCATTAGAGAAATACGGCCAGTATCCATTTCCAAGAAACATATACGCAGATATTATTAAAGACATATATGATCGAGGTGCTGGTTTAGTTGTATGGAATATTATGATGCCAGAGCCAGACCGCTTTGGTGGTGATATTGCTTTAGGTAATGTACTATACGATTATCCTGTTGTAGTTGCAACAAGACCATCAGATAAGAGTGTTAACGAAGCTGTCAATCCTGGTGCTGCTATTATTAATCCAGAATATTTAGGATCTATATTGCCATATGAAGGTATCATTGCTAATATAGAAGATGTTGAATTCAATGCAGTTGGATCTGGTATCGTAAGTACAGAACCCGAAATAGATGGTGTTGTAAGACGTATGCAAACTGTAGCAGTTGTAAACGGAGTTCTATATCCTTCATTAGCATTAGAAACATTACGAGTAATTGCCGGAGATCCAAGCTTTCAGATTAAGCTGCAGCCGAATGGTGTAGAGAAGATGAGGATCCCACAGTTCGGTATTATACCAACTGATAATGAAGGCCGTGTCTGGATTGATTGGTCACAGAAATCTAAGAGCGTATCTGTTGCAGATCTACCAGATGACTTTGGTGGAGCAGTTGTTATAGTAGATGTTACTGCAGCAGGCATTTCTAATCCAATTCCTACACCCACAGGTTCAGTGTTTTCAGGTCAAACCCAGGCCGCAGTTTTAGGTACAATGTTCGCTGGAACAAACATCAAAAGACCTGACTGGGCCGCTCAAATCGAGCTTTTTGCGCTTTTCAGCGGCGGTTTATTAATCATTTTGTTAAGTAGATGGATGATATTAGGCATATTAACGACTTCAGTGCTCACAATAGCGCTGGTGCCGCTTTCGGTGTATGTTTATATAGCTGAGAAGATTCTCCTAGACGCCAGCGCTCTTCTGGTAACCTTTATTCTTATAGGATTGCAAGTATATGGCATAAAGTTCGTTCGTGAGTTCCTTGAGAAACAAGCGATAAAGAAACAGTTTGCTGGTTATGCTTCTCCTACAGTTGTTAGATTACTGCAAGAAGATCCTTCATTAATAAAAGAGGGTATGAAGAAAGAGATCTCAATTTGTTTCTCTGATTTACGTGGCTTTACTCCATTAGGTGAATCATTTGGTGATGACGTAAAGGGATTAACAAAAATTATGAATGGATATATGGATGCAATAACACAACCTATATTGGATTCGGATGGAATGGTCATTAAGTATATTGGTGATGCATCAATGCATGTACACAACGCACCGATCAATGATCCTAACCATCCAAAGACTGCCGTACAAACGGCTTTTAAAATGCTTAAAGCAGTGGAGAAATTTAATGAAACATTACAAAGAAATGACCGCCCACCAGTGGGTATGGGCGCTGGTGTTAATACTGGGTTGGGCTACCTTGGGGAAATGGGTAGTACAGAAAGACACTCGTACGACGTTCTTGGCGACGCGGTATCTACAGCAGCAAGGATTGAATCAAAGTGTAAAGAATACGGCATGGTCCTCCTCATTGGTGAAGCAACGTACGCGTTAACATATGATGATTTCTTTTATTTAAAATTAGACGATCTTGCTGTTAAAGGTAAGAGTGTCGGAATAGGAATCTATACAGCTTTAGATGATATTAAACCTAAGTACAATATCAGTAAACGCTATCATGATGATATGATGATACACTATAAAGAACAGAACTTTAGAAAAGCAATAACATTATGTGTGATGCTAAAGGGACACTTTGATGGTAAAATGGATGGATACTATGATATGTGGATCGAGCGTTGTGAATACATGCTTACACAAGATCTACCTGATGATTGGGACGGAATATTTCGTGCTACAACAAAATGACAAAGGAGACTAAACCTGAAATATTTAGGCATAAAGAATCACTATATAAGATTAGAAAACCTGAATATCGAAGTCCAGTTCTCATGTACAAAGAAGGAGTGATTAATCCAGAGTATAAAAGTAAATTAGTATCATATGTACTTACAAGGGAAGATAAAAATGGCAAATAAAAAATTGCAACAAGAAAGTAAATTTGAAAAATATGATTTAGATGGTGACGGTATTGTCACCGATGCGGAGTTTGAAATGGATCAAAAATTAATTAGATTAGAAAACGAAGATAAAAAAGAAGATGCTCAACGCCATATGGCCTGGTTTGCATTGAGCGGAATGCTATTGTATCCACTCGCGATGATCATATCTGCAATTGCAGATTTACAATCAGCGGTTGATGCTTTAAGTGATATTGCTCCTACATACTTTGTCTCTGTCGCTGCATTAGTTGCTGCGTTCTTTGGTAAAGAAGCTTATGTAAAATCAAAAGATGCTTCAGCTTCTGTTAAAAAAGAAGAGAAGTGGTAAGAAAAAAGCCGGGATTGCTCCCGGCTTTTTATTAATCATTAAATAACTTATCAAGTGTCCTAGGACCTACAACACCATCGGGTTCTAGTCCTTGCTCTGATTGCCATCGTTTAACTGCCTGTTCAGTTCCACGACCAAAGATACCATCAGGACCAACAAGTCCTAACGCTTCTTGCATCATCTTTACACCAGGACCACGAGATCCTCTGCGTAAGACTCCTATGTCTTCAATATCGACTTCATCATCAGTATCATCAGCCTCACCTAAATTAATTTCTTCACCTAGAACTGCCATACATTTTACGTATCGGTTTTGTCGATCTTCTAAACCAATCTTTCCACCATTGATCTTACGTGTCATTCGTGTAACATCATCTGTATCAGCAATATCATTTAGATTGTTTGCATCCCAGAACCAACAAGCACTCTCAATAGCACCTTGAAATGTACCAACATATTCAGCAGCTTCTTCTGCAGACATATCTACAGTCTTGCCAAAACGTGTATAGTTCTCACGTCCAGTAAGTTGTTTTAGTCCACGACCTCGAAACAACCAACCGTCACCTTCTTTTACATTGCCCATCTTATATTTACGGAACTCATCCATATAAACATAGTTAGCAATCATCTCAGGATTTCGTGCATACTCAGCAGCATCACGTTTAGGTGGTGAACCAAAGTAACGTCCAAATACTGCATTTAATGCCTTTTCACTATAGTTTAAATTCTCACTAAGTGATCGAAAGTTATTTGATTCGTGTGCACATTGACTCACAAAATGAGCAACGCGTCGTTTACTAGTAATACCATATTTAGGTAATACTTTCATGAGGGCTTCATGCCACTCATCTACATTCTTGTTTCCTGGGATCATCTTAGCTAGATGTTCTGCTTTTAATCCAAGTGCCATAATTAGTCCTTTACAATTTTCGTGATCATATCTTCAAATTCATCTACCTTGCCCACACGATTTGGCCAATAGATGTAGTCCTTCTCAGGATTCTTTTTTAAGTTTGTTAACAATGGAAGTATAGCATTATATAGCTTGTTTAATTTATCTTCCACATGTTGTGCACTTTGAGATGTTGTAGTTATCTCTGCTTGTGCTTTTTGTACTGATTCTAATTCCGATTCATCAACTGCTGTGAATCCGAAATCAAATATATCTGACATGGCGTCTCCTAACCTTTTTCGTATCTTTCTTTTTCTAATGCTTCATAGTAAGCAATCTTTTCCTCAAGTTGTTTTATATATTGTTCAACTGGTTCACGATCACATAGAGTCTCACAACAAATACCAATGTTTTGTTTAGCTCTAGTTTCTAAAGATTTTTCGCCTCTTATATTCATTTATTGTCTCCAATAGTTTTGGTACCCAGTTGTCACGATGTTCCACAAATACTTGAGGCTCTTCATTATCTACTGTAATTATAGTAACTAGATTAACAATAGGAGTTCCTGTACGTTCTTCCCACATGATTGCATATGCTGATTCTTGAATAAAGTAATTAGTAATCCATTCTTTCTTCTTAATCTTTTTAGAAGTCTTAAAATCAATTATCGATAGTACACCATCAAATTCGCCTACACAATCAACACGTCCAGCTAAACCCAGGTGTTGAGAATATAATGCTGCCTCTTGTAAGTATATAGTACCAATACGTTCATCTAGTACAGGTTTAACTGCATTAAAATTATCGATGATGTTTGGCATATAACCTTCAGCATAGTTCTCATCATTATCTAAATATTTTTCTATACATTCATGCACAGCCGTGCCACGTGTGGATGCTCGATGAGAAACTTTATTTGCTTCTTCCTCTCCCACACGTGCCCGCCAGCGCTGAATGAATTCTTCATTTAATATCGACAGTACTGTAGTAACAGAAGGATAGCGATTGCCATCGGGAGCAGCGTACTTTCTGCCACTGGCACCAGTTTCAGCAATAAGATCCTCATATCCCAAATCAGCTTTTTCATGTTTAAAAGTCCTTTTATTCATTAACCTTCATCATCTCCTTGGTCATAATATAATCACGTACAAACGACGAACGCACAATGTCTTGCCATCCAAATTCTACTATAGTGAACTTCTTAAGTTGTTCAATAATGGATAGGAACTTTACAATACCGTTCTTATCTTTTTCTTTATCAAAGTCAGATTGGTAATAGTCACCACACATAATAAATCGACAGTTTTGTCCTACACGTGTAATCACAGAGTCGAGCTCGTGAAAGTTTAAGTTTTGCATCTCATCTATAATAATGATTGCATTGTTGAATGTGATACCACGAATAAACGAAGTTGATTGAAAATCAACGGTACCAGATCCTTGTAATTTTTTCCAGGCTTCACCTTGTTCAAATAGCTCTGCACATATAGACTGATATGGACCAGTATAAGCATCTTTCTTTTCTTCTTCTGTACCAGGTAAGAAACCAATATCTCTTGTAGGTACAATAGAACGAATAAGAATTACTTTATCGTATGCAGTTTCTTTGTCAAGCACATCTTCTAATGCAAGTGACATTGCTATAAAGGTTTTACCGGTACCAGCAGAGCCAGATAAAACTAAAGAATCGCCTCGACCATAAGCATGAAAGACCTCTTTCTGATTATCAGTTAGAGGTTCTATCTGTATCATATCATCAAGTTTTAGTTTGCGCATTGATGTTTTAGATTCAAAGGGCATTAGTAGTCCTTAATATTATTAACTCGATGCTTTTCTTTTACTTTAGATATTACTTCTCGAAAACCATCATCTACTTTCATATTAGTACCACGCTCATGCACAATTTTTGGCATACCAATTACATGAACTAAATCAGGCATTTCATTTAGAGTTGTTTGCAACTCATCCCAAGAACAAATAACATCCCATGTTGAATTTGTCTTAGTATCTTTCAAAGTATATGTTGGCATAGTATTTTCCTGTTTAGATTCACGTAGCTCTTTTTCCCTACGAAGTATATATTCATGATATAATTCATGCATTATGTCGGTTCGCCAACCGGGTTAGGAATACAAACAGCTTGGCCACCGACAGGGAATTTACCATAAACCCCAGTATACTGATGTCCTAATACATCACGTGCAGCAAAGCATTCATACATTCCTTTAAACGATTTGCTAGCTATAACTGTAGGTTCTAATACCCTTGTCTCGCTATTAAAAAGTAGTACTATTAAAACTAGTGTCCACATTAGATCCTCTTATTCTCTTTTGCTATAGCAACACAAGTATCTGTTGCATTTGTTTTAAAGTAACGAGGCGCTAATGCATGTATGAATACAGCCCATGCAGCTTTCTCTAAACGCCAACTAATCTTACAGGCATGCTTAAAATGTTGCCATCTTGACATGTCTGCTTCTTCTAAATGTAATTTGCATTCTTTACTAAACATATGCTGGTGCTCCAAACCATTGTGGAATATTACGACCTGTCCAAACCATTTTGAACCGATCCTTTTTTGTCTTGTAGTATGCCTGGTATGACAGTACAGGATCTTCCATTTTACATTGTGGCTCATGATCCATAGCTAATCGAAAAGGTGTTAGTCCAACATCAGGTATATTCCTGGGAGGAGTAGATAAAACATTTTCTAAGATTTGCTGTGTATAATGAACCTTATTATATCTATACTGATATTCGTTGCATAATGCCATAAAGTGTTCATAGTGCCACATATAGTTCTGTAAGGATTCACGTGTCCATATAGTACATGGGTGATTAAAGTGTACAGCTTTGTACATTGTATCTTCATTGATAGCATTATCAAGTTCATAGTATTTTACCATAGTCTTACCAGACTTTGATCGCTTACGTGTTTCATTGCCATCTAGCATACGATGTGCAGTAGATAACATTTGTGCTGCTTCTACAATCATCTTGACTACATGTTTGTCGCACTGTAATTGTGCTGCTTTAACTGGATCTTTGTCCAATACGAATAAATTCATGATATAAATTCCTCTAATGTACCTGTATATTGTACCACATCTGGATCAGTTTGTACATAGTTATTTTCACTTATTTTTAATATATACGCAGCTTTACTTCTTACCTTAGGATCATTCAATGGTAAGAAAGCACCAGATGCTCCGGTCCAATCTTCAAACTCTTCATCATAGAAATCTAATCGACAGTCATTAGGGTTTTCAAGTTGTAGCAGAGCAAGTTCGTTTGCCCATTGCTGCCACTTATCATCGGACACAATAGATTCATCCATCTCATAATATAAACAAGAATGCACCAGCATTTGTGATCTACGCTGACGTATCTTTTCTTTCACAGTTTGATTAGACATAATGTAAGTAAGATCCTATGATATACTTCGGATCATTTCTACATACTCGGCCGGTGTGAGGATATGTCCAGTGTGGTGGAAATACAAGAACGCTGCCAGCACTACGAGGTATATTAATACCCATCGTATCGAAAGACGTCTCACCACCCACACCATCATTGAGATAAGCAAAAAACACGAGGAAACGACGAGCAGAGCTGTAATCCCCCACATCAACGTGTTGGTCAAATTTTCCAATATCAGGTTCATATTTCTTCATCCTTATTTCTTCAAATGCATATTTTTCCGGCCAAGTTGTAATCTCTAACTCAGTACGGTATTGTTCTAGCACTTGTTTAAAGTTATACGTAAGGTAGTCAGTATACTGACCCCAGACTTCTCTGTTTTGATTTAAATTTATTTCAGTAAAATTCATTATAGGACTACTACGTTGTACGGAGTCCTGTCGATTAAATAATTCAATCATTGCGTCACTAACACTTGGCTCAATGACGTTTTGATATAACTTAATATATCTTTCCATTTAAAATCCTCACTTTACGATTATTTATAATTATACCATAAAGCGAGGACTTTGTACACCTTTATTTTGCGGTTGCTGTGTATTCTCGCATATCGTCTATCCGTGAAGAGAGATATGCCGCTTTTTTCTGTAGCTTGAATGCTAGGAGATCATTACCTTCTTTCTCTAATCGTTTAATATAATGTTTGAGTTCCTTAGAATCTTTTTTAAGGCGCTCGATTTGCGGACCATATAACATGGGATCTTTCCTCCTCGTTGACTGTTTACGACGGGTTAAGATTTCGCTCCTCCTTTTCCTAGGTCAAAAAATAAAAAAGGACCGTCCCACAAAGTGGGCGATCCTGAGTTAACTATGAAAACATTATTATTGTTTATCATAGAATTATTTATACAAATTTAGATTTTGATCAGTCCTGGGAAAGTATCTGATACTAGCTTTTTTGTTAGTCCTTTAAACTTACCAGTAAACTCTTTATCCTTACATAGGATAAGAAGCTTAGCATCCTCAGGATCAATAGATTCTAGGATACGAATAAACATTACTTCACGTTGTGTTTCTGATTTAACCTTTGGTCCACCTTTAACAAAGAACTTAAAACGTTTAACAATATGCTTACGTACATGATCAGCTTCTTTTGGTGTAGATTCTTTATAAGGTGGTGCACCTTTTGGTATTAGCCATTCAATAGAATCGTCAAACGCACCTTTTAGAAAGTAACGTACATGAGGAGTATCATAATGCTTTAGCACTTTGCTCTTTTCTTCACGTGTTTTGGCTTCGGCAATCTTAGTAAAAATCTCAAATAGAGTTGGCCGATTAATATTTTCATTTATCATTAAAAATCCTCAATGCATTCAATTAATAGTTTACAGCGGTTCTTAATAAGGTAGTTTAGGATCTTCATCCTATGTGGTACCTTAACAGCTTCTGATGTATCTATAATAGATTTTTTGATCTCTGTTGGAACATATGCAAGATCTACTAATAGTTGATTGCGTTTATAGTTACGATATATTTCACTAGACATATATGATTCAAGATTTTCAGCGTTCTCAACATAATCTTGTATCTTCTTCTTAGTCATAGGTGACTGACGAATACTTTCTACAAATGTATCATCTCCACTTAGTACATTAGGAATACCATCTGAGCTATCACCTTTTAGGATATGCTCAAACAAATAACTATGTGGGTTATCATCTTTGATAAACTTCTTAGTCATAGGTGAATACTGTTTTACATTACCATACTTTTGTAATTGAATAAAGTCTTTATCTGCTGATATGATCATTATATCCTCATGCTGTCCAAACTCTTGTGTTTGCTCAACTAGTGTACCGATAATATCATCAGCTTCTACATTAGGGATATGTACAACTTTATATGGCATATTCTGAGAGATCTCTTCACGCACCATATTAAGACATTTAAAGATTAGATCAAAGTCTAAACTTGATTCTGTGCGATTATTGCGACGTGCCCATTTATACTGAGGGAATACGTCTCTACGCCAGGATCCACCATCGCATGCAATTACTACTTGTCCGTATTCAGCCTTATGCTTTTTAACATGCATACGAATAGAGTTTAGAATCATATGACGAATTGTATCTTCATTCATATCCATTCGCTTTTGATTAACAATGATGTTACCCATTGCAATTCCATTATAATCAATAATTATCATTTATTTCTTGTCTCCATTATCATTTCATGTATGATATCTAATATCTCAACGAATGGATAATCAGGGTTTTCTTTCCTAACAAGTGCACCGTATATCAAATTCATTATACATCCCATATCTCTAAAGAACGCCGGATCAAACTTTGGATTGTATCCATACTCAGACAGTGTCATAAGTATCTCTTGAATACATTCACCAGCCATATCCATCTCGTCGTCAGGACGAGGTTCTATGATGGGATTTCTAATCTCACCATATGGGAAAGGTATTACATTATCGTTTTCATCATCATTCATTATTGTACCATTATACACTATTTTTTAGTGGATGTACACAAGTTTTTTACATGATTACGATGTATTTTTCCACCTACAAAGGCGTTGTAATATTCATCCGGCTTAAGTAATACATCTCTTATAATCTGTTCTTTCATCTCAAGGTAGGACATTTCACCCTTACCCATACAGAGATGAAGTATTTCACGACTAAACCTTTTATCACCATGTTCTTCAAGAAGAGTCTTTACTTCTTCTGAACTACCATGATATGTTAGCCAGTCTGATTCAGATATTTTTGTGCGTTTTCGCTTTTGACCCTTCAAGGGTTTCAGCTTTATTTTAGAATAGAAGTTCTTCTTACCGATATACTTCATTCCATTGGTGTTATCAGTGACCATGTAAACAAATCCTACATAGTCACCAATATCTTCTGATGTAAAGGGCTTACCCTTGTATTTCCAAATATTCATAATAGACCATTGTTATCACTTTAGTCTATTTATTCGACGTCATCAAAGTCCAATTCTAGTTGTTCTTTGGCCTCTTCAGCATCTAAATTTATTCCACATGCTGGACAATACTCTACTATAGCGTCTGGATCATCAAATTTTACTTTAAATTCAGTTCCGCAATGATAACATTCTATCATAATGTCATTCCTCCTAATGCTCTGGATAATACCCAGTTCTTAAACTCTGTGTATCCACCTATATATTCGTTTCCATTTACATCAATATTTTGAATCTGTGGAACCGTTCTAGCATTAGGAAACATATCATGAAATTCATTTACAGGAATATCTTTACCTATTTTATTTACTACATATTTAAAGTTCTTTTCTTCAGCTAACTTCTCAGCTTGTAAACAGAATGGACAATTATCTTTACTATAAATTACGATCACAGTGACATACCTTTAAATGTATCTTTATCTACGTCTTGCTTTACACCGCCGATGACATAAGAACTAATTTCAGTTTCTTGTGGTGCAACTTGAACATTACCTCCACCAATCCATTTTTCAGTCCATGGTAACGGGTTAGCCTGAGGGGTACTATATGGAGATGCAACAGAAAGTGTTTTCATACGTTTGTTTGCAATCCATTCAATATAGTTAGATAACAACTTAGAGTTTAAACCAATCATAGAACCATCTTTGAATAGGTAATCAGCCCACTCTTTTTCCTGATCTACTGCAGCAACAAACATGCCAGTAACTTGTTCTGCACACTCATCACGAATCTTTGCAAAGTCTTCATCTTCTTTAGGCAGTGTTTTAATTATTGTTTGTGATGCAGCAAGGTGTGTATTTTCATCTCGTGCAATAAACTTAATAATCTTTGCATTACCTTCCATCTTTTTCAATTCAGCAAATGCCCACGAGCATGCGAATGATACGTAGAAGCGAACACCTTCAAGAATGTTAATAGAATTTAATGCAATCCATAAACGTTTCTTTAATTCATATTTAGTAATAGTAATAGTCTTACCATTTACTTTATGTTTACCTTCACCTAACAGGTCATACCATTTCTGATAATCAATAAACGAATCATAATATCCAGAGATATCTTTTGCACAGTCAACAATCTCTTCGATGTCAAGCATCTCATCAAATACCTTTGATGGATTAGCATACACATTACGAATAATATGTGTATATGATCGTGAGTGAATCGTTTCAAAGAATGCCCATGCCATAACCAATGGTTCAATCTCAGGTACAGAAGCTGCAGGCATAAATGTCTCTGTTGGACCACGGCCTTGAACCGAGTCCAATAAGATTTGACGTTTTAGATTAGAAGTAAAGATATGCTTTTCGAACTCTGTAAGATTAGCAAAGTCAGATCGATCTTTTGATACATCGACTTCCTCTGGTCTCCAAAAGAATCCAAGTTGTTTTTCAGTAATCTTCTCCAATGCTGGATACTTTACCTGGTCGTATCGGGCAATGTCGACTCCACCATCGAAAAACATCAATGAATTCATATGTGATTTTTCTTGTTTCTTAAAGACTGACATTCACTTCTCCTATATTGTGCAGCTGTCGCAATAGTCATCATAATCGGCATCAGAGGTAAAGCTTTCTCTACCTAGCATTTCGGACTCATCTTTTATCTCACCAGATCCATCATGAGTATTATTATAGTATAATTGTTTTCCACCATACTTATAGAATGTAACAACGTCAGTAATTAATTGTGACATTGGTACTTTTGATTCCTCAAAATGTTCTGGGTTATATGATGTATTAACTGAGATACCTTGATCGACATACTTTTGAAGTACAGCACAAATCTTAAGATATCCAGCTGGTGTTTTTTGATCCCATAGCAAATCATATTTATTCTTAAGGTGATAATAGCCAGGAACAACCTGAGCCATAACTCCATCTTTAGAAGCTTTATATGATACAAGATCACGTGGAGGTTCAATACCATTTGTAGAGTTACTAATTTGTGCTGATGTCTCAGCAGGCATAAGAGCCATTAGTGTACTGTTACGAATGCCATAAGTTTTTAGATCCTCACGTAGTCCTTTCCAATCCATACGTTCTTTATGAGGTACTAGTTCGTCGACCTCTTTCTTATATGTATCAATAGGAAGAATTCCAGAATGGTACTTAGTCTCATTTGATTTAGGACATGCACCTTTTTCTTTTGCAAGCTCTACAGATGCTTTAATCAGATAATATGACCATGCTTCTGCATATTCATTGATAACTGGCAATGCATCTTCATCATACTTAAGTCCACGCTTAGCAAGGAAGTAAGCTAGATTGATAATACCAATACCCAACGGACGACGATTCATTGTAGAGATTTCAGCAGCAGCCATAGGATATTCTTGATAATCAAGCAAGGCATCTAATGCACGAACAGCTAATGTACAATGTTTCTCAAAATCTGAAGGATCATTAATCAATCCCCAGTTAATAGCACTGAGTGTACATAGTGCAATCTCACCTTCTGGGTCATCAGCAGTTTCTAATGGCTTTGTTGGTAGATTGATTTCAGTACATAAGTTTGATTGTCTAATAGGTGCAACATCAGGTAAGAAAGATCCATGATCATTTGCATGATCTACATTCATTAAGTAGATTCTGCCAGTATCCTTACGTTCAGTTAAGAACTGTGAGAACACTTCAATTGCAGGTAATACTTTCTTACGAATGCTTGTAGCTCTTTCATACTTCTCATATAGTTCTTTAAATTTATCTTGATCTGCAAAGAATGCGTCATACAAGCCAGGTACATCAGCCGGAGAGAACAATGTGATATTACCACCTGATAATAGGCGTTCATACATTGTTTTGTTGAATTGGAATGCATAGTCCATTTGACGGACACGATTCTCTTCAGTACCTTTATTGTTTTTAAGCACAACCAGATCTTCAAATTCTAGATGCCATATAGGAAGATATACTGTAGCTGCGCCACCACGAACACCACCTTGTGAACACGATTTAACTGCTGCAGAAAAGTATTTTAAGAACGGGATGAGACCCGTATGTACAATCGAACCATCACCGACGCGGCTGTCGACAGCACGGATTCTACCAGCATTAATACCAATGCCAGCTTTTTTAGAGATATAACGTACAACCGATGTCGCCGTTGCGTTGATGCTTTCAAGCGTATCGTCTGACTCAATAAGAACACACGAACTGAACTGTCTCGTAGAAGTGCGTACACCAGCCATAATAGGCGTTGGTAAAGAGGTCCCGAACGTCGATATATCATCATAGTAATCCTTTACCCATTTTAAGCGTGTCTCCTTAGGATAGTCTGAAAAAAGTGTAGCGGCAACTAACATATACAATACTTGAGGTGTCTCAAATATAGTTTTAGTTCTTCGATCTTGTACTAAATATTTACCACGGAATTGCTCCATGCCTACATATGTAAATGTATCATCACGATCATGTTTAATATATGAACCAAGTGCATCAATCTCATCAATTGTATAATTATCTAGTATAGCCCTGTCATAGACACCAGACTTTACGTTCTTGTTAATTAAATCAATTAGAGGCCATGGCTCATGCTGATCATATACGTCTTTACGTATTTTATAATTAACCAGCCGTGCAGCCACATATTGATAATTAGGTGTTGCCTCTGAAATTAGTTCAGCTGCAGATTTAATCAATAGTTCATGAATGTCGTAGGCAGGTATTTTATCGAACAACTGAATGTTCGCCCGAAGTTCGATCTCTGAAATAGACACTCCAGCGATATCAGTAGTTGCCCACTCTAATACGCGATGTACTTTTTCTAGATCAAACGGCTCGGTTCTACCGTCACGTTTGGTGACGTTAATTTTGTTATTCATAGAATTCTCCGCTTCAATATGGGTATATTATACCACATTATTAACCTGATGTAAACAGCTTATTCGCTATTTTCTTCAGTTTCTTCAGGCGCCACAGCCGTCTCGTAATATACTATAATTTGTTTTTGTTGTTCTATGTATCTTCGCAATTCAGCGAAGTTAAGAGACAAATTTTCATAGTCTTTTACAGAGATAGCAATATAGGCATCTGCGCCGTTCTTAGCTTCAAACTCTTGTCTAAACTCTTCGTAATTTTCTGTTGATACGACATATATCTTAATGTCGTTTAGTTGAACTTGCTTTGGTAGAGGCACTGTCGGTATAACAGTTTTAACGGTATTAGTTACCGTTACTACCTTCGGTTCCGGCCTCATCGAGCTGCACCCCATCAGGGTCAGTGATACCAGCAAGATCGTTCCATAATTGATCAGTCGCATTTTGCATCCTATTTTGAATAAGGCCAGGTTTCTTATTGGCCAAGTGAGTTAAATTATGTTTTTGTAAAGTACTTCTTAACTCATCACCATATTGCTCTGCTCGTCTAAGATTTACACTTAGCTCTGAGTTGAGCTCATTTAATCTACTGTTTTCTGATCTTTCAAGTACAAGTGAAGCTTCACTGGTTTGCACAGCTACTTCCATTCTTGCAACGTTGCCCCTAGCAATTTCTAGGTCATCTCTCATTTTTTTAACGTATAGTCCACCAGATACTACTGCACTGGATATAATAAAAACGATTGCTATTTTAATAGATGAAAACACATACTACTCCTTAACATAATCCTTAAAGCGTTTCAAAGGCTTTTTCTTTAATTTAGCCTTCTTACCAGGAGATAGATCTACACCTCCACCAGCAACGGAATTAGCAGGAGCATCTTCAGGTAGCACGTCTTCTTTTTTCTTTTTCATCTGTATAAATCTCCAGCGGTCACATAGACCATTTGCTTAGTTGCCAAGTGTCTCACCTCATACATAGGAATATCTAATATATGACCAACAGGTTTTGTGCCTTCAGCGACTGATACGTTTGTACCTGTCTTAGCAATTGCTTCTGCAGTTTTCGGTGATAAAATATCTCGGTGTAATATGTATACGCCGGGAAGTAGTTGTTCGTCGAGAATAAAGAAATTTTCTTTGACTTCTGGTGTAAAGTCTATTTCCATTTTAGAAAGAATATCTTTAATCTCTTCTTCGCTCATACCAGTCTCTTCTCTTAGTAGAAACAAAGCAGCAGCGTATGACGATAGCCTAGACTTACCGAATGGTAACTTCTCTAGAATTCGTTTGAAATTAAATGCTAATCGAAAGAATACTGTATATGCATCTTTTTCTTCAGATGTCTTGGCCTTACGAAGGCTCTTACCGTTATCATCTATTAAACCTAGTTCATATGCCTCAGTATTTTTCCAAGGTGTAGTTAGCACTTTGATAAAACGGTATGTATAGTAGAGATCTGCTACTCTTGATACTGCTGGCATTATAGATTCCTTAACACATTTATAATACGTGTATCCAATGGGATATCAACGTACTCATCTTCCTTTAAATAATTCAAGTATACTAAAAAGGTTTTTAACGTAGAAAGAGATGTTTCATCTGTTTTAAAGAATACCATTCTCTTTGCATGTTGTATACCAAATACATTAAATAAAACTATAAGATGATTCAGTATTAACCTTTCCTGCAATTCACCATTGGTTTCATACCTACGTAATAATCGTTTTAAATACTTAAAGCGGTTTAAGTCTTCGTAAAACTCTTCCACTTCTGTACACTGTTTATTGCTATAATACTTAGAAGCATATAACAAGAAGTTATCATTATTCAGTTCATCAAACAGTTGCATCAAATAGCCCTACATTAAATTGTTATATAGAGCTATTTATACTTTATATTATCGTTTAACTACGTACTTTAATACGTCAATAAGCGAAGCTTTTTTCTCACGCTTATCTAATTCAATATCATGTTCACGACCAAGAGCTTCTAACTGATCTTTAGTCATAGACTCTAAATCAGTTTCTGCCTTTTTAGGTGCTTTAGGAGTAACAGTCTTAAAACCATTCCATTCATTGATCTGAGCTTCTGACATTTTACGTCGCTTTAGCATTTCGCCATGCGCCGTAACGATACCACGAGGAGTAGCAATACCGTCTTTTAACCAACCTGCTTTTTTCATTTACGGATATCCTTCATACGTTTGACTGGTGACTTATCACCGTCTGTTTTATCGCCTGGTCTCTTAGGCGCTGGTTTAGTAGCATCTGCAGCTTTTGGCTTATCAGCATCAGGACGATCAATAACTTCTTTCTTGTGCTTAGCAATAAATTCGCCTTGCTCTTTATCTTGCTGAGTTGCATCACCTTCTGGATTTGCTGCCTCTGCTAAAGAGTTCATTTCAGCTTCAAACGCATCTAACTGTGATTCATTCAATGTATCAATGAATGCATCTATTTGATCATTATTCATTTCTGCAATCTCATCCCAGTCAAAAGATTCGGTTCGATTTCTATAAGGAGCTTTCTTACCAGTCATAGAATTTTTAGAAGGGTTTTGAGATACAAATGCTCCACCTTTACGTTTCTGATCATGATCAGATGCACGCTTGATTACAGAACCAATACCTTTATGACGTTTATCATATGTTTTCTTGTGACGATCTGCAGCTGCTTGAGTCTTCGAACCACCAAAATCTCCACCTACTGATTTTTTCTTAGCAGAGGATTTGTATTGGCTTTTGGCTTTTGACATATAACGCTTTTGCATTGCAACAGAAATCTCTTCGATCTCTTCCTTGTCATCATCTTTTTTATTCTTCACANNCGATTTTTTCTTTTTTCTTTTCAGGAGCCGGCTCGTCTTTTTCAGGAGCAGGTTCTTTTTCAGGAACTGGAGTTGGATCAGGTTTATCAGCTGTATCTGCACGATCATCTTGTGATGGAGCATTTTTAGCAGCAGGATCCTGATTGTTTTTCTCAGGTGCTTTCTTTTTAGCTTTAGCAGCTTTAGGATCTTCTACATCAGTCTTATCATCATCTGTTTCGATTTCAACTGCTTCTTTGAATTTATCCCAAGGTGTCTTACGTAGAGATACCTTACTCTTACCTTTAGCTTTTGCTTTATCAGCAGCAAGAGCTTTACGTACTTGATCAGGTGTAAGACCACGCTTTTTGGCCTCATCAATCAGTGCCTGCTCTTCTTCAGTGAACTCTTCTTTTTTCATAGACTTTTTAATAGCCTTACGACGCTTGTGAAGATACTCATCAGATGAATCTACATCACCATCATTATCGATATCAGCATCGCCTTGACCTACTGGATCAAGCTTATCTTCTTTTTTATTTCGTTCTTGAAGCATTTTAATATATGCTTCTGCGATTGGATTGTCCATCCTATTCTCCTATTTGATTTTAATTAGAGCAGAAGCAACTGCTGCTACTGTTTTTGTGTTTACATCCATATTTGAGCCGCTATTGTACTGACAAGAGCAACTAAGGCTATCCAGAATAATTTATTTATTGTATGCACCGTGCGAGCATTATCATCACACATCTTTTCAATTACATCTAATTTAGCTGAGAACTTATTCATTCGTTCCCATGATTTGTTTCGATAGTCGTTATAAGCATCCATCTTTTCCTCAAAGCGAGCAAGGGATACTAAGACGTCGCTCATTTTATCCATCTTATCCTCAATTCGGTCTAAGCGCTGTTTCCAGTCTACATCTTCTCTAGGCATATCTAACACTTCCATCTTTTTAGTGACATGGCTTTCCGTGTTGGTCTGCCTTTTTCGTCTTTCATAGGGCCTTTCATTCCACTCATACGAGCACAAAATGATTTCCTACGGCCAGCATCTTTACTACCAGGTTTAACTTTACCAGTTACTGCTGTTTTTAGATTACCGCCAGTTTTACGGTTGACTGCTGCTACACCCTTAGCAGTCATACCAGCTCCTTTTTCGGTAGAACGATAATGTCCTTTTGAATCAGAACCGCGCTCTTCTAAACTACCTTCGCATTGCTGACAGCAATCATCAGTGCCACAATGTGGGTGTTCTAAAAATAATTTAAAAGTCTTCATGGTTAGCCTCCAAACTCATGACCCGCAACGCGTTTCATTTGCCTATTAAATTCTGCTTGATCTGGTTTAGATTTGTATAGCTTAATAGAAATCTCAGGACGATCTTTACCTTTGATTCTCCACTTGTAACCTTTTTCTTTATGTTCAGGTTTTGTTGTTTTTACTAAACGACGTTTATATCCAGCTTCCCAAGATTCTGGTTTACCAGTACCTTCTTTAATTTCTGGTTTATCGTGGCCGTATCCCATCTTTTTCATACGTAGATGATCTGCTTCTGTTTCAGCTTTATAACCTTTTCCAGTTTTAGGATCATACATCATATGCGGAGTAAATGCTTTCTTCTCACGCATTGCATGAAAGTCAGCTCTACGCTGTTCTTCTTTACCAGCATTCTTAGACCATCTACCACGTGCACGGTGATACATCTTTTGTAATTCTGTCATTCTCATGATCGCACCTTAGCAGCAAGATCTTTATCTGCTTTGCCCCATGTTCCAGATGATTTTGTTATAAACGAGTTAACTCTTGCATAACCCCATTGTTGCGGGGTTGCACCAGGACGGTGGCCAGTTTTCCATGCAGCAACACCTCGGTTATAAACTTGCCTTAGAATTCCAAGAGGCATGCCGGATTTCTCTGCTTTTTTCTTTAATCCTGCTGTTGCATCTTCATCTAAAGTTTCACTGTATTCGCTAAATGATTTCATGTCTTCACCGTACATTTGTTGATATTTCTTAGTGTGTTTGGATGTTTTAGTCTTTGCATCTTTATCACCAGGTGCTGGTTTATATGCATTAGGATCATCATCATCCATTTTTGCTTGTTTCTTAAATTGAGCATCTCTCTTAGTCTTTGTAGACTTAGCAAGACCCTTATGGTAATTTGCAGGCTGTGAACCTTTACGATCACCAATATCAGGATCTTCAGATTCTTTAGGTACACAGTTTGGTACTTGCTTACCATTCTTAGTTTTCATTCCAACTTGTTTGTGTGTATCCCAACAAGCTTCTTCAATCTTTTCAATATCAGTTAACCACTTGCGCATCTTCTTACCATCAGCCATTTCAATTAGAACATAGTTAGATCCTAACATTGAAACAGTTCCAACTTCGTCCGATTCTTTGATTGCAACCATATCACCTTCGTCAAACAATTCGCCTTGAACATACGCTTCACGTTCTTCAGATACTGCTTGTAGCTGGATATGTTGGCGATAATCGTGAGATTCTTTAAGACCCATAGCTTTACGCAGGTCATTAAACAATTGTTTGTCGTCTTTAAAATTACTTGGTAAACCTTTAGTAAATAGGCTGAAGTCGTTAGCTTGTGCAGCAGCTCTCATCTTAGAAGCTGACATACCAGATACTCCTTCTGCATCAGGATCACGTTCACCAGCAGAGATTATATTAACTCCACCTTCAAAGTTATAGAAACCGTGACGTCCTTTGACAGCATTATACTTAGATGTAAGTGCCTCAAACTCATTGACTCTATCAGAACCAACAACCATGTTTACTCTGTTATATCCTTGATCATAGATCTTCACAAGAATATCAAATATGTTCTTAACTGATTTATCTAGTTGAATAGAACGTGCGTGACGTGGAAACATCTTACGCATATATTTGATTTTAGTTGTGTAATCAAGAGGATTTTTCTTTGCATCATTAGATTGGGATGCAAATACCATATACTTAGTGCCGCGTGCAACTTTAGCTACCGCGTCTAATAACTTTTCATGACCAACCGTTGGAGGATTAAACCGTCCAAACGTAATAGTTATTTCTTTTTTTGCTTCAGTGACATACTCACTAAACGACTTAAATGACATTACTTATCCCCAGGTTTCTTTTTCTGAAGTTTAGCTCTATCTTTTGCTCTAACAGTTTTAAGAAGTTTTTTAGCCAACGTCTTTATAGCTTGTTTCTTTTTTGAAACCCTATCTTCAATACCCTTACGAGCAGCATAAGACAAGTCAGACTTATCTTTGTCACGTAACATCTTTTTGACCATAGCCTGACGTGCTTGACGTTCTGCACGTTTTACAAGTACTTCTTTAGATGCTAGTTTACGCATGGATCGTTTACGACCCATTTGAATCTTCGCCTTATTACGGCGCATAGCCTGCTTTAATTTCATGCGTTGTTGAGTATTCAACGCTTCGTTGGTTTGTTCCATGTTTCTTCCCATTAGGAGCGAGACGGTGTGTCCCAGCCTTTAATAACATCAGAAGAGAAGTTGTTATAACTGAACGTCATACGATCAACTAATTTAACTGCTCCGCCTTTTAACTTGTCAATAGCAACGAAACCTTCTACGCCTGTAACGTGGTATCCGTCTCTCTTCTTGACAAATGTATCAATTTTATTTACTTTATTAAGTTTATTTATAATAACTAGTTTCGCCACTACAATAGCATTTTGTAAATCAAATATAGCTTTTAAGTTAGCTTTATTACTTGTAGAAAAGAACTTAAGTATCTCATCTCTCTTTGCATACTTACGATCTTTTGCAACTTGAGTCTTCACTTTTCCAGCTTCTTTTGCAAATCTCTCTTCAATCCATTTGATAAGACCTGCAACATGTTTAGTTGTATTTGTAACCTTTTCTCCACGTCTGACAAAAGAGTTGTTATATGTTTCAATCATGCCAGCTAGCTCAGAATTCTTTGATAGATCATTAAGTGCTGATCCTTTAATTCTTTTAAATATAGTACCAGCATCACTCAACGCTTTAGTAACCTCATCAGTGTCTTTTTGTGTAAGTGTAGCAGTTCCAGATAAGTCTCTTAGATTGGCATCTTGCAGCCATACTGTAGATGATTTTTTAAATGAAGAAGCATTAACATTAAACGTAGCTCTCATATTTTCAAAAGAATCACCTGAGTAAGATGTATGTACAACAATGCCGATTTTAGCTTTATTTACTAGTTTAGCTTCAGCAGAATCAGCACGTATAGCATACACAATAGTATTAGGATGGAAAGTAATATACTTGACACCGTCTATGGTTTCTGTCTTAAGGTCATCTTTAGTGAACATAAGATCTCCTTGAATTACTCCTGTAATTCCGATCTTGCTCAGTTCATCAAATGCAGTCTTAAGCTTTGTTGATAGATCACCTGAAGTATCAGCATCAATATCAGCATGTGATTTGTATACCTTAGGATTCTTATTAAAGATGCCCTTCTTGGCTACAAAGAATTTTTTATCAGTAGGATCAATACCTGCGAATACTGCAGGTGCACCATCCCATTTAACTGTTACATCAGTTGTTTTCTTTGAACTACCTGCTAACATATCACGCATAGCTCTTAATGCAAGTATAGCATCACGTGCACCGTCAACTCCTCCATAGATTACACGATCCTCAATGTGAGTCATGTGTGTATTCTTAGATGCTGCTTCTGTTATTGCATGTGATTTAAAGTTAATCATTTATCTCTACTTAGTTTTAAAGTCGCACATCATACGTGTAGGATAACCATCTTTACCCTGCGTATCGCGAATGTTAATTTTAAATATATATGAAGCTGATTCGAACTCAACATCAATACGTTTGCCTCTACCAGTTTTACCGCCATAATATACAGCAATACCAGATGTGATCATAGCAGCTTTTTTCATTGCTCTTTCATCCATCTGTTTTGATAGTACTTTATTTCCCATCTTGTGGATAATATGATAGTTGTAACCTATGCCTGATTGTAATAGTTTGCCGATAGCACGTTTGTCATAACCCGCTCTACGATCGACCTTATCTCTTGTACTTAATGTTTCACCATTAAACACCTGACAGAATCGCACAGGATCTATACCAAACATCTTAAGAAGTTTTAATCCATCAGCGTTCTTAATAGTGCCAGATTTAATCTCAGCTGTTGTTAGTTTTGTTTTAACGCCCACATTAAAGAATGTAGTAGTTCCACCAAGCTTAAGACTTAGAAATATCTTTTGTGTATCAGTTGTTAAAGTAATATCAGTAACAGATTGACCAACATCAAAGCCGGATCCTTTTGGATTCTTTAGAATAATGCTAGGACCAAATTCAATAGGTCGTTTAGTATTCTCTGCACCTTCAACGCTAATATCTAATGTTTTAGATTTACTAATAGAATATGTCTTATCAAGGTCAAGTATTGATGCTTCGATTTTACTGTCTGTTACAGGTTCTCCATTCCACCACGCTTGCATAGCTTTAGCAAAGATACCCTCAAATAAGTTACCTCTGTTATTGGATCCACGATTACCAGATGAACCATCACCAAACTTTACTTTAATTCTTTTTAGATCAGCACCACGTACAACGTCTGGTATATCTACTACACCTTTAAGACTACGGCTAATATTAATGTGATTTTGTTTCTTTAAATCTATATTAATAGGTGGTATATCAGATCCAGATGATTTGCCTTTAAGATAAGAGTATAGATTCTTAATTTCTTCTTTAGACTCAGGGCTGAAATCCGTCAGAGTTTTATCGATTTCTTCAACCGATTTTGGAAAGAAGTTATACATTTCGTTAAGAAATCCCTTAAAAGTAAACATTAATTCAACCTATGCAAATACCGTTAAGACTATTTATACAAAAACAAAAGCCTACTAAACGCTTTACAATATTTCTGTAAAACAATCTCTGGCTAATTGCGCTTCTACTTTAAAGGCTTCTTTTTCCCAAGGTTTATTCTCATATTTAAAGTCTGAGTTGTAAACCTTTTTCTTCCAACGAATACGTCCATCATCTAATGCTACCATTTCTTTACGGTAATACTGTTTAAGATGAGTCAGCTCATGACAAATAGTTGATACAAAATCAAATAAACGCAATGTTTTATCAATTTCGATATCAAATTCTTTATGAGTGTCAAGCTCAAGGCAATAGCCATAAGCACCATCATTCTTTAAACAATTTGTAAGACGGACTGTAATGTCGAGTGTGCGTACTCGTGGTAATACTCTTTTGAGATACCACGAGACTGCTTTATCGGCGATCGCTCGTTGGGACTTTGTGCCACCAGTGATTTCAATATAGTTCATACAGTTCACCGACGGTAAATGTATGCATCTACTTTTTCTGCCAAGGGAAGGGGCAGTGACTGGTTATAGCGGCGAACGCCTTGACGATGTCCGCGACCCTGACACTTGACATAGAACTGATAGTCCATGTTAGCCTCACGTAGGTCGCGATTCATATGTTTAACCATAGTACGCAGATCATCAAGTTGAAACATATCATCACTATTTTTATAGTCAAATGTTCCAATGTAAGAATCTGATACACGGTTTTTATTTATTTTAATACCCATTTTCTCTCTCCTTATGATATTATGTAAACATTATACCACATAAAAAAGAGAATGTACACAGTTAATTTAGCTTTTACTAAAATATTTTTTGAGCATATCCATTCGATCTTCAGCAGCAGCCATTTTATCAAGCTCTTCTTGAATAGCTTCTACAATATCACTGTGTTCACCAATACCAACTGATTGATTCATATAAACCATAACGTTGGTCTTAGCACGTTCAAGCTCACCTGCTGCATGCATTTGAGCTGCTTTTACTAATTGTTCTTTCATATTATACCTAATCTTTTTCTCCACAGACTCCAGTTATTTCACCTTCATCATTAATTGATATGATACGCTCTTTCTCTAGCATATCTAACGTAATATCGGCCCCATCTTTGAGGCCGTCTTTAAATGCAATGTTGCCATGCTGGCGCAGTGCAATGACAAAAAATATCAATAAAGATATTTCTTGCCAATAATCCTGTAGGATCATGCAACTTCCTTTCCAGGAGATACACGTATGGCATTGCTCTCTAAAAATTCAGCGTATTCGGGAGATAGTTTGCCTATCTCTTCCTTCCATTCATCATATGATCTGAAAGTTACAGGAAACTCCTTATAGGAGATATCGTTTTCCATACACAATGCCGCAACAAAAGCTGCCGCATCTTGAATACGGTCTAAAGTAGAAACAATATAGTCGTTCCCACCTTTAAATTTCCAATAAGCGTTACCGCTTGAGTGCTTACCGTCTTCACTGTGAGCACCATAGTTTTCAAGGGTTTGTGTTGATATAACGTACATTATACTGCCTCCACTTTAATTTGTTTAAAACCAATATTTGAACAAAGAAAGAATTCTCCATTCAATTCAAAGATATCACCTACAGAAGAACTGTGGTTACGATCGCCAATTGCTTCAACCATATCTTGTCTATTCCAAAGATTAGTCCATTCAAAAGCTTGTTCTAGACGAGTAGTTGTTACAGTATAAGCTGCAGTAAACATTGAGAACATATCTGAACTAAATTTGTCAGCACCGAAGATAGACAATTTGTTTTTTGCTTCAAAAGCTGGTACAGTTTCGCCAGCATTTACAGCATCGATTTGTTCTGAAGTAAGTTGAATTTGGTGTACAGTAATCATAATATAGTTTCCTCATTGTTTTCTTGATACCAATATACCACATATGAATGCATATGTACACAGTTAATTTAGTCTATTTGCATTTTTTTTACAAATAGACTAAATCTGTGACATTTATGTTACACTAAATATTATGAAGTTTCTTTATTCCTGATGCCCAATTCTCAGCAGCATCTTCTGCATATCTAATGGTTTTTCCTGGAAACTCCTCTAAAAAGAATTGTTTAGAATGATTATCATAGTATTTAATATACGCTAACTCTTCTTTAAAATCAAAATGCACCTCTGCATAACCTTTGCCATGTTCTGATTCAATTGTACTAAGTTTCTTTCCCATCGTTGATAAACTCCTTTGTCATGGGGTATATTGCACTAATAGCTTCTCCAATAGCTCTCGCTAATTCCATATGCTCCTTTTGTGTTCCATTAGAGCTGCGCAATTCAATATAATGAATCCAGCTCCTGATTGTGCCATTGACATACAATTTGCTTACTGTATTGCCTTCCGGAAGTACTGCTCTAGCTTGTTCTTTAGCAATACCATTTTCAATTGCCCAGTTATATGCCATCTTAGATGTTTCAATAACTGCCATTTGTTTGTTTGCCCATTCATCTTCAAGGGCTGCATCTTCATTATCAACACTATTCTGTCGATTTTTAAGATCTTGTAAACGAGCTTCTCTGACTACAAAATTATCATCAAGATCACGGATATCAGCATACCGCTGAGAAAACTCTTGAAATGAAAACGATCTATGGCGGAGTAGCTGCCTTGCGATATCTCGCGTTGTTGTAACTTCGATGAGCGCTGAACACATTTCGAACGGTGACCAATGTTTGTGCTTGATGAGGTATGCAAGTAACTTTGGCGTTGTTTTGGTGTTAGCTTGGTTTTGGGGGTTTGATACACGGGCACAATACGCGATGAGATCCTGGATGTTGTCAAGTCCAGTCGGGGCGAGTTCGCCGGCGTGTATCCTAAATGATGGTTGAGTGTGACCAATTAATTTAGCTTTCATTATCTATTCCTATTTATTCAAAGGTAGTATTTCAGTAGACATATCATCATGGTAATCTCCACTTTCATAATATCGACGACTTACTGTAGTAATTTTTACTCCAGCATCAACTTCTTCATATGTTATAATTTTACGCTTTATAGCTTTCGCCGGCTTGCGATTTGCTTCTGCCGTAAATGGTCCTTCGTCATTCATACTTTAAAATCTCCATAATCTTTCTTTTCGCGTGTTCCAAATGTATTTATTGGCCCAGAATCTTGACCTGAATCAGATATATTTTGAGCAGAATCTTCTACATCGTACAATCTCATTCGTGCTCTGTCCACTCCTACGATAAACCGTTTGTTGATTCCTGGGTCGTTGTACCGGTTTTTAAGTTGTTTGACGAGGATCTGGTTAAGACCTTCGAGTTCTTCATTTGAGATGAGGGCGAACATAAGATCAGCTGTAGCAGGTAATCCGAATGATTCAGACGTGTCTTCGAGACCGACGTCACTCGATCCATATCCACTTCTAGTTGTCTGAGTCGCTGATACAACGGGCACGTTGAATTCGACTGCAAGTCCGCGAATCTCTTCTGCAATAGATTTGATGAGGGAATACGTATTGATACCACCACTTAATCCTTTTATGCGGGACGATGCACAAATGTTCAAGTAATCAATAAATATAATATCAGGTGCAAAGTCTTTTTTGAGTTTAAGTTCATTAAGCAATGCACGGAAATGGCCGACATGCGCTGAACCGGTTGGGTATTCTTTAATGATTAATTGACCAGCCGTCTTAGACGAGATCTTATTCACTTTGTCATCGAACATTTTCTTCGACAAGTTTTCAAGTTGGTCAATTGGAACATTAAAGAGGTTTGCATCAATTCTTTCAGCTATTCTCTCTTCTGACATTTCCATAGTCAGATATAAAACATTTTTACCATCTGTCAATGCACCAGCAGCACAATGACACATAAATAGTGATTTACCTACACCAGTGCCAGCAAGGGCAATGTTTAGGCTTTTCTTTGGTAGGCCACCTTTTGTAATATTATTGAACTTATCAAGATCAAAAGGTAGCTTTTCTTCTGCGGTATGATAGAATTCATACCGAGCATCAGCATTACCGACATAGTCGTGGCCGATGTTTGTATCGAATGAGACAGCAAGTGCATCGGATAAGATCTCAGGCAAAGCATTCTTCGTCTGTTTCTCATCACGACCATCAATAATCTCAATCGATTTCATGATAGCAAGATAGATTGCTCTATCCTGACACCACTTTTCACAAGATTCAAGGAGCCAAGACTGATCGTCTTGTACTGGGTCCTTGATACTATCAACAACTTCATGTGCCTGAATATGTGTTTGTTCAGGCAAATTAGCATTATCTAACTCAATAGATAATGCTTCAGGTGTTGGGAGTTTGTTATACTTACTAACAAACTTTAGTACTTCATCAAATACAAATCTTTGTGCACCTTCAAAGTATTCTTTCTTTAGGAAAGGAATAGCTTTACGTGTAAACTCATCATTGGTTAGTAAGTTCCGCAGAATCGTTGTCGGTACGTTTGGTGTCATCATCATTTCCTATCTTATAGTTACCACTATCAAAAGCATCTTCTAAAATGTTTTGCAATACTTTACCTATGTAGTCTTGAAAGGAAGGATTCTCTAGGAGAGAGTCATCACCATCAATCAAGGTCCACATAAAGTTTAGTCTTGCAATACCATCTTCATCATCATTTATCTCTTCGATTTTGGCGCTTACTTTACCATATTGATACTTAGTACCAGCCCATTCGCCGGTAGTAAGTTCAACAGTATAGAAGTCATCCTCAGCTCGTTCAACAAATTTATAATCATTTATGGTTACATTATACACTGGTTGTCTCCGATTGTACACCACTAAATACATCAATATCTTCACCAAGCATAGATTTTAATCCAATAGTATAATGTGATTTAATGTATTCTTTAAGATTAGTTTCTGCGAAGATAGGTTCCCAGAACTCTTTAGTTAGTGTTTCTTTCTCACGACACTTAGGATCTTCAAGAACCCCAGTCTCTTGATTAACACGACAATACCAACCATTAGAAGGTTTAGCCACAAAATTACCATGCATAGCGATATCAAGTAATCCACTATAACGTTCGATACCACCGTCCCATGTTACGGACACTGGGATTTTAGATTTCTCTTTAACAAACCTTGACTTCTCAACATTGATAATAAAGTTATAACCTTTGATCTCAGTGCCAGTCTTTTGTTGTTGACGACCAAGGATCCAGATGTTATCAGCTGAATAGTAAATACCTGTACCACCACCAACAATATCCTTTGGAAATAAACCAATCTCTTTGTATGTGTGGTTGATAGCAAGTAAAGGAATATTCTTCATTGTAAGATATGGAGTAACCATACGGAATAAACCTTTAAGTGCTTTTGCACGAGACATATCAGCAACTGATTTCTCATTGATAGCATCTTCTAATTCTTTCTTAGAAGCAAGGTTACCAATAGAATCGATTACAATAATGACACGATCGTCTTTCTCAATAGCTTCAAGTTGTGATACAAGATCGAACTTAAGCTTTTCAACATCAGTAATAGGTGTATGTAAGATACGACCTGTATCGATACCAAATGATTCGAAGTATGTTTGAGGTGAACCAAACTCTGAATCGTAAAACAACATGACAGCATCTTTATGCTTGTTCATATATGCAGCAGCCATCAACAAAGCAAACGAAGTTTTAAAGTGCTTTGATGGGCCAGCAAGTACTGTAAGACCAGAACCTAAACCACCATCCGGATCGCCGGACAATGCTACATTCACCATAGGTACAGGCGTACTTGCAAAATCTTGTTGTGAAAAGATCTTCGAGTTAGCAAGGATGTCAGTACCCTTAATTTTCGAATTCTTTTTGAGTCTATCCATTACAGACATATATTTCTCCTATTAGTTTCATTAGGTACATTATACCATAAATTCATCGAGTTGTACACCTTTTTCTGGCGGTGTACCTTGTCTTTGTTCCCATCCTGATTCCCAGCCTGAGTTATTCATCAGATCTGCAGATACATGGTCAAATGTACCATTACCACGTGGCACATAGTTTTGACCAAATCGAACAAAGTCACACATCACATCTTCAAGGTCTTTTGCTTTTCCTCCGGTACGTTCTACCAGCAGGTTCATGAAGTCATCTGGTTTCCACCCTGTTGAGAGTCTTTTCATACAGCGGACAGCATTGTTTCCTAAATAGGTGTGGCTGTCTACGTTAACATGTTGAGGGAAGTAATCAGAGCAATCCATAGAAAAGGCAGCATACACGAAATTAAACTTTCGGTGGCCTACTTCTTTGTTATAGCCATTAAGATAATCAACAATATCTTTATGACCACGGGTTTCCTTTTGTAACCATTCTGTGAAATTATTTATCAAAGTTGGTAATTCACGCGTCATAAAATCTACATTAGATGTGCCTTTTTTAGGCGCAGGTGGTTGATTGCCAATGGATGTGAACATTGACTTACCTTGTTTTTTAGTAAATACTAGGTCGTTTGCCATCTCATCAATGGTCTCAAACTTACCCCAGAATTGTATTACGTTATTACGATATCCATGATCGTTTTCAAATGATGCTCCTGATCCCATAATTCTATGGCATAGGAATACATATAACCAAGTTTTTAGGTTCCAATCAATATTATCATTAGATTTATTAAGTGCACGGCGTTCTTCATTTTGCCATCTCCATTTAGGAGTCTTAGATCCAAACCATAAGTCTTGAAGTACATTAGAAAAACCTGCAGCGTTTCGTGTATAACAATCATAGATGTCAATAGTTTGCATTAAGGGATCGTTAACAGCTTTATCGGCTTCAGGACATTTATAATCTAGATCTCCCCAGTTTACATTGTCTTGTAACCATTTAGCACGAGGATAGTAATACTCAGAGAATATATCTAAAGCTTCTTCATTCAGCCACTGTTTTTTCATTCTTTGCCCAATCTCTATATGAATCAATTCGATCGTATATAGTTTCATCTTCTAATACAGGTTCTGCACCTACGTTCCAGAACAAGATATCTTTATCACTGTTCTTAGGTATATACTTCCACACCTTACCGTCATATGTATCGATATTAGGAAACGGCGGAAGGTTTTCTTTCTTTTCTGATGCTGTAAATGCAAGAGGTTCTGATATAGGTTCAGCTACACCAAGCTCACCGGCTTTCATATTACGTGATACACAAACAGAAGTAAACTTGGCATTTGGCCAAGCTATTTGAAGTGCCCGTGTGAGCACGCCCGTGGACGTGGCCGTATAGACTTCATCAGGTTCTTCTATACTTTCATATGCTACCTTTACAATACCAGCAGTTACTAACTCATGCTTTAATCCTAATGGAACAAAGAATGCATTCTCATGTTGATCAGCCCACTTCTTTGCAATGAGATTTAAGTTAGGCATTGCTGCAATACGATGGAATTCATATTCACATCCACGTTCTATACAACATGCCTGATGCATTGATATACGTTTAGATGATGGCATGAACAGCTTTACTTTCTTACCATGGCGTTTTGCTACATCAAGCAGAGAAACACCAGCAAGACCAGTACGAGGTTGAACATAAACAATGGTATCAATATGATCAGGGAGCGAAGAGATGAGACAATCACCCCCGCGGACTTTGCTACCAACCAAGTCATCATCACGGACAACCCTGATACCATCATGAACGGTAACACGAGGTGGAGGATTAGGATCTTCCCAATCATAAGCAAGATAAAGATATTCATCTCTTGCATCATCAACTGTGTATAAGGGTCCAACATCTTTATTCACTCCATCAATTATGTGTTTATTATGCGCCAAGTCCGGTTACTCCCCAATCGTTTCTTCTATAAAATGGCGGAGCAATATGGAAAGAAGATCCATGCTCCATATAGGTTTTAGCATATGTTTCAGGATTCATAGTATACCATTCTTCTGGTGGCATAACAACAGATCCTGCTTGTTTGTGTAATTCATCAATAAACCTATTTGTCAAATCATGACGTTCTTGCCATGATCCATAGAATGGTTCTTTCTTATAGAAACCAGATTTAGGTATACGTCTTTCTTCGAACTCAACCGGAACTGGAGCAGCAAAGAATACTTTACAGTCATACATAGACTCTAAAGCTTTACCTTGAGTTACATACTCCCGAATAAAGTTTTCAAGAACGAAATCAGTATGTCGTAATATATGATGCCGAATATCAATAGAACCCAGACATAAAGTGATTGTGCCAAACGGAGTAACTCCTCTGAGGAGAGACCGAATGCCTGTTTTAAGCGCCCCGTGTAAAGTTTTGCCATCGTTACGAAACACCATATCATCACGGTGGCTAAAAGAGCTTGTATGACTGTCACCAATGGTCATCCCTTTCATTTTAAGATCTTCTTGTTTCATTGAAGAAACAGAGGACAATCTTGAACTTAGTCGGTCACACCATTCTTCATTTATGCCTTCGTATGTGGTATTAGCATCAATACGTTTCTTAAGCATCTCACCATAATCCGGCATATCATGATCAAGGGAGATAATATCATTGCAAGAAGCAATAAGATTAATACGGTCAAAAACCTCTTTAGTTGCTCCACCAAAAAGATTTAATGTTCCACCGAAGTTTGCACCGTGATCAATGTAAACTCTATCATATGATTTTACCTTAGGCGTACACTTATGGTCAATACAAGATCCTAATTGATCTCGCCATATTTGTGTCCAACCATGTACATGAGATTTCTCATTAACAGGTATATTAGATATTGGATTTGTAATCACAGAATTCATATTCAACTCCAGCTTCTTCAAATATTGATTTACTTAATGCCCAAGAATCCTGCCAGTTAGCAGGTATATCTTGAGAGGGCATTACGATTTTTTTGATTCCTACTTGGACGATGCCTTTAGCACAATCAGAACAGACAGGAAGACCAAACACAAATAAAGTTGATCCATGTAGAGATACTCCGTTATATGTAGCATTAAAGATGACATTCATCTCAGCGTGTACTACTAGTTTATATTTAGTGGGTCGATCATTATATCGATCCTCGGAGTCATTAACTCCACGTGGGAAACCATTATAGCCTTGTGATAGGATTTGTCCTTTGTCACCGACTGCAACAGATCCTATTTTACTTGAAGGATCTTTAGACCAACTTGCTACTTGTTCAGCAAGTTCTAAGTATCTATTGTTCCATTTATTTGACAAGATCGAAATGCCTTTCATATACATGTAAGTTCATTACTTGCCATGTTAGCATACCTTTTTCAATAGGTTCTTTACTATGAAGATAAGCTAATGCGTTATAATCATCAACAAGACGATCCATCAGATGTTGTGCCCAAGCATAATCATTCTTATAGCCAAAGACTACATCATTAGAACGCATTTGAGAGACCATATGTAATATATTATCACGAATGTAAAATGTTTGAGCATTCGTACAGATAAAGTCTGACTTACCATTCTCATCGAATTCAGCCCAGATAGATGGACGATTGTATACCATCTGTGCACGACGAGAATCAGGGTTTTGCCATAGTTCTTCTAGTGCACGTTCATATTGAGAATGATACTTATCAGAGAATACTAAATGACCATAGTTAGAATTAATATTGCCATGCTGATCAGCTGCATATTTCCATGCTGCAGGTGGTTCTTTATCTGGTCCATGAATATCATTAATGTTAGTAGATCCTGACTCATACCACTTAATCTCAGCATCAATATATTCTTTTACTGGAGTGCCGAAGATAGCGGGTTCAGTTGCAAGGAAGTTTGCACCGATCATTTCGATAGTCTTCTGACCAGTCTTATCGATAGTAAATGCTTCATCAGCAAGTTCACCGATGAAGAATTCTCGAATATCTTTTACGCTATGCATTAGCATTACTCATCTCCTACTTTGTAGCGATCATCCATATGAAGATGGCCATCAGACATATGAGTCATAAGAATCATAAGCTGAGTAGATGCATGTGCAAGATGGCTTAGGCCAGATTCAGGATCTAGATCTTCACCAGACCAGAATGCATTTAAGTGACGTTGAATAGATGAGTATGTACGAGACCACTCAGTGTTATCGCCATCATCACGCCAGTTATTAGGACCATACTTATTGGCACCAAAGCCAAGTACATCAGCAACCTGATTGATTGCATCAACAGGAACTAAAGCTAAAGGGGCTTTGCCATTATCATATTTCATAGATGTCTCCGTTTCATTATTATTTGTATATTATACCACATTATAACAGGAATGTAAACCTATTTTCTTCATTTAATTCATTTAATGCTTCTTTTGCATCAATAATAGAAAGGATCTCATACTTAACACGCATTCCTTCTTTAAGTTCTGTATAGAATGGCAGCCATCTCCATATTACAAGTTTATCTAATATATCTTCTTTAATGCATTTTTGTATTGACTTTGATATGTGTACACCCTTTTGACTATACATCTTATAGTCTAGAGATGCCTCTAATCCAGAATGATATGTGTCATAGTGATATGTTTCATTCAGTTCTTGCATAGAATCTATTTCTGACTGATGATGCTCAGGAAATTCAGCATCAGCTCCGAATATGCCGGCATTAAATACTGGAGCCATAATATCTCTTCGTTCAATGAATTCTTTTGAAATCACTCCTTGGTGTATTCCGATCATAATTGATTCTCCATAATATATGATATTGCACGTTCAGCTTCAGTGTCAAACGCTCTGCTTTTATACCATCCGCCAGTGTCTCGATCAAGCTCTTGACACATCATCACTAATTCATGTGATGTGATGGGATATTTTTTACTTACTGCATTACCGGCTACTGATACCATAAATGAATACATTTTGGCATACCAACCAGTCTGACTAATTGCATTATACTCAGCAATCATTCTACGACTTACAAATGGGCAATCAGTATATGAAGTCCATGAGTAGTTTGTATTAGTTAAACCATTTGCTCTATATTGCATGATAGCTTGCTTCATTGAGTCAGGCATACCATCAAATATAGTCTTGGTTTTCTGAGGCATAGGATGCCTGCTTATAAGGAGCATAGGATCGATATGATCACCAGGATTACTGAATATAAAGTTATTAGCGTTATTATACGTCGCTGGAATGTAATACATTCTAGATAAGTCTTTAGTCTGTTTATCTCCGATTGATCCGAGCTCGCTGTTGAGGGCCCACCAAAATCTTTTGATATCAGCCACTGCAACCTCTGATGTAAGTGGGAAGACAAGCCTGAACTTCGGTTTTTCCAACGTGCTACTAGCAGTACTATAGCAAACGTAACAGAAATCTCCAAAGCTAGTACGTAGTTCATTTTTTAAATCTCCTTTAAAATCATGGTCATCAACATCTACTGCAGCCCAGCCACCCCAACTAGTAACATTTTTGTTAGCACGTGTTGTGCCTTTAATGTAACTGGCAGGAGAGATAAGTTGAGCTGATTTTTTATCCTCTAATTTTTGCTTAGATAGTTCATACAACAAAGCCTCGAACTGTTGCCAATTCGAGAACTCCATAAACTTTTCAGTCTTATTGTCGTATATACTTTTAAACAGCGTTAGGGAAGTCACCATGGTTTCCTTCGTGTGTAGGTGATGTCCACCCTTCTGGTTTCATTAGATCTGGCAAACCCCATGGGTTCGGCCGTTCTTCTTTAACGCCAGGTTCTTTTGCCATATTAGCTTGATATACACGGTTCCATGCTTCATTAGCATCAACACCAAATACATCAAGTGTACCAATAGCAAATACACACATATCAATAAGACCATCAACGATCTCTTCAGAATCACCAGTATTCATTGCATCGAATGTTTCGGTTACTTCTTCTTGACACATATCTAATCGAAACTTAAGGTATTTCTTCATTAGATCTTTATCATCTTTGTTCTTTTCAAACCAATCCTTTACACCAAACCTGTGATGCATCATGTGGATATCATGTGACCAATCTGTCATGTCTTTCTCCATTTTTTATTATGTTATAATTATACCACATTCTTAGTGGTTTGTACACTGTTATTTTCAAGTATTTTATCTATTATAGGATCTACGTTTACTACAGTAACGACAGCATTATCTGCATACGGGTTTCTATATAGTGCAAAGTAATGAGATCCAAATTCAGGATGAGCATCCTCACGATGAAAGATATCTACATGATAGTCAGCCTGCTCAGTAAGCTTGGTGGTACATACGTACTTTACTACTGTATCATGTTTGTTACTATATTCTCTTTCGGTCTTCTTAGTATCAAACAATGGTATCATCCAAAGAAATCCTCTAGTGAGATTCTAGGTTCCGGTGACCAGCCAATCGCATCAAGGATTGGGATGATTGGATCTAGAAATGTCTTTTCGAATTGTTTATTGTAATCAATGTACTTATCAAGATGAAGTTCAGGAGCTAGATATGTGGGAAATGATACTACATTCTCTCGAATAGGATTTGGTACTTTCAGATAACAAAACTTGATCTTATCACCATTCTGAATCAACTCGTGTTTCTTCTGAAGTCCTTTGTCTTTGATATGGTAGTTGTATAGCAAAGCTCCGCGAACATGTATTGGAGTACCCTTTGCATATATGCCATCACGCTTACGTGCCCACTTGGTTATATCATTTACACCACGAGGAAATGCAACCTGTTCGGCCGGTAATGTACTAAAGTATTCACGAAACTGTGCAATCGCTTTTTGAGTCTGATCTTCTTCGCCAGTGATAATAACCTTGAATAATTCTTTTAGTGCATCTCTACATTGTGCAGGTGTCGAAGACTTGATTGCTTCAATGCCCATGATCTTAAGCTTTGGTTCTGCATATTGTACACCTTCATTGTTATGCACATTTAGAATGTAGCGCTTCTTTGCAGTCCAGATACCACGATCAGCAATAGCTTCACGGGCCATGACCATACGAGGAGTGTGACATGAGAACATATTGTATAGTCTACTATATGATTTCTCAAGCATTGGTAAAAACTGGTCTTCACATATCTTATCGACAGTTTCCACTTCTTCACCTGGCTTGACATACTTCTTAACAAGATCACCAAAGTTTACATAGACTGAATCTGTATCAATAGCTATAACATAGTCTTTACCTTCAGTCTCACAAACTTTATTCATAAACTGATTGACAGACTTTTCAGCCCAACGGATGACAGTTTGACCAGTAAGAGTAATACCTTCGGCCATACGTAAGTCAAAGTATCGAAACCATTTGTTACCTATAGCACCATATAAAGAGTTGAGCAAGATCTTAATCGCCATCTGCTGATTTTCATATCGTGATATATCACGTTCAATACGTATTATCTCAGACTTATTATTCTTATCGGTGTTCTCTTTTTCTTGCTGAGAAGCCAACATAAGCTTTTTGACTTCTTTACGTTCGCTGTAATAATCAACAATGATCTTTGGCAGCACACCTTCTTTGTCTTTTCTAAATGAAATACCGTTTGCAGCAAGTGAGTAATCTTGATTTGGATTTGAATAATTCTCAGACAAAGCCGCATCAGGGCTCATGTTTAAATTTTGCCTTTCGTCGACTACAGTTTCAGCAGACATATTCCATTGAACGATGATATTAGGATATAGTGAGTTAAGATCAAAAGATACAACCCAGTCATGCATACCAACTTGAGGAGGTTTAACATAACCACCTGCAAATGATGCTACAGATCCACGTGCTCTTTCAATTGGACCAGGATGTTTTTGTGAAGTTTCTGTGGCACCTGCTTTTATGTAATCATGCTTTGGGGGAGGCATGCTATCAACAGGAGGAAATACATTGGTTTTAGCCAAGTCACGGTATAGAATAGCATCCCATATGGCTGTAGTACCAAGAGTATCAGTATAATTAACACCACCTCGATATGCCATAGTCAGTGCAAGAGTAATCAAACCCATCTTATCTTCAAGGCGATCAATTAGTTCTACGTCTTTGATGTTATAGTCTATAAACTTTTGATAATCATTTTTGTATAATGAATGTAAATCTGTGTATTCATCATATGAGAGCTTACGTTCGTCAAGAACTACGTGTGCGATATGATCTAGTTTGTATGACTCTTGTGCTCCATACGAATAACCAAACTTCTTAAATAACTCTAAGTAGTCTAACTGTGCGATGCCAGTAAGTTCGTATGATTGCTGCTCACGTCCCATCTTAGTAATACGACGTTCGTTAATCATTCCCCAAGGCGACATGCGTCTGGCTTTATCGACTCCAAAGAGTTTAGCAATACGGTTAACAAGATATGGAATATCAAAGAAGAGTGAATTCCAGCCAGTGACAACGTCAGGTGAGTGCACTGGAGAAGACCAATGACCTATAAATTTATTAAGCAATTCAATTTCATCTTTGCAATGAATATAGATTACATTGACATGTGACATTACTGTCTTTGACTTATCCCAGTCATTGCATCCCCACACATAGTAGATACCATCTACATTGTTTTTCATACAAATAGCTGTGACTTCTTTTTCTGCAAGTTCAGGTTCTGGAAAGCCATCATCTGATGCAGTTTCAATATCGATGTTAGTTACATTGATAGTATCACGGTCGAACTGAATATCTTCAGGAAACTTTTCTTGTAAGTATTGAACAACATAGTTTTTATTGCCGTATAGTGCCTTAGATGGAATACCTTGATACTGCTGCTCCCACACCTTTACTTCAGCCATCTTATCAAATTCTAGAGGTGATAGGCGGCCACCAGTTAAAGCTGTAGCTGTACCATTAACATTTTTTTGGTAAAGGATTGGACCAAACTTAATCCGATCTTCAAATCTATGGCCGTTTTTGTAGCCACGATATAATAGACTGTTGCCATAACGTGCAACGTTTGTGTAAAATTCCAAATTGGATCTCCATAATGTAATAGGTCAATTATACCACATATTGAGTGATATGTACATAATAAATTAGTGCCACTTTTCTGTTGCTAAGCAAGTGGCCAGCTCCCTGTGATTACGCGGCTAGCGCGAATCCAGATGGTTTATAATTGTCATTTGCAATTATTATGTTTGATCT
>ENA-UZXB01004079-UZXB01004079.1-metagenome-genome-assembly--contig:-Day-2-1m-contig-4079_pt1 | contig 39011 bp, 23 predicted proteins | sample MGYA00260339_ERZ794899 | MGnify/ENA metagenome assembly ERZ794899 | reverse complement strand
CTAATCCCCTAGTTTCGGCTAGGGGATTTTTTTTAGCGTGCGAACGATCCGTAGCCAGATGCTAGGAAGTCGCCAGTTCGTGATGGTCGATGGCCTTGAATAATAGTAGTAGAACTATTACCACTATTCTGTGTATTAGAAGTTTGAACCTGATTAACTACATTGTTCTCTGTAGTTGCTGGCATATTGGCCAATAGATTTTCAGCTGACAGATCAGCAATATTGGTCCCTTGATCTATAGGATTAGCCATGAGTGCACTCATATCTAGCTCTAAGGATGTAGCATCGGCCGCATCAGTTACCCCAAAGGACGACATGTCTGGCATAATTGGCATGCCAAGAGGACTAGTCTCAGCTATTGCTGGTTTATTTTCAGCGGCCGCAGCTTCTTCAGCACGTTTAGCATCCGCTTCAATCTTTTTCTGCTTACCCGCAGCCATGGCCTTGGCAGCATTATCGGTATCTACAAGCTCCATATTTTGAGCATTCTTTATAGAATCTGGTACTTCAATTCCAAGCATCTCAAGTAAAGCACCACCCATGCCTGCTATCTTCTGAGCTAATTTTATGAAAAAGTTCTGCATTCTAGCAAATCCATCTTTCATGTGTGCAACGCCTAATAAAATTACATCAAATATTGATTCAAATCCTAGTGCATCGCGTAGCTTTGTTAACCCGTAGTATATTAAACCAACAACTGCTGCGATTGCTAAACCAATAAGTATAGCTGGTCCTAAAGCAATTATAATTGGAATTAATGCGGACATCATTCCAGCTAATGCGCTTATCATTCCAGGTACAAACGTTACTAACATAAACGTTCTGAATACTCTAAATCCTCTAAGTAATAGATTAAAGACTTTCATAAATGCGCCACCTACGGACGCCATCACATTACCCAACGTGCTTAGCATTGTAGGAACAAAGCTACCTAACATGAATAGTCTAAATAATTTAAATCCTCTAATTAATAGATTAACGCCTTTAATAACTTTACCTAAGTTAAATAATAAAAGACCACCTAGAATACCAGCAATAGCTGTGCCATTTTCTTTTAGTGTTTTGCCAGCTTTATCAAATTCACCAGCGAATACATTTTCAACAACATCTACCATATCGCCTACAAAGTTTAGAATTTTAGTCAGGCCAGCAGCAAATGCTTGAGGGTTAAGTAAAAGAGTAGCTAAACCAGCAATACCAGCTAAGAAGCCACCTGATTCTTTTACCTTACCACCAACTGAGTCTAATTTACCGACAACCTTGCCGAGTAATGAATTAGCTTCTTCTTGTTTTTTTATAGCTTCTCGTCTATCTTCTTCGGACTTTACGCCAGACTTTATAGTTTCTAATTGATCTTGGGCTGAATTTAAAAGCTCTTGGTCAAATGGCAATCCTTGCTCCTGTAATGCTACTTGTTCTTGCATTACAGCGTTAACGTTAGCAAAACTTTCTCTAAGTGCTACGGTATTTTCATTTGAATCAATACCTAGACTTCCTTCTAAAGCTTTAATCGATTTTTCGACGTCGACATTCGAATCAACACTCTCTTCTACATTTCGAGATTGTTGCTTCATTTCGGCAACTAGTTCCTCAAGGGATCTACCTTGCTCTTCTAAAATATCTCTATTGTCTACATTATTCGTATTGTCGTCGTCTGCCATTTAATTAATCCTTAAATTTGCTATCGATCCAACATTTGCCATAATAAAGAATACCTAACCAGATGGAGAATAACACTCCATCAAAGTAAGATAATGAGTTCCACGCTTCTACTGGATCCATTTATTTTTTCTTTCCCATTGCTTGTGTACCAAAGAAAGCAGCAACAATACCAGCAACAGCTACAAAGTAAGTAGGTGCCATATCGCCTAATGTTTCTTGGGCTTGATCTAAACCAGCTAGTGATGCAATAACAACAGCGAATGGATATAACAATAATCCACCGAGTGCGAACCACGTCATGTTACGTTGTGCATCCCGCATAGCGTCAGCATCTTCTAGCTCTTTACGTTTAAACTCTAAGTATAATGCCTCTTCAGCCGCACTCACTTTACCATCACCATTTGTATCTGCTGGATGGAATGCTTCTTTTACTTCTTCTGTCATCGCTTTGATTTCCTATTCTGTTCGGCTATTCGCTCGTTTTCTTCTCTGATCCATTGCTGGAGAAGAGCCGTATATATTTCCCTTTCCCATGGTATCATATTATCTAATTCGGTTAAACTATAATTGTGATGTTGCATCATCGCAAAGTTTGTTTTATAATGATTCACAAGTGTTTCATGCGAAAGGGCTATGTAAAAAAACTATGTAAACCTTCTAACTTAACCTCTTCGTTTGATCCGCATTTAATACATGTAAAGCTAGCATCATGTGATAAAGCAGGTATTGATCCAAAGAAATTTGTAATTTTAGCAAACTGTGAAGAATTTAAGCCTTCAATAAACTCTTTTAGTTCTTCCTTAGTTTGGTTCTTTGCATCCCATACATTTTCTTTATCAAATATAGAATCAATACAATTAGTGATCATATCCATAGTCATCTTCAATTGCTTATCCTTACTAGTTTTTTCTGGATCATAATCCATTTTACCAACCAGTTCAATTGAAGGATATGTAAGTTGTAACCCTACATCATCAGTAATCATTACAGTTTTATCTTCAGGACCCTTAGACATTTTTATACCATCTAAGTTAATCTCCTGTGGAGTCATTCCACCGCATTCACTGCATTTTAATTGGATACTTACTGTTTCTCCTACTGATTTTGATCGCAGTCTTAAGAATAATTCTTCCACATCAAACGATGTAAGAGATTTAACATTAATATCGTCATATATGCAAGCCTTTAATATATCCAATAAGGCCTTTAACATCATCTTGTTATCCTTTGATTCCATTGCAATCATAAGGACCTTTTCTTCTTTAACCAAAAACGGTCTAAATTCAACGTCTTGGCCAGTACTGGGTATAGTCATTGTATACCGAGCACTGTTTACAATTGGCAAAGCCATAATTTACTACTCCTTCATTTCAAAATATAATTTAAAAAATATCTAATAACGTTTCTGGTATCGCAGCTTTAAATGCACTTGCTGTACTACTTAATGCTCCTTCCACTACATATTTATCGTATGCAAATACTACAGTTAAGCGCGTAAATTCTTCGTCCTGTGCACTTAATGCAATTGCCGATACGTCAATAGGATATGCTTTCTCTAATTTAACACCAAAGACTGGAATATCTTGCTGATTTAGTTGCTGTATAACTATATCAGTCGAGTAATCATTTTTATAGCCTAGCTGATAACCTTCAGTGTCAACGATGCTAGACATCCAAGTCTCAAAAAGTGTTTTAGCATAATAGTCGTTCGTTACAATAAAGTGCATCGTAACGTCGCCATCAATACTAGTGTATGGAAATTTGTTACTCTGGCGATCCGACACATAGTCTATTGTTGAGAGGCTACGAGAAGGTAATGTTACTTGTTCGCATAATATTGCTATATCACGTGGATCATATATGGATTGCTTAATACCTGCACTCTCACCTGATAACAGACGACCTACAATACCTTCTACATCAATTCCTACTAATGGCTGTGTTGGAGGCGTAAATAATACTTGGAATCTATTATTCTTAGCTAGGCCACCCTTTTTGGATATTACCGCTTTTAGTTTATCTACACTCATTAGCTCCTCGCAATACTAATTGAATCTTTCCAGATCTTAGCTTTACCAGCTTTCTTAAACTGCTCTGTTGGTAAGAAGATAGCGATTTGCCATTCGGTCATCGGTACTCTTACGATACGAGATTTAACATGCTCATTTAAATAACTCTTAAAGCATGGTTTAAATTCTTTATACTTCTTTGTCGACTGTATTAAATCATAGCGCAATTTAGTTAAACGCGATTTATCAGTTAACTTCTTAGGACCAAGGTTCATTAACTGATCTAAAAATTCAGCCCTTATATCAGGTCTTAAATAGTGTAGATTCAAACCCTGGAAACCAGTTTTATTAGCATCCACCATAATCGTTAAAGGAAACCTATCGTAATATGGTAAGGTCTTCTTATGTTTAGGATCATAGAAGTACATAAACATGTTACCATAAACTAGTTTAGATGTAGGTTCTAACGCCTTATCTTTTAATAATGCTTGTCGAGCAGGCATCTTTAATTTTTCAATATTATCTTGGAACCAGTCTTGAGACTCTTTAGTCCGTGCCGTAATACCAGACCGAAATGCGTTTGCCTGTAGCGTATCAAATAGTGAAGCCATTAGTAGAATAATCCATAGACAACACACCAAAGCTCTAAACTTAATTTGTAGATTAAGAAGTAAGCAAGTGGCGATAAGGCAATCGCGCTTGGTATAAACAATGGGTGGTTTATAATTTTTTTCATATAACTATTTATATCAGCTCTTTAGTAGTTTTATGCCTAAATTCTTTAATGTGTCTTCCGTCCACACCTGAAACTTCCAACCTTTGTGCTTAGCATATTGATCAGCCGCAGTCCACTTAGATGTATTCTTAACGTAAGTCGTAACCTCATTAATGTATCTCTTAGTTTTACGTGCTGGCTTTTTTGGAGCAACCGTCTCTTTCTTCGGTTTGATTTCTACAAGTATAATATCCTTATTGTCAAACTCTACAAGAAGATCGACAAAGTAGCGATGCAGTTTACCATCAGTCTTACACTTATATGGTACAACGATCTCTTCGCTATTCCATCGTTTAACTCGTGGGTTGTTTTCACACCATTTAAATGCTTGACGTTCCCACAAAGATCTATATGTTACCTTAGTTGGATCACCTAAATACTTTTTGGTATCCTTAATCGTGTATTTTCCCTTGTAAGCCATAAATTACCTTTCCATTCATTATAAATAAAGTTATATTAAATAGTTATTTATAAGAGGAATATATGTCATCTATTATAGTATTTCCATCTACACTTGGCGAAAGCGTCACAAAGGGTGGCAACCATGTATCCTTTGAGATTATAGGCTCGGAGTTCGATACCGACGTATTTAAAATACATTTGTATATACCTTCAGGCTTTGCATTAGGTGATGGTGCTAACTTTGGTAGCATAGACTTAGGTGTTATTAATGCAGCCGAGTCAATGATTAAGAAAGACGATAAAGGCAAAAACTCTAATGTAGGTGAACTAGAAGCTACTGCTATCGGCTCAGCGCTTTTAAATAAAATGGGAATTGGTGGTGATTTAAATGCTGCTGGTGCTGCTGCTGTCAAGGCTGGCGTTGCGGTTAATCCTCAAACAACTCTTACATACGAAGGTGCTAATATACGACAGTTTGAATTATCATTTCAGTTAGTTGCATCAAGCGCTAAGGAAGCCGAAACAATAAGAGTTATAGAACATACATTCAGAAAATATATGTACGCTAAAAGAGAAGGTGATTTCGCTTTAAAATATCCACCACTCTTTAGAGTTAAATTTATGAAAGGTAAGAAGGTAAATAAATTTTTACCATTCCTCTTTGATTCATATCTAACTGGCTTAAATGTAACATATAATAGTGATGGTAACATGTACCATAAAGATGGTGCACCTACTGATGTTACTTTATCGCTATCATTCCAGGAGCAAAGACAACTTACGCGTGATGATTTATACCATGTACCAGAAAAGGGTGAATCAGAGAAACCACCAGGTCAAGTGCAACAAAAGTTTGATTATCCAAATACTAAAGAGGAGGCTTAATACATGAGCTTTTTTAAACAGTTTCCATTGGTTGATGTCGATATAGGCTTAGATGGTACATTAACAAAGATGGTAAACATATTTAGATCTGTTAGGCAAGTACGTTCTTTTTCAGATGACCCAACTCTATATTCCTATTATGAAATTAAAAATGGTGAAAGGCCGGATGTTGTTTCTCAGCAATTATATGGCACTGCCGATTTTTATTGGACTTTCTTTGTTATTAATGAATTTCTACATGATGGCTATAAAGTATGGCCAATGAGTCAAGAACAATTATTTAACTATGTTAAAACAGAATATGAAGGCTATGCTATTAGCACGAGAGTATCATTTATTGATTCAACTATTCAAAACTCTATTGCAGGTAAATTTCAAGTAGGAGAACAGATTACTGGATCGACATCAGGCGCCAGTGGGACTTTAACCAAAAAGAATATTGATTTAAATCAGCTAATCGTGCAGAATATGACTAATACTGCAGCTTATCAGGGACGACGCGAAGACATAGAAAACACACCGTTTGAAACTGTCACTGGATCTAAAACGTTTGACGATGTTTCTACATTTGAGGTCTGGCCATATGCTGAAGCACCTCACCATTATTATATCTTAGATGCTAAAGGGGTAGAAAGACAGCGTACTAGTAAGTCTCATATATTAGATGAAGAATACGCAACAAATGCTGCAGATTTAAATTATACTAGTAATAGGCAATATGTTTATAATTTAAATGACCAAAGATCTAAAATTAGAGTCATTAACCCTGCTATAATCGGAGAATTTGTAGATAAATTTGAGAAATTAATTAATGAGTGATGTTTCTAAAAACAGAGTAGGATACGATGGTGTAGCATCAACGCCTACTACTTATCAAGTTGCGCATCTAAAAATATATTCTAATGCAGTAGAACATAAGGGCTCAAATGATTCTACTGAATACGATATAACTAATCTCCTAGCGTATTTCGAAATAAACGAGTCTCTATCGGCCCATGGTTTAGAGGTTATTCTATCTATTGGTGATTCTATTAATATAATAGAAACCTTAAATTTACAAGGTAGTGAAAGGCTAGAGCTATTAGTGCAGCGAAAAGAACCAAAGGGCAAAAGAAATTCGGAAAAGAAATCATTTACATTAAAATTAAGAATCGCTGAAATCTTTAATTACGTAAGAGCTAAACCTGGCCTTGTTACATATAGTATTAGGGCCGTGAGCGACCACATCTTTTTAAACAGTTTAAAAAAGGTCCGGCGGTCATTTCATGGATCACCAACAGATTTAATAGCACACATAACTAGAAGTGAATTAGCAATAAGTGAAAAGTTTAGCGACTTAGACAATGCCGCTTCTAAAAATATAATAAAAGGTGTATATCCTAATATTAGGCCATTGCAATCTATTTCATGGTTATTAACCTTAGCATTCGACCAAGGTACACCATACTTCTACTATCAGACTGTTGCTGATGATGGAAAGGTAAGACTTAAATCATATAAGCAATTATTAGCAAAGGATGTATATGACTTTACATTTAAACTAGTTCCATTTTCTGATCCTTTAATAGAGTTAGAAACTCGTGAAGGTTATGAGTATGAAAAGACTTTAATCAGGAATATAACTTCTGATTACAATCAGAGTAAACTAATGGGAGCTATAAACGGAGCCTATGCATCAACTCTACATACACTAGATATATCTAATAAAAAATATAATAAAAATGTATTTAATTATAATACGAGTAGCATGCATAAACTTAATAGTAATAAATCGTTTGCTGACACTGATCATAGCAATATAGCTGGCTTATCATTAGTCGATTCTGCAGATTCTAAACACTATTTTTTATCTTTAAACGATAAAGCGTTTAATGATACTGGCAATTATAGTTCACCCGCACCGATTGATTTGCAAAAGACTATGTCATACTTAGAAAATTTACAATATCAAACCCATAGGATACAAATAGCTGGTAACTTTGATATAAAGGTTGGTGATAAAATACAGATTGAAATAAGAAAAGTGAATAATAACGATACTGGTTCAGGCGTTGATAAATTACAATCTGGAGTTTATATGATTACAGAGATTAACCATAAATTTAAAGATGGCTTTTACCAAGATTTAACAATACAAAAAGATTCAAGTGAGGTTGATTTAAATGCTGCAGGATAATATGTTTGTTGGAGGTCAATTCAGCTGGTTTACCGGAGTAGTTGAAGATCGCTTTGATCCAGAAGAAATGAATAGAGTAAGAGTTCGCTGCTTTGGTTATCATTCGGATAGTAAAGCGGATGTTAAAACAGAAGATTTGCCTTGGGCTACAGTTATGATGCCTACAACGTCTTCTGGTACTTCTGGTATAGGTGATACACCACATGGATTAATGGAAGGTTCATGGGTAGTTGGATTTTTTAGAGATGGTCCATCAGCGCAAGATCCTATTATATTAGGTTCTATTGCTGCTGTAAATAGTCCACGTAGTAAAGATTTAGGCTTTACTGCTGATGATTATCCACGAGGCGAATATCAAAATAATTCTGATATAAACTTTGCTGCACGTGAGACGATGTATGAAGCCTCTAATCAGCTAGAAGCCAGAGAATCATTAGATCGCCCAGCCGTACAAACTGCTGTACCTGCTAAGGTGTCGTCTGTAGCAGAAGATAAAGCAGCATCCTATTATGCAGAACAGCCATGGACAGAACTACCAGCCATGAATGAGCATGTGCCAGAGTATCCATATAATAAAGTAAATGAATCAGAAGCTGGCCATGTAACAGAAGTAGATGATACTCCTGGCTTTGAGCGTACGAATCGTTTACATGCTGCTGGTACATACGAAGAAATATATAACGACGGCACTCGACAAGTTAAAATTGTTGGTGACGATTATGAAGTTGTTTTAAATAATAAAAACATTCATATTCGTGGTAATTGCTCAATGACAGTTGATGGTGATCTTCGCCAAATGGTATATGGTAATTATCACTTGCAAGTAGAAAAAGATATGACAGTTAACGTTAAAGGTTCTGTACAAGAAATGATTGGCGGTAATCGCGAAACAGAAATAGTACGTAGCCGTTCAACTAACGTAGGTGTAGACGATAACCTAAGTGTTATGAATAACTCTACCACAAATGTTATTAACGATAAGCTATTAACTGTTGGTAATGACTTTACAACATCTGTTACAAATAATATGGCCACAACAGTTTTAAATAATAAGACTATTACTAATGTTGGTACATTTAGTCATACCTCTTTGAAAGATTATACCTTAAGTGTTAATGCTAATCAGACAATTGGAGTTGTTGGTACACTTGGTGAAACAATTGACGGAGCTGTTACAGAAACATACGGCGATGCTCTTAATTCAAATGTTACTGGTGCTGTTACTGAAACATATAGCAGTACTCAAAATACAACAGCAAGTGGTATTGTTACTATCGTTGCTCCAACAATTGATCTTAACCCATAGGATAGCATATGCCAGGAATAGTAAGACAGGGTGATTCACACGCAGGACATGCGAGTCCCACCCCCAGTCCGTTTCATAAGACTTCTTACGTTGGTGGTTCTCCTAATGTGAATGTTAACAGTAAGGCAGTAATACGGCTAGATGACTCTACTGCATGTGGAGATCCTGCTGTTGGTAAAAGCGGAAATGTTAAAGTAAATGGTAAAGGTGTTCATCGATTAGGTGATGCTACTGGTGGTCATGGTAGTTGGGTTCCAAATAGCGCAGCTACTTCTTCCACTAATGTATTTGCTAATGGCGGGGGTGGAAGTCAAGGAACTCCTGCTACTCCAGAAGATGCTATTGCAAGTAAAGGTAGTTGTACATATTTTGATTGGAATAATAACACATGTTTAGACCAATCGAGTGATCCAAACGGAGATTATTATGTTGCGCCATAAGAGGAGATACAAATGAGTTTATGTGGTAATAATAAAGCCTTAGATGATTTAAAGGCTAAACAATTAGAATTAGACGGACTGCTTGGCGGTGGTAAAGATCTTCTTGGCGATATGGAAGCTAAGTTAAATGCTATGAAAGCTGATTTAGAATCCTTTAAACCTGAGTTACCACAAATTGATAGTCTACAATCCATGTTAAGTGATTTAACAGGTTTAACCAATCCTCTTGATAAAGCTGCATCTATTGCTGAATTAAAATTAAAGTTTGGAGAAGCCTTAGATATAGATGCCCTTTTAGCACAGTTAGGATTAGACGATATATTTAGCTTTAAAAAGCCAGATATATGTGCACTAGTTCCTAACATAGAAGCTTCTGCTGATGGTACAGTAAAGGAACAACCAACTGAGCCTAAGGTACCAGAAGAACCACCAGTCGCTGAAGAGCCAGTAGCGCTATCGCCGTCTGACTTAGAATATGGTAATAAGCGTGTTTTACAGAGAGCTCTTAAACGCGCTTCCGGCACATATAAAAATTTAATTAATATGCAAATTGGACCACTGTTTAGTAATAGTAAGAAAAAAGCTATTGAAATTATGTCGATTATATATCCAGAGTTTCATAAAACAATAGCTGAAAATAATGGTACAACGTTTGATGAATTAAAATTCTTTGACTATACAGAAGCTGAATGGCAAACTAAAAAGGCTAGGGTTTTGCAAAAATACCCTGACGCAGAACCATACACTGGTGGCACTTATATAAACATGGTAAGAGAAAGGTTTGATAGATCCTTAGATGATGGAATCGTAACAACATTCGATGAAGCATGTGCTCAAGCAGTAGCAAGACAACAGGCTAAAATAGCTAATACATCGACTTAACGGGTATAAATAAAGGTATGACTAATAATATTTCATCTCCAAATAGACTATCCGATAGAAGTTCTTCTGGCAATTATAAGAACAGTACGGTATCACGTGTAAAGGGATATAGCGATCTAGATCTTTCGTTAAGACTGCACCCAATACGCAAAGACATTATTGCTTTAAAAGATGACCAAGCAGTTAAGAATGCGATAAAGAATTTAATACTTACTAATTTTTTTGAAAAGCCTTTTGCAGCTAATGTCGGTGGAAATTTAAGAGGGTTACTGTTTGAACCTGCTGATGCTATTACAGAATTAGCGCTGGAAGACAACATTAAACGTGTACTAAAAAATGAACCAAGAATACGCACCACCTTTGTAAACGTAGTAGAATTAGCAGAGCACAATGCATATAGAATCACAGTTAAATTTTTAATTAAGCAAATTGATACTAGTGCTGAAGTTGAGATTGTATTAAAACGGTTAAGGTAAACTAATATGGCAAATAATTTAAATGTAACAGAATTAGATTTTGATCAGATTAAAGATAATCTGAAAAACTTTCTAAAGCAACAGTCAGAATTTAATGATTATAACTTTGAAGGAAGTGGTTTATCTACTCTGCTAGATGTACTTGCGTATAATACTCATTATAATGCTATGGCTGCACATTATTCACTAAATGAAGCATTTCTTGATTCTGCTCAGATTCGTGGTAATGTTGTTACCCGTGCTAAAATGCTTGGTTACGTGCCAAGATCTATTATTTCACCAAGAGCAACAATAAGTTTTGAAGTAGATGCTAGTGCTACTGCTGAAAACCAGCGTCCATCTGAGATGACCCTTCCACGTGGTACTAAATTTTCAACCACTGTTCAAGGTGAAACTTACGAATATATCTCACTTGAGTCGCATACTGTTACTATTACAGCTGATAATAAATATGTATTTAATTTAATTGAAATTGCTGAGGGCACATATAGCACTATTCAATTCCGTGTTGATAACGACATCGAAAGTCAGAAGTTTCAGATACCAGACGAAGATGTCGACACATCAACATTAAGAGTTAGAACACAAGCTAACGAAAAATCACAAAGAAGCGATGTATATAATCGCTTTGAATCTTTATTAAATTTAGATTCTACATCTTTAATCTACTATATTCAAGAAAACACTAGTGGAAAATACGAAGTATACTTTGGCGATGACGTTATTGGCAATAAGCCAGAAAATAACAACGTCGTAACACTTGATTATATTTATACTCAAGGCCCTGAAAGCAATGGAGCTGATAATTTTCAATTCACTGGTACTTTAGCTAAAAACGATGGCCAGAGTTTAGTTGATGCTCTATATTCTACACCTATCACTGTTAAAATTTCTGGTAGTGGTGCTGAGCGAGAGTCAATTGAATCTATACGATTTAACGCACCATTGACGTTTACTGCTCAAAACCGCGCGGTGACTTCAGATGATTATCGTGCTATTATTCTTAAGTCATTTGCTAACATTGCTTCTATCTCTACGTGGGGTGGCGAAGATAATGATCCTGTTGATTTTGGTAAGGTATACGTATGCATTAAGCCATTAACCGAAGAGGTGTTAACTTCTCAGGAAAAGGATACTATTTTAAATAGCGTTCTTAAGGGCAAAAACATTGTATCAATTACCCCAGAAATTGTAGATCCTAACTTTACAAATCTAGAGTTAGATGTATTTTTTAAATATAATCCAAACCTCACAGATAGATCAAGTGTAGGGTTACAGGGCGTGGTCCGTGATACCATCTCAGATTATAACTTTAACCAGTTAAATAAGTTTGACGGTGTATTTAGATACTCACAACTTTTAAAACTAATTGATAATTCAGACCGTGCTATTCTAAACAGCACAGTGCGTCCCTATATGTTTAAGAATATTAAAGCTAAAACCACCAGAAGAGATAATGACTTTTCACTAGCATTTGCTTCTCCTATTTTTAATGCTGGAACTTCTGAAGACCATGTAATAAGCTCGACATCCTTTAGAATTAATGGAATAGATCATTACTTTGGTGATAAACCAATTGTTGGCTCATCTGATCGCCGCGTGATAGCATATAGAATTGTTAATGGTAGAAACGTTACTAGTGTTAATGACTGTGGCATTATACAGCCCAGCAAAGGCACAGTGCGAATTAATAATTTTGCGATTGATGCTGATACTACAATTAAAATTACAGTGACACCCAACAGTTTAGATATAGCTCCAAAGAGAGATCAGCTACTTAATGTTGATCAAGCATATGTAACAATTAATCCTGAAGTCGATACTATTTCTACAGCTGGTGCTTCAGGCACAATCGATTATACTACGAACTCAAGGTTAAGATAATATGGCTGAAAATAGCTCACCAGGATATATAGAAAGCTTAGCTTCTACTCGAAAAAAATCTAAGGAACATTTAAGGATTGATCAATTAATCCCTGGTGAGATTTTAGAAAATTCTGGTGATAGTGGTATTAAGGTATTATTAGAAAAGTATTATGAATTTATGAACATGAACGAATTCATATACAATGTGGAAGACATCTACAGCGATTTAATATTGGATAATGTAGCTACGTTTAGAATTAGAGACGAAGCTAACGATAATAACCAGTTTTTTACAGATGAAACGGGGTTAAGTTCAACATTAATAGTTTCATCATCCAATGAATTATTACCTAGGGCTACAACATTTGTAGGTAATAACACTATTGTTGATACCGTGCTTAATACTATTACTTTAACTTCAGCGCAGCAGTTAGGAATGCCAGTTAATGCTTTAGTCCAATATAGCAGTTCTGGAACTTCGATTGGAGGTTTACAGCATAATAAAGTTTATTATATTATTTCTAGCTTTAACGGTAAAATCAAGATTTCAGAAACTAAAAATGGGTCATCGATAAACTTAACTAGTACTCCAGGTGGTAATCATACTTTAGTTGGTATTTCTCGTGAGGTGGAAGAAAATGTATCTACTGCTAATATTAATATCACTAATGGCAACGAACTTCCCGGATCGCTTAAAAGATCAGAATCCGATATTGGTAAGACATTTACTGTAACTGGATTAGATGCATTCAACGGCCTATCAGCTAGACTTACAACACCTATTACAAATTGGGTTGGGCCTGGTCCATCATATATTCTTAATAGTATCGAAGATGCTATGGATATTGATAAAAACTCTAATAGCGCCATTGATGACTCAAATAAATATTTAGAAATGATGCAGAAAGAAATTGCAGCTGCAATTCCACGAAACGTATCACAGGTTAATTTAAATAAAAACACGCTATATAAAAGAATTGTAGATTTCTATAAAATTAGAGGATCATCTGATTCCATTGAAACATTCTTTAGGCTTCTATTTAATGAGCCGGTAGTTATGGAAAAGCCATATGATAATACTCTTATTCCTTCGACTAGTGGCTGGAGTCAAGATACAAATCAGTTTATCAATAATCGTGGATTCTTATCTGAAAAGAAAATCAGAGTGCATGATAGCTATAAATACCAAAAGTATTCTTACCTAATTAAAACTGGTAAAAACTTATCAGACTGGGATAATATATTCAATCGACTAGTGCACCCATCTGGATTTATATTCTTTGGTGAAATTCTAATGTTACTTGAAAATACTCGAGCAAAATTAGGAGATCATTATAGTAGTGGTGCTAAAAGCGTTACCCGAGATACTAAGGATCCAGAAACCGGAAATGTTGTAACGCAAGCAATTAGAGCATATGGAACGTATAACTTTTTAGATAAAGATTTTCCTAGATTTACGTTATCATCTATGCCTGGTATTCAACCTGGCGTGATCGGGATCGAAGATATTCCATTATTGGTTAAAGCTATAGCTAGTGTATTTGGTCCTCGGCCTGAAGCACATATATTTTCTCCCGCTAGTCTATCTCCAACCATAGATAGCAGCGGAACAATTACTTCAGTTAGTATTGTGCAACCTGGATCTGGCTACACCGCTGGTCCTTCTACTGCCGCGAGTACAATTACAGTATATGGCACTAATACAACACCAGCTGTCATAACCACAAGTATTGATTCGGACGGTAAAATACAAACAGTAACAATTGTTAACGGTGGTTTAGGATATGACGCTACTACATTGACACTAGGTATATCTGCTCCAATTGATGCTAGTGGAAATACTAGTACTCAAATATCTAAAATTGATTTAAATCGCCTATATAATAAGAAATTTAGACAAAGGCCAGAATTATTCCTTGGACCACCTCAGGCAAGAGATGAAAATGATGAACCATTAGCGACAAACGTTCAAGCTACTGCTGAGTTTTCAATGGAGCCTGCTGAGTTAGATTATATAACTCTAATAAATCGCGGCACTGGTTATACTACCCCGCCTAGTATAACATTTTCTAATCCCCAAACTTATTACACTAAAGCTCCATTTTTTACTGAAGACTTTACTGGCGAAAGTATTGATAATACTGGGGGACAAGCTAGCGGTAATTGGAGAATAGATGGTATAGAACACTCATCGACAGGGGTTGGTGCACATACTGGAGCTATTGAAGCAGATCCAGATGATTCTAACAATACTGTACTAAAAATACAAACATCAGCCCTCGACACCAATGCTGGTAGTCAAACCGGTGGTATATATAGAGCGCTTAGTTGGCAAGCACCAGAATGGACCGAACGAACTTCGGGTAATGTAATTAGAGTTAAATTTAAAGCTAAGCGACCATCTTCTGGCGGTTCGGCTGCAGTAAGAGTTGCTTATTCTACTGCCCAACATGGTAACTCTAACTGGAAAATATTCTATTTTAGTGGCACGGATCAATGGGAAGAATTTTACTTCGAATATAACATATCAGAGTTAGTTTCTACTAATGAAGATTATGTTGGATTCCAAACAGATGGTTCTAACGGAATAGTATACATTGACGATATAGAAATAGGAGTTAAGTATGACTGGCCATACGCCTTTACTACTCTTAACAGTGATGGAAGCGTAGCTGACGCCAGAGTAGAATATCCAGGAGGTGGCTATACCTCTAAACCAACGATAAACATTAATGGTAATGCAACAGCTGAAGGCTTTTTAAAACCAACAGAAATTAGCAGTATAAATATTATTAACCATGGACACGGATATATTCGTGAACCAGACGTAAGACTCGGCTCTGCAATGGACATTGAAGCACGAGTTGTAGATGAAACTATTAAGTTAATTTTAAGTTTGAATCACGCCGCTGATGGATCTACTATACTTTATGAAAATAGCTATTACGGTGCAAAAGGAAATAGTTATTACACTAGTAGTAAAAAGTTTGATATGAATCAAGAAATCCACCAATTTGGCCAACAAACGATTGAATCAAACAATATAAATAACATAAATAAATATAACATAAATTCTTATTTTAAATAATAAAATATTAAACCATAGGAAACTAAAATGGCAGCCATTATTACAACACCATTTAGAGTCGTAAATGCTGAAAACTTCAAAGAAGATGTTACTAGCAATAACGTTTATATCGGCATCGGCAAATCAGACGCATGGTCAACATCACTTTCAGACACTGTAGATTCAGTAGAAGATGTACCAGGCGATCACATTGACGACATAAACCAGGCGCATCAGCAATTAATTGGTCTTAAGAAAGTTACAGCTAGTAACATTTCGCACGTAGTTAGACGAATTGACTGGGAGAATGGCAAAACATTTTCACCATATGATTCAAGTGATACCGATCTATTTGATAAAGATTTCTATTGCTTGACTTCAGAATTTAAAGTTTATAAATGTATTGTTGCTGGATCTGGGGGTTCTACCCAACAGCCTAATCATACTGCTGCAGCATTGCAAGAGTATACCGATAGCTATGTTTGGAAGTACATGTATACTATTATTGCTGCTGATTCAGAAGCATATCTAACTAATACGTTTATGCCGGTTAAAACGTTAGCCGAATCACCAGTACTTGCTGATACCGAAGTTAACTATCCACAACAGCAATCTCAAATTGGATCTAGAGCATTAGCTACTGCTCAGGGTATTCAAAGAATTGTTATTACTAACGGTGGTCAAAATTACGAAGCGACTGATAACTTTACCGTTACTGTTACAGGTGACGGAACTACTCAAGCCACAATTGCCGATGGTGACGTTGTAGTAAACGGCTCTGGAGCGATAAGCGCTATTAATGTGGATCTTACTAGCACTGATGCTGGTAAAGGATTTACTGTAGCGGATATTATTATTGCTTCAGATGGCAGTGGCCAGAACGCAACTGCTCGAGCAATAATTGAACCACCCGGCGGACATGGCACTGATCCGGTGCACGAGTTAGGCGGATTCTTTATTGGAATTAACGCACAGTTAGAAGGTAACGAGGTTACAATTAATAACGACTTTAGACAAGTTACTATTATTAAAAATCCTTTACTGAGAAGCGGTGCAGCTGCAACTGGTGACGTGATTAATCCCCTTAGATATTTGCAAACTACTAATGCCATAACTAGCTTTTTGCCCGATCAAGTTGTTACTGGTGTAACAAGTGGAGCTAAAGCACTCATAGCATATAAAGTTGACAATGATAAGGAAATCTATTTTTACCAAAACGAAAAAACTGGCTATACTGCTTTCCAAAATAGTGAAACTATTAATAATGGTCTAGGTAATACTGCAATATTAGGTAGTACTGCTGTTAATTACGGAGATGCTACCGCTGGCGGCCCATATTTGATTGGTAGTGGTGAAGTTCTTTTCTTAGAAAATCGCCAACCAATTAATCGAAGTGCTACGCAAATTGAAGATATTAAATGCATTATTGAATTTTAAAAGAGAGAACAATAAATGGCTATTACCAATGTAAAACATAATTTCTCACAGTATGCCCTTGATGATTTTGATGAAACTAAAAATTATCAAAGAATACTATTTAAGCCAGGATTTGCAGTACAGGCTAGAGAATTAACTCAATTACAAACTGCGCTTCAGGCTCAAATTGATAAGCTAGGACAGCATGCCTTTACTGATGGTCAAAGAATTTTAAATGGTCATCCAACTCTTAATGTAAACTATGATTATATAAAAGTTGAAAGTGTATCTAATGTTAAAGACTTTATAGGATCGACTGTAACTGGTTCTACCAATACAACTAATCAGGTTGAAGCCTTAGTTCTTAATGCAGTTGTTGCCACAGACAGCGATCCGGATACGCTGTTTGTAGCTTACACCTCTTCTGGCGGCACAGGCCGAGATGTTTCTAAATTTGTTGCTGGTGAAACCTTAACTGGTACTGGCGGAAATACACTAGGCAATACCACTAAAACTGCAACAATCGGCGGGGCTGATGGAAGTTCAATTAGCGCTCCTCTTGGCTTAGGATCTGAAATTTCTATAACGGAAGGTGTTTACTTTATTAGTGGTAATTTTGTTCATGTTCCTGCTCAAACATTGATTTTAGAAAAATATAGCAATACGCCGACATATATTGTTGGTATGCAAATTGCTGAAGCTGTAATTTCTGCAAGCACAGCAGGCCATAGTAATCTTCAGGATAATGCTAGTGGAAGCTCTAATGCATCAGCACCTGGAGCAGATCGATACACAATTAATACTACTTTGATAAAAGAAGCTGACATCACACTTAATACAAGAACAATTGATGATTATGTTCATATGATGACTATTGAAAACGGTATTAAATTCGTCAGTACTCTTCGAGAAGCAGGTTCAGAATTAGATAAAAGATTTGAAGATAGAACACAAGAAGAATCCGGAGATTATGTAGTAAATCCTTTTGTTCTTGATGTTAGGGAAGATAAAGATGATGGCTCTAATTATGGCCATTCTTCCACTGGAGATCAAGATAAAATATATGTAGGCATTAGCGAAGGTACTGCTTATGTTGCCGGCCGGCGCATTAGACTAACTGAAGATTCTCAAGCAGATCCTGTTCGTTTAGATAAACCAAGATCAGGAGACTCAGAAGTTATTCCTGAAACTACGCAATCAGTTGGATATGGTAACTTTGTAGAATTAACAGAGGCTTCAGTTGAAGGTGCACCTGATATTTCAACATTGCGCACTCTTAAGTTACTTCATAGTGATGGTACTCAGCTTGGTACAGCTCGCGCTAGGGATTTAAGATTCGACAGTGCTAAAAACGTATTTAGATTATTTCTGTTTGATATAAAAATTACAGCACAAACATTCGGTAACGTTTTAAAGGTTAAACAAAGAAACGTTGGTGATTCTAACGACATTTTCAATGGAACATTGGCCACAGCTGGCAAATTGTTTGATTCTGCTAGCAATTCATTAGTTTATAAGCTACCGGCAGATGCTATTGAAACACTAAAAATCGGCAGTCCAGCTGATGCTAGTGTAGATGCTGAGTTTAGAATGAGTGTACAAAGTACTGTTAACGTGTCAGGCCAAGCAGTTAGTAATGTTGCATTAGGAGCCCCTTTAGCATCTAAGGACGATGTAATAGTATATTCTGGTGATGTTGATGACGATTCGCACCATGCCATAGAGCTAGGCGATAGTCAATTTAATGGAGTTGCAATCACTGATACCCAAATAAGTCTACAAAATCTTCCGGCTGCCTTTAATGGTCAACAGATAACAATAATATTTACGGCTAGAAAAACCAATTTAGCAAATAAGACTAAAACGTTTAAGGCAAATGTAACTAAAACATTCACTATTAGTGGCGGATCTATTGCCGCAGAGTATACTTTAAGTCAACACGATATTATTACTTTACACCATGTTAAAAAGCAGACTAGTAACGAGGATATTACTGACCGATTTATTTTAGACGGTGGCCAGAAGGATAATTTCTACCAAACTGGTAAACTTATCACTAAGCAAGGTGCACTAATTCCTAATGGAACTTATGTTGCAACATTTGATCATTTTGAACATACTGGTTCTGGTGATTATTTCTCTGTTGATTCTTATGCGCATGAAACAACGGGTACTGATGTTTATCCGCTTATTCCATCGTATAAAGGAATATCTCTAAGGGATGCTATTGATTTTAGGCCGACTAAAGCTATTGACGTGGATGACTTTACAAGTGCTGGTTCGTTAAGATTTGCCACTGGCGTTTCCCCATCTGAGTCAGCAATCGATTTAGCAATTACACATTATAAAGGTAGAATAGATAAGCTATTTTTAACTAAGGCTGGTAAATTTGAAGTAGTAAAAGGTGTTGCAAGTACAAATCCAATACCACCCGAAAATATTGAGAATGCTGTACATTTGTACACCTTTGTTCTTAATCCATATGTCTTTGGTTTGCAAGACGTAATTATTATTCCAGTAGATAATAGACGATACACTATGCGAGATATCGCTAAGTTGGATAAACGGATTAAAAACCTAGAATATTATACATCGCTTTCACTATTAGAAAAATCTGCATCTGGTGCTGAAATTGCTGATGCCGCTGGCAATATTAGATTTAAGAATGGATTTATAGTAGATGGATTCTTTGGACACAATGTCGGCGATCCTTCTAATCCAGAATATTCTATTGCAATAGACACTAAAACCGGTACTGCGCGGCCAAGGTTTGATGAAAGAAGTGTAAACTTAATCAGAAAGTCCAGTGATTCTGACAACAGTAGTTCTACAAATATAGCTAGGGCTACTGCTGATCTTGGAGCAAATCCAATTAAATGTACTACTGCGATTAAGGGCGGCGTAGTAACTCTTCCATATTCTGAAGTTACTGAGTTAAATCAACCTTATGCATCTTACGCAGAATTTGTAAATCCATATAATGTAATTATATGGGATGGTACAGTTAACCTATCGCCCGAAAGCGACGAGTGGAAAGAAGTTGACCAGCGGCCAGATGTTATTATTAATGACAATAGCCGTTATGATCAGTTTGTTGCACTAGCAGAAGAAGAAGGAATTTTAGGCTATAAATGGAACGAATGGGAAACTAACTGGACCGGTGAAGAAGTAACTAGTCAGAATGTGGTTGAAGAGCTTAATATTTATGTAAAAGATGATAATGCGGCTAACCAAAGAGTTGAGCGTTTAACTGGTGTTGCTAATGATAATAATAACTGGCGCGCAGATGTCCGATCGACAACTCAAGCTATCAAAAGTACAAGCAATCAGACAAGATCTGGTATTAATACTTCAATTGATAGTTCGGTGCAAAGTCAGGTAGTAGGTGACTATATAGTTGAAACTAGCTATATTCCGTTTATGAGATCACGTAAAGTATACTTCGATGCTCAACTAATGAAACCTAATACTAAAGTTTATGCGTTCTTTGATGGATCTAATATAACTTCTTATTGTAAGCAGCATAAGTCTGGGACTAATCATGCTGATTCTGATTTTGTAGAATTTCATGATGTAGTTAATGGAGATGCATCATTAAATTATCGCTATGAAACTTCTCACCCAGATGCCAACTCTGGAGAGCTTATTAGTGATTCAACCGGCCGGGTAATTGGTTCATTTATTATTCCTAATAATAGTGCGTTTAAGTTTAAAACAGGTACTAGAATTTTTAAACTTACTGATGATATTCAAAACCGAGACGCAGAATCAACTACTAAAGCTCAGCAGGCCTATTACGCACAAGGATTACTTGAAAGTAGACAAAGAACTATTCTAAGTACACGTATTCCAAAATTAGTTCATAGAGAAGTTAATGGATCAAGAACCATAGTATCTAATAGAAGTGAAACTACACATGAACTGATAAGATATTTTGATCCTATTGCAGAATCATTTGTTGTTAAAACTGCAGGTGGTATATTTACTACAGGATGTGAAGTATTTTTAAACAAAATAGATCCTAATATTCCGATTACAGTATCGATCAGAGAAGTTGAGAATGGTTATCCCACGCAGATCGTTGTCCCAGGTGCTGACAGAATTATATATCCACAGACTATCGTAGATCAATTTAATGCTATTCCTGCCAATAGTGATGTAACTACTACTACCTTTGAAGTTGCAGATGCTAGCCATTCCACTACTATAGATTGGGACCATCCAGTACATTTACAAGAAGGCAAAGAATACGCACTTGTTCTTATTTCAAATTCTGATAAATATAAGGCTTTTGTTGCTGAAACCAGTAAATTTGATTTATCCAATACTGATTTTAGAATCACTAAACAGCCGTTTGATGGTGTATTCTTCACATCTGCAAACTCATCAACTTGGTCAGCAGAACAAAATAAAGACTTAAAGTTTAAGTTAAAGAGAGCATCATTTACTACAAGTAACGCAGAAATTAATCTAGTAAATGATAAACTACCACTAGTAACTCTACCAAGTAATCCATTTACATTCCTTTCTAACCCAGATAGTAATACATCCTTAATAAGAGTTAAACATCCAAACCATGGAATGTATGGAATTGGTTCTAGTAATACTGGCATTCACAGCGTATCAATTTCTGGGGTGAGTGGTAGTGTTAATGGTATTGCAGCTTCGGCGATTAACGGCAATCACACAATTGTATACAATACTGCTACATTAGATACTTACGATATTTTAGTAGGGGCTGCTGATAATCAACAGCAAGCTTCAATTATTGGATTGAGCGGCGGCGGAACATCTATAAAAGCCTCTGAAAATATGTCATATGAAGTTTTTAAATTAAGCACTGCTACAACAGAATTTAAAAATTCTAAAATTCAATATCAAATGAAAGGCCGGACAGCTAAACCTCAAGATAGTTCTGGAATTACATTGCCAGATGCCTATACATTAGAACCAGCAGGCGGTTCAGACTTTAGAAAAATATTGGCAAATAAAAACCAGGAAACAGAATTTCCAATGCTAATCGCGTCAGAACAAAATCAAACATTTAAAAACATTGATGAGACATTCCTTCTTAAATGTATATTTAGTACAGATAAAGAAAATTTATCACCAGTACTAAACTTGAATAGAACTTCATTAATTACTGTTTCTAATAGAATTAACGATGCTACTACCAATTCTTCAGCTTACGGCACGTATTATGTAAATGATACAAAAAATAATAATACTAGCAATGAGTCTAACTATATTACTAAGGCTGTAGAATTAGATAATCCTGCTGAAGAGTTAGATATATACATTAGTGCTAATAAGCCAAGTGCTGCTAACATTGACGTATATTATAAGGTTGGAAACGATGATACTGCTATTGACGAAGATGATTGGACAATTTTACCTCCGGATTCTATAATACCTACTAATAATAATGGAGTATATAGTGAAATTCATTACAGTAAAGACTTTGGTGCTTCAACGTTCAACCGGTTTATTATAAAGGTAGTTCTAAGATCCCAAAACAGCGCGGCTGTTCCTACTATTAAAGACTTTAGAGCTATTGCGTCAACATAATGAAAAAAAGAGTAAATGTAGAAGATAATTATTACTATGAGAGAGATATAGGCACTGGTGCTATTATAAATAATAACGAAGCGGCTTATAACAGAAGATTAGATCAAAAGAAAGCAGCTCGAGCAGCCAAGAATGAAATGGCTCAAATTAAATTAGAACTAGCTGAAATAAAAGCATTAATAAAACAATTAGGTGGTAACTGATGGCTGATGAAACAAAAATTCTAAAATCTAATACATTCGAAGAATGGAGACATAAAACGAATGAAATTTCGTTTGATGTCGGAGATAGCGGCGAATTAAATAGTAGATTGTCTAATAAACTATTTAATTACAATAATGTAAGCGGATTTAATCAATATATTATTACTGATAGTGATGATTCGACTGTGCCAGCAGAGGTATCATTTGAATTGCTGCCAGATACTACACTAGATAACACTAGTGGGTATATTATTTTAGCTGATGGCACGTCTTTGACTGGACTAAATAACGGAAATAGTATATCTCAGTCTGGAGGATATAGTGCTACTATTGTATCCTCAGTTATAATTGACAATAAGCCAAAGATTTTAGTACGCAATAGTGTTGGAAATTTTAACGCTGCAGCAGATCTAACTAGTGGCAGTGCTACAATTTCTGCAGCCAATGTTGAAAGACTAATTGTAGAAAGCTTTAAATCTGGTTCGATTGTAGTAAAAACGATCGCGGCCGACACTACTCCAACAGTAAGGAATAACGATCTAACTGCAGCTGGCTATCATATACCTAATGTAATAAGTAAAATCACGTTATCTGGTTCACCTACAGCTAAGGTTGTCCCCTTAACCGAAGGAACTGTAGTTTATCAAGGCCTGCAGTTGGCAACAGGTTTAACCGAGGCAGAGGCTGCGGCGAGTGCTAATACTGCATTTATTGGAAAAGTTTATCACGCAAATGCCGATCACATATATTTAAAGACATTTACAGGTACATTTAATAAAACAATTGGCCTTAAAATACTTGGATTACCGAGTGGTTCTAATTTAGCTGCAAGCTATTTTAATGTAGACATGCATGAATTTCCAGCTGGCCTTGGTGCATTAATTGAATTTAATTCTCCTATAACTGCAAACGAAAATGTTACAGTATCAGCTAGAGACCTAATAACCGTAGCTAATGAGCTGCAAGCTGATATTGGACAAGTTGAAACGTTAGGAACTGATGCAGACGACCTTACAGCAGCAACTAATGAGCTTGAAACTGCAGTAAGAGGCACTGGAGCAAATTATACATTGGCTACTGATTCTGCCTCTGGGCTTATTGGCGGTGTTAATGAACTAGAAGCTGCGTCTCGTGGTGATAGTTCTGCCACTAATTATACTGTAACAACCGAGTCAACCGAAGGATTTGCTGGTGGTATTAATGAACTCGATACTGCTATTAGATCTGCTACAATGCAAACTAATAATGCATTAGTATCTGCTACTCTTACTACTACAGCCAATGATATCACTTCCGCAATTAATGAGCATGACACTGAATTAGGAACCATTACGGCACAGCATATGGGAACCACGGCGGCCAATGTGGGTGACGCTATTGCTGAAATTGAAGGCCAAATTGGTACAGAAAGTATTTCAGGAATTGATTCTGGCGATTCAGCTAATACCATATATGGAGCGCTAAACCAATTGCATGGTGAAATTGGTGAAGCAGATATTAGTGGAATTTCAGGCACTGATAATACAGTTTCAACAGCACTAAACCAGCTTCACGATGAAGTAGGTAACGTCGGTGGCGGATTAAACGGATTAGCTGCTACTGATCTTACAGCAGCCGTTGATGAATTAAGAACTGATATTGGTAACGTAGGCGATAGTGGCGCTACATTAACTACTGGTACTAACATTGTAGCAACTGATCTTACAGCAGCAGTTGTTGAATTGGATACTACTATTGGCTCTGGTGTTATTACCGGAACTGGAACTGAAGCGGCTGGTCAAAGTAATTTAACAAATGCTATTAATTCTATTGACGCTGGATTAGGTAATGCTACTAGTTATAACAATCATCACTACGGCGCTAATACTGTAGCCGAATCATTAACTAAATTACAAAGTGGTTTAAGTAGCAATGATGATGAAATTTATGATATAATGCAAGCTATTGACGGCGGCCGACCTGGTACAATTAGATTAGTAAACAATGCTACTATTCCAGCATCGTACGCTGCAGGTGATGTTCTGCAACAGAGCGGTGGATTTAGAGCAACGATCGTTGCTGGCGGAATAGACACTTCAAATAAAACTATCAATGTTAGAGATATAACTGGTACATTTAGTTCTTCTCAAAATATAACCAATAGTGGTAAGACTACCATTAGTGCTAATAGTGTTAATACAATGGATAAAGTTGACACTACAATTTCTGCAAATGGGATAGGTGCAACAACTATTAAAGGTGCACTTGAAGAGCTAGCATTAAGAGAAATTATAGCAGGAGATGGTCTAGGTGGCGGTGGTAATCTATTTAATAACAGAACACTTGATATAGAAATAGCTGGTGGTGGTGGACTATCGTTCAATGTATCAGCACCGGTTAATGCTAACGTTAGTCACACTGCAGCTTGGAAAGGATTTCATACTGTTAGTAGTATTTCAAATACTGACGAAAAGGGCACCTTTCTTTTCAATGACGGCCCTTTTACCACTGCTAGTAGAATTGCTGATCAAAGATTTAGTGTTAACTCTAGCAGTGGTAATATTACACTTGCGCCTAATACTCAGATCTTCGAAGATGACAGTATGACAAACGGTGTCACGAACACAGTTATTGCTAGAAACTCAGCTGAGGATGATGGTGGTGTATACCTTGAAGCATTTACTTTCTTAGAAAGAACTGCCTGGAGAAATAGAACATTAACATTTAGTGGTACAATTGATACTAAAACTTTACATAGCAGATACTATGTAAAAGCATTTATTAAATATCTAAATTCAGATGACGAGTTTAATTTAATAGAAGAAGTTGAGATTGATCTTAAGACTGCAACTAATGATACTTTTTCTATATCACTAGCAATTCCTGATGGTGGTAATATTATACCTCAAGTAGGTTTTGTTGTCGGAGGTGTTAACACTTCTGCGACAGATCAAACTGCAATTGCTGCTACTTCTATAGTGGCATCTAATGTTGAGCTATCTGTAAGTGCGGCTGCTGGTGGTGGCCAATTATCAGTAGACAGTAGTGTCATTAGAACTGGTGATGCAGGCGGCACAGCGTTAAATCAAACATTTAATAGTAATATCAACTTTAGCTCAAGTAACACCTTAACCTTTCCAGCTGGCTCTACGCTAGATGTTTCAGCTGGTTCTATATTAATCGGTGGTGGTGGTGAAGTTGACGTAGCTTTCGACACAGCATTCTTAAAACTCCAGGCCGGCACTGCAACACACGGTATAAAGGTAGATAGAACTCAAGATGCTATGGGGGCACTTTATAGTAATCTTGTTCCTTCACAGAGTACTGTAATTAGTGCAGGAAATGATGCAGAAATAAAATGGAATGAAGGCCAGGTTATCGCAGACAAAGGTCATAGAGCATGGCAGGTTACTGGCTTAACTAGTGGTGTGGATCCATCGGCTCAAACGACTGATTTAGTAACATTCTATAACGCCGGAGAATTAGTTGCTAATACTACTGAAATTACTACAACATGGGATGATAGTGCTAGTACATTCTCCTCAGCACTTGGCACTACAGGTGTAACTGCTTCAAGCTATGGTTCTGCTACGGCTATTCCGGTTGTTACCGTAGATTCTAAAGGAAGAATTACCGCGATGTCCACGGCTTCTATTACCACTACCATGAATATAGCAGCAGATAGCGGTGATGATCGATCAATTGATCTTGCGGCTGATACATTTAAAATAGCTGGTACAAGTAGCGAAATCACAACCACAATGGTTGCAGATGATGATTCTACAGTTGATACTATACAGATTGGATTGCCGGATAGTGTAACTGTTGCAACCAATTTAACAGTAAGCGGAGCGACAGCATCATCAAGTAGCAGTACTGGTGCTTTAACTGTAGCAGGCGGTGCTGGTATCGGTGGCGATTTATTCGTTGCCGGTAACTTACAAGTTGACGGAACACAAACAATTTTCAACACCGAAACAATAACCGTTGATGATAACATAATCGTATTAAATGATAATAAGACTGGTGCAGCCGGAACAGAAAAGGCTGGTATTGAAATTGAACGTGGTAATGACACTAATGTGCAGTTACGATGGAATGATGCAACTGATGTTTGGGAATTAACAACAGACGGAACTACTTACAGCACAATTATTACAGAGGCTACTGACTACGATGATTGGGTACTAGCAAGTGGTACTACTGCTGGAAATGCTACTATTGGTGATGGAGATACTGTTACATTTAGCGCTGGTACCGGCCTCACTACTTCTCGGAGCACTAAAACAATAACATATTCTCACGCCGATACCTCAACGCAAGCTGATGTTGACAATAGTGATGGTAACGTATTACAAGATATTGGATTTGATACTTTTGGTCACGTTACATCAGTCGGAAGCACTGATTTGGATACTCGTTATATAAGATCATTCGATGTCCGAGATGGTGATGGTACTGAAAAGGTAATAACGCAAAATGAAGTATTTAAGTTTAAAGAATTAACCGGTGATGGTGCGTCGATTGATATTAATTTTCAGACTGATGGTACCATAGGTGGAGCTCCTAACGAACAAACATCGCATATACTAGGCTTTAAAATTACAAATGATAGTAAGGGTTCCGATCAGAATATCTTTAAAAATGTTGTTGTAAATCCAACCATCAATGTGAACCACACCTTTGCTGATAATGGAACTATAGCAGCTGGATCTAATACCGATACATTTACTTTCTATCCTGATTCAGGTATTGATATTGACGTAGATGCTACTAATAAGTCTATTAAAATTAAAAATACGTCGTTAGGATCTGATCAAAATATCTTTAAAACTATAAAGGCCTTTAACCATGGCGCGGCCGGGGCGCAAATTGGTTCAGATATTGTAGCTGCTGATAATGCTGACGTATTGAACTTTAAGGAAGTTCAAAAGAGCAGTACAACTGGTATTGAATTATCTATAATTGGTACTGATACTATTGGAATTGCTCACGCAGATACCTCAACTGACGTAACAGATATTGCTTCGGACAATTCTGGTAATACTGTTATTCAAGATATTAGCTTAAGCTTCGATACTTATGGCCATGTAACAGGCGCTAGCACTGCTACTAAAACCATAGCAGCCCCTAGTAACGGCGTGTTGACATTAGCAGGTGGTACACTTCTTCATATTAATGAGGATGATAAAACCTTTAGTGCTAACCAGTCAGGTGATCAGACTATTACGTTTGATCATGATGCTGTTACGCGCGAAAACACTAGCGCTTCATCAACCTTATCGGCTAGTGGTACCTTTACCGCTATAACAAGTCTAACGAGCAGCACTGAAGGGCATATAACCGCCGCGACGACTAAAACGTATACTCTACCAGCTGATACTAATACGAACCAGTTAACAACTTTCCAAGTTGAAGATGGTGATGGTACTGAAGTAACTATTAGTCATGGTAAAGAATGGAAGTTCGTTGAAGGTAATGACATTAACGTTAACTGGAGCGATAACAATGGAGGAACCGATGGGGATCCATTTGATCTAACATTTGCTCATAAAAATACTACACGTACTAATACAACAAGCACTTCAAGTCCGGGCGCGGGTGGCACCTTTACTGCGCTGTCATCAGTGACTACTAATGACAGAGGACACGTAACGGGTGCTGATACAGTGACTGTTACACTGCCTTCTGCGATTGGTGAAGCTACGTCATCTACGTATGGTACCGTTAAAATAGGATATACCGCAAATGCTAAGAATTATCCAGTTAAATTATCAAGCGGCAAGATGTATGTTAATGTGCCGTGGTCAAATACACAGAATACATACGCACGAAGCGATTTCATAAACCAGGCCTGTAATACTAATAGTACTGTTCACTTTGAAGGACTCATGGTTGGGCAAACAACAGGTACTACAGCTAATACTATTAAATGTACCGGTGATATTATTGCATACGCATCTGACGATAGATTAAAAAATCGTATTGGAAATATAGAAAATGCACTTGATAAAGTAAATAAATTAAACGGATTTACATTTACTGCTAATGAAATTGCGGTAGGATTAGGTGTAGAACAAAATACTGACGATGTAAGAGTTGGAGTTAGTGCTCAAGAAGTTGAAGCTGTATTACCAGAAGCTGTAAGAGACGCCCCGGTTAAAAATGATGAAGGCTATAAAACGGTTCAATATGAAAAAATGGTTCCACTTTTAGTTGAAGCTATTAAAGAGCTAACAGAGCAGAATAAATCACTCAGAGCTGATCTTGAAGAACTAAAAAGCATAAATAATAAGTAAATAGGATAAAAGAACATGGCGATTGTTTCAAATTTAGTAATAGACCAGGGATCAACTTTTTCTGCTGACATCGATGTAACTGATCGCAATGGCTCTGTTCTTAATCTTTCTAATTATACTACTGCCGGGCAGATTAGAAAAACTTATAGTTCATCTACTGCAGTTGCATTCACTACATCAGTTTTTGATGCCGCAGCTGGAACAGTGCGGATTCAACTATCGTCTACACAAACTGCAGGAATGAAAGCAGGTAGATACTTATACGATATTGAAATTGTATCGCCTGATAGCCAAGTTACTAGAATTATTGAAGGACAAGTGGAAATAACTCCTGGCGTAACGAGAGCATAATCTAATGTCTATCAAAGCTAAGATAAGACAAACGAGTAATTTAAAGGGTAAGCATACTTTAAATAATCAACTTGTGTCTCAAACAGTTAAGCTTAGTGCTGCTGGTTTATCACTAGGCGACTTGGTTAATGTCAACCCCCTCGGTCAAGTAAATAACGGTGTTTTAAAGTACGATTCTAGTAATAACGAATATATTGTAGCACTACCGCCAAATTTATTAGTAACAGCTGATACCAACGATGATGGTAATACTGGGGTAGTAATAGGAACTGATGATTTACGATTAGCTGGTACTGGAAATCAGCTTACAACTACGCTATCTAATGACACCGTAACGTTTGCACTTACGAACGATGTAATCATACCCAATAATCTTACCGTTACTAATGATCTAACAGTAACAGGCACTCTTAATATTAATACTGCTTTAGGTATTGCTGATGGTGGTACTGGTCTTACTGCAGTTACCGATAAGTCTATAATGACCGTATCGTCAGGTGCGATTTCATTCCTCACAAATGCCACTGAAGGAGCTATTGTTCAGTTTGATTCAAGTGGTGATCCCATATCTTCTACTCTTATTGATGGCGGAACTTACGAGTAGGATTCTTTTCCTTATAAATAGATCTATATAAACCGTATATACGGTGGTTAATTTATAAACTCTATATAGAGATTGAACATAGGAGAAGCCAACATTGGCCAGAAAAACTGACATCAGACTCAGACGGTCGGCGGTAGCCGGCTCAGTTCCAAGCGAAGGCCAACTTAATTTAGGCGAATTAGCTCTTAATACCGCTGATGGTGCTTTGTACTTCAAGAAACGTGATAATAGTAATAATGAATCAATTATTACCGCTCATGATGACGGTATCTTGCATATCGATAGTACTAATGCTCGTGTGGGTATTGGTACCCAGTCACCCGCTCAAAAATTGCATGTTAATGGTAATATTATTTCTAGTGGAACATTAACACTACTTGGTGATGATCCTGATTTTATTCAAAGCATGCCTTCAAATTCAAACTCAAATTTAATTGAGCATATATTTGCTGTTGATGGAACCACTAAGGCTACAGTTGCTTGGAGCAAGGTTACCGGCCATAACGAATTTTATATAGAATCAGCAGCTGATATTAAATTAAAAACCAATGGTAGCACAACAGCTGTTACGGTTGGAACCGATCAAAAAGTTACTCTTGCTGATGAATTAGTACTAGGTAATAATCAGGGTATCTATTTAAGTGGCACTGACGATGGTAATACAACAACATCTAGTAAACTGTTTAGAGCTACTGGTAATGCTACAAGATTAGAATACTATAATAATTCATTCATCTTTGATGCTAAAGATAATAGAGCCTTTGAAATTAGAAACCAAAACGATACTCCTATATTTAAGGTAACAGTAGATGGTGAACTTGCTGATTACGATGGCCTAGGCGGGGCAGCTGATACTGATATTGAAAATAGTATAGTAGCAGTTAATAACGGTGACTTAAGTATTGTCAATGGAGCATTAAATGTCGGTGGTAACGAACGTATTAATAATGCTGGCGATATTATAGCTAGGGATTTATCGCAAAGTAGATCTGACGGACAATTCGAAGCTTGGGGTGATATTAGACACCGTAAAGATATTGAAGTACTGAACTCTACATCCGATGGTTGGGTTACTTGGGTTGATAGAAATAGCGGTGCACCGAACTTACAAAATCTTAATAATATTACAATGGCTGGTGTACTTTCTGGTCCATCAACGTTTTATATTGATCCATCTCCCGCTGATACCGTAGACGACGCAACTGTCGATACTGGAACAGTTGTAATTGTAGGTGACTTACGTGTTAGTGGTACTACGACTACAATTAACTCAACTGACATAAACATTGCTGATATAAATCTTACTTTAGCACAAGGATCTACTCAAGCGTCAGATGCAAATGGTGCTGGTATTACTGTTGATGTTGGTACAAATGATCCTGTAATCGCTGATCCTACCTTTACGTATACAAGTGCTAACGATAGCTGGAATATGAATAAAGATCTACGGATTGCTACTGGTGACAGCGCTGCAACCTTTATGGTCGGTAGAGATCTTACAGACGAATACATTAAAATAGAAGTTCAAGATTTAAATAACGTTATTACTGCAAGCCAAGATTCAGATGTTAATCAACCTAATCCTGGTGATGTAAGTGATCATAAGTTTATTTTAAATCGTACATTTGCTGGTACTGGCGAAAGTGACTTTGTTGTTCAAAAGGATGGAACTGACCAGTTTGTTATCGACAAAGATGGAAATGTAGGTATTGGCCATAGTGATCCAGTTCAAAAACTACATGTGGTTGGAAGCATTTATTCGAATGCTGGTAATTTCTTCTTAGATACTAATAGATATTTAACTTCGGTTGGTGTATTAAACTTCGGCACGAATAACGATAGCAGTACACCAAAAATGACAATATTGGCAGATGGTAAAGTTGGTATTGGTGCTGATAATCCTTCGCAAATACTTACAGTAGAAAATAATAGTGGTATATTTAGAGTAAATACTTCTACGAGCACATACCCTAGAATTGAACTAGGATCTACTAGCGGCACTACGGCAGGGATTTTCAACAGAACAAATGCTGCACAGGATATTATATTCGGCGAAGTGGCAGATACTGGTGACTATGTGTTTAGAGGTGGTAATGTAGGTATAGGTACTAGTGATCCTAATTATACTTTAGACATTGAAAGTACATCACCTATTATTAAATTAGAAGATACAGACACAAACACTCAAATGTTGCTTAACGCAAGTAGCGGTGTTGGTGGGTTCAACTTTGACTTTGACTCTACTGGCGTAGCCTCTGCACCCTATGCGGCTTTTCACATGTCTGGCACAGAAGCCATGCGTATTGACTCATCAGGCAAAGTAGGTATTGGTACTGATGACCCAGTTAGAAAATTAGACGTTGCCGGTACTATAGGCTTTAAGGGATTGCAGGGTAGTGGTGGTGTTGGTGGTACTGTTGCAGACTTTACTAAACATACCTGGATAGAAAATAATACTGGTGATGATGGTGACACATGGCATAAGGTTGGTACATTTACTTTACCAGACAATCCTTATTCTGGAATATCGCTTATGGTTGAAACGGTGTATCCAGGATCTAATCATGGTGGGTATGATTATAATGGCCATGTTTGGTTTAATAAAGTTTCTGTTCAGAGAAATGGTAGCACTGATGGCACAGTAGAACTTGATACTGGTTCAGTTCAAGGGCCAGAAAGTTCGAAGCTAAGACTTCATAGGAATAGTGTTAGCGAATGGGAATTGCAAATTAAGTCTGGTATTGATAATCAAGCCCTTTATGCTGATATTACACAATTGTCTTCAGCTGGAGGTGCTTCATTTGCCCTTCAACAAAGCATAACTGCTGGATCAACTGGTGGCACAACTATTACTTCTCCGCACGTGGAAGGAACAACTGCTGATAACGCCCTTACTCATACGTTTGGTCAATTAAGAACTTCAGGTGCCATAAGATCGAACGGTACAATTATTGCTAATGGTGTAGGTACATACGATCCCGACGGTGATGGACTAAATCTTCCTGACGGGGCTAATAGCACGACCGTAGCAGCTATTGCAATTCCTCGGGGTAAAAAAATCGTAGGTACTAATGATGGATACATTAGAAATATTATAGGTTGGATGGATAATACCCATATTGATATAGGGGAAACTAATACTGCTTTAATTAATAGAATTAATTTATTCCCTGGCCATGTTGGATTTGTTGAAATAAGAAATAGTAGAGATGCAGTTGTAGATAATGTTAATGATCATGCTAAATTAAAAATAAAAGATGGTTGGAATAGTACTCAAGGCAGTCAAACCGCTTGGACTGTAGGACAGATTGTAGCAGGCATTGAGCTAGATTCAAGTGATTCTAGTGGTAACTCAGGCAGTGCAGCTGAACCACGATCTACAATAAATCTTGTTTCAGAAACTACTGATGCTTCTGCAACCGCTCTTACGTTTGGTACAAAGGGTAATGTAACAGGTGCTCCAACCGAAAGATTACGAATAACTTCTGCTGGTAACGTCGGTATTGGTACTAGTAGTCCTGATGCACTACTTCATGTGAATGGTGGTGACTTAAAGATTGTTAGTAATGATTCAGTCTCAGGAGAAGATGGTATTCCATCTATTTTGTTTGGTGAAATTACTGGTGGTGCACCACACGCACAAATATCTTATCACGGCGATGATGCAGATGAAGAGGATAATTATATTGGATTAGGTGTATTCGACCCTGGCCAAAGTGATGCCAATACTCTAGCAGAGCAAAAGTTAAAGAATACTCTTGCCATCACACGAGATGATATGGTAGGGGTTGGTACTATACGCCCAGAATCTCTATTAAACGTAGTTCATCAAATAACAGCTAATGAATATCAATATCCTTTAGTTGTATCTGGTATTGATGCAGGTAATACTGTTGATCAAACAACTTCTTCTGGTATTGGTATGCAATTTAAACTTGCTAATAATAATACCGGCGGCCAAAGCATGCCAGGCGCTGCCATAGTAGCTGTTAGAGAAAATGATAATGATGATCGCAATGAAACATCTCTAGTATTTCAAACTTCGGCTCATGATGCTAACCTTGCAGAGCATATAAGAATTAAATCTGATGGAAAGGTTGGTATTGGAACAAATGATCCTTCTAGCATATTACACATTTCAAGTGGTCCTACCGGTGATGCTGTATTAATTTTAGAAGCTGATACCGGCAACGACGCTAGCGTTGAAAATTATAACCCTTATATAGAATTTAGACAAGATGGCGGGGTTCAAGCAAGTGCTATAGGTCATACTAATAATGATAGCACCGATGCTAACTTTTTACAAATTTCTAATTCTATGAATACCGGTAGCGGTATAGAGTTTTTGACTGGCAGCAGTGATGGCTGGAGTAATGCTAGTGGTCGCATGAGAATAATGCCTGATGGTAAGGTTGGCATTGGAACAACCGCCCCATCTTCTCAGTTCCAATCAATTACGTACGGTATTGACACTAATGCTACACCAATTACAGCCACTAATCAAACAGCAACTATAATTGGCCAATTGAATAAGACTGAGAAAAGGTCTGCAAGGTTTACTGTTCAAGCGACTAACACAACAGATAGCACTTATATGGTAACTGAAATTTTAATGATACACGATGGAACAACTCCAGTGATAACAGAATATGGTACAATCTTTACTGGGTCACAGCGAGAAGCTACATTTGATTGTGACATAACCGGTGATAATATTTACTTAAAAGCAACGGCTACACAAGCCTCAAAAACTATTGAATATACCACAGTATCGCATAGTATACTTGTATAAATACTAATAACATAACCTAAACGGTGGAGAGTGAAACCGCATGGCAACCGAAAAGAACTTTAGAGTCAAGAAAGGCCTAGACGTTAAGTCTGGAGTCGTCACAGTCGAGAATCTACCTACCAGTAATGCTGCTGATTTAGTAGTATTAAAAGATGGTACAAACGAAATCGGTAAGATAAAATATAGCGCAGATGACAATCTTGCGATATATGCTTCTGCGACGGGCCATGCGGGTATTAATTTTATTGAAAGTGCTATCATTCCGATGTCGGCTGGTGCGGAAACTAATGATGCTATTTCGTTAGGTGATTCAACTAGAGCATTTAAAGATCTTCACCTATCTGGTGATCTTCATGTTGCAGGTGCGATTAATTCTACAGCTACTTCTGCAACTAATCTAGAAATCGAAGATATAACCATTACTCTTAATAAGTCAGACTCGGATTCTTCGAGTGCGGCTAACGGTGCTGGTATTGTTATTCAAGATGCTGTAGATGCAAGTACTGATGCTAGCATCTTATGGAATACAACCAACGATGAATTTGATTTTAGTAATGGAATAACAGTTAACGGTGATATAAGTTTACCAGATCACGTTAATGAAGATACAGAAAATAGCATAGTTGAAGATTCCGCTAAAATTAAGTTAGGCGCTGGCGATGATTTAGAAATTTACCATGATGGCGTAAATAGAATTGACTCTGATGGCAATTTGTGGATCAGTACGTTTGGTGCTTCGCAACAAGTTAATATTTTAGATAAGTCTACAGATCCGGGAAAATACGTCGCACGATTTGGTCGCAATGGATTAGGAAATCCATCAGTAAGACTATACGAAGATGGCAATATACAAGTTGAACTTTCAAGTGGCGTTACTCGATTTCACGGTACAATTAGAATTGACGATGGAAATGACTTTACCAATATAGTACCTACAGTTGATACTGGCATTAAAGGTCAAGCATTAAAATATGGTGATGCTAATAAAGCCATACTACAGTTTGACGCTCCGGCCTGGACACTCTTTACTGGACACGATCCAGATGGTACTGGTGCTGGTGCAGCCATTGATGCTGAACTGCTTCGAATGACAGCTGGTGGTAATTTTGGTGTAGGTACATTTAGTGATGCTGCAGAACCAACTCATCACTTGCATCTAATGAGTTCTACTACTAATACGAATAGTGCTGAAGACATTGTAAAAATTGAATCTAAAAGTTCTGGAACAACCACTGCTGGATTTGGCGCAAACATTTTATTTAATGCAGAACGCGCAGATGGCACTCAACAAGATCAAGGTAGAATTGGATTTATTGCAAATGTCAATGACGGTACAGGTGGAGCTGAGGTTCTTTCATCTGACTTTGTTATTGGTACTGCAACAGGCGGAACTATTACTAATAAGGTATGGGTTAAAGATGACGGCCGCGTTGGACTTGGTACTAGCTTCCCTGATGCTAATTCTAGATTACATATTAAACATTCTTTTCCAAGAATTGTTTTACAGAAAATTGGGACAAACCAAAAAGGAACGTTCGAGCAATCTGGTGGAACATTAGGTTTTATTTCGCAAAATAATACAGCTAAAGGTTCAATACAATTTAGAGGCTATGACGGCACTGATACAGTTAATTATGCTACATTTAATTCAAGTGGCGTGTTTACTCTTGGCGATATCATATTTCCAACTGCTAAAGGTACTGCTGGTCAATCATTAGTAATGAATGCTGGGGCTACTGCCTTAGAGTTTGGTTCACCAACAGTAGATAATATTACTAAGGATAATACCAGTGTAGCAATTACTGATAATGGAACTGACGCAGGGTCAATTACAGCAACAGTCGATGGAACTGCAATAGCTGTAATTGACGGTGATGGTATTACTGTTACGGGTGATGTTGAGGCATCAGAGTTTATTGGTGATGTTAGAGGAGCAGTATTATTTAAAGCTAAGGCGAGTGAAAACTTAGCCAAAGGCGATGTTGTTTATATTGATCAATATGATGCAACAGGTAATAAAACACAAGTTGCTAAAGCTAATGCAAGTGATGCTGCTAAAATGCCAGCATTTGGTGTTGTAGCGGCCGCAGCTAATGCTAATGCAAATGTTAATGTTTATACCTTTGGTACTCTAACTGGATTAGATACTTCAAGCTTTTCAGTTAATGACGAGCTATATGTTTCGGCTGCAACTGCTGGGGCTTTAACTGACACTGCACCTACCGGAAATGCAAACCTTATTCAGAAAATCGCAAAGGTTACTCGATCACATGCATCATCTGGCTCTATTAAAATTATGGGAGCAGGTAGAACTAATGCTACTCCTAATCTTGATGAAGGTAAGATATTTGTAGGTAATGTGTCGAATCAGTCTACTCAGGTTGACGATACTTTAGAAGTCGATATGGCTAATTCTGAAGTTCGTGCAATCTCTAAACTTCATGTTTTCCCCAATAGCCCATTGGCTGGTAAAAAATCGATATTAGAGCTAGATGCTCCTAACGCAAAGCAGACCATACGTCAAACCTTACTTAGAAATAGCGATAATGCTACATATTCTGGTGGTGATGCAACTGGCTTTGATTACTTTGATGCTATTGTAGCAAAAGGTGGCGCCGATGATGCTATGATATCGTTATATCATACAACTGGAAGCACTGCGAGTGATAACCATATTGAAACAATAAGGTTACGTAGCGATGGCACGAGTTATATACAAAACGAACTCGCGGTTGGGACGACCGTTGGCTTAGGCGGTCCATTAACTCTTAAAAAACTTTCTGGAAGCACAAACCTTCTATCCGCTATAAGCACGAATACCGGCACAAGCGATGGGGATATTTTTTCAATTGAACAAATAGTTAACGGTACTACAAATACTACCGTAGCCGGTGAACTTACATTAAAAGAAAGAACTGCTGGCAGCGGAACTACTAAAATAACGTTATCCGCCGATGCTGATACCACAAGCTCTATCGGTGGTGATTTAGATGTTGTCGACGTATTTACGGCTGGCAATATAGCCTCAGATGATAAAATAGCAACTGGGTCATATATATTACCTAATGCTATTGGTACGGCTGGGCAAGTATTAGCATATCCTGCTGTTGGCACTGAATTAGAATGGGTCACTCGCGGTGTGGATTTTGATGAAGTTCCTTCAGCTATGCAAACATTAGCTAGGACGATGGGTTGGGTTCCTGGATACAATAATAATGTTGAATCATCTGCTATTTGGAATATTGATGAGAATGCACTAGAGTTTACAACTGAAGCTTCGGCCTCGACTGGAGTAGTCCATAAAGCATTTTTTGTGAGAGCTGGAGAATCAATAAACGTTAGTTTACCAATAAAGGGCGACACTACTGCCGGTAATGCTGGTGTTAATATATATCTATATCAGTATCGTGCTACTAGCACCCTGCCAGCTGGTAAAACTCATGTTGTAGATAGTGCATCATATAGTACTGCTCAACAGGCTGCCGCAGGTTTCGCGGGCGGTGATAATGGTTATGATGCTAATAGCGGAAATTGGCAAACGTTTTCTATTAGTCAAGCTAGTGTTGATGAGGATACTTGGATTAGCCTATCAGTTACCGTGACTTCATCATATATTAATGGTGGAATTAGGAAGCTTTACTTAAAAGACCCACACATTGAAGTTAGCAGTGCTACCAAGCAAGATATGATAGCTTTGCAATACATTTTTGGATAAAAATAATGACTACTGAGAATATAAGCTTAAATGCCAAAACAGGTGCAGATATAAACCTTGCCACTAAAATGTTATCAGTGCCCGCCAATACTGGCACTGATACTGGTATACCTACCGGGTCTGGCAAGCTTATAATTA